>Ga0207425_1000836_pt1 | contig 15324 bp, 10 predicted proteins | sample AraplaF_Col_mTSA_FD_184255 | JGI IMG/M metagenome (GOLD analysis project Ga0207425, IMG submission 184255) | Arabidopsis root microbial communities from the University of North Carolina, USA - plate scrape MF_Col_mTSA (SPAdes) (version 3) | ecosystem: Host-associated > Plants > Roots >...
CTGCAGAAGCGCCCGGAGTGGAGCGAGATCTGCAGCGCCTCGCGCGGCGTGCCGGCCAACGACAGCGCGGCCCAGCGCAGCTTCTTCGAGAGCCGCTTCGCGCTGCTGCGCATCCTGAACACCGATGCGAGCCGCGAGGGAGAGATCACCGGCTACTTCGAGCCCCTGCTCGAGGGCCAGCGCCAGCGCAGCGTCGGCTTCGAGGTGCCGGTGCTGGGCGTGCCGCGCGACCTGTACACGCTCGACTGGTCGCGCGTGCCGAAGGCGCAGCGGCGCGGCGTGATCGCGGTGCGGCCGGACGCCAACAACCAGCTGGTGCTGCTGCAGAGCTCGCAGGCCGGCAGCTATGCGATGGACCTGCGCCGCTTCGAACTCGACGACCGGGACCGCCGGCTGCGCGTGCGCCTGGTCGGCAACCCGGGCAACGCGCGCGCCGAGCCGTACTACACGCGCGCCGAACTCGAGGCGCTGCGCCTGCCGCAGGACATCGGCGCGCCGGTGATCGCCTGGGTCAACGACCCGCTCGCGCTGTATGCGATGCAGGTGCAGGGGTCGGGGCGCATCCGCCTGCCCGATGGCAGCATCCTGCGGGTGCAGTACGCCGAGCAGAACGGGCACCCGTTCAAGCCGCTGCGCGTCGCGAGCCGGCCTTCGTCGGTCGTGACGCGCGGCGCGGCGCCGGGGGCCGAGCAGCCGCAGGAATTCGTGCTGGAGGACGAGCCCGGGGCCGGCGCCGACGAGGCCGCACCGGTGCTGACGCGCGGCAAGGCCGTACCGGCCGCCGGTTCGAAGCCGGCCCGGGCACCGGCTGCCTCGGACTCCCTGGTCGACCAACTGCTGGGCGGCGCCAAGGCGCCCGCCTCGCCCGCGGCAAAGCCCCCGAGCCGGGTCACGCAGGGCCGGCTCGTCGCCGACCCCAGCTACGTCTTCTTCAAGACCGTCACCGACCGGCCGGCGAGCGAAGGGCCGCAGGGCGCCCTGGGCGTGCCGCTGACGGCGGGGCGCTCGGTGGCGGTCGACCCGCGCGTCACGCCGCTGGGCTACCCAGTGTTCCTGAGCGCGCCGGCGCCCTCGGGCTCGGCGATCCAGGTGCAGCGCCTGGTGTTCGCACAGGACACCGGCGGCGCGATCCGCGGCGCGGTGCGGGCCGACTATTTCTGGGGCTTCGGGTCCGAGGCCGGTCAGAACGCGCGCAGCACCAAGCACCGCGGGCAGATGTGGGTGCTGCTGCCGACCGCGGAGGCGAAGCGGCTGTCGAGCAGCCGGATCGTCACGCGCGGCGGCGCGGCGGGCGGCGAGGCGGCCGAGCCGACGGGCTGCCTGGTGGCGGACGGGGAGTTCTGCGCGGAGGTGGACTGAGGCCTGGGGCCGTACGGCCGCTGGCTGGTTCGAGCAGGTCCAAATGTCTGTCCCATGACATCGATGCCAGCGAGCACCGGCACTTGCGCTTGTGTCGGTCAGCCGTTCCAATGCGCAGCTGTCGTGCGTTGAGGCAGTTCCTCCAAAGGATTCGACGCCAGGCATGAGAGACGGGCGGCCACGCAAAGTGCCGCTCGGCGTCGATCGGGGCCGCGGGCCGCTGCGTTGGGGGAAGATCGTTGTGAATTCGATGAGTCGTGCCGTGCCGGCATGGGGCGCAACCATTCAGTTGACGCAGGTGACGTTGCCCACTCTGGCACTCGCCTGCGCGGCCTTGTCTTCACTGGCCTCTGCCCAGACCCTGCCCCCGCCGCCGGTCTCGCCCACGCCGGTGACGCAGTACGAATATGACGCCCAAGGCAACCGCACCAAGATCATCCGCGGCGCCGGCACGCTGAACCTGGAGACCAAGCTCAGCTACGACCCGTTGTCGCGCGTAAAGGAGCACACCGATCCGAAGAACGGCAAGACCGGCTTCGAGTACGACGGCAGGGACCGCACGACCCAGGTGACCGACCCTCGGAGCCTGGTCACCCGGTACCCGCGCGACGGCTTCGGCAACGCCACCCAGCTCGTCAGCCCGGACACCGGCACAGCGAACCACACCTTCGACGAAGAGGGCAACCTTCTGACCCGGCTGGACAGCCGCGGCGTGCTGGAGACCTACACCTACGACGGCCTCGGCCGGCTGACGAGCCTGGTCTACAGCAAGAGCGGCCAAGCGAGCCAGACCTACAGCTGGAGCTACGACCTCAAGGGCGCGGACTACAGCTACAGCGCCAACCGGCTCAGCCGCACGGATCACCCGAGCGGGGCGAGCCGCTTCAAGTACGACCCGCAAGGCCGGGTCGTCGAGGCGGTCCAGGCGGTGTATGCCGCAACGGGGGCCAACAGCTCGACCATCGTCAGCACGACCCGCTACGGCTACACGCTGGGCCGGTTGACGAGCATCACCTACCCGTCCGGGCGCAAGCTGGTGCTGGGCTACACCGACGGAGAGCTGACCAGCTTGAGCCTGGCCCCGGACATCAACGGCACGGCAGCCCCGCTGCTCACCGACATCCGGTGGGAGCCCTTCGGGCCCGCATCGAGCTGGAATTGGGCCATGGCATCTGGGGCCGTGGCGCACGAGCGCTTCTACGACCAGAGCGGGCGCATCGTGAGATTGCGGCTGGGCGATGTCTTCCGCGACATCACCTACGACGCGGCTGACCGGATCGTGAGTTACACGCACCTGAGCGCGAGCGACGGCATCCCGCAGCCGAGCCTGGACCAGAGCTTCGGCTACGACGAGAACGACCGCATCACCAGCATCACGACAGTGAGCAGCAGCTGGGCGATCAGCTACGACGCCAACGGGAACCGCACCGGCGTGACGCTCAACGGCAGCCCGAGCGTCTACACGACGGAGGCGACGAGCAACCGGCTCGCGAGCATCACCAACCCGGCAAGAAGCTTCGGCTATGACAACGCGGGGAACACGACCACCGACAGCCCGAACTACACCGCGACCTACGGGCTGAGCGGCTCACTGGCGAGCATCTCGCGGGCCGGCATCACCGGCGCCTACAGCTACGACGCGGACAAGCGGCGCATTCGCAAGGTGACGAGTGAGGGGGCGGGAAGCACGATCATCTTCGTGTATGACCAAGAGGGACATTTGCTGGGCGAGTACAACCAGGGCGGACAAGCGATCCGCGAATACGTGTGGCTGGCCGACACGCCGGTCGCGATGCTCCTTCCTGATCCGGTCAACGTGACCGGTGCGCCGCAGGTGTTCTACATCCATACCGATCATCTGGACACGCCGCGCATCATGGTGGATCAGCTGGGGCACAAGCGCTGGCGGTGGCTTGGCGAACCCTTCGGTACAACGGCGCCAGAAACGAATCCAGCCGGGCTGGGCGTCTTCGTACAGCCGCTGCGACTACCTGGACAGTACGCGGACGATGAATCGGGCTTGTTTTACAACCATCATCGACACTACGATTCCCTTCGCGGAACCTACACTCAGTCTGACATGATCGGGTTGGATGGCGGCGTTAACACGTACGCATACACGGCAGGCAACCCGCTTACTCTTGCGGATCCATCCGGGTTGAAGACGCATATGTGTGTCGCACCCTTGCATGCACTGACTCACAAATTTGGTGAGGAGGTCAGCACGAAGGCCATGGCCGTTCCCACTCTCTACCACCAATACTTGTGCGTGACAGACAAGGCCGGCGTTGTCACCTGTGGCGGGCAAGACCAACGAGGGAAAGAGCCAACAGACGCTCTCTGGGGGCCGGGCGTGCCAAGCCAAGACTCTTTTAATCCAGAGAGATGCGAAGAAAAGGAGCCCGACAATGAATGTATTGAAAAATGTCTGATCGACAAGTTTGCAGGCCCGAGACCTACCTACGGAATTCCGCTAGGGACTGATTGCCAGGAGTGGGCGCATGACACTCTTAATGAATGTCGGTTCACGTGTGCCAAGTACGAGCCAACCGACAAGCCCTACATCGGGTACCCGAATTCAGGAAGGCGACGCAAGAAATGATCAAGAAGGCTGCGTTGGTTTCGTGGTTAGTCGCCTGCCTCTTGGTTCTGCTTCTAACCCTCTACACCTACTCGCCTGGACCGGCGAGTGATGCCGGAGTACTGTTCGCCGTAGGAATGACCGCGCTGACGTTTCCAACCGGAATCGTCGTCCAGCTTCTCGTCATCGTTTCCGGAAGTTCAGGCTTCTGGCCCTTCCCAGAGCTGCCGGCCAGGGTGGCTTACTCTTCCCTTTGGTTTGCCTTTGTTTCCGCTGGCTACCTGCAGTGGTTCGTCGTTCTGCCGTGGCTGTGGCGCCGTTTTAAACGGTGGTATTCCTCGGCGATTGCGTCGGTTGAGAAAGCAGGCCCGTAGCGGGCGGCCTCGAGTGTGAAGAGCCCGGATAAGCCCGCGTGCGACCGACTCACAACCCGATCACCGACGCCAGCGTCCTCGCGATGAAGCCGTCGAATCGCATGCCGCCTTCGACGGAGGTGAGGCAGATGCATTCCTGGTGCGGGCCGACCACCGGCTGGTGGTGCACCTCGCCGTCCGCCTCGTCGAAATCGCCCGGCCCGAACTCGCCCCGGCCGTCGTCGAAGCGGCCATACAAGACCTGCGTCAGCTCGCGCCCGCCATGGCGGTGCTGAGGCAGCGACCGGCCCGTGCCGATGCGCAGCAGGAAGACGTTCGCCTCCGGATCCCACGGCAGCGACACGCGGCTCCATCGCATGCCCGGGCCGAGCGGGCGCCAGCGCGACACCTGCCCGTGCCGCAACGCCCGCGGCCAGGCCACGCCGGGCGGCAGCGGTGGCCGCGCGGCCGGGGCCGTCACCGGCGCAGGGGCGGGTGCCACCGTCGCCGGGGCATCGATCTCGGCGAGGACGCGCGCCAGCGCATCCACCTTCAACGGCACCGGCTCCATCTCATCCAGCAGCGCACCGCCGACACTGCGCGCCAGGCGCACGCGCTCGCGGCAATGGGCGCACCCTTCCAGGTGGGCGCCGACGACCACCGCCGGCCCGCTCGGCAGCGTGCCGGCCGCATACGCCAGCACCAGCTCATCGTGGGGGTGTCGGTCGATCATGATTCGATTCCATCCAGCAACTCGCGCAGCCGCCCGACGGCGGCGCGGATGCGCGACTTCACGGTGCCCAGCGGCATGCCGAGCTCCTGCGCGATCTGCCCGTGCGGCCGCTCCTCGAAGAAGGACAACCGCAGCAGCTGTGCCTGCGGCAGCGTCAGCCGCGCCAGCGCGTCGCGCACGCCGCGCTCGCGCCGCGCCGTCCGCACCAGCTCCTCGGCCGACGGCGCGTGCTCGTCCATCACCTCGTCGTCGGCGTCGATCCCCGAGCCCTGGTTCAGCCCGCGCCGGCGCACCTGGTCGACGCGCAGGTTGCGCGCGATCGTGAAGACCCAGGTCGAGGCATTGCCCTGCGCCGCATCGAAGGACGCCGCCTTGCGCCAGACCTGCACCAGCGTCTCCTGCGCCAGGTCCTCGGCCAGCGGCTCCGGGCTGCCGGTGCGCATCAGGTAGGCCTTGACCCGCGGCGCGAAATGCTTGAACAGCGCCGCAAAGGCCTGACGGTCGGCCCCGTCGCCAACGGCACGGAGCAGCGCACCGAGTTCGTCGTGGTCGGACGGCGGGCGGGTGCGGTTCGGCGGATCCACGAGGGACAGGTAGCGCGGGCGTGTCGGTGCCTGGAGGGGCTGGGGATGGACGGCGTGCATGTCGCTTGTACGCAGTCCGGTGCGGCGTGGATCATAGCCGCGCCGCCGCGGCCCCGTCAGGCGGCCAGCGCGCGCCGTCGGGGCCGGACCGGCTCGACGAACTGCGGCAGGAAGCTGCGCTGCACGCCGTTCCCCAGGGCCACCGTCACGCTCAGGCTGTCGGCCGCGACAACCTCGCCCAGGCCATGGCGGCGCGTGCGCACCCGCTGGCCCGGCACGAACGCCGCCGGTTCGGCCGGTTCCGCGCCCGATGCCGCCGGTGCCTCGTCGCGCTCGGCCTCAAGCGCGTGCCGCGCCAGGCGCAGGCAGTTGTCGCAGGTGCCGCAGCGCTCGTGCGGCTCGTCCGGCTCGAAATGCGCCAGCAGCATCTGCCAGCGGCAGCGCCCGCTCTGCGCATACGCCACCATGGCCTCGAGCGACGCGCGGTCGGCCTCGGCCTTGCGCCGGTAGTCCTCCGCCATGCGCACCGGCCAGTCGGGGTCGGTGCCGCCTTCGCGCTCCCACAGGGCCAGCGCCACCTGCAGCTTGCGCTTGGGCCGCCCGGTGGCATCGAGCGCCTGCGCCAGCGCGGCCTCGTCCCGGTCACCGTCGCGCGACCCCATCACGCGCCGCACCGCCTCGAAATCGGCCGCCTGCGGGTAGCGGCCCGACAGGAAGAACTGCTGCACCGAGCGGTCGGCATCGGTGAAGAGCAGCGTGCACTCGGCCGGCTCGCCGTCGCGCCCGGCGCGGCCCGACTCCTGGTAATAAGCGTCGAGCCCGCCGGGCAGCTGGTGGTGCAGCACGAAGCGGATGTCCGGCTTGTCGACGCCCAGGCCGAAGGCGTTGGTGGCGACCATCACGCGCACCGCCCCGTCCATGAAGGCGTCCTGGGCCGCGTGGCGCTGCTTCGCGCCGAGGCGGCCGTGGTACAGGCCGGCCGGCTCGCCGGCCGCATGCAGCGCGGCGTGGACCTCCTCCGCGGCCTTCACGGTGGCGACGTAGACCAGGCCGCTGCCGGGCGTCTCGCGCACCAGGGCGACGAGGCGGTCCCGCTTGTCCTCGGCGCGTGCGTGCGCCTCGGCGCGGTAGTGCAGGTTCTCGCGGTAGACGCCGGTGCCCACGACGCCCGCCCGCGCAATGCCCAGCACCCCGCAGATGTCGTCGACGACGGCGCGCGTGGCGGTCGCGGTGAGGGCCAGCACGGCGGGGCGGCCGAGCTGTTCGCGCAGCCCGCCCAGGGCCAGGAAGGCCGGGCGGAAGTCGTGCCCCCATTGCGAGATGCAGTGCGCCTCGTCGACCACCAGCAGGTTCACGCCGCGCGCGACGAGACGCTCGCGGAAGCGCGCATCGTCGAGTTGCTCGGGCGTCGTGAAGAGGATGAGCGCATCGGTGCGCCCGAGCGCCGCATCGGCCTCGTCCCGCTGCGCGGCGGAGGTGCCGCTGTGCCGCTGCACCGCGGGGATGCCGAGTTCGGCCAGCGCATCGCACTGGTCCTTCATCAAGGCGATCAGCGGCGACACCACCAGCGTGAGCCCGCCCCCGAGCACCGCCGGCAGCTGGTAGCACAGCGACTTGCCGGCCCCGGTGGGCAGCAGGGCGAGCGTCGACAGGCCGCGCATCACCCGGTCGATGACCTCGAGCTGGCCGGGCCGCAGCGACTTCAGCCCGAAGCGCTCGCGCAGGACCTTGTGCAGCCGCCGGTGGCGGGCGGCTGCGGGATCGGCGGCGGGTCGGCGGGTCGGCATGAGGGACGGATTGTCCCGACCGCGACGCGGCCTGCTTGTAGGAGGCAGGCGCTTGATGGTGTGCGCCGGCGCCGGCTGAACTACGCCGCCGTCACCGGCGCCACGAACGCGATCAGGCGCCCCATGCGCCGGATGAAGTCCGAGGTCACGATGAACTGCGGCTTGTCGCGCTTGACGTAGGGGTCGACGGCGGGAGGGTTGTCCGCCGGGTACGGCGAGGTGTCGTAGATGTCGCCCACATGCTTGCTGCGGTAGGCCGTGCCGGTGTAAGGCGCGGCCGGGCCGTTGCCGCGATAGGGGTTGACCACCTCGGGCACCGGCGCGGTCCAGTGGTTCTTCGTCCCCAGCTCGGCCACCAGCGCGTCGACCTCGGCCTGCGGCACCACCGGCGTCACCATCCTCGCGCCCGCGAACAGGTCGGGGAAGTCCACCTCGCGGATGCCGAAGTACTTCGGCAGCGCCGTCGGGGTGCTCGCCTTCAGCGGCGACTTCGCCACCATCGCCGCCACCGCGGCATCGCTCATCGCGCTCAACTCGTCGTAGCGCTTCTGCAGCGCCGTGGTGTCAATGCTCCGCCCGGCCGAGTAGTGGCTCAGCGTGTTCGCCAGGTCCTTGTCGGCCCAGTAGGCGCCGTTGTGGATGTTCGAGCCGTAGCGGTGCACGTACAGCGGCTCGTTGGTGTCGAGCTCGACGAAGGTCGGGTGCGTGCGGCCGCTGAGCAGCGCATTGCGCTGGCCCGCGTCCGCCGGCAGCGGCACCGTCTTCAGCCACGCGATCGCCTCGGGGATGCGCGCCAGGTAGCCGCGATCGCCCGTCAGCGTGAAGTAGTGGAACAGCTGCTGCACGTTGGTCTGCGTGGTGTGCGTGGCCAGCGAGCGCGGCTCGTAGCTGCGCGCCCCCGCCGCGGCGCCGGCCGGGCGGCCGTTCGTCTCGCGCGACAGGTGCTGCAGGCTCCAGCCCGCCTGCGGCGCCGGCATCTGCAGCCCGCGCATGCACTGCATCGCACGGGTGATGGTGTCGACCAGCTCGGTGCGGCCCAGCGCCATCACGCACAGGGTCAGGAACTTGATGTTCTCGCCCATCACGTCGTCGTTGAAGGTGACGTGCAGCGTGTAGTCGCCGTCCTCCATGCCCTGGTGCGCCCCGGCCGGGATCTGCTCCGGGTTCGGCGCCGGCATCGCCATCCGTTGTGGCCGATGGTCTCGTACCAGTGCTTCAGCGAATCCTCGCCCGCGAAGTCGTGGATGTAGTTCCAGCCGCCCGACGCATGCTGCGCCGCCACCACCGCCAACGCGGTGCGCTCGGCGGCCTGGTAGAAGCGCTCGTCGCCGGTCGCGTGGTACGCGTCCAGGTAGATGTGCCCCACCGAGGGCGTTCCCGGGGGCTGGATCCAGCACATGGTGCGCTTGGCCTCCATCTCGCCGAAGGTCTGCGTCAGGTCCGGCGAGTACGACCACACGTAGCCGCCGCGGTACGACACCTCTTCGTCCATGTAGACCGCGGCCCGCTTCAGCGCGTCCAGCGCCGGCATCGCCGCGGCGGACGGCGCCGTGTCATCGCCGCCGCCACACGCCGCGACCGCCAGCGGGCTCAGGGCCGCCCCCATGAATGTGCGTCTTTGTATCTTGTCGTCTCCTTGAATGTCAGGCGACCGGCAGTGGATTCCGCCATGTCGTCAGTCATCGTATAACACGAAAAATGCCAAGAAATCGGTTTCGACCCGGGTGACAGACCGAGATTGCCCGGGTTTACCCCAGATATTAACTAAAGAGATACGACAACTAGGGCAACCAGGTCGGCACGCAGGGGATCGGTGGTAAGGGCACCGGCGGCGCCAGCGGGCGCTGGGCGTCGTAGAGGCGGCCGAGGTCCTGCAGATAGACCGGCAGCGGCCCTTCGATGGCCGCGGCGAGGCGTGCGTGGGCCGCCCGCGCCGGCTCGATGTGCCCCTCGGCATGGTGCAGCCGCGCCTGCAGGGCCAGCCCGGCGGGATGCTCCTCGAGCCAGGAGTCGAGCCCCCGCACCAGGCCCTTGGCGAGGTCGAGCCTGTCGCGCTCCAGCGCGAGCCAGGCGCCGTCGATGCGCGCATGGGCGTTCCACCAGCCGAGCGGCGTGACGTCGCGCGCCTGCACCAGCAGGCCGATGGCCTGGTCGACCTCGCCGCGCGCATGCGCCAGCTGCGCCTGGCTGTGCAGCAGCGCGCCGCGCAGGTTGCGGTCGCGCTCGAGCTTGGCCAGCGCGGCGATGCGCGCGCAGGCCTGCTCGGCGCCGGCGGTGTCGCCGGCATGGATCAGCGCACCGGTGAGCAGGGGCAGCGAGAAATGCAGCTGCATCTGGTGCCCGTGCGCCTCGGCCTCGGCCACCGCCTCCGCGAGGATCGCCGCCGCCTCGGCATGGCGCGCCTGCGCCAGGGCCGACTGCGCCCGGCTCATCAGCCGGAAGCCGTGGTTGCGCGGCCCGTCGCCGACGTTCGCCTCGTCGAGGATGGCGAGCACCCGCGCCAGGCTGACCGGCTTGCGGCGCTGGCGGTACAGGCCGCACAGCAACAGGGCCGAGATCGTGGTGTCGGTGCGCATCGCCAGGCTGCGCGAGATCGCGAGCCCCGCCTCGCCATGCTGCTCGGCGAGCCGGAACTGGCCCAGGCTCGCGCTCGCGTTCGCCAGGTTGCACTCGGCCCGCGCCTGGCCCATCAGCAGGCCGTGGTCGCGGTACAGCGCCACGGCCCGCTTCGCATAGGCCCAAGCCTGCACCATGCTGCCGCTCTCGGCCTCGAGCACCAGGCGCAGCGACAGGATGGCCAGCTGGTCGAAGACGCTGCGCCGCTCGCCGCACAAGGCCTCGGCGCGCTCCACCAGGGCCGCCGCCACGGTGAAGTCGAACTCGTTGACCGCGATGCTCGCGCGCAGCAGCGTGGTGGCGATCACCGATTCGCGCGCCGCCTGGCCGGGCGCGCTGTGCAGCGCCTCGTCCAGGTGGTGCTTGGCCTTGGCGTTCATGCGCCGGCGCACGTGGATCTGCGCCAGCTCCAGGTGCACCGCCGCCTCGATGGCCTGGTTCGGCGCGGCGTGCAGGCGCGCCAGCAGCCAATCGCCCAGCTCGAAGGCGGCGTCGTCGTCCAGCGCCACCAGCGCTCGCAGCTTCTCCAGCAGCGCGCCCAGGTGGGTCGGCGCGGCGCGCAGCACCGGCTCCAGCAGCTCGAGCCCGAGGGTCCACTTCTGCTGCGCCAGCGCCTGCATCGCGCGCGCCAGCGCGCCATCGGTGGCCTCCAGGCCGGCATGCGGCGCCGGCGCCAGGTCGCCCGGGAAGAAATGCGATTCCAGCCAGTGCGTCAGCCCGCGTCCGAGGTCGGTCAGCTCGCTGCCGGTCAGCACGGTCGCCGTCGTGCCGTCCTCGCCGCTCAGCGTCGCATGCAGCACGAAGGCGCCCTCCTCGCCCGACACCGCCACCTGCACGCCATGGTGCGCGCCCAGCAGCCGCATCACGGCCGACAGGCGGTCCTCGGGCACCGGGCCGCCGGTCATCGCCTGCAGCGCGTTCAGCACCGCCGCGATCGACACCACCGACAGGCGCGGGTTCGCGCCCAGGTCGCGCACCACCAGCGACATCAGGCCCAGCTCCAGCCAGTCGAGCGAGGTGCGGCCGGTGCGATTCTCGAACGGCAGCAGCACCAGCGAGCCGGCCCCGGCGGCCGGCGCGGGCCAGGGCGGCGCCGCCGGCGCAGGCAGCGGCAGCGGGCCGGGCTGCGGCACGGCCTGGGGAACGGGAGGGAGAGCGGGCGGGAGAACCGGCGAAGACGGCGGCTGCGGCGCCAGCTCGCGCACCGCGCCGATGAAGCGGTAGCCGGTGCGGTGCACCGTCTTGATCAGCGTGCCCGCGTCGCCGTCGTCGCCGATGGCCTTGCGGATCTTCATCACCGCACGCGCGAGCACGCTCGCCGTCACCAGGTCGAACGGCCACAGCTGGTCCAGCAGCTCGTCCTTGCTGACCACCCGCGCCCGATGGCGGATCAGGTAGACCAGCAGCTCGAACGGCCGCGGCTCCAATGCCCGCGCCACCCCCTCGAACAGCAGCTCCCGCGTCGCGACCCTCACCTCGCAACGCTCGAACACGAACACCTCGTTGTCCATCGATTCCCTTGGGATTTTCCTTGCCACCCGGCTTCGCCGGCCCTCTCCCGCGGAGCGCATTCTCGTTCGTCCGGCGCGCGAACGAGTTTGCATCGTGCACGCGAAGTCCGGACGCGACCCCGGCCGCCGGGCCGCGCAGGTTACGCCTGTTGCAACCGCTTGCGATGCGTGGCCACCCTCCAACGGACAGCACTCGGTCAACACATCGTCAATTCTCGGACGACACGGATCGACAGAATCGCGCCCCATCCAGGACCACCCCCACGGAAAGCGCGCATGCGACCGCAACTGTTGGCACTCTGTCTGGCCGCGAGTCTCGCGGCCTGCAATGGCGACTCGACCGAGCCGTCCGCCGCGGCTCCGGCTGCGGGCGGATCGCCGTCCACCCCCGCCGCCCCCACCCCCGTCACCGCCCTCACCGACCCGCACGCGCAGATCGCCGCCGCGGTGCCGGCCGTCACGCCCGACAGCGTGGCCGGCCCCGGCTGCAGTGCCGCCGGCACGCCGCGCCGCTTGACGCGCAGCCAGGTGATCAACGCGCTGACCGACGTCACCACCAGCCTCACCGGCGACGCGACGCTCGCCGCCAGCGTCGCCCCGCTGGTGCGCGACACCGCCCAGTTCCCGCCCGACACGCTGGTCAACCCCGACACCGCGCGCCACAAGGGCTACGAGCGGCTGGACACGAGCCTGAACGTGCGGCAGGTGACCGCGCTGCACACGACGGCGACGACGCTGGCCAAGGCGATGACCTCGGACGCGACCCGGCTGTCCACGCTGCTGGGTTCCTGTACCGGCACCGCCGATGCCTGCATCACCGGCTTCATCCGCAAGGCCGGCCGGCTGCTGTTCCGCCAGCCGCTGACCCAGGCCGAGGTCGACGTCTACCGCACCGCCGCCGGCAACACCAACAGCGCGGCGGCCGTCGCCAAGGTGCTGGCGACGATGATGGTCTCGCCGCGCTTCTACTTCGTGGTCGAGACGGGCCAGGCCGGCGTGACGGCCTCCGCCTCGTGCGTGCCGCTGACGGCGCACGAGCAGGCGACCCGCCTCGCGCTGCACTTCTGGAACTCGGTGCCCGACGCGGCCCTGAACGCCGACGCCGACAGCGGCGACCTGCTGAAGCCGGCCACCTACACCGCCCAGGTGGCCCGCATGATGGCCGATCCCCGCTCCGACCGGGCGATGCGCGACTTCTTCAGCGGCTGGTTCCGGCTCGAAGAGCTGGTGGCGCTGGACGGCAAGGTCGGCGATCCGCGCTTCGACGCCTTCGCCGGCAGCTTCAAGCCCTTGTCGACCTCGCGCGACGCCGCCATCAAGGAGGTGCTGGACATGGTGTCGTACCTGGCGGCGCGCAACGCCTCGCTGCAGCAGGTGCTGACCGACCGCCACTCGTACGCGAAGACCGCCGACATCGCGGCGCTCTACAAGACCCCGGTCTGGGACGGCAGCTCGACGCCGCCGCTCTTCAGCGAGCCGGCGCGCGTCGGCCTGCTCACCCGCATCGGCTTCATCGCCCAGGGCGCGAGCGACACCACGCTGCCGATCTCGCGCGGCAGCCGGGTGCTGTTCGGCATGACCTGCAAGACCATGCCGGTGCCGGCGATGGACCAGTCCAACTCCAAGGCCGACCTGAGCGGCGTGCTGACCACCCGCCAGCGCGTCGAGCGCGTCACCGAGATGGCCGGCACCTCGTGCATCGGCTGCCACAAGACGCTGATGAACCCCTGGGGCTTCGCCTTCGAGGGCTTCGACGCCCTGGGCCGCAACCGCCAGACCGAGCGCGTGCTGGACGACAAGGGCAACCTGCTGGGCGAGAAGCCGATCGACACCGCCACCGTCGCGAGCCTGGCCGACGGCAGCACGCGCGCCATCGGCAGCGCGGCCGAAGCCCAGCAGTACATCCTCGACAGCGGCCAGTTCGAACGCTGCTTCGCGCGCAACTACGTGCGCTACAGCTTCGGCCGTCCCGACACCGCCGCCGATGCGGCCCTGATCGAATCGCTGCGCGGCCAGGCCGCCAACGGCGCCAACCTGCGCCGCCTGTTCGCATCGATCGCGCTGCGCACCGAGTTCACCACGATCCAGAAGGCGCCATGAAACCCGCATACGACCGCGTCTCCCGCCGCCAGTTCCTGCTCGGTGCCGGTGGCACCGCCCTGGCGCTGCCCCTGCTGCCCTCGCTGCTGCCGCGCGAAGTGCGCGCCGCCACCGAGGCCGCGGCGTCCAGCGAACGCTACTTCGTGCACATGATGACCTGGCACGGCGTGTTCCAGAGCCAGTTCTTCGGGCCGCTGCTCGACCAGGCCCCGGCCCAGAGCATGAGCTACGGCGGCATCACGGTGCGCGCCGCGCAGCTCGCCGCCGCCGCCAAAACGGTCGGCGACCGCACCGTACTGACCGACATCCTCCAGGCCAAGTCCAGCGCCCTCACGCCGCGCATGTTGTCGCGCATGAACGTGATCAACGGGCTGGACTTCGCCACCGGCGTCGGCCACAACCGCGGCGGCACGCTGGGCGGCGACGCCAGCAACCCCACCATCGACCAGGTGCTGGCCGGCTCGCGCAGCTTCTACCCCAGCGCCGTGCTGCAGCCGGCGATCGTGCGCAACCTGGTGTCGCTCACCAAGTCCGGCACGGGCACGGTGCAGACCGAGGCGACCGCCGAGAGCAACGTCAAGCTGTTCGACCGCCTGTTCAAGACCTCGATGTCCGGCGGCGGCAGCGGCAACGCGCCGGCGGACCAGACGGTGCTGGTCGACAAGGTGAAGGAGCACGCCGGCCTGGTGATGGCCGACGCCGCCTGCTCGGCCGACTGCAAGACGCGCCTGGGCAACTACCTGGACCTGCTGAGCGACGTGCAGTCCAAGCTGCAGACGACGGTGAACAGCAGCTTCCCCCGCCCCACCACCGACACCTCGGCGCTCGAGGCGGCCAGCGGCTTCTACGGCCAGCCGGCGAGCCAGGCCCAGTGCGAGCAGCTGTGGAACGACATCGTGGTCGCCGCCTTCGCGGCCGGCATCAGCCGCGTCTACGTGAACGGGCCCAACACCTACACCTTCGGCCCTTCGCCCGAGTTCGCCTGGCACAACGACTACGCCCACGCGCTGGACGACCCGGCCAAGCGCGCCGGCTTCAACGCCGCGGTGCAGCTGCAGTTCGAGAGCGGCCTGCTGGACATCGCCAACAAGCTGGACCAGATCAAGGCGGCCGACGGCAACACGCTGTTCGACAAGTCCCTCATCACGAGCGGCTTCGAGCTGGGCTCGGGCGGCAACCCGGGGCACCACCACAACCGCTGCATCCCGGTGGTGAGCCTGGGCAACGCCGGCGGCTACCTGAAGACCGGCCAGTCGCTCGACTACCGCGACCTGAACTCCTTCAGCTGGTCGTCCGACCCGCACTGGTACTCGGGCCTGCTCTACACCCAATGGATGGGCATGGTGCTGCGCGCGCTCGGCGTGTCGAACGCCGACATGACGACCACCGCCTGGGGCTACCCGAACGTGCGCGGCGCCAACGGCGACCACACCGACGCGATCTGGAGCGTGGCCGGCCAGGACCTGCCCTGGATGAAGGCCTGAGGCGATGCGCAACCTCCTCATCACCATCGGTCTTGCGGTCACGCTGGGCGGCGCGTCGCTGGCCGCCCAGGCCCAGGACGCGGCCAACGGCCAGCAGCTCTTCACCACCGCGCTCGTCGCCGGCAAGCAGAGCTGCAGCTCCAGCGCCTGCCACAGCACGCTGCCGACGAACCCGCAGAACCGCATCGCCAACGGCATCTCCGCCCCGCGCATCAA
>Ga0207425_1000935_pt1 | contig 13893 bp, 14 predicted proteins | sample AraplaF_Col_mTSA_FD_184255 | JGI IMG/M metagenome (GOLD analysis project Ga0207425, IMG submission 184255) | Arabidopsis root microbial communities from the University of North Carolina, USA - plate scrape MF_Col_mTSA (SPAdes) (version 3) | ecosystem: Host-associated > Plants > Roots >...
CACATGGTGCTGCCATCCGGCATCGGCACGAGTTCTTCCATGTCGATGCGGGGATCTCCGCTCGACATGATATCCTGCTCGACATCGAAACACCGACGGGCCGTCTCAAAATCGAACAGGTCGAAGTCACGTTTGCCGGCGATCTCGGCAGCGTTCTCCAGCCCGTGGCTGCGCGCCACGACAGCATTGGCGAAGACGAAGCGGCTGTCGCGGTCCTTGACGTAAAGAAAATCGGGAAGCTCGTGGACGATCGCCTTGAGGCGGAGGTTCTCTATGCCCTCGGAAAGATGACGGGCAGTCGCCGCCATCATTGCCTCGGTGGCAGCTACGATACGTTGTGTCTCGGCACTGAAGTTATCACCAGATTCCCAACGTCGGACCCCCATTCCATTCATGACGCTGTTCTCCCGGTAAGCGCAGGCCTGTCCACAATAGTCATAATTGAAACCGCTTTCTAAAATAACGAGCATTTCCTTCGGGTTGCTTAAATGGAAAGGTGAACAAGACGACAATATTGGAAAGGTTGCGTTTGTTAATCGACCGATGGCTATTCTTCTGTTGCGGACATGTGTCGAAAAGAGACATTTCTGCTGGCATGAATCCTGCGTGAGGCCTGACATGAAGAAGGATTTCAGCAAAATCTCCCGGCGGGATATACTTGGCGTCGCAGCCGCTTCCGTGACGGCGATGATGGCGCCGCGCGCTTTTGCGGCTCCGCTCAATGCGGAACAGCCCGACCTGCGCGGCTCGATCGATGCGGTGCAGTATCGCGCCGTTCCTGAAAGCGGCGACAAGAAGAACCGCAACCTGCAGCAGATGATCGAGAAAGCGGCGCGCGAGAACGTGCCGGTCTTCCTGCCGCCGGGCACCTATCGCATCTCTAACCTGACGCTGCCGGACAATACGCGCATATCAGGCGTGCCGGGCGCAACGCGGATCGTTTATACCGGCGAAGGTCACCTTTTTGCCGCAGAGAATGCCGGCCGCATCGCGCTTTCCAATCTCGTCATCGACGGATCGAACCGGTGGCTGGCAGATTATGCCGGCGCCCTCATCCAGTTCACCGGCGTCGGTGAAGTGCTCATCGACAATTGCGAAATCGGCGGCAGCCGCAAGCACGCGCTGCAGCTCGAGCGTTGTGGCGGGCGGATCGAACGCAGCCGTATTTCCGGCGCCGGGCAATCCGGCATCTATGCGGTGGAATCGGCAGGCCTCTCGGTCACAGACAACACGGTTTCCGACTGCGGCAATGGCGGTATTCTGGTGCACCGCTGGAAGAAGGCCGAGGATGGCACGACCGTTTCCGGCAACCGTGTTTCCAATATCCGTGCCAATGATGGCGGCACCGGCGAAAACGGCAACGGCATCAATATCTTCCGCGCCGATGGGGTGACGGTGACTGACAACCAGATCTCTGACTGTGCCTTCACCGCCATCCGCGCCAATTCTGGCTCCAACATCCTGATCAGCAACAACCAGTGCCGCCGTTCGGGCGAGACGGCGATTTATGTGGAGTTCGAATTCGTCGGCGCCGTCGTCTCCGGCAACATGATCGACGGAGCGGCGAACGGCATTTCGATTGCCAATTTCGATCAGGGCGGCCGGCTGGCCAGTGTCACCGGCAATGTCATCCGCAACCTGACGCTCAAAGGCCCCTACAAACACGAGGTCGGCTTCGGCATCGGCATTGCAGCGGAGGCCGACACGCTGGTGTCGGGCAATGTCATCGAGGACGCGCCGCGCTGGGGGCTGCAGATCGGCTGGGGTCCTTATCTGCGCAATGTCGTCGTCAACGGCAATGTCGTGCGCAAATCGCCGGTCGGCTGCGCGGTTTCCGTCGCCGAAGGCGCGGGTTCCGCCGTCATCACCGACAATATCTTCCAGGAGATGGGCAAGGGCGCCGTCATGGGCTTCGAATGGGACAAGCAGGTCTCCAATGAGCTTGCCGATGATAGCTCCCGCTATAAGCAGCTGACCGTCGGGCGAAACCGCATCTCCTGAGCGCTATCAAAAGCTTTCATCGACATATCATCCGCAGGTGCTTTCTTCGCGGCCGCGCTGGCTTTAGGGTCTGTGCGCAGAGGAAGGGGACATTGCCATGCTGACAATCTACGGGGTCTACCGCTCGCGTTCCGCACGCGTTTACTGGATGGTCGAGGAACTGGGGATCGAATTCCAGTCGGTGCCGGTGCTGCAGGCCAGGCGGCTTGCCAATCCGCTGTCGACGGAAGCGCCCATCAATACGCTCTCGCCGGAATTCCTCGCCATCAATCCGATGGCGCTGATCCCAGCCATCAAGGATGGCGATCTCGTGCTGAACGAGTCTCTGGCGATCAATCTCTATCTCGCGCGCAAGTATGGCGGCGAACTCGGCGGCAAAACCGTCGAGGAAGACGGTTTGATGACGATGTGGACGGTCTGGGCGGTTTCCGAACTCGATGGCAACACGGGCAAGATCGTCTCGACCTATGATGACGGCAAGGAAAACACCGAGGCGGGACGCACCGTAATCGATGTCGCCTGCCGCACCATGAAGCGGCCACTTTCGGTTCTCGAAAAGCATCTCGACGGCAAGGACTGGATCTTCGGCGGGCGCTTCACGGTCGCCGACCTCAACATCGCGGAAGTGCTGCGCTACGCCCAGAGCGAAACCGCGCTGTTTGCGGCGCATCCGAACATCGATGCCTGGATCAAGCGCTGCCAGTCGCGCCCGGCCTATCTCGAAATGCAGCGCAAGCGCTCGCTGGAGCCGATCGAAATCTGACGCTCAGCCGAAGATCGCCGCCGTTTCAGCCATTTCCTCGCGGATCCAGGCCTTGAAATCGCGAACCTTCTTCGGCTCGCGGCTGCCTTCGGCGGTTACGAAATAGTAGCCGTCGCCGGTATTGGCGCGAATGCCGAAGGGTGCCACCAGCCGCCCTTCCTGCAGCGAAAAGCCGGCAAGGGTCTGCCAGGCGAGCATGACGCCCTGCCCGGCGATCGCCGAATCGAGGCAAAGCGAGGCATCGTTGAAAACATGACGCACGGCCGGCGGCGCGCCCGAGAGCCCGGCCGCCTGCATCCAGACATCCCATGTGAACATGGCATGGGCATCAATGACGGCCGGGAGCTTCAGGATATCGGCCGGCTCTTTCAGCCTTGCGGCCATCTCGGGAGAGCAGACGGGAAACACCACCTGCTCCAGGAGATGCTCGACCTTGACGCCCGGCCAATGGCCCTTGCCGACACGGATGGCGACATCGATATCGGAGGCGGCCGGATTGACGAGTTTGGTGGTCGCGTCGAGGCGCAGGTTGATTTCCGGATGGCGCTCCATGAATCGGTCGAGGCGGCAGACCAGCCAGCGGGCGGCCAGGACAGGCGCCACCGAGATGGTCAGGATGCATTCGTCCTTGCGCTGCGCCATCGCAACGGCTTCCGAAAGCCGGAGGAAACCTTCGTTCAGGGCCGCAAGAACCGGGGCGCCCGCTTCCGTCACCAGCATGCCCTTCGGCGTACGCTCGAAGAGCAGCCGTCCGAGTTGGGCTTCAGCCTTGATGACCTGCTGGCTGACGGCACCGATGGACACGCCGAGCTCATCCGCGGCGGCCTGAAGCGAGCCAAGCCGACCGACGGCCTCCAGCGCGCGAAGGCCATTGAGATGCACGGAATTGAGGTTTCTCATATAGTTTTCCTATAGCAGGAAACCGGTAATCTCAATTGAAAAGCGAGCGTTCGCCGCCGATATTGGCAGCATAAGACGATTATCTCCGATGCTATTGCATCTCCGTGGCGCGGAAGGCGATTGCACCGTCTTGCGCCGATGGCCCTGTCATGCATCGAGAAAGGAGAGCCACGATGTCACTGCTGAAGTTTTTCTGGAGCCAAACAGATCCTGGCACAAGGACCTCAGAGACCAAATATGATTGGGATGACGATCTGCTCGGCCACCCCGATATCGCCTCCATGTCGCAGCGAGAGCTTGCGGACCTGCCTCTGCCGGTGCCCGCGCCCGAACGCCCTCTGCAACGACAACTAGAGAAATGCGCCTGAAGCTGTACTATATTCCCCGTCGAAGAATAGTCAGGGCGGGCGGTATGACGGAAAGCGTGGAAGGGATTCTGGCGCGGTTGAAGCGGCTGGCGAAGGAGGCTGGCCTGTCTGGCATCGAGGAAAGCACCTCTTATGGCAGCCTGGCGCTGAAGGTCGGGGGCAAAAGTTTCGTCGCGGTCAAGAACGATGAAACAGTGGTCATCTCGATCCCGATCGACCACAAGGAACACCTGTTGACGATGGCGCCCGACATCTACTTTCAGACAAACCATTATGTCGGGTGGCCGCATCTGCCGGTACGGATCGCCGCTATCGGCGACGACGAACTCAAGCAGCGGCTGATCGACGCCTGGATGTACCGGGCGCCGAAGAAACTGATTTCAGCCTATCGCGCTTAGGCTTTTTCGCCTGCCAGCGCGCGCTGAACAGCAGGTCGCTGCAGCATGCGGGCGTGATGCTCGCTGACCTTGGGGAAGCGTGCGGGATCGACGCCATCGGACGGCAGCCAGCCGGTCATGACGAAAAGATAGGGATCGGCGACCGTATAGGTTTCACCCATCACCCATGGCCCCTCAAACATCGTCGCCTCGATCAGTTCGAAGCTCTCGGCCATGGTCTGCGGCACCTTGGCCTTCATGGATTCCAGCGCCGCTTCATCATCGGCCCAGCGGGAGCCGCGCGGGCGATGCGCATGGTTCACGTGCACTGTCGATGAGATATACCCGTTGAAAGCCTGCAGCCGGGCAAATTCGAACGGGTCGTCGAGGGGCGCGAGCCTGGCGGCGGGCGCCATCTGGGCAATGTAAGCGAGGATCGCCGTCGACTCGGTCAACACGCCGCGGTCGGTGGCGAGCGCCGGAACGCGGCCCTTCGGATTGATCTTCAGATAGGCTTCCGAGCGCTGCTCGTTCTCACGCGTATTGACCTTCTTCGTATCGAAGGAAAGGCCGGATTCCTCCAGTGCAATCAGGCTTGCAAGTGCGCAGGTACCGGGTGCGAAGTAAAGTGTGAGCATGGTGAGACTCCCCTTTCGGGGAGCCTTATAGCGCGGGTATCATGGCCAGCGGAAGACAAGGTTTCATCATTCGCGCGGCCTTGCACCCATCACGCGCAACCCGGCACGTCCTCCAGCCGGTACCAGACCGGAATACCGCGCTCCTTGGCGATGCGCACGTCGTTGTCGGCGCCCTTGGAGTCGCCCGGCAGGCGCAGCACGCCTTCGCAGAGCTGCAGCAGGCGACCGGCGACGGGATGAAAGATCTCCTCATAGAGGTCGTCACCCACCGACTTGCCGCCGGCGGCATGCCAGATGGGCAGCGCCACCCATTCGCCAATCATCGGCACATGGCCCGCCTTGAAAAGCGCATGAGATGGTTGCTCCAGGCGCTTGAGATTGGCAGCCATCTTCTCGGGATCATCGCCCGTTCCGGACCGATACGGCCCGGCAATCAAAATCAACATTGGTGTCTCCATCAACTCCCGGCCTCATGCACGGGATTTCGCGAAAATGCACGATATTTCTTGAATGTCGAGTCATTTCGTGCATATTCACGATGTTTCGTAAATTATCGTGCAGATCCCCCATGCTGACCACGCAACGCAAAACTCTCATCCTCGACATTCTGCGCCGTGACGGACAGGTGATCGCCAAGCGGGTGGCTGAAGATTTCGAGCTGTCGGAGGATACGATCCGCCGCGACCTCCGGGAGATGGCAGCGGAAGGGTTGCTGAAGCGCGTCCATGGCGGCGCCCTGCCCATTGCCCCCGACCTGCCTGACTTCACCGCCCGCCGCGATGTCGCCTCCGACATCAAGGCGCGGCTCGGCGCAAAGGCGGCGCAAATGGTGAAGGCCGGGCAGATGGTATTTCTCGACGGCGGCACGACGACGGCGGAGGTGGCGCGTCACCTGCCGCGCGACATCCCCTTCACCATCTCCACGCACAGCCCGACGATTGCGGCAGAACTGGAGCATCACCCGACCGCCGAAGTGATCCTTTGTGGTGGCAGGCTCTACAAACATTCGATGGTGGCGACGGGAGCAGTCGCCATGGCCGCGATCTCCGCCCTGCGACCGGATATCTTCTTTCTCGGCGTGACGGCTGTCCATCCCATGCATGGATTTTCGACCGGGGATTTCGAGGAAGCGGCGATCAAACGGCACATCGCCCGCTGCTCGGCGGAGACGCATGTGCTTTTGACGGCAGAGAAATTCGATCTCGTTTCACCCTGCCCGGTGCTTGCCATCAGTGAAGTGGCGGGGTTGATCGTGCCCGCGGAAATGCCTAGGGAAAGGCTTCGGCCCTATGCCGAGTTCAATGTCGCAATTGCCGCAGCTTGACCCGCTTTCGGCGGAGCGGAGGAACAAGGCCCGGCGGCAGCAGGCTGAAGAGTAGCGCGGCGATGAACACCGCAAGCACGAAGGTGCCGGGCAGGACATTGCTGAGCCCGAGCGTCAGCGCCTCCTGCAGGCGTGGCTGGACATTCGCAATGATGGCTGAGAGCGCCGGCATGCCCAAAACCTTCGCTACCACCCATGAAAGCCAGTCCATTTCGGTGACCGCGGCGAGAGCGCCATAGAGGGCGGCGGCGTAGATTATCCCGCGGAAGACCGCCGAGGCGCCGAAGGGCCTGGTGTCGTCGTCTTCAAAGGCGACGGTGAGATAGGCAAGCAAGAAGGCGAGAAACAGGAAAGCAAGCGGGAGCGCTTCGGATATCGCGGCCCATTGCAGGCGTTCGCCGGTTGCAATGAACAGCAGGAAGGGCGTGGAGGCCATAAACCACAGGGCTACCACCGGTCCCCAGAGCCGCAATAGCGAGAGGTAGCCGAGCCGCAGCATCGCCGCGACGAACAGGATAGCGACTGCACTCCAGACGCCCGCGGTTTTCAGCCTACCCGACATGAACTGCGCCACCGGCATGCAGGAACCGGCCGTCTCCACGCAATTGGAGAGCTGCAGCGCAAGCCAGGTGAAGTAATCGAAGCAGATCGTAAAGAACATCAGGAGGGTGATGCCAGTCAGCATCCACCACAAATAGCGGCCTGCGAACATGTTCTGCCTCGCAGATCAGGAGGAACCGTATTCACGAGTTCCGTCGCGGCAAGACGGCATGCCCGGTCGCCGGAACGTGCCTTATCTATATTAGATAATTCTTATTTTTTTATAACTTATATGCGTAACAATGCAGCAATTGAGGCAGCGATCAGGCGAGTGCCTCAGCTACGCGCACATCGCCGACATGGATGCCGTTCCAGTTGCGCATCGATTTATTTGCCAGAGCGGTCAGCGCAGCATGTTCCTTGCCGCCCTTCTCGAAGAAGCGGGCGAGCGTCGCCGCAACCACGGCTTCGGCTGCGCGCGCGGCACCGTCATCGCATTTCAGCGCAATCGCAATGCCCTGTTCCGGAATGGCGGCGCAGAAGACGCCTTCCGCGCCCGTCTTGCAAAAGATGCGGCCGGGGGCGATCTGCATCAGCTCCGTGCAGGCCCGGCCGGTACCCGCGACATAGAAGGGCTCGGCCATGCAGACTTCGAAAAGACGGCGGGACGCGCTCGCGCGCTCACGGCCAAGGCCGTTGCCGGTCGCCATCTTCGCAAAGCCATGGGCAAGCGATTTCAGCGGCACGGCATAAGTCGGAATGGAGCAGCCGTCGGTACCGCAGACGTCATGACCGAGTGTGGCGCCCGTCAGGTTCTCCATGGCATCGCGGATCTGATGCTGCAGCGGATGGTCGTAGCCGATGTAACCTTTGCTATCGATGCCCTGATGGCAGCAGGCGCAGACGAAACCGGCATGTTTGCCGGAGCAATTGTTGTGAAGCGCAGTCGGTTTCTCCAGCGTGCGCGCCTGGTGGATCAGCGTCTTCTGGTCCGAGGACCAGTGCGCGCCGCATTCCAGCGCCTCCACGTCACGGCCGGCACGCGACAGCATGGAGGCGGCAAGCGCCACATGTTCATCCTCGCCGCTATGGGAGGAACAGGCGAGCGCCAGTTCCTTGTTGCCGAAGCCATAGGCATCCGCCGCGCCGCTTTCGACCAGCGGCAGCGCCTGCATCGCCTTGCAGGCCGAGCGCGGGAAGACGCCCGCCTCGATATCACCCAGCGAAAAGGCGACACGGCCATCGCCATCCACGACCGCGACCGATCCGCGATGGCGACTTTCGACGAGCGAGCCTCGGGTGACTTCGACGAGGACGGGATTGGGCATGGGCAAAAATCCGGATTGTGGGCAGAGACTGAAGGCATAGCCTCTCGTTCTCCGAAAGCCAACGGAATTTGCAGGAGATATCGGCCGATCACAGCATCTAAACAACCATCACACGAAGTGACTGTTGGTGCGGCAAACTATCGTTTTCCGTGTAGCCGCGATGAGGCTAAAGGTGGGTTCTCAGGACTCATTCTCATGCCATCCTCATTTTCTTCCATCATCCGCGACAGCCGCATCCGCATTCCAACCGTCACGCTGGTTGCGCTCGCCTTCACCTATGCCTCGACGGTTCCCTACCAGTCGATCATCGGCATCAGCGAACTCGGCATGAGTGACGGCGCCTATTCGGCGCTGGTCTTCTTCGCGGCGGTCGTCAATGTCGCGATCAGCCTGACGCTCGGCATATGGTCGGACAGGCTTAGGGAAAGACGGCCGCTGGTGCTGGCGCTTTCCATTGCCGGCATGATCGGCTTCGGATCGATCGCGCTCATCCACAGTCCCACGGTCTTCATCTTCTCGGTGCTGTTTCTGGTACCGATGAGCAATTCAACCTATTCGCTGCTGTTTGCGAGTGTGCGGGCGCGCACCAATCAATTGGCCCGCAGTGAAGCGGTCGCCATCACCTCGACGGTGCGCGCGCTCTATTCCGGTTCCTGGGCGGTGGCGCCGGGGCTGGTCGGGCTTGCTCTGGTCACTTCGCCATCGATGACGCCGGCTTATGGGGTGGCGGCGGTGGCGAGCCTCATCTGCTTCTGCCTCTATTTCTTCTTCGCGCCCGGCAATGGCCCGGTGCGCGAGACGATCCCCAACCAGCCGGGCTTCTTCGCCTCACTGAAACGGGTCTTTGCGCCCGATGTTTTCATCCGCGTCTTCGTCATGTCGCTGCTGCTCGGCCTGCAGCGGCTGAACGGCATGGTTTCGCCGCTCATTATCGTGCACTCGATCGGCGGCAGCGTCGTCGACGTCGGCTTTCTCTCGGGCCTGACGGCCTTTCTCGAAATGCCCTTCATGATGATGTGGGGCCTGGTGCAGCGGCGCTTCCATACCGTGCATGTGCTGGCATCAGGCACGGTGCTCTACTGCCTCTATCTGGTACTTCTCGGCTTTGCCACCGCGCCCTGGCAGCTCTATGCGCTGCTCGGTCTCAACGCCTGCGGGGCGGCTGCCATCCTCAGCCTGCCGATCACCTATCTGCAGGATCTCATCGCCGACCGGCCGGGCCTCGGCAGCTCGCTGATCTCGCTCAACACCTTCATCGGCATCGGCGTGGCCGCAGGTGTTTTTGCGCTTGGAACGGCGGTAACGGACTATTCCGGCACGGCTTTCGTCGGCGCCGCTGTCGGCATCGTCGCCATTGTGATCCTGCTCTATCTGGAAAGCGGCAGCCGCATGCGCCAGCCGGCGCAAATTACCTTGGAGTAATGCGATAGGCGCAACGGCGCGCGCCGAGCAGGATATGCTCGCTGCGCTCGACATTGGCCGAGAGCACGCTGCGGAAGGTTTCGAGCTCGGAGCGGCAGAATCCGGCACAGGCCGTTGCCGCAGCACAGATCGGACAATGGTTTTCGACCAGGATCAATGATCCGTCCTCCTCCTGCCAGCTATCGGCCATATAGCCCTCACGGCTGCGGATGGCAGCAAGCCCTTCGACCCGAGCCACCAAATCCGTCCTGCCGACAAGTTCGTCGCGATAGCGCTGCAGCGTTTCACTTTCGCGAGCGGCGATGACGGTATCCAGCGCGGCGGGGCCGAGTTGCGCGACAACAGTCGTCAGCAGGGCCGCCGTCAGTTCGGCATGGCCATCCGGGAAATGGCTGTTACCCGCAGCCGTCAGGTGCCAGAGCTGCCTCGGACGTCCCCTGCCCTTGGGGGCGACCGTTACGGGTTCCACAAGTCCCTCTTCCGCCATTTTGGCAAGTTGCTGGCGGGCGGCCTCGCCTGATATGTCGAGTGCATCGCCGACCGCAGCCGCAAGCTGCGGCCCCTCGGTCTTCAACAGGATCAGGATGCGGTTGACGGGAGACTGGCGCATAATTTTCCAAGCTACGTCTTGTTTTAATCCAATGCTCATGCAATTTTCCAATTCATAACTTGGAAAATAATAACGGGTCGGGAAAAACGCAAGGATTCATCATGTCCGAAACCGCCTTGGAGCCATCCGGCTCTTCAACTTCCGTCTTCCAGTTGTTTTCCCCTGCGCTGCTGCCGGCGACATTGATGCTTGGCGGCGGCATGACGATCTCTGCCGTTGAAAGCTACATCACGGCGACGATCGCGCCGAGCATCGTGCGCGATGTCGGCGGGCTGGAGCTGTTTTCGCTGGTGACGACGCTCTATATCGCCGCCACCATACTGGGTTCGATCTTCATGGCGATGCGTCCGAGGAATATCGGGCTGCGCAGTGTCTATGTGATCGCGGCGGTGATCTTCGGCGTCGGCAGCCTGCTTTGCGCTGCAGCCCCCTCGATGCCTGTCGTGCTGATCGGCCGAACGGTGCAGGGTTTCGGCACCGGCGCGCTCGCCGCCCTCTGTTACGCTTTCATCCGCTTCGTCTATCCCGAACCGCTCTGGCCCAAGGCGTCGACGCTCTATGCGGCGATCTGGGGGGTGTCGACCGTCATCGGCCCGACGCTTGGCGGCTTCTTCGCGCATGACGGCGCCTGGCGCTACGCCTTTGCCGTGCTCGTCCCGCTCAGCGTGTTGATGGCGGTGCTGGCGCCGCGGCTCTTGCCGCAGGCCGAGGACGACCGCGAACAGGCAAAGATGCCTGTCGCGCAGATCTGCCTGCTGCTTGGGGCAGTGCTGCTGGTCAGCACCGCCGGGACAACCGAGATGACGACGGCCAAGATTGGGCTGATCGCCGTTTCGGTCGTCGCCGTCGGCGCCATGCTGGTCATGGAGCGCAAGGGAAACAACCGGCTGCTGCCATCAGGCGCGGTGACGCTGAGCCAGCCGATATCACGGGTCTATCTGACGATGCTCGGCCTCAACTTCGTTCTCGTCAGCGATATCTTCATTCCCTATTTCCTGCAGGTTCTGCACGGGGTAACGCCGCTGATTTCAGGCTATCTGGTGGCTCTCGTCGCCCTCGGCTGGACGGTGGCGGCCTTCTTCAGCGGCTCCTTCTCCGGCAGGAAAGCCAGCGCCGCGATCGTTGCGGGCTGCTCAACCGAAGCCGCAGCGACAGCCGTGCTCGCCGTCTTCCTTGCCCGCGAAAACCCTGAGGCGCATCTGGCAATCCTCGTGCCGGCGGCAATCGCCATGTTCATGATGGGCTTTGGCGTCGGCCTCGGCTGGGCACATCTCGTCGCCAAGGTGCTGAAGCTGGTGGCCGATAGCGAACAGGACAAGGCTTCGGCTGCCATCCCGACCATAAGCTCGCTCGGCAGCGCTTTCGGCGCGGCCTTTGCCGGCGTGATCGCCAATGGCGCAGGGCTGGTCGAGCCGGGCGGCGTCGCAGGGGCGCTGTCGGCGGCTGTCTGGCTCTACCTGATCATGGCATTGCCGGGGCTGATTGCGACAGGCGCGGCGTTGTCGCTTACAGCATCGGCCCGAAAGTCGGAATCGATTTTCGGAAAGCCTGATGCGTAGATTCAAGGAGGTAGAGCGTCCTTTGTGCGTCCGCACTGACCACGGCGCTCTAGCTGTGGAGCTTCAGCATGATCTTGCCGATGTGGTTGCTGCTCTCCATCAGCCGATGGGCGGCGGCTACATCTTCGAAGGCAAAGGTCTTGTAGATGACAGGGGCGACCGTGCCGGCTTCCAGGAGCGGCCAGACCTCTGAAAGAAGATCGTCGCGGATCGCCCGCTTCTCCTCCGCCGTGCGCGGACGCATGGTCGAGCCGGTCACCGTCAGTCGCTTGACCATGATCGGGGTCAGGTTGACCTTCTCGGCAACCGCACCCTGCAGGAAGGCGATGATCGAGAGGCAGCCATCCTTCGCCAGCGAGGCAATATTCTTCTCGAAATAGGCCGCGCCGATCATGTCGATGATGATATCGACGCCCTGGCCGGTCTCTTGCCTGATGACGGCGGCAAAATCCTCTTCCCGATAATTGATGGCGCGCTTGGCACCGAGCTTCTCGCAGGCCTCGCATTTTTCCTTCGAGCCGGCGGTCGCATAGACCTCGGCGCCGAAAGCCTTGGCGAGCTGGATAGCGGTAGTGCCGATGCCGCTGGAGCCGCCATGGATCAGCACTTTCTCGCCTTCCGTCAGGCCGGCCATCTGAAAGAGATTTGCCCAGACGGTGAAGAAGGTCTCCGGAAGGGCCGCCGCCTTCACCGCGTCGTAGCCTTTCGGGAAGGGCAGCGCCTGGCCGGCGGGCAGAAGGCAATATTCGGCATAGGCGCCGCCATTGGCGAGGCCACACACCTTGTCGCCAAGCGAATAGCCGGTCACGCCGGGGCCGATCGCGACGACCTCACCGGCAAGTTCAAGGCCAAGAACGGGGCTTGCATCCTTCGGCGGCGGATAGCTGCCCTGGCGCTGGGAAATATCCGGGCGGTTGACGCCGACCGCTTCGGTGCGGACGAGGATCTGGCCTTCGCCCGGCACCGGCACCGGCCCGTTTGCAATGACCATCGCCTCCGACCCGCCGAAAGACGGCAGATCGACAAAGCGCATATGCGACGGCAACGACATGACCCGGCTCTCCCTGTTCCGAAGCACTGGGATAAATCAGGGCCTGGGGCTTGGGAAGGCCGGAAGTAACAGAGGCGTCAATTCGCCTCGCCTAGCGCATGAAATACGAGGCCGTCTTCATTTTCCTTGGCGGCAGACTTTACGAGGGCAATCTCGGCGCTGACGCGATTGATATCGTCGATGACGAGACCTTCGGGCAGTTCGAGGACACCGATCGAGCAGTGCATCAGCGGGAAGAAAGCTTCCGCGCCAGTGCGATCGTGACCGCGGATACGGCCGGCGGCGCGGTCCTCATCCGAATAGAGATCGAGCACGTCATCGTGGAAATCGCCGATGAGCCGATCGAGGATTTCCGTCAGCTCCTCCTTCGTCCAGCCGACGACGCCGATGAAGAAATCGTCGCCGCCGACATGGCCGAGGAAGTGGCGCTCGGCGAAGAAATAGCGGCGCATCAGCGCGGCGAAGAGCGAGATCGCATGGTCGCCGAGATGGAAGCCGTAAGCATCGTTGAAGGGCTTGAAGTTGTCGAAGTCGCAATAGCAGAAGTGGCGCACTTCATCGCCGTCGCGACCGGAATGGCGCATGAAATCTCTGATAGCGCGGTTGCCCGGCAGGCCGGTCAGCGGGTTCTGGTCCTGCGCCGTTTTCAGCTGCTTCTCGTTGATGACCTTGATCAGCGAGGCGGCGGAAACGACGCCGGCATAACGCATGTTGTCGGTGAGGATCAGGCAGTTGCTGCCTTCCATATTGGCGAAGATCACCATGAGCTGATCAGCATCGCTGTCGAGGCCTACGATCGGCGCACGCTCGACGAAATGCGAGATGGTGCGCTCGTAGTCCTTGTTCTTCAGGAGGTCGCGGCCGAAGGGCTGATAGATATATTCCTTGAGGTGGTGCTCGTGAATGATGCCGCGCGGCTCGCCATTGGCGTTCAGGACCGGGAAATAGGCCTGGCGCGGGTTGCGGCGGAACAGTTCGAAGACCGTATCGATGGCGTCGCTCTCATAGACGG
>Ga0207425_1000990_pt1 | contig 13329 bp, 14 predicted proteins | sample AraplaF_Col_mTSA_FD_184255 | JGI IMG/M metagenome (GOLD analysis project Ga0207425, IMG submission 184255) | Arabidopsis root microbial communities from the University of North Carolina, USA - plate scrape MF_Col_mTSA (SPAdes) (version 3) | ecosystem: Host-associated > Plants > Roots >...
AAGCAACAAGTTCTGTCGGCAGTATTGAGGTTGAAGCAGCTATCGCCGCTATCGCTTTGACTGATGAGCAAAACCGCGTCTGGCTTCAGCCCGTGTAACCCTTCGGCCACCGCGCGCAGGGCCGCTTCAACACTATTTGCGCATAGCAGCGCTTTGGCGATCCGAAGCAGCGCCAGCAATTCGCTCTTGCGTGGTTGGCGGGTCCTGCCAGTGCTCGTCTGCACGTTCGACCGAACAAGCGTGCGCCTTGGCAGCACTGGCTCATGGGCATCGGTCATGACGTCGATCTTTTCCATTGTTCATGCGTCCAAAGGTCCATCACCCCTCGCCGTATGGAATTGCCTGCTGACCGGCCTTAGGTCAATCATTGTACAGATCACACGACGGTCTCAAATATCGATCGCCCCGTTTCAACGCCACATAATGTTACTCCTTCGCCGAGTGCCCGCATGCAAGCCACTGCAAAGTCTTCTGCCACATGGGTTTTCACATTAAGGCGCGCCGAACCCATACGCCAATTGCGTTTCCAATTAGCTCCTGCAAAATGGTGGGAATTCCCCTTGATTGCACGCTTTGAGTAAATAGCGCTAGGCGTGCAGCGCAAAGCCTTGTATATTGACTTTACCGCGTATGAAGCACCGCAAATGATTGGCGGTCTCCGTCCTGTCTTGCCATCGTTGGCAACTCCTGTCTGATTCCCTCGCTTGTTGACCCTGCTCGTTGGCGCGTATCGCCGGGCAAGGCCCGACTCGCAACATCTTTTACGAGGTTTTATCATGACTACGCAAACCGGCATCGTCAAATGGTTCAGTGAATCCAAAGGCTTCGGCTTCATCACTCCCGACACAGGCGGTCCCGACCTGTTCGTGCATTTCCAGGACATCCAGGTCGAAGGCTTCAGATCCCTCGCCGAGAACCAGCGCGTATCGTTCAATCGTAGCCCTAGTCCTAAGGGTGAAAAGGCCACGAACGTGTGCCCGGCCTAATCGGATGAAACGGGTGACTGTTGTCTTGTCCAATTTATGCGTTGGTCTTTCTGTTAAATCAAGGTAATACTGCACCATGGCATTTACTCCAGAGCGCCGCCAGCAGTGCGTAAAGGCAACTGCTGTTGATCATGCCATTGACTTGGCCTGCACGCATGGCTTGTCATTCGCATCGACATATCTTCGCAACCAGAGACTGTCCGATAAAACCATCACACGTATCCTCTTTGGACCCCAGGACCAGCATCGCAAGCATGAATGCTCCGGCCTACATCCTGAATTGCCATATACATCAGAGCTGCGGGACTCCAGTGATACGCCTGTCCGACAACTTAGTTATAGTTCACGCCCAAGACTTGGGCATTTGCGTTGATACGGCGAACGCTCTGCTTGCGGAGTTGAACGGGAAACGGATGGTGCGGAAGGCGGCCACGCTATTTTCTACGTTGGCCATACCATAGCTTTCGGAAAGGGCGATCTTGCCATTTTTGACGACCGTGATTTGCAGGCCGGGGATGCGCTGCTCCTTCAGGATCGCATGTATCGACCGTTTGGTCAGTATATTGGCATCTTCCGCGCTGTGAGCCGAGGCGTTTAGCATGTTCCATGCAAAGCATGGCTGCAAGGAGTTGCGGCGTCGGTCGAAACTTCATAGTTATGGCATTTCTTAACACGCTGAAATTTCCAGACAAAACTGAACTTGGCTAAGGGCCGCAAATGGACGGTACCGCCAGGGCGCTTACCGGCCGATGCGTTGAGCCCCTCGGCACCAGGTCGCTTTCCCTTAAGCGATTAACGTCCGCTCAACACCGTGTATTTTGCTCACTATACCGCTTAACCTACACACCGATCCTGCCATGTGTCGCTATCCAAAAGCAACATCGATTCCACCATCACCCGAATACTGACGGCTGCGCGGCACGAGTGCACCAGCATCTTCCAGCGCCGACAACACGTCTTCTTCGAATACGATCTGATCGACCTGGCGCAGGCAGGTAAAGCTCCGGCCCTCCATCGCTGGATCCATGAAGCCACGAATTGCGCGCAGGATTTGCCGGGGGCGACGCACGTTGCGCGCATAGCCAGACTAGGAAGCCAGACGAAAAATGATGACGAGCCGCGATACAAGGCGCACACCAATGCGTAGACATGTTGTGCATGCCGCGGCCACAATGCCTGCGGGGCCATATTGCTCGAGGGACCCGCGCGTCATCACGCAGCCCCAACATCCGGCTCCGTTTTGCACGTCGCCACGCTTGGGGAACCCGGGTTGGCATACTGGCCTCATCCCGATGAGCGCATTTTATGAACCCTGCTACGAGTCGGGTAAGGCTGTTCGCTGGGGAATCGGGATGAGCGATGAAAGTATGTTCGCCGTTGCAAGGCTATGGCGCGGATGGGGAGCGGACGGCACGCTGGCATACTCTTTCACGCAGTTGCCGATCAATGCCGACGACCACCCGCTGATGAAGCGCTTTCATAAACCGGTGGACGAGAAACGTGCCTTGGTGATTGTCCCTCGTGCCGAGTGGGACGACTGGCTCAGTTGCGATGACCCGGAATACGCTCGCTCATTCATGCGCGCTTTCCCTTCCGAGCAGATGAGGTCTTGGGAGTTTCCAATACCGCCTCGCATCAAAAAGACCGAGGTAAGCGATTCAATTATGAGTGCCGCTGGCTAGTCGCCTGCCTCATGGCCCCGAGCATCTGCTCACCTCAGAGATCGCTTACCCTCTTTGCGTAGAATGAGCGCAGTTAAGGCCTCAAAGCACGTTCCCGTCCGATCCTCGAACACTATCTTTATGAGCGCCTCTTAACACGCAAGAAACTGCTGGGATCGGTAGCAGTAGAAGCGTTGCCATTCATACCGAGCATCTTCCAGCGAGGCCCCCCCTCGACACGCGTTCACCGAGAAAGGGGCGTCGGCACGCCGGGCTTTCGTTTGGCCTGACCGCGGTGAAAGCCGGATCATCGTAAAGCCGCTTGCCCTTACGGAGATGCATATCATGGCAAATGACAGTTTAGAGATCGCGTCATTGATGCTGCGGGCACTGGTTGCCGGTGCCTCGTGCGAATGCATTGCATGCGACTTCTGTCTCACTAAATCGGCAGTTTCGCAAAAAGTTCGCATGCTCGCTACCGACCTGCAACAGATAGTCGGCGTGGTCGGGGTCGATGAAGATGAATCGCCGACAGCGGCATTAATACGACATCACGGCGACGCCTATCTTGAAGCGCTGGAGCATTTCGTTCCGGATGCGGCAAGCGTCTGGCAGGGTCGCGTGATAGAACTCGCGAACTGCCGCCTTGACCAACACATCGCCAAAATCGCACGCCATAGCAGGTGCGTTGAACGCGATACCGCCCTGCTACTGATACTGTTCGCCACGGCAGCGAAGCCGCTGGAAATTGCCCAGCTCGAAGTGCGCGACTATCTCGATGAGTTCGGTGAAGTGAGGCTTCATTCGAGCATGCGCTGCGAAATCGCAGTCAACGGCAAGGAGCGCCCCCTCCTCTTTTGCGATCCCAAGTTGACGGCGGCAATTGACGCCTATCTCGTTCTACGCCGCGCAGAAGGCATGGCGACCCACGACAAGCCATATTACCGAGGCCTTCAGCCTCATAGCAGGCTATTCCTGTCGCGCGATGGCAAACCAATGACGGTGAAGCGATCTGGGCCGGGAGCCCAGCACCAGGTCTGCAAAGAGATCCACGAGATTTATCGCCGAATCTTTGCCCATGGCGGGCATTCTGGCATCAATACCGCGTTGGCTCGCAGGCTGGCAGCACGTCGTTTGCATATGAGTGGTGCAAACGCGGAAGATATCGGAGCGGCACTCGGGGTGAAAAAGCTCGCTGTGTATAAGCTCCTGCAGCCATTCGATTGCGAGATGAATCAGCCTCGGCCCCGACCGAACGGGGGGACACAGCCCAGCACGTATTGCGAGGACAGCCAACAGACCAGGCGAACGGCGTGACAGTTGCGCTGGTCAAAGGCAGTGCGAACATGGGTCATGTTCCACCTGTCTCAAGGAGTCCACCATGGACCAACGCGACCAGCCAACATTGTCGGCACCTACCGTCCCGATTACCCTGCTCGGACAAAGGGAACCACGCATTCCGACCGCCGGTAAGATCCGCGCGGGCATTAAGGTTCTCACCAAGAAGGCGGCCAGCAACCCTCAAGTGAAAGCGCTGTATGACAACGGCGTAGTCAGCAATGCCACTTTCGAGGAGATCGAACGGAAGATTATCGAGGCATTCCCTGGCATTGAGAAGCCACTCGTCCCAAAGAACGTCGCGTGGTTTACCGTCAGGCCAAACGATCTTCCCAATCCTGCGCTCGCAGACCAGATCCTCAGCCTTTACGGCGAAGACCGCGGCGACGGAGTGAAACGCCTTTATCGGTTCCCGGTCATGTTTCCGGCTGACCGATGGCAGGCCGTCATGCCGCATGAACTGGCGTGCTGGTCGCGCAGCGAGAAGCGCTACTGGAGCGAGTACGGTACCGATGGACATACGCGCTATTGCAAGATGCACGCGCCCGCGCGGATTGATGCGCAGACACGACGGGTGCTACGTACCTTCGGCGGTCGCGCACACCAACTCCGGCCCGAGAACGACGGCCGGTGCGATCCTGAACTATGCCCGGAGTTTCAGAACCGCCTGTGCAATCTGAGCGGCCGCTTCATCTTCTACATCCCTCGCATCAAGTCGCTCGACGCCTTCGAACTTCAGACCAATAGCTTCTACGCTTTGAGCCGCGCGATCGAGCGGTTCGAGACCATCGCCTTCCTGCGTGGTGGCCGGCTTGCCGGTTTCCTGGACCGACACCATACCCCTTTCTTCCTCACCAAGAAGCTGCGCGAAGTGTCGCACATTGATTTGAAGACGGGGCAGCCAGTGAGGAGCGCACATTGGATCATCGAACTGGAGGCGCCAGTCGATGTTTCGGCGTTACTGATCGAACACGACCGGGACGACACAATCGAACTGGCCGAGGAAGCCGTAAGAACCCTGCAGGGCCAGAGGGCCCCAGATATCCGTCCGGCCAATCAACCCGCCGCCGACTATCAGGCCACGTCCGTTGATGCAAATGTCGTCGACATGCCTTGCGACAGTTCGACCGAACCGGCCAGCAACATGCCGCCAGAGCGCCCTGTCGTCGACACTGCGCCGGTCTATGCACTGGTGGCGGAATACGACATCCCGGTTGACCGCTTCGATGCTTTCGCCGATCGATCCTGGGGAGTTGGCTGGCGTCGAAATGTTCGCGGCTGCGCCCGCGTGCTTGCGGAACTAGAGAGGTACCGGGACACGCCCGAGGCCCTCATCGAACGAGTTGCGGCCGAATTCGGCCAATAGTGCAATAAGGAGGACATCATGGCACTGCAAATCGCCCATTTTTCGGACCTGCACTACGCGGACGAAACCCTGGCCGAAGTAGACCGCTGCTTCGGCCACGCCATCGATGAAGCAATTGCGCTCGGCGCAGATGCTGCCGTCATCACTGGAGATACCACGGACCACGCGCTCAATGCGCACTCCCCCGCTTTCCTCGCTCTGGCCCGGCAAATCAAGCGCCTGGCGGACCATTGCCCTGTCCTCTTGCTCCAGGGGACATTCAGCCATGAACCGCCGGGACTGCTTGCCATGCTGGCCCTGATTGGCGCCAACCGCCCGATTCACTTTACCAATCACCTTGAGCAGGTGGTCCTGACCAACACCGGTTCATGGCTGCCATCACAGAATTGGCAATTCGAATCGCCACCGCAGGACGCGCGCCTGCTCTGCACATGCATTCCAACCTTGAACAAGGCCGACCTCGCGACGGTCGTCGGCGCGGCGGAAGCGGCGCAGGCGATGGGCGACCAGTTGGCGCGTGTCCTGGCTGGCTACGCACAAGGGCACCTTGCCGCACGTGGTTGCGGCATCCCCGTCGTCGCGCTGTCGCATGGAACAGTACATGGGTGCGTGATGGAGCATGGTGTGCCCATGGCCGGCGCCGATCATGAGTTTACCAGCGGTGCGCTGTTTTCGGCTGAGGCAACCGCCGTCATGCTTGGCCACATCCACAAACACCAGGCATGGAGCAATGCCGGCCGCCTGATAGCGTATGCCGGCTCCATTGGGCGACTGCACTACGGTGAGGAGGGCGAAAAAGGCTTTCTGATGTGGGACATCACTGCCGACCATGCAGACCTCAGCCTCGTTCCCACGCCGGCGCGGCGCACGCTCGATATCAGTTTCGACGGCCCACCGGATATGATTCAACTGAGACAATTTATCCAAGAGCACGACCTCGCCGACACATGGGTGCGCGTCCGCTGGCAAGTATTGGAGGAAGATCGCTCCCAAGTCGACCGCGCCAGAATTGAGCAGCTACTCGATGGCGCTGCGGGAGTGAAACTGGAGGGCCGCGTCCTCCCTATCACGCGCTCACGGGCGGCAGGCATCGCCCGTGAGCGCACTTTATCGCGGCAAATCGAGCGCTGGGCGGAAATGACGGGCATCGATTCACGCGAAACATTGTCGTGCCTGGAACTGCTGGAGCATCGGTGCCCCGAAGACATCGCTGCCGGCATTCTGCATCGCGCGGCATCCGAATCGAGTTATGACGAGGTGCTACCGGCGCCCAAAGCACTGCCGGGCCAACAGGTGGCGTGAGAACGGACGATCACCTCACCCCGTGGCACAAACTAATCCGAAGGGATTGTGATGTCTGCAGGGCGTGCAGCCCAACGCAAACGATGATACTCTCGCCAGTCGGGGTCAATGCGTTCAGTCTCCGCATCAAGCGCATACAAAATCGGATCTGCTGTTCGCGGCGATTCGTAGATCACCGAAACTGCCTGGATGATACCCAGGCCATACTTTTGAAGTAGTAGTGCTGCGAGCCGAGGCGTTTAGGCACCTCGCTCGACATCGCGGCTGGGGCCACTTGCATACCTCTGCACTTCCCGAACTAAACGTTCGATAGCAACTTGCTCGTTCATACGCCCTTCCTTTTGATGGCCTGGGAGATGTTGTTCGCATTAGCCTCAGAGTGCGGCATGTAAATCTTCTTGCTGCCAAACGTAGTATAGCGTTGCTCGCACCTAGGCGACCTTTACCGATGCTCTTCTTTGGGTTCTGCTTCTCAACGCGGCGGGCGGACAACGAAGATACTCTCTTTCCGCATTACACCCATCGCGTGGAACCCGTCGCCTTGGGTCCAAGCCCCTTCGCCATCCGGTCCATAGAAACGTACTTTCGTCCGCTGCCACTCCCCGTGCCGAAGCTTCGAAGCTCCGACAACATCTGCCGACATACGCTGGCCGTCCAACGTCTCGACGGTCACCCGCTCGGGAAAATGTGCACATCGGAACCATAACCAAACGATGCCCCAAAGGGCGACGAGTGTCGCGCAATAGATGGCAAGGACCCGCAGTATCGATTCAATGGTCACGTTCAACTTTCTCGCTGGATACCCCAACACCAAAGGTGATTGCGGCCAGCAGATACCACGAAAGAAAATTACCCAAGCCAATGACCTAATCTCCAGATGGCGCGACTCAGACCATCAGGACCAGCGGCATGCCGGCGCAAAGTGGTAGGAACAATTCAAGATCCTTCGTCCGGCACATGTCCACGCCCCCCTAGCGGATGGCGAAAGCTCGCAAGAAGGCAACTATTCTGCCGCGCCGCGTCTGCCTGGCACCAGTCGCTAACGGCAGATGTTCATCCCAAACCGAAAGCAGAGTGTGCAGTGCGATGCCTGCGAGCATGGGGAGGCAGGCCACGAAAGTTTCGGCGAGAGCGGCTACGCACGCACTGAGAAACTTTCCCGCAAACCCGTCACCAGCCAAATGCCCATACATCCATTCAAACGTCGGCAGATAATATTCCCCATGTGTGATCAAGAAACCGATAACGCAGGAGGCAATGAACTGCCAGGGAAAGATCACACCATTCTTCACATCGTCCTGGCCCAAGAACGCAGTCGCCGTTGCGAGTAACACAGCGATGGCACAAATGATCGTCAGAGAAATATTCATTGAACGCCACCTTAGCTCGTAGATAAGTTCCTATTCTTCACAATGCACATGCCAAAAGTAGGTAACCACCACCGAACACGAAAAACAGCGCTGCCCCCCCATGCCGCGCCGACTGCCTTCGATCCTACTACTTCCGCTGCGGCGGTGGCGAAGACGCAGGAGGTCAGCGAGATGAATCCGATTACGTGAATGTGGTTGGATTCATGTGATCGACTCCACAGCCAGAAGTATATGAGTCCGGCAGCGACACAAGTCTTGAAAACGCGCGAAACGATGCCGGCGATCTTTCGCGATAGCTCGGCACCTTGCTTGACATTCAGCTTCATCGACGGCCCCAAACTTATTTGTGTCCCCAACCTGCTGAGAACCCCTGCAACCAACGCCTGTCCTATCGTTCTCTTTCTCTGACATTGACAGCGATTCAGGAGAACTCGAACGGACTCGGACGCAAAACTATTCGCAGCAACTTCATCGAACTGCCGCCTGACAGAAGGCAGGAACCTTGTCGCAACGTCCGACCTGGCTGGGCGACACTCCCACAGAGAAGAATTGCAGGCCCAGGATTATGTATGCAAAGGGTACGGTGAAAGGTAGCGCCATTCTCCGCATCGTTGAGCATCAAGAACATTCCCGCCACCGCAAAAGTATCAGCAATGGCGCAAAGAATCGTCAGCGAAACGATCATGGTTCAGCATCATCGAGGCCTAGATAACGATCCAGATACGGGAACAGCAACACATGGATTATCAGAATCGCCAAGCCTCCGAGCTGAAAATATGCAACGACAGCGTAGCGTTCCGGCACGAGACCGAGACGCATGCGCACCATGAGCTCGAACGCTACAAGGATCATCCATAGGGCGCCCCAAATCGCCGCGCCCATAACAAGCGCAAATGCGCGATTCTTCTCGAGCAAGCGCTGAACATAGTATGAGATATGCGTCAAGGCGAGTTTGAGAGCCAGGTAAATACCTGCGGTCATTGACACCAAAATGACAAAATTACTCACTGACATAGCGTCCTCCATTTAAGTCAACAGACAGACCTTTGGAGTCCCGCAGCTACCAACAGCGCCACATAACAGGACCAACAAGGGCCGACCTCGGCGCGGAGTTCCGAAACTTCCGGAGCGAGACTTGTGAAGCAACTATGTTCTCCGATACTGGACGCGAACACTTACAGGAAAGGTGAACGTTATGACCCCGCTTTCTTTGACATTGACCGGCTTCAAGGGTATTCGCGACGGCCTCGGACGCGAAACCATTTCCATCAATTTCGCCGAACTGACGCATGGCGCAGCGCTTGTCGCCATCACCGGCCGCAACGGTCGCGGCAAGTCCACCATCCTCGACAACATGACGCCCTACCCTGTCATGCCATCCAAGGCCGGGCTCGATGGTCTTGGTGTATTTTCGTACTATGAAGAGGTCTACCTGCCGGAAAGTTTCAAGGAACTCACCTGGGAACTCGACGGCGCGCTCTACCGGAGCCAGTTCGTGATTCGCGATCAGGGCAAACGCAAGACTGAGGCCTATTTGCACGAACACCGGGCGAGCCGCTGGCAGCCTGTCTCCCTGTCCGACGGCACACTTTCGGACGGGCGAATGGAGACTTACTGGAAGTGCGTCGAAGGGATTGCCGGAAGCTGTTCCACGTTCTTGACAACCGCTTTCTCGGCACAAAACCGTAGGCAAATCGCCACCTACAGAAATGCCGAAATCAAATCGCTTCTCGCGGACCTGCTTGGCCTGGCCCAGATTCAAGCGCTTGGAGAACAAGCAAATGAAACGCTCCGGCTCCTGCGGGCTGGTCTGCTATCGCTCCGGCAGTCCCGTGCAGGCCTGCAAACCGAGTACGACAAGGTCGCGGCATCCCTCGATGCACAAGGCGATACGAAAAGGCTAGTTGCCACCGCCCGTGAAAACAAACGCATCGCAGTGGAACGCCGTGAAGCCCGCCGAACGGAGCTTGCCATCATGACGGCACAGCGCGACATGCACGCGGTCCATATCGCACGTAGAGAACAGCTTGAGCAAGAACGCCAAGGCCTTCTGCGAAGCGCGGAAAGCGCACTAGCGGGACTCGATAAGCAGGAGGATGCGCTCCACGGAGCCCTGGCCCGATTGCGGCAGCGTGCCTCCCAGCGCGAGGCCCAGCGTCAGACCAGTATTGCGTCGCTACGCTCCCAGATCACCAGCCTCGAACGCACCTTGCACAATGGCAGGCATGTCGAACGTGCGGTACGCCGTCTGCATCTCCTGCAACCGATTTACGACCTGCGAAAAAGCAGACTCGAGCAACTGCAGCAAGATGCAATGCAATATGAGCAACTCAAGGCCCAGGCAGCGCTCAAACGGGAGCAAGTGGCCGTGATCGACCGAGAAGCCGGACAGGCCATCCTCGCCGAGCAGGACCTGAGACGCCGGTTCGGATTGACAGCCGAAGTACCTTGTTCAGGCATGGCCATGCAACAGCACTGCCAACTGCTGGGCGATGCTCGGGCCGCCCAGCCACTGATTCCCAGCGCCGCCGCTACTATCGGCAGGCTCAATCACGCGAGCCGGGAACTAAAGAGTGAGTTGCACAGTATTGATGCAGCCTTGGCCGACGGTGCTGGTATCGCATCTGCGCTGAAAAGCGCAAAGGCAAAGCGGTGCCGCACGGAAGCCCGGCTATCGTGGGAGCAGCAGTTGGCGGCGCGGCAGCGCGACATCGCTTCGGCAAAGGACAGTTTGGTGTCCGTGGAAAATCAGATCGCAGATATCTTGGACGACAAGCCGGCTGCTGACCGCAACGACCAGATCGAGATAGCCGAGTTGCAAAGCCAACTCACTGACCTGGTGCATAGGCGCGCAGAGATTTCCGAAACCTTGCGGTCCAGCCTTGTCCGGATCGATAAACTCCTGGCCCGGTTGCCACCGCCATTCGATGATGCTGCGCTGGCGCGGGCAGTGACGGCGGCAGCCCAGGCCCACGCATTCCTGGGAAGCGCGGACAAGGCACTGGAATCGGCGCTCGCAGCGACGGAACGGCGCAATGCCCTTTCCCAGCGATTGGTCGCTTGCGAAGCACAGATGGGCGACATGGACCGCCACATCGCCCATGTTGAACAAGAGGCGACACGATGGTCCCTGTTCGCCAAGTGCATGGGCAACGACGGCATCATTGCCCTCGCCATCGACGACGCAGGTCCGGAGCTATCTTGCCGTGCCAATGAATTGCTGATGGCCTGCTATGGCCCCCGCTTCACCGTCTCGATCAAGACCCAACTCGAAAACGCCAAGGGCGACTTGCGTGAAGGTTTCGAAATCACCGTCCACGATGCCTTACGCAACACGTCCAAGAACGTCGGCAAGATGAGCGGTGGGGAGCGTATCTGGATCAATGAATGCCTCACGCGCGCCATGGCCCTATACCTCGCGGAGGCATCCAGCCGACGCTCCAGCACCCTGTTTTCAGATGAAGCCGATGGCGCATTCGATGCACAGCATAAGCGCCAGTTCATGGCCATGAAGCGCGAGGTACTCCGCATCGGGGGCTACCGCCAGGAGTACTTTATTTCGCACACGCCGGAACTGAGTGAAATGGCGGACGCTGTCATCGACCTCGACCAATACGCCGTCGACGCAACCTTCGCGGTCACGCAGGCAGCCCACTAGACGAGCCGGTTTGCGGCCATAGCATGGAGTCATGGATCACGACAGGAGGAACCCATGAGCCTTTTCGATGAACTGTACGCACTGACCCAATCGCGGCACTTCGCCATGCTGGTCAGTTCCGACCATACTTCGGGCCTGCTAACGATCAGTGTCATGCCGCGCGCCCTGAACGAAGCTGACGCTAAGTTTTGCAAAGACCTCACTCTCACGGCCAAGCCGGAGGAGTTTGACGCGGATTTTATTGCAGCAATTGGCACTTACCGCAGCAAGCTGATGCCGCTACTGGAACAGGCCGAGGAGTCGGCAAAGGCGATTGACAAAACTGCAGAATCCGCGAAAGCCGCGGCAAGCAAGCCAAATGCAAAGGCGAACGCCAAGGCCCCCGTACCGAAAGACAAGCCGTCGGCGTCGGGAACATCGGTGGAAGGCAAGGCCAATGCGTACAGGGAAGCTTCCTCCGGCGAGGGTGAAGCCGATGAAGATCTGAACAACGACTGGATGAAGAACCGCCAGCCAGAACTCTTTTAACAGGGAGAATTGCCATGCCCATCGACGTCAAGGAAATCATCAAACGCTATCGCTACAACGGTATCGAACTGCCAGCCCCACCGGGACTGTCCGACGCCGAAGTACGCGATCTGCACAGCGCCATCTATCCTGAACTGGTGAATGCGGAAATCGTCGCGGAGCAACCGTTGAACGGCGTGCAGGAAATCAGCTTCCGCCGTACCGTGGGGACAAAGGGTTGACGTCTCCCTCGCCCTAAAGGACGAGAATTCCTGCTTCCAGCGTCGCACGTCCGCGACGGAGAATGTTTAACGCAGCATTGAGATGACGATCATGTACCACGCCGCAATCACTGCAAGTCCATTCTCTTATTCCAAGACCTGCGATACCTCTCGGCCTCGAATCGGGCAATGCGCTGCAATTCGAACAGGTCTGGGTGGTGAATCGTTCGTCCACTTCCACATACCGCGCGCCATGCCTCACGGCCTTGTACGCCAGCATTCTACGGAAGGACGACCAGCCCGCATCAAGTACGGACTTTGCCAGGCTGGTCTGGGCAAGTCCGCTGGCGTTGACATTGCCAACAGCAATATGGTCAAAGGCCCGTGCAATCTCCGCCGACCGCTTGTGCAGAAAGTCCCGCCGACAACGTGCCGTGTAGGCCTGGATCACTTGGACCCTGCGCCGCTTATGCGCCCGTTGTGCCACTGCCAGCGCCGCTTCGACTTTTCGATAGAAGCCCGGCGCAGGAACGCGACAATCATTCGACAGTACCGCAAACTCCTTCAGGCCCAAGTCGATACCAACACCGTGGTTGAGTTCACGTACTGGTGGGTCCGCTACCTCGATGACGATATTGAGGTACCAATTGCCCCGGCTATCCTTCGAAAAACACGTCCCGTCTTTGATTTTTCCTTGTGGCAGAGGACGCGAATAGAACACGCGGAAGGTATGGCCCGCAAAGCGGAACGCATCGCCTTCGCGATGCAGGGCCCGGCCCTTAAGGGGCACCCAACCAAGGGCCTTCCGGCCACGGTATCGCAAATAAGGTCACCGGTGCTGTGCACGGGATTTGGCAAATTGTTCGCAGACGGCGTTGATCGTTCCGGAATGCAACCCGAGCTCTTTGCTGCTCCCAGTC
>Ga0207425_1000993_pt1 | contig 13312 bp, 7 predicted proteins | sample AraplaF_Col_mTSA_FD_184255 | JGI IMG/M metagenome (GOLD analysis project Ga0207425, IMG submission 184255) | Arabidopsis root microbial communities from the University of North Carolina, USA - plate scrape MF_Col_mTSA (SPAdes) (version 3) | ecosystem: Host-associated > Plants > Roots > Endosphere...
CATCGGCGGCGGCGGCGGCAATGCCGGCCTCGGCGGCGGCATCGCCCTGGTGACCCGTACCTCGACCACGACCTCCGGCTACAACGCATCGTCCGGCGCGATCAACGGGCCCATCAACGGCACGAGCACCTCGGCCACGGCAGGCTCCACCGGCGGCTCCTTCGGCGTCACCAACTTCGCATGGGGCAACGCCGGCGGCTTCACCAACGGTGGCGGCACCGGCGGCACGGCGGGCGCGAGCTCGACCGCATCGGCTCCCTGAACCTTGCCTTGCGCAAACCGGTTGCTGAACCTGGAAATGGGGAGAGCGGCAGGAAACGCCCTCTCCCCGGTCCTCAAAGGAGTCGAAAAAATGAAGAAGCTGCTTTTTCTTTCACTGCTGACTTTCTCCGCGGTGGCCATCGCCCAACAGACCAACACCAACACGGGTGCGAACAACGGGTCGTCGAGTTCGGCCACGACCTCGGCCCAGGGCAACAGCCAGTCGGTGACGTTTTCGAGCCCGGCGAGCGTGACCACCCAGTCGACGATGACCAGCAACCAGAACGTCAACAACACCGGCGCGACGACCAACACCGTCGACTACCGCGGCAGCTACACGATCAAGAACGTGCCGTCGGTCAATGGCCCCAACCTGACGACGAGCAACGACACCTGCATGGGCAGCAGCAGCGCCAGCGCGAACGGCCCTGGCGTGGGCCTGAGCTTCGGCACCACCTGGACGGACGAGCACTGCAAGCGCCTGAAGATGAGCCGCGAGCTCTGGAACAAGGGCATGAAGGCAGCGTCGCTGGCCATGGACTGCATGGACCCGGCCGCGATGGCCGCGCTGGAGATGACCGGCACCAAGTGCCCGCAGTCGATGACGGCGGAAGAGCGCGTGACGGCCTACGGACCGCAGGCATCGGCCAGCGGCGCTGCCGCCTCGCCGCCTCGCGCGGTGGCTGCAGCGGCCCCTGCCCCGGTGGCTCCGCAGCCCGTGGCTGCCACTTCGCCGGCCGCCCCGGCTCCGCTGCCGCCGCCTCCCGCGCACACCGAGCACATCGCGCAAGCCTCGCCTGCCCCGCAGCAGCAGGCCGCGGCAGCCTCCGAAGACACGGGCGTGGTCACGATGCCCGTCGTCAGCGCCACGGTGACGCCGATCGACCCGGGCGAAGTCGCCTCCATCCGGGCCGCGTCGCGCATGCTGGACCAGCGCTCCGACGACATCGCAACCGCACCGCGCCCGGCCCCCGCCGCGCAATGACCGCACGGAGCGCCAAATGACCAGGACCGTATTCCTGCTCTGGCTGGCGGCCTGCTGCGCCGCCACCACGGCGGCGGCAGCGGCCGTGCAGCAGCCGCTGCGCGTCGAGCGGATGAACATGGGCAGCGGCCTGCAGAACGCGCGCGGCACCGAGAACGCGCTGCCGGTCGGCGCCCTCGGCGTGTGGCACGTGCCGCAGTACCTGCCGGGCTACCCCACGGCCGCGACCATCTGGCCGCGCGTGATCGTCATCCAGTGCACGGAAGACCTCTGCGCGGGCTACACGATCACGCCCGAGCTGGGGCGCGGCGAATATCTTTTCTTCGTGCCGGCGGGCAAGTAGCCGGCGAACACGTCGGCCGGCACGTTCAGGGTGTGCCGCTCTTTCCCAGGCCATAGCGCAGCGATTGCGCCGTGGCATCGGCCGCGTCGATGCGCCGCTGCAGTTCCTCGTTGACCACGCCGACCAGGGCCGCGAGCTCGGCCCGGCTGGGATAGAGCTCCTGCGCATCGCCCACCTCCTGCTGGACGATGAGCTTTTCGAGGCACGAGTAGGCGCGCTGCATCGACTGGAGGTTGCCGATGTCGTCGCACAGCTGCAGCGCGAGTTGCTCGGCGTTCTGTGAGACGGAGGATTGGGAAGAGGTAGAGGAAGAGACGCGCGTGGACGCGCGTGCAGAAGCAGCCATGGTTGGCCTCCAAGTGATTGCGGTTTTTAAAGTCGCAGCGATTTCACGGGAGTCCAAGCCCGATCGCGCCTTTGTTTGACGCGACCGGCGCAGTATAGCCACACGATAAACAGCGCCCACCTCGCTTCAGAAACGGCTTGCCGCCCTTACCCGAACCGCCACACCGAGTTCAAACGAGGCGGCGGCTCGACGAGTTGGCCTACCGGGAAACCACTTGGGTCAAACCGGCCGGGCTCGCGCCCGCACGTCGAGCCGCCAAAACTGGAAGCCAGCTTCAGGGAATGCTTCGCGCCACCACGCCCAGGTCGCGCCAGGCCTCGGGATGGCAGCTGAAGATCAGGATCTGGTGCCGCTGCGCCGCGTCGTACAGCACCCGCTTCATCTGCCGCAGGCGCTCCTCGTCGGTGTTGACCAGCGCGTCGTCGAGGATGAGCAGCGTCGGCTTGTTCGCTTCCTTCAGCAGGTCCGCGTAGGCTAGCCGTGCGACCACGCCCATCTGCTCGCGCGCGCCCACGCTGAGTTCCTCGAACTCACCGCTCTGCGCGCCGCGCAGGCCCTGGCGCGTGATGCGACCGGGCGAGAGATCGTCGCCGACCTCGATCTGCGCGCCGGGAAAAAGAATCTGCAGGTAGTGGTCGAGGTGCTTCTGCAGCGGCGCACGCAGGCGCCGCGCCAGTGCGGAGCGCTTCTCGCGCAGCAGCTTGAGCAGATGGTCGAGCGCCCTCGCCCGGCGTTCGAGTTCGGCGCAGCGGCGCGTGGCGTGCTCGAGTTCTCGCTGCTTTTCCGAGGCGGCTTCTTCCTGGCCGAGGGCGCCCTTGGTTTCCAGCTCGACTTCGAGCCGGGTGATCTCGGTGGCGCGCTGGCTGTGCGCGGCCTCGGCCTGCCTTGCGCTGCGCTCCAGCCGCTCCACGTCCTGCGCGAGCACGGGCAGGTTGACGGTCTGCAGGCGCTGGGCCAGTTCTGAGAGCTTGTCCTGCATGGCTGACTGCTGCGCCAGCGCGTCGGTCAGTGCGCCGCCGGCTTCGGTCTTTCTGCCGGCGCGTGCGGGGTCGTTGAGGGTGGCCTTGACTGCGGCGAGTTCGTCTTCGGCGGCCTTCACCTGTTCGCGTGCGTTGCCGGCCGCGACCTTGGCGTCGTTGAGGGCGGCGGAAGCGGCCTCCAATGCGGCGCGCGCAGCGGCTTCTTCTGACTCAGCCGACGGCACGGCCATGCCTGCAGCCTGCGCTGACGGCATGGCCTGCAGCACCTGCCGGGCTTCCGCGAGGCGGGCTTCGCGCGTCGCAACGTCGGCGGCGAGCGCGCCGAGTCCCTTGGGGGCCAGCGCTGCGAGCACGGCTTCGGCGGCACCGGCCTCGCCCTTGCGTAGAACCTGCTGCCGCGCACGCTCTTCGACCGCCGCCAAGCTTTCGGCGCGCAGGCCCTGCAGCAGCGCCGCAAGCTGGTCCCGCGCACGATCGCGTTCGATGGCGATGCTTTCGAGGTCCGCGCCGCCCGGCAGCACGCTGATGCGGCCCACGCCTTCGATCTCGATGTCGGTGCGGGCGATGACGGTCTGGCGCTGCGAGCCCGTCAGCTCAGTCTCTGCGACGCGGACCTTGGCGCCGGGCTGCAGTTCGAACTCCAGGGCCGTCGCCACCGCGTCGAGCCTGGCCTGAGCAGTGCGAAGCGCGTCCGCGCACTGCCGCAGCCGCTTGAGCTCGCCTTCGGGCACCGCGAGCGCCTGCGCCTCGGCCTGCAGGCGGGTGACTTTCTCCTGTTCGGCCTTTGCCTTCTCGTGGCTTTGCGAGAGCGCGGCGAGCTGCTCGGCCAGGCTTTCGATGGTTTTCTCCTGTGCGATGCGTGAGGCAGCTTGCCGAGCCAGGCGCAGGTTCTCGCGAGCTTCGGCATCGGCCTTCGTGGCGGACGCATGGCGCGGCTCCCATGCCTGCAGTTCGCCAAGCGCCTTGGCCAGGACTTCCTGCGTCTTCCGCAGGTTCGTCTCCCGTTGGGCGAGCGAGCCTTCCTCGCGCTCCATCGCCTGCAGCTGGGTGCGCCATGAATTCACCTGCGCGGCGATCTGCCTGAGCGCGGCTTCCTGGGCGGTCTTCTTCTCGTCCAGGCCCCGGGCTTCGTCGAGCCGCTGCTGCGCGACGACGAGCTGCTCCCGCAATGCGGCCCATGGTCGCGCGGCTTCGTCGCGCTGGTGGTCGCGCCGCAGATTGGAGAGGCGGTCGACGCCCGACTGGTACGACTCGATGTCGGCATGCAGCCGCTCGAGTTCGGCTTCGAGTTCCGTGCGCAGCTTGAGCGCGTCGGCGTAAGCGCCACGCGGTGTTCCGGCGGCAGGCGTCAGCAGTTCGTTGCGCTCGGCCTCCACCGCCTTCAGCACCGCATCGCCGTTGCTGGAGGCCAGTTCGCCCAGCGATTCGCCGAGCGCGTTGCGCAGATGGTCGCTGGCAAAGCCCACCGCGCTGGCGATGTCGTGCGAGGTGCCCTGCTTGATCCACAGCAGCCCCGGAATGCCCATGTGCTCGGGCGTGCTGGCGCCCTTGCCCGGAAAGCGGAAGCCCAGCAGGGCCGCGAGGTGGTCTTCGGCGACGGCGCCGTCCATGGCTCTGCCGTCGATCACCAGTTCGCAGCGCTTCTTGCCCAGGAAGGCCTTGGTGAGCCGGTAGCGCTTGTCGTCGAGTTCGAAATCGACTTCGACCATCGGCGTCGCCGAGCTTTCGCCCCAGGGGCGCAGATGCTCGACTGCACTGGAGCGATGGCGCTCGAAGAACGCGGCGCGTATCGCCTCTGCGACGGTCGATTTGCCCGATTCGTTGGGCGCGGCGAAAAGATTGAGCCCGTCCGTCAGCCCGTCGATTTCGAGCGGCGCGCGGAAGAGCTTGAAGTTCTCGATGCGAAGGCGCTGCAGCTTCATGCGGCCGCTCCCGGCTGCGTACCGAGGATGTGCGCGAGCGTGAGCAGCGCGTCGCGCGCCAGCTCGGCATCGGTGCCGCCCTGCTGCTCGCGAAGCGCCTGCAGTGCCTCGCCGACGAAGCCGTCGGCGTGCAGTGCCTGTATGTCGTCTTCGGTCGGTTCCAGCCGCAGCGCTTCACCTTCCCACACCAGCGCGCGGGCGCGGGCGCGCGCGGCATCGAGGGCTGCGTTCAGCCGGTTGTGGCCGGCAAGGTCGCAGCTGCCCAGGGCGCGCAGCTGCAGCACGTCGCCGCTGCCGATCTGCTCGAGCTTGCGCACCAGCTCGTCGATGTCGGAGGGCACGGCGAGCCGGGGTTCCCATTGCTGCCAGTCGAACTGGCCGGTGCGGATGGTTTCGACCACGGGCGGCGCGCCGGCGCCGGCGATGCCGACCAGCAGCGCCTGGCCGGAGTCGTTGGCCCTGAATCGGTCGGTTTCGGGCGTGCCGGCGTACCAGGTGCGCTCGTCGATCTGCCGCGTGCCATGCCAGTCGCCGAGCGCGAGGTAGTCGAGTCCGGCCTGCGCGGCGCGGCCGGCGGCGATGGGGTTGGTCGAGTCGATGTCTTCCGAGAGGATGCCCTGCACGCTGCCGTGCGCGAGGCCGATGCGGGGGAGGCTTTCATCCTCCGGCTCGGCGGCCGCGAACCACTCGGTGAGGTCGCCATAGGTGTGGCGCTGCGTGAGCGGCGCGGGCAGCAGCGTGAACTTGCCGGCCACGGTGTGCGGCCTGGGTTCCAGGCAGCAGACGACGTTCGGCGCGATGGCGCCCAGCCGCTGCGCGCGGCTCCAGACGGATTCGCTCAGCGCCGAGTCGTGGTTGCCCGGAATCAGCAGCCACGGTCCGGCAAAGCCCTGCATGGCGTTGAACATGCGGCGGATGGTCTTGTCCGAGACGGTCTGCAGGTCGAACACATCGCCCGCGACCAGCACGGCGTCGACCTTGCGTTCGCTGGCGATGGCGGCGAGCCGCTCGACGGCCTTGAAGCGCGCCTCGAAGAGCGCCGAGGCGTCGTCGGGCTCGAACTGGGAAAACACGCGGCCGATCTGCCAGTCCGCGGTGTGGAGCAAAGAAATCATGCGTCGTGGCCCTCCCTTTGCCTGTCGCGTCTGCATCGTCCGGGTCGGTCCCGAACAGCGAGCATCTTAGAGGGCGCGCACGATCGTCCGCGGTGACGACACCGTGCGGGGCGGACGGATCAGATCAGGCCTGGGAGTCGGCCCCGGCCGAGCACTCCTGCAGCAGCGCGGCCGACTGGGTGACCTGCTCGGCGATCTGCTCGCGCAGCGGCCGCCACTCGAGGCTGAAGGGGGCAAGGAGCAGCCACTGCATGGTCAGAGCCAGCGCGATGCCGAGAATGACGAACATCCAGTGCACGAGTTCCATCGCCGCCCCTTTTCAAGAATCAGCGGGAGTCTGATCACTTCGCAGGCATCGCGATATCGCCAATTCGGGGGATGCCGTTCGCCAGAGATCGCCCACCGCCTCCGGCCGGACGACTCGCTTCAGCTCACTTCGCCGGCAGGTACTGGCGCGGATCGACAGCGTTGCCGCGGTAGCGGATCTCGAAGTGCAGGCGCGCGCGCGTGCCGTCGGAGCTGCCGATCTCGGCGAGCTTCTGGCCCTGCTTCACCTGCTGGCCCTGCTTGACCTGCACGGCGCGCAGGTTGGTGTAGACCGACATATATGAACCGCCGTGGTCGACCATCACCACGCTGCCGTAGCCGCGCAGCGTTTCGGTCACCGCCACCTTGCCCGCTCCGATGGACGCCACCGGGTCGCCGAGGCTGCCGCCGATGTCCACGCCCTTGCTGCTGGTTCCGTTGAAGCCCGCGATCACCGGGCCCTGCGAGGGCCAGGTCCAGTCGCTGCGGCGGGATGCGGGCGGCGCGACCGGTTCCGGTGCCGAGGCTCGCGGCGGCCGGGGGCGCTCCGCGCGTTCAGGCCGCTCGGGGCGCTCGGGCCGTTCGCGGCTCGGCGGCGGCTCCGACGAGCCGGCGCCGCCCGGAGGGACCACGCGCAGCACCTGCCCCGCTTCGAGCTTGTCGGGGTCCTGGAGATTGTTCCAGCGCGCGATGTCGCCGGGCGAGCGCCCTGCCCTCGACGCGATGCGATAGAGCGTGTCGCCCGGCTGGACGACGTATTCGCCCGGCCCCGCCACTGGCGCCTTGGGAGACGTGGAGCATGCCGCCACCACCAATGCCGCCGCGAGCACAGCGCCCGCGCGCCAGTTCCTTCCTGTCACAACCACCACCGGATTCCTTCCTGCACAACCTGGATTGCGCGCTGCCGGGTGCCCCGGAACCGCGCTCGAAGAATGCGCGAAGGCTAACAGCAGTCGCGAGCCGCTCCGGTGGCTTCGGGGCTTTTTCGCTGCGGGCCGCTCATTCGACAGCAGGTCCTGGCAACGGTGGCGAATTGCCTGAAAAGCCAATTTGGGAAAACGGTTCCGGTGCCGTGGAACTACACCGGGTAATGGGATGTCGCGAAATTCATTGCAATCCCTGCAAGCTGGATTCTCCGGTCTCGCCCAATTTTCAATGCCTTTTTCAATTTTCAGGTTTTGTTTGAATATCTTTTATACGGTTACAGCCTCTGCCAATTAAAAACAGTCTGCACCGGGAGGATGTTTCATTTTTCGACGACTTTTCCGGTGCGGTTTCCGCATGGTTCGCCGGCCCGCCTGGAGGCATCGTCCAGACCACCCCTCATGCGCCCGCCGCAGCGCTTCGGCCCCTGATTCCCCCTGAATCTCCCCTTGAGTACCTTGCTTCTACCGGGCTTCCCCGATGCCCGGAGAGCGTCGTCCGGCACCCTTTTCACCGCGAACGGCGCATCAGTTACCCCGTCCGGGACGATTCGGGTAGTACGTTTTAGAAATAACTTTATCCAGTTGTAACTTAAGCCTTAAGTCCCCACATCGGCAGTTGCAAACACCCTAGGATGAAGACACGAAAAAAGCGCGGACCATCTCCTGCTCTTTCAATTAGGCGAATGGATTTTCCATTCGCCTGATTGCTTTCGCCGTATTTCTTTTGGGATATTTACGTGGAAATTCAAACTGTTTCGCAGGCGATGCAAGGTGCTCCGGAGCTGTCTCTGGAAGACCTGTTCGTGCCGCGATCCAATTCGAACGGCCTCACCGGCCGCCACGCTGGATCGGCGACGCTCTCCCCAATCCTCGCGCGCGACTGGACACGCTGGCTCGCCGCCAGCGGCCAGCTGCCCGACACGCCCTTCGTGGCCGCATGGCTGCTGCTGCAGTCGCGCTGGCTCGGAAGCCCGCGGGCCGTGCATGGACCCGTCGCCGTCGAGGTCGACGCAGCCAGGGCTGCAAGCGCCTGGCTCGCCGAACTGGACGGCATCCGCCGCTCGCTCCCAACGGAAGACGCCGACGCCCCCGTGCGCCTGCGCCTCGACGCAGCCACCGCCTCGCTTCACATGGACGCGGCCGCGAGCCTGATGGACCCGGCGGCGATCGACCAGCTGCTCGCAGCCCTCGCCGACACAGCCCATGACCTGATCGAGCGCCCGGACGCAGCCCTGAGCGACATCCGCACCCAGCCTCAAGCCGACCGAGCCGATCAGCTCGAAGGCTGGAACACCGCCCTCACACCCGTGGACCCGGCCCTGACCGTGCCCGCGATGTTCGCCCGCCAGGCAGCGACATCCCCCGACGCCATCGCCATCGCCCAGGGCGACGCACGCATGAGCTACGGCGAACTCGACCGCAGCTCCAGCGACCTCGCGCGGCATCTGCAAAGCCTCGGCGTCCAGGCAGGCGACAGCGTGGGCATGCTGCTCGACCGCTCGATGCCAGCCATCGTCGCCCAGCTCGCCATCCTCAAGGCCGGCGGCGCCTACGTGCCCGTGCCCACGGACTACCCGGCCGAGCGCATCGCCTACATGCTTGCCGAGGCCGGTGCGCACCGCGTGCTCGCGACGCGGGAGCACCGCCACCTCGTCCCCCCTCATCACGGCGTTTTTCTGGTCGACGAGCAGCAAGACAAGCAAAACCGGAGTTCATGGAATCCGCCGGCCATCGATGCCGAATCGGTGGCCTATCTCATGTACACCTCGGGCTCCACGGGCACGCCCAAGGGCATCGAGATCTGCCATCGCTCGATCCTGCGGCTGGTGGTGGGCGTGGACTACGTCGACCTCGCCCCGGGCCACGCGATGCTGCACGCGGCACCGCTGGGCTTCGACGCGGCCACGCTCGAGATATGGGGACCGCTGCTCAATGGAGGCTGCTGCGTCATCCACGACGAGCGCGTGCCCACCGGCGCGGGCCTTGCCCGCACCATCGAGCGCCACGGCGTGCACACCGCATGGCTCACGGCCGCGCTCTTCAATGCGGTGATCGACGACGACCCGGCGCACCTCGCCGGCCTGCGCCACCTGTTCACCGGCGGCGAGGCGCTCTCGGTGCCGCACGTGCGGCGCGCGCTCGCCGCACTGCCGCAGCTCACGCTGAGCAACGGCTACGGCCCCACCGAGTGCACCACCTTCGCAGCCACGCACCGCATCGCCGCGCCATTGCCCGAGGGTCTGCGCTCCATTCCGCTCGGCCGTCCGATCAAGGACACCGTGCTGCGCGTGCTGAGCCCGTCGATGGCGCTGCTGCCGACCGGCTTCGTGGGCGAGCTTTGCATCGGCGGCCACGGGCTGGCGCGCGGCTACCTTCGGCAGCCCGCGCTCAGCGCCGAGCGCTTCGTGCCCGATCCCTTCGGCGCCCCTGGCGAGCGGCTCTACCGCACCGGCGACCTCGCGCGCTGGCTGCCCGACGGCACCATCGAATTCATCGGCCGCCGCGACGGCCAGGTGAAGATCCACGGCCACCGCATCGAGACCGGCGAAGTCGAGGCAGCGATCCTCGCGCACCCGGCCATCCAGTCGTGCGCCGTGGTCGCCCGGCCCGACGAAAGCGGGCAGCTGCGCCTTGTCGCCTACCTGGTTTCGCGCTCTGCGGAAGAGCGGCTTTCGTGGGACGCCCTGCGCGCCCACCTCACCGAGCGCCTGCCGGCGGCGATGGTGCCCTCGGCGCAGGTGTGGCTCGCCCAGTTGCCCGTCACCCCCAACGGCAAGCTCGACCGCAAGGCACTGCCCGATCTGGCCGGCGAACGCCCCGAGCTTGCCCAGCCTTTCGAGGAAGCGCGCGACGCCGTCGAGCAGCGCGTGTGCGATGCCTTCGCGCGCGCACTGCGCATCGCGAAGGTCGGACGCAACGACAACTTCTTCGACCTCGGCGGCGATTCGCTGCTCGTGCTGCAGGTGCTGGCCGACCTGCGGCAGGACTCGGCGGTGCCGCTGTCGGCCAATCTTTTCTTCCGCAATCCCACGCCAAAAGCAATGGGTGCGCGGATGCAGCCGGCGGACGAACAGTCCGCCACGGCCGCTGCGCCCGGTTTCAAGGATCGACCGGACGCAGCGGCCACCCATCCTGAAGACGCCGTGGCGCTGATCGCCACCGCCGGGCGCTTCCCCGGCGCGGCCGACGTGGAGCAGTTCTGGGACAACCTCGTCGCCGGCCGCGACACGATCAGCTTCTTCGACGACGCCTCGCTCGACGCCGGCATCTCCGAAGCGCTGCGCAGCGACCCGGCCTACGTGCGCGCCCGCGGCGTGATCGACGGCATCGAGGACTTCGACGCCGCCTTCTTCGGCATCGGCCCGAAGGAAGCGCAGCTCATGGACCCGCAGCAGCGCGTGTTCCTCGAGATCTGCTGGGAGGCGCTGGAGCGCGCCGGCTACGTGCCCGACGCGGCGCCGGGCCCGGTGGGCGTGTACGCCGGCATGTACAACGCCACCTACTTCCAGCGCCACGTGAGCACCCGGCCCGACCTGGTGGAGCCGGTGGGCGAGTTCCAGGTGATGCTGGCCAACGAGAAGGACTACATCACCACGCGGGTGGCGAACCGGCTCAACCTCACCGGCCCGGCCGTCAGCGTGCACACCGCCTGCTCGACCTCGCTGGTGGCGGTGGCCCATGCCTTCCACGCGCTGCGCACGGGCCAGTGCTACATGGCGCTGGCCGGCGGCGCATCGGTCACCTGCCCGCCGCGCAGCGGCTATCTCTACAACGAGGGCTCGATGCTCTCGCCCGACGGCCACACGCGCAGCTTCGACGCGCAGGCCCGGGGCACCGTCTTCAGCGACGGCGCGGCCGTGGTACTGCTCAAGCGGCTGGCCGATGCGCAGGCCGACGGCGACACCATCTATGCCGTGCTGCGCAGCGCCTGCGTGAACAACGACGGCGGCGCCAAGGCCAGCTTCACCGCGCCCAGCGTCGACGGCCAGGCGGCCGTCATCCGCGCAGCGCTGGCGGCCGCCGACGTGGACGCGCGCAGCATCTCCTACGTGGAAGCGCACGGCACCGCCACGCCGATGGGCGACCCGGTGGAAGTGGAGGCGCTGGCCTGCGCCTACGCAGAGCACACCGACGCACTGGGTTTCTGCACGCTGGGTTCGCTCAAGAGCAACGTGGGCCACATGGTCACGGCGGCGGGCGCGGCGGGCCTCATCAAGACGGCGCTGGCGCTGCACCACGAGCAGATTCCGCCGACGGTGCATTTCAGCGCGCCGAACCCGGCGATCGACTTCGCGCGCACGCCCTTCCACGTCACCGCGAGCCTGCAGGAATGGCCGCGCACGCAACAGCCGCGCCGCGCGGGTGTCAGCTCCTTCGGCGTGGGCGGTACCAACGCTCACGTCATCGTCGAGGAAGCGCCGCCGCGCCCGGCCTCCCCTCCGGCCGTGGGCGACCAGGTGCTGCTGCTCTCGGCACGCTCCGAAGCCGCGCTGGGCGTGGCCGCCGGCCAGCTCGCCGCGCATCTCGAAGCCCGGCCCGAGCTGTCGCTCGCCGACGTGGCCCACACCCTCGCGGTAGGCCGCAAGGCCCACGCCTTCCGCCGCGCGGTCGTGGCCGGCAGCACTGCCGAAGCGGTGGCGGCGCTGCGCGATGCCGCCGCGCCGGGCGGCACCAGCGGCCGCGCCGCCCAGCGCGCGCAGCAGCTCGTGCTGATGTTTCCCGGACAGGGCGCGCAGTACGCCGGCATGGGCCGCAACCTCCATGCGAACGACCCGGTGTTCGCCGCGGCCTTCGACGACTGCATGGCCGCCTTCGCCGGCGCGACCGATTTCGACCTGCGCGAGCGCATGTTCTGCGACGACCCGCAGGCGCTGGCACCTACCGCCGCCACGCAGCCGGCGATCTTCACGCTCGAATACGCGCTGGCCCGCCGGCTCCTGGCACTGGGCGCACGGCCGCATGCGCTGATCGGCCACAGCGTCGGCGAGTTCGTCGCGGCCGTGATCGCCGGCGTGATGCGGCTCGAGGACGCCGCGCGGCTGGTCGCCCGCCGCGGCGCGCTCATGCAGGCGCAGCCCGCGGGCGCGATGCTGTCGGTGCGCATGGGCGCGGCCGATCTCGCCGGCCGCCTCAGCCCGAATCTCTCGCTCGCCGCCGAGAACGGCCCCACGGCCTGCGTCGCCGCCGGCTCCTTCGAGGACATTGCCGCGCTGCAGGCCGCGCTGGAAGCCGACGGCATTCCCAGCCGCGCGCTGCAGACCTCGCACGCCTTCCACTCGGCCATGATGGACCCGGCCGTCGCGCCCTTCGAGGCGCTGGTGTCCGGGGTGGCGCTGCGCGCGCCGCAGATTCCGATCTACTCGACGCTCACCGGCCAGCCGCTCGAAGACGCCGACGCCACCAGCCCGGCCTACTGGGCACGGCACCTGCGCGGCACGGTGCGCTTCTCGCCCGCCCTGCGCAGCGCGATGGCGCAGGTGCAGAACCCGCTCTTCGTCGAGGCCGGCCCGCGCAACACGCTCGCCACGCTGGCGCGCCAGCACGGCGCCGCCGCGGGCAGCGTGGTCGCTCTGCTGCACATGGAGCCCAACGGCGATGCCGACGAGGCCCGCACCCTTCGCCTGGCGCTGGCCCGCCTGTGGACCTGCGGCGCCGAGGTCGAACTCTCGCGCCTCATCGCCCGTGCCGGCGCACAGCGGGTGCGCCTGCCGACCACGCCCTTCGAGCGCAAGCGCTGCTGGGTCGACATCGCCCCGGCCGCTGTCCCTGCGCCCGCCGCCAGTCCCGCTGCTTCTCCCGTCGTCTCGTCCATCGCGGCTGCGCCCGTCGCCGCCGTCGTCGTCCCACCCATTGCCCTGGAGCCGATCGTGACCGCTGCTACGCCCTCGCCTCTTCCTCCACCAAACGCGTCGCCCATCGACACGCGCCTGCGCGCCCTGTTCGAGGACATCTCCGGCCTCGACATGGCGCAAGCCGAGGGACAGGCGCCCTTCGGCGAGCTCGGCCTGGACTCGCTCACGCTGACGCAGGCAGCCACGCAGATCAAGAAGCACTTCAAGGTCGCCGTCAGCTTCCGCCAGCTGATGGAGAACTACCGCAGCTTCGACGCGCTTTCCGCCTTCCTGCGC
>Ga0207425_1000999_pt1 | contig 13262 bp, 15 predicted proteins | sample AraplaF_Col_mTSA_FD_184255 | JGI IMG/M metagenome (GOLD analysis project Ga0207425, IMG submission 184255) | Arabidopsis root microbial communities from the University of North Carolina, USA - plate scrape MF_Col_mTSA (SPAdes) (version 3) | ecosystem: Host-associated > Plants > Roots >...
TACCACAAGCCAATGACAGGTTTTCCCGCCTCGATGGGGACAATGCTGTGGAAAACTGTGTGCGCATCGCTCGGAAGCCTTGCCTGGCGTGGCTTGCAACACGATGCCCACCAAAGAGGCAGCGCCCGAAAAAATTTTCGCAGCCGCCTGCCGACCGGTTATCCAAGGTCCGACCGCTTGCAATCGAAGACCCTGCCCGGCTCGATCGCCCGCAGCGTCGGCACCTTGCCGATGAACACCACCCCCGCGCTGATCAGCCGCCACTCGCCCGCCTTGAACAGCCTGAAGAGGTTCGTGGCCTCGTCGCCCGCAGCCGGAATCGCGTTGAAGACGTAGGCGGGCTCGCCGCCCTGGGTCTCTTCCATGCCCAGCAACTCCGCCCTCATCTTGCCCATGGTGTCCGTGTCCTTCGTCCTGTGGCGGACGACGTCCATGTTGACGGTGCGCGAGTGCTCGTCGATGGCGATCTTGCGGATCCAGGGAGCCGGGCCGGTGCCGCCCGGCGCGGGGACGCAGGTGATCGTTCCGGCAAAGGCCGAGCCTGCGGTCACGGCCAGGAAGGCGTTGAGGGCGAATCGAAAGGGCTTGGATTTCATGCTCGGTATGGCGTGTTGGGTCGGCTGGCCCGCGCGGCGGCGCGAACCTCGGATGGCATGCATCTATACTCCCGCTTGTCGCCGGCTGCAGCCTTGCAATCGGCGGCTTGCCAGATGCGGGTGTAGTTCAATGGTAGAACGGCAGCTTCCCAAGCTTCATACGAGGGTTCGATTCCCTTCACCCGCTCCAACCAAGGGTCCCAGGCGATCCTGAAGGCTCCCGAGAAGTCCTCACCAAATCCGATCCGATCGGACGGAGCTCCCCACCTGGCTGGTCGCTGGCACCCCGCCTAGCCGATCAACATCGACGCCACCACTGCAACCAGCAGCCCGACATACACCCTGGCGTGTACCTGATCGGGAATCCGCCCGATGAACGGCGAAGCCATGCGTATCCCGGCATATGAGCCCGCGACCAGGGCAAGGAACGCCCTCAGGTCCACGTAGCCCACATACCCGGCCCCCAGGGACGCCGTTCCACCCCAGGAAAGCGCCGCGTAAGTCGCGGTCCCGGCCAAGGCGACGGGAAGCGTCAGCGGATTGGCCATGGCCGTCGCGCCGGTCATGCTCACTCCTCTGCGGCGAAGCAACGGGACTGTCATGACGCTGCCCCCCACTCCAAGCAAAGCCGCGATCCAGCCGATGACGATGCCCGTCAATGCGTTTCGTGCCCGGGCGGGCCGGGCCTCTCGCGCCGGCTGCAGGAGAAAGCCGGGCCGGAGCCAGCAGTCCAGAACGGTCAGGCTGACGTAGGCGATGAAAGCCCAGCGCAACCAGCTGCCCTCCACCGCGGCCGAGGTTGCTGCCCCGAGCACGCTGCCGGCGGCAATGGCGAAGACCAGCGGCTTGATGACCGCCCAATCCAGCGATCCCGCGCGTTGGTGTTTCGCCGTTGCCATCGCCGATCCGAAGATCATCACGCACGTCGAGGTCGCAACCGCGATCTGCATCGCATGGGATGCAGCCGGGGTTTCCGGTCCGCGCATGTGCGTCAGCAAGTGGTAGAGCAGCGGAACCACCACGAAGCCACCGCCGAAACCGAAGAGCACCGTGGTCACGCCGGCGAGCGTGCCGCAGGCGGCAAGCCAGAAGTAGAGTTCCATCGCAATCAGTCCTTCGATGCCTGAAAGGTTATGGCTGCTGGCGCTGTCCGGCTTTCGGAGTCTGGACAAGAATGTTCGCGTTTCAGCCAACAGCGGATTTCGCGGATTTCGATGAGAAACGTACCTTTGGACAGCGTCGACGCACTAGAACGCGAAGTGCTCGCCATCGGCACCGACTACGCGCGCGGAACGCTCCTGGAGATGCATCAGCATCGTCGAGCGCAATTTCTCTATGGCGCGACAGGTCTCATGGAGGTCGGCACGGACGACGGCGCGTGGGTCGTGCCTCCGCATTGCGGGGTGTGGATCCCGGCGGGCAAACCGCATCGCGTACGCATGGTGGGTGTCAGCACGCGCAGTCTCTATATCGAGCCGAGGGCAGCGCCGCGCGAAGGGTCTCGCTGCGAAGTGCTGCTCGTCTCGCCTCTTCTGCGGCAGTTGCTGCTGGAGGCGACGGACGTGAAGGCGCTCTATGACGAACAAGGCAGGGACGGCCTGGTCATGCACCTCGCGCTCGCGGAGATCGCGCGCGCGGCCACGCTTCCGATCTTCGCGCCCCTGCCCAGGCACGGCACGCTTCACGCCCTGTGCGTGGAGTTTCTCTACGCACCCGACATCCGCACCACCGCCGGCGAATGGGCGCAGCAACTGCACCGCAGCGAACGCACGTTCACGCGCTTCTTCCGCGCCGAGACCGGCATGGCCTTCGGCGAGTGGCGCCAGCACGCCTGCCTGATATCGGCGCTTTCCAGATTGACCGAAGGGCAGCCGGTGACGGCCGTCGCGCTAGAACTCGGCTACGACAGCCCTGGCGCGTTCTCGACGATGTTTCGCCGCCGCCTAGGCTTCAGCCCGTCCGAGATTGCGCGTTCGGTGTCCGGTCAACGCGCCGGCTGGCAAGTCGAATTGGGGCATTGAAGGCACGGACAGCCTCCCGGCGAACTCAGTTCTCGCTGAGCACTCCGAAATCGCTGTCGCCCTGCTGCACGGCATTCACCAGCTGCACCCGATTGCGCGCGGCAAAGCGGCGCCGCAGCTGCCGCATGTGGTAGTCCACGGTGTGGGACGACAGGTCCAGCCGGTTGGCGATCTCCTTGTCGCTGCGCCCCTGGAGCAGTTGCTGGAGGATGTCCTGCTGCGTCGCGGAGATCTCGATGCGGCCCGCGCCCGGCGCACCGACGATGCGCGTGTGGCGCGACACGTATTCGTGCACGCCCAGCCCGAGGATCAGGCCCTGCCCGATCACGCTGTCGCTGATCCAGTCGCTCCCGGGCCTGCGCGACAGCAGGCTGATCACCGTGTGCTGGTTCACATGCGTGGGGGACGCCAAGCGAAACAGCAGCCCGCTGCGGATGCCGCTGGCATACAGGTCGTCGAGGAACCGCTGCCGCTCTTCGCTCAGCTCATCCGAAATCTCCGCCGCCAGCGCCTCGAGCCGGGCCACGTCCCACGCCAGTGGAAGGCTCGACGCGGGCACGCCCTGCTGCCGAAGATCGACGCCGCAATAGTTGTGCGCGAAGTAGCGTCTGGTCCACTCGGGATTGGCGTAGGCGGTGAAGAAGCTCAGCGGCCACCAGTGGCCCCGCATGTACGCCACCGTGCCGTAGCCCAGCCAGTCGAAATCGAGCGCATGGAGCATGCTGCGCACCAGTGCCGCGCGGGCTTCGCTGCCGGGTGCATCCATCAGATTGCCGACGATGGCCGGCACGCCGCCAGCGTGAGGCGGCACGCTTCGCGGCATGTACAGGTGTTCTTCGGCATAGAACTGCGGAACCGGATTGGCGGGTTGCGGCTCCGCTTGCGGCCGCGGCACCGGATCGAATCCCTGCGCCTCGGAGGCCGGCGCAGGCGAGGCACGATGAAACAAGGTGGACAGAATCATGGAAGGCCTGATGGATTGCCGCCATGCCGGAAAGGACGACGGACCTGGGTCAAAGTACCGCAAGGGCGTTGTCATCGCCTTGTAAATTTTTAGCTTCCGACGCATTTGCCAGGGCTCGCGCATCCAACTGAATACCTTTGCTTGAACAATGCGCGACCTGCGCGGGTCCTCGCCGGGCCGAGGCTTCACAGATGACGACGGCGCTGGCATGCTTGCTGCACACAGCGCGAGGCAAAAGCCGAACCTCCGCACATCCCCCTTCCATGGCACTGCCCGCCTCCCAGTACTGGCGAGACACGGATCTCGCAGGACTCCAGTTCACAACCAACCGGTTTCGCCATCGCGAAGTCCGGCCACACCGGCACGTGGGCTTCACGCTCGCGGTGGCCGACACCGAACTCCAGGTGCGCAGCGGCACCCGCGTCACCGTCGTGCCGCCGGGTGCTCTGTTTCGCATTGCGCCGCATGTCTGGCACTCGGTGCAGGCGCGCACACATGCCTGGCGCGAAGACGCCCTCTTCTGCAGCCTCGCCGTGGCGCGGTGCATCAGCCCCGCGGAAGATACCCCGCCGCTGGCACGGCTGGAGGACGATGCGGGAGTCTCGGTCTTCATCGACGCCTCCGCGGCGCTCGAATTCCTCGAATGCCACCGCCTGCTCTTCGTCCCCACGAGCACCGGCGATCCCGAGGACATCGCGGCGGGCCGTGCACTGCTTCGCCGGCGCCTCTCGCAATGGCTTCCCGCCCCTTCGCCCACGGAGGACGGAGCCCACGACGCAGAGCGCCCGCATCCCGACAGCGGCGACGAGCGCCTGAACCGGCTCTATGCCCTGATCGCATCGGGCTTTCATCAGCGCATGACGCTCGACAGCCTCGCCGATGCGGTCGGCTGGCACCCCGTGCACGTGCAGCGCCGGTTCACCGCCGCATGGGGCTTCACGCCGCACGAGATGCTGGTGGGCCACCGCATCGAGTACGCCCGCGACCTGATCGCCGGCGGCGCCCACGTCACCTATGCGGCGCATGCGGCAGGCTTCACCGACCAGAGCCATCTGCACAAGACCTTCATGAGCACCTATGCCGTGCTGCCGGGCGACTACCGCAGGCTCGCCGCGCTCGATGCGCTCCAACCGCCCTCGGCCAGGAACGGCATCGCCGGCTAACTCGCCGCCCTGGCTTCATCCGATGCCCTGCGCCCAACGCAGGAGCTTGGCGACGGGTGCATACAGCGAACGTGGAATCGGCTGGTCCACCGGCACCTCCGCATAGATGCGCTCGGCCAGCGAGGGCTCGAACTCCATCGGCACCAGGCCCTCGCCGGCAAAACGCCGGATCTGCGCGGCCACCTCGCCCTCGCCGCGCGCGATCACGCGCGGCAGGTCGTTCTCGCCGAGGTACTGCAGCGCGACGGCCGTGCGGGCCGAATGGATCACGGCCGAGGCCATGCGCACGCGGTCGCCCAGGCTGGCGTACACCGCCTCGAAGTGCGCGGAGCGGCGGCGCGACTGGTTGACCGGATCGCCCTCCACCTCCTTGTATTCCTGCCGGACCTCTTCGATCGACATGCGCTGCTGCTTCATGAACTCGTAGTGCTCGTGCGTGTAGTCCACCGCGGCCATCAGCGCATAGATCACCGTTGCCCAGCCGAAGGCCACGAGCACCATGTGCGCCGCGGCGGTCATGGTGGCCGCGGGGCTCGCGTAGCCGAGCTTGAGCGAGGTATCGACGAAGCCGCGCACGATCACGAACATCAGGCCCGCGAGCAGCATCGTCTTCAGGCTCATCTTCAGCAGGTTGATGAGATTGCGGGTGGAGAAGATGCGCTGCAGCCCCTGGGCCGGGTTCATGCGGTTCACGTCGGGCTTGAGGCGCTCCCACGCCGCCACGCCGCCCACCTGGGCCAGGGAGCCCACGATGCCAGCGATGGCAGCGATGGCCATGATGGGCAGCGTGCCCCACAGCAGCGCCTCCCCGGTATGCAGCAGCAGCTCGTCGAAGCGGTCCTCCGGCCGCGTCAGCAGGCTGGTGCTGGTGGCGTGCAGCCAGAGCTCGCGCAGCAGGCTGTAGAGCACCCCGCCGCCCAGCCACATGCAGACCACGACCACGGCGAACGCCGCCGTCGAGGCCACGTCCGAACTGAAGACCACCTCGCCGCGCTTTCGCGCGTCGCGCAGCCGCTTGGGAGTGGGGTCCTGGTCTTTCTCCGCCATGGCCGAAGGGCGCTAGAGCGTGGCACGCAGGAAGTCGAGCACGCCGTTCTCGGGCCGCAGGAATTCCTGCAGCGACTCGTACACGAAGAAAACGAACAGCAGCATCATCAGGTGCGCCAGCAGGCTCTTGAGAGGCTGCGAGAACACGAACACGTTGAGCTGCGGCGCCACGCGGCTGACCAGGCCCATGCCCAGCTCCACCAGCAGCAGCACGAAGATGACCGGCGAGGCCAGCTTGACGATCCACAGGAACAGCGTGTCCCCCTGGCGGATCGCGAACTGCTCGATCACCAGTCCCAGGTTCGGAAAGAACGAGGCCACGGGCCACAGCCGGTAGGAGTCGACGACTACGCCCAGCATCGCGAGCAGCCCGCCGGCCGAGACGAACAGCGTGATCACCATCCAGCCGAGAAACTCGCCCGTGGGCCCGTTCTCGTGACCCGCCACGGGATCGAAGAAGGATGCGTTGCTGGAGCCGGTCTGGAAGTCGATCAGGTCGCCCACGCTCTGCACCGCCCAGATGAAGATGCCGAAACCCAGCCCCAGCATCAGGCCGATGAAGGCCTCCTTGCCCGCGATGAGCACCCAGGTGCCGATGGAGGCAGCAGGCATGTCGCCCGCCACCGGCGACATGAACAGAGCGAGCATCAGCAGCAGGCCGTTGCGCACGGTGCCGGTGATCATGCCGCCGGAGAGAAAGGGCACCACCGCGAAGATCGCGAAGAGCCGCGGCAGGGTCAGCACCACCGACGAGAAGAATCTCTCGAAGCTGGCCAGTTCGATGGAGGGGTCCATGGCGATCCGTGCGTTCCCGCGCGCCTACGCCGAGCGCCGCGCGGCCCATGCCTGCGACGTGGCTTCCTCGGCCGCTTCGTCGAGCCGCTGCTCCTGCAGGCGCTGCCGCTCGCCTCGGCTGCGCTGCTGCATCTGGTGCGCCTTCTCGACCTCTGCGCTGGCGGCGCACAGCTTGCGGCGGCTGGCATCCAGCGTGCTCTCGCGCAGCGCGTGGGCGTGCCCGGCCTGCGCGGCAAGCCGGCTCGCCTCGACGATCCGCGCATCGAGGGCGGCGCTCCAGGCACCGGCGTGGCGCAGCTGCGCCACGCTGCATTGCCCGTCCGTCAGCGCGCCGGCGGTCGCCTGCCAGTGCGCGGCCTTGCTCTGCACCTGCTGCTGCTGCCACGCCTGGGCCTGCTGCAGCTCGGCGCGGCTCTGCTCGGCGGCGGCCCGGTCGCGCGCGACGACACCCATGGCAACCGTCTTCTGGCGCTCGCGCACGCCCACCAGCAGCTTCCAGTCGATGCCTGCGCTCATCGGCCCGGCTCCCACGAGGCGCCGCCGAACCGCTGCAATGCCTCGATCGACTGCGCATAGGGCAGGCTCGCATCCGGCGGCTGCGACAGAAAGTCGAGCATCGCCGGCCGCGCACCGATTGCCTCGTCGGCCAGCGCGTCGCCGCCTGCCTTGTATTCGCCGATCTGCACGAGCAGCTCCATCTCCTGGTACTTGGCCAGCAGGCTGCGAAAGTGCGCCGCCGCCGCGCGGTGCTCGCGCGAAGTCACCAGCGGCATCACACGGCTGATGCTCGCCAGCACGTCGATCGCCGGATAGCGGTTGGCCGCAGCGGCCTTGCGCGACAGCACGATGTGGCCGTCGAGGATGGATCGCACCTCCTCGGCGATGGGGTCGCTCTCCTCGTCGCCCTCGGTCAGCACCGAGTAGACGGCGGTGATGGAGCCCGTCCTGCCCTGCCCCGCGCGCTCCAGCAGCTGCGGCAGCATCGAGAAGATCGACGGCGGATAGCTGCGCCGCGTGGGCGGTTCGCCGCTGGCCAGGCCGATCTCGCGCTGGGCGCGCGCGAAGCGCGTGAGCGAATCGACCAGCAGCAGCACCTTCTTGCCCTGGTCGCGGAAATGCTCGGCGATGGTGGTCGCGGCATAGGCGGACTTGATGCGCTCCATCGGCGGCCGGTCGGAGGTCGAGACCACCATCACCGTCTTCGCCAACCCCTCGGCGCCGAGGTTGTGCTCGATGAACTCCTTCACCTCGCGCCCGCGCTCGCCGATCAGCGCGATCACGTTCACGTCGGCCGTCGCTCCGCGCGCGAGCATGCCCAGCAGGGTGCTCTTGCCCACGCCCGGCGGCGCGAACACGCCGACGCGCTGCCCTTCGCCGAGCGTGAGCAGGCTGTCGACCGCGCGGATGCCGGTGGCCAGCGGCGCCTCGATCATCCGGCGCGCCAGCGGGCTCACGGGATCGCGGTGCACCGGCAGCAGCGTGCGGGTCCTGAGCGGGCCCCGTTCGTCGATGGGCTGGCCCAGCGCGTCGAGCACGCGCCCCAGCAGGCCCGCGCCCACCGGGCAGACGTGGCCGCGCCCCGTGGGCAGCACTTCGGTCAAAGCCGAAATGCCGGTGATCGGCCCGAGCGGCGTGAGGACGGCAGTGTTGTCGCGGAAGCCGACCACCTCGGCCAGCAGCGGCGGCTCGCCCGGCGTGACCAGTTCGCACAGCTCGCCCACATGGGCCTGGATGCCCGATGCGTCGATCAGCATGCCCACCGCCTTGCTGACGCGCCCGCGGATCGCCACCGGCGTGACGCGGCCCAGCGCCTGTTCCAGTTCGGCGACGATGCCAAGCGCCGCGTCGGACACCGGGTTCACGATTGCGCCCCCTCCCGGGTCTCGGCGAGGCCGCCGCGCTCCACCGCGCGCCGGAACGCGGCGAGCTGCGCGTCCACGCCGATGTCCAGCACGCCGGAGGCCGTCTGCACCACGCACGCGCCGACGGACAGCGCCGCATCGGCCACGAAGTGCACGGTCATGCTCCAGTTGGCCTCGCTGCGCAGGCGCGCGATCACCCCGCGAAGGATCGCCTCCTGCGCGGGCGCCACGCGCACGGTGATGAAGGGCTCCTGGCGGATCAGCGTGTCGACGCGCAGCAGCGCCGCCTCGAACAGCGCCGCCGGGTCCGCATCGGCGATGAACTGCCCCACGGCCTTGACGACGACCTGCGCCATGGACGTGCGCAGCGCATGCAGCTGTCGCTCGGTGGCCATGGTGTCCGTCACCAGCTGGGTCGCGTATTCCTCCTTGGCGCGCCGCAGGCCCTCCTCGTAGCCCTGCCTGCGGCCGGCCTCGGCGTCCTGCGTGGCCTGCTGCACGATGCGGCGCGCCTCGCGCCGGGCCGTCTCGACCACGGTCGATGCGTCGAGCAGCGCCGCGTATTCGTGCTCCTTCAGGACCTTGCGCTCGCTCAGGAGCTGCAGGTTCTCGGTGGTGATCAGAAAAGCCAGTCCCATTGCGGCAGTCTTTCGGGGACGATGCACGAGAGCATCAGTTCGTTGAGTTGCTGGAGTTGGCGCTGCTGCAACTGCGGCACGCCGAGCGCCGAGACGCGGCGCGGCAGCTTGTGCCCCAGGCGGCGGCGGACCGTCTCGCCTTCGGCCGCAGCCGTGGCAAGCAGCAGCCGGTGGCCGCGCTCGACGGCGACCCGGCCGGCCGACAGGGGCCGCTGCTGCAGCAGCGCGTTGTCCATGCGCAGTTCGGTGAGCAACGGCACCCGGTCGAGCACGAAATCCACCGCATCGGCATCGAAGCGGCGGGCCTGGCGGCGGATCTGCGCGCCCGCGCCACCGCGTAGCCGGAACAGCGGCAGGTGCACGCAGAAGCCGAGGTATGCGGCGAGCCGCCGCAGCGCGTCGGCATCGAGCAGCGCCACGCGCTTGAAGCGTGCGTCGAAGTTGTAGTCGGCGCCGCCGGCGTCCGGCCCCTGGGCTCGCCGCAGCTGGTCGGCGAGCACCGCGCGGCCCGCCTCCCCCAGCCGTGCCGGAACGCGGTGGCGCGACGGCCAGTCGGCAGGCAGCCAGCTTGGGTGAAGACCGATTTCGGGGTGCAGGTTGAAGCGCACCACCAGGCGCACGAGGTCCATCGGGCCGGTTCCGGCCTGCGGGGCTTCGTGGGTGGCGGGGGTAGGTGCCGGCATTCCTGTTCCAGGTCAGCGCCTGAACACCTGGCGGCGCGTCCAGCTGCGCCAGTCCACGCCCTGCCTGCGCAGCAGCGCCGGCAGCACCAGCAGGCAGACGGCGGCCAGCAGCAGCAGCCCCAGCAGCACCATCGCCGTCGACGCGGGGAACAGGCCCAGCACCATCGCACGCTCCCTGGCGCCGCCCGCCAGGGCCGCAGCCGACGCCACCGGCCGGCGCGCCTCGAAGAGCGACAGCGATACCTGGTCGTGGCTCAGCCCCTCGATGCTGTGCGCCACCATGTCCTTCACGGTCGGCGCCAGCAGCCGGATGTCCACATCCGGCCGGTGCTTGATGAACACCGCGGCCGACGACGGCCGCATCTTCTCGCTCAGCGGGTCGTTGGCCGGGATCACCACGTGCACGCGCGCGGACACCACGCCGTCCACGTTGCGCAGCGTCTGCGACAGCTCCTGCGAGACCGCGTAGATGTAGCGCATGCGCTCCTCGGAGGGCGTGGACACCAGGCCCTGCTTCTGGAACACCTCGCCCATGGTGGCGAAGCGCTCGTGGGGCAGGCCCTGGGCACGCAGCACGTCGAGCGCGACGCCCATGCGGCTCTCGTCCACCTCGACCTGCCAGTTGCTGCCCTCCACGCGGCTCTTGGCCGCGTCGATGCCTTCGGCCGACAGCGCAGCGACGATCTCGTTGGCCTCCTGCTCGTTGAGGTTGGAGTACAGGCCGACCTTGCAGCCCCCCAGCGCCGCCAGCAGGGCCAGCGCCGCGAGCCAGCGGCCGCGGCGCGCAAGGAATGAAGAAAGAGTGCGGGACAGCGGCTTCACGGCATCCTCATTGCTGGTTCTTCAGCAAGGTGCCGAACAGGCTGGTGGCGGCGCTCGCCAGGCCCGTGGAAATGTGCATCTTCGCGAACATCATGTGCGCCTCCATGGCGTGGTCGGTCATCGCGAACATGGTCTTGATAGGGTCGGACATGTCGATCGACTCGAGCATGCTGTGGCGCATCTCCTCGTAGGAGCGCACGTTGCCGGAGAACTGGGCCGCGAGCGCCTTGGCGGCGTCGCCGAGCGCACTGGGCGCGGCCACCGAGGACGGCGGCGCCTGCACGCCCTGCATCATGTTGGCGAACATCCGGGTCTCGCCCGAATCGAGGCGCGAGGGCGCGCCGGCCTGCTGCTGCGCGGCGGCCACGGACACGCCGGCCGGCGGCGTGCCTGCCGCGACCAGCGCGGTGGGATCGGTCATGGTTCACCTCCTGGGGGAAAAGGCCGCGCGATGCGACAGGGCATCGCGCGGACCTGCTTACGAGGACTTGGCCGACTGGCGGATGTCGTTGCCGGTGGACTTGGCCACCTCGCCGCCCGCGGCGCTCGCACCGTTGACCGTGTGCGCGGTGGATGCCGCGCCCTGGATGCTGGTGGAAGCAGCCATGCTGGCCGACATCAGCCGCGCGTTGTCGGCTGCGGCCTGGTTCATCTGCTGGATAGAGCTGTCAACTGCGCCTGCCATGTGTATCTCCTGGTCAAGAAAGGATTGATTTACGAGGGTTGAAGCGCTCCGCCCCGGCGGGACGGAACCATTCCACGCGGCGCACGGATGCGGCGCCGCATGAAATCCGGGGTGCGCGCGAGGCGGGCTCTGCCGATGGCCATGCCTTCACCTCCCGCGCCTGTTGTTGCTGTCGGGCACGCCACCGCTCAGGACCAGCCCGTCGGCGTCGATGCGCTTGAGTTCGGCACCGGATCGCAGCACCGCACCTTCGTAGTAGCGGCTGCCGTTCGACAGCTGGATGTGCCGCAGGCCGTTGCCGTCCTCGGTGATGCTCACCATGCGCGCCGGCAGCACGCTCTGCCAGCCGTCCCACTGCGCGCGCACGTCGGCGTCCTTGTTCTCGGCCACGGGCTTCTCCCGGTACTGGACCTTGTCGAAGACCAGCACCGACGGATGCAGGTCTTCGCTGAGCCTGCGGATCTTCTGGCGTACCGCGGCGTCCTCCACCGTGCCGGTGAGCACCAGCCGGCCCTGCCCCGTGTACGCGACCGCCACACCGGGGTCGCCCACATAGCGGCGCGCCTGCTCGACCATGTCCTCGGCCGAGTGCACGTTCACGCCGACCTGGCTGCCGAAGGGCTCCATCGCCTGCTGCAGGGCCTCGCGGCGCTGCCTCGACTCCACGTAGCCCTTCACGCCGAGCCGCCCGCCCTGCGCGGCCACCACTTCCACCTCTGGGAACGGCACGAGCGCCTTTTCCACCGCGGCCAGGTCCACGTGCCCGGCGCGGCGCGCGCTCGCGCCCGCGTCGCCGAGCGACACGGCGGCCAGGCCGATCACCGCAAGCAGGGCCATCACGCCACCCGCCCAATAGCCGAGGCGCCGCCGCGAGGAAGCCCCGGACGTGCCCGCCAGCGCGCCCTCGCCAGGCCGCGCCTCGTACTCCGGGGCGAACATGCGGTCCTCGCGCACGTCCGGCACGTAGCTGCGGTCGAGCTGGAAGTCGATCTGCCCGAGGCTCACCACGTCGCCCGCGACCACGCTTCTGCGCGCCTGCCACATGTCCTCGCCGTTGAGCCGCGCCGAAGCCGTGCTCAGGCGCTGCATCGACACCACCAACTCGCCCACGGTGAACGCCAGGTGGCGCGGCAGCACGTCGCCGCCGGGCAGCATCACCTCGCAATCGCCGCCTGAGCCCAGCACGTTGAGCCCGGGCTTGAGCGCGATGGTGCGGCCCTTCACCGCGCCGCTGAGGAAGCGCAGGCACCAGCCGTCGCCCAGCGCGGGGCGCTCCGGCCGTGCCATACCGGCCGCTTCCGCCGGCACGTCGCCGTCGTCGAAGGAAATCTCTTGCGGGTCGTGCATGCTCAGCCTCCCACTTCCGGCAAGGGCAGCGCCGGCACGTTCGCCGTTGCGCCCGGCAGCACCAGGCGCGGCGTCAGCAGGTAGAAGCGCTCCATGTTGGACTGCTTCTTCTCCGTCGACCTGAAGAGCCCGCCGACGCCGGGAATATCCTTGAGCAGTGGCACGCCCGTGACGGCATTGCTCTTCTCCTCCGACGAGTAGCCCGCGATCAGCAGGCTCGCGCCCTCCTCCACGAGCGCCTGCGTGTTGACCGTGCGGCGCCGCACGATCGGGATCTTGTCGACCGACATCGGACTGAGGTCGCCGTCGACGATGTCGATGGACATCATCACGCCGCGCGAGGCCTTCTCGTCGATGACCAGCGGCGTCACCCGCACCGCGGTGCCCGCCGTGATGCTGAACAGCCCCGCGTCCTGGAAGCCGTCCACCCGCACGTAGAACTCGCTGAGGTTCTCCAGCACGGCCTCGGTGTTGTCCAGCGTCATCACCTTCGGGCGCGCCACGAAGTTCGCATTGCCGTTGGTGGCCAGCGCGGTCACGCGGGCCAGCAGGTAGTTGCGCGCGCTGTTGCCGATGGCGGCGGTGAACATGCCGCCCAGCGGCGTGAGCGGATTGCCCGAGCCGTCGGCGCTGCCGATC
>Ga0207425_1001044_pt1 | contig 12841 bp, 10 predicted proteins | sample AraplaF_Col_mTSA_FD_184255 | JGI IMG/M metagenome (GOLD analysis project Ga0207425, IMG submission 184255) | Arabidopsis root microbial communities from the University of North Carolina, USA - plate scrape MF_Col_mTSA (SPAdes) (version 3) | ecosystem: Host-associated > Plants > Roots >...
GACAGCGGTGCGTGGAAGTCGCGCTAGGCGGCGGCTCACGCCGGCGGCGCGGCGGCCTCGCGGCGGCCCTTGGCCCAACGCGCGCCCATCTCCTTGCGCAGGCCGTCCAGGCCCTGGTTCTTGCCGGACACCTTGAGCAGGCCGTAGCCCTCCAGCGCGAACGCCATCAGGTCCGCGCCGAGCGCGGTCTCGGTGTCCTCGCCGCGCTCGGCCAGGCGCTGCAGGCGGTCGAGCAACGGACGCAGGCGGTCCAGCGTGCGCAGGTCCAACTGCGCGCCGGGCAGGTCCAGGCTGGGCGGCACGATCTGGCGGTTCTGCTCCAGCACGCTCAGGGCCTGACGGCAGAACACCTCGGACTTCGGCCCCATCTTGGTCAGCCGGCGGCGGTCGTCGGGCGACAGCGAGACCAACCCCGCCAGCGCCGTTTCCAGTTGATCCAGCGCCGCCACCGCGGTGGCGACTTGCTCGTCGGACACTTCCAATTGAATCAGGTTCACGCTCATGACGAATCTCCTTGTCGATGCGGACGCACGTCGAAACGACGGCGACGGGCATCCTGGCGAAGCGCCGGCGCGATGAGCAGTCGGCGAGATCCGCATTGCGGTGTCGGATTTTACTTGGGTTAAAACGTGTGCGAAAAGGCACAGACAGCTTGCCTGTGCAGCGCGCGTCGGCACGCGGCACATTCGCGATACATCGCAGCGCCCTGTCCGCGTTCGCCGCACGGACGCCCCTACCGCGCGTGGCGCGGCCAGCCCGCCGCTGCGTCGCGACGGATCAAATAAGTAGGAAGAACACCGCCCCGCTACGGCGCGATCGGACCGACAGCCTCGGCAATCCGGTCCAAGTCATCGGCCAAGCGGTCGAAACAATGGGCCAGTGCTTGCGCCGAGAGGTAGACCACATCAGGGCCTACTGTGCCGTGGGGCTCGGCGAGTTGAGCGAGCAGGCGCAGGTGGTCGCGGGTTTGGATAAGGGCTTGGTGGGCGGTGGCCGGAACGAGGTAACCACCAGGCTGTTTGATAAAGCGAGGGTGTTGGTTCTGCATTTGAGCGCCACTCCGTTTCTTGACACAGCAACACTACAGCCAGTCGGAAAATATTCAAAAATAGAATAATAAATTAACGAAAGATCCAACTCCATTAGTTTGCATAAGCAGCACTAAGTGACAATGCCTCAAGCACAACATCCTCATCAGGATAACGCCTAATCAACGCAGCCATTTCCCGATAACCCCTATTATTTCCATGACCTAACGATTAAATCTATTGACCATAGCCCATAACAACTTTCTTCTATGCGTCTGAATTGAGATAAAAATAAAATAGCACTAATGCTTTGCATCTAAGTTGCCGAATTCATTAAACGACTGGAAACGGTCAAATTCAAATCCCCGAATACCGTACTGAGCAGCAACGTCTTACCCCACATCGAGATCAGAAGTGAGCAACGACGGAAATGCATCATCAGAGTGACAGCCTCTAATCTGGGCCAATTGAGCGGAAGCTGAAGCCGCCGAGCCTGGCATCAAACCTATACGACTAACGTCCGAAACAGATAGCGCAAGCACCACTGTAAGTCCGTATAACTCAGGAATATCTTTAAAACAAAGTCCGGACTGCACTTCTCTCAATAAGCGAAAGTGCAATCTTCCCCCTATTTCGTGTTTCGCCGTCACTTCGCCGAGATCGTTACCACTTCAGCATAAAAATATTACTCGGCAAACTCTAGAATATCGCCAAGCTCTTCACAAAAAATACGCTCGGCCATATTACATTTGAGCAATCCATCTCTCCGCTGAAGATGAACCACACGCCCCATTCGTAACCGCAGCAACGGAAACAGATAATCTTTACCAGACACAAAGTGCAACATAAAATCCCGATCAGATATCATTATAAAATCATTATTAATCCTATCAACTTCAGCATCAAATCTTCCATGTCCAACAATGCCATCTACATAATCCCTAACGTCAGATAAAAAAAATTCGATCTTCAGTGGGTCGACCAAGCCTGACGCATCTGATTTAAATCTTGACAAAGGATTGCTAATTGTTTTGAAGCTAGGAATTAACTGGCTTACAGCGGTGTATCCCACGAATAATCGACGAAGAGATGTAGCATTTGAGCTGACCCAACCGTCAAAATCCAAACTGGCTTGCACTTCTTCGAACTCAAGATCTTCAGATTCATAGGCAATACATTCGATCACCGCCGCCTCATCTATAAGATAATTCTCTACACAATACCTAGGTAGTCTGAAGAGGCGAATAAGCTTTTCCGTTGGACGTTTGAAGCAAAGATCCAAATCGCCATCGATCAGATAAACCCTCTTTCTTGAACCACTAACGCCCTGATCGGAGCGACATGCATCAAGAACTTGATTTCTGGAGCCTAAAGGAACGACGCTTTCAAATCGAACTTTCCCACTCCAAGCGTTCGAAAGAAGCCTCGAAAAAAGCTTTTTAGTCTCCCTAGAAAAGTCTTCTACATAAACATCTATGTCATTGTAGTTCGATAAAAAACGAGCCTTTGTCTTCCTCGCACTCGGGTTCCTTGAAATCATCCACTCACCTCTATGCAGCACTCGTCCCTGCCGCCAACAATGTCTGGGGAATGAGTTGCGAAAACGAGCTGGACTTCCGGGAGAACAGATTGAATGCGGTCGACTAAATTTTCCTGCCAACGCAAATGAAGCGAAAGCTCTGGCTCATCCACAACAAAGACTTTGCTGCGACTTCCAAACGCATTAAAAAATACGTGAGAAAAAATAATAAATAATTGCCTCTCGCCAGAAGATAGGGCATCGAGTGGCATGACGCTACCCGTAGGTCGATTTATACGAACTCTTCCAACCTGATCCAAGCTAAATCTCTTTCCGGAGTCGTTAAAAAACCAGTTCATTTGACTCCGAAAATTATTGACCTTTTCAAAAGTCTTGTCCGTTTCCTGCTTGTAGTTCTGAACAAGTGAAATCAAATCAAGTAGCCGATCAATTTGCCCACGATTCATCAGAAACTCGAATAAAGTATCATCTGCCCCACTATCTTCATCCATACGGTCCAATCGATCCGTCAAGTGAGTCAATTTGCTGTAAAACACACCAACTTTATGATCGACCCTATCCTCGGAGATACCTAAATTTATCAGTGCTTTTGTAATTTCATTTTTACTTTCTCTTAATCGAAGCATTTCCTCATCAGTTATACTGCCGAAGTACATTCCTTGCTTTATGTCAGAATTCAGGTCCGAGTATCTGAAAGAGGCCAGCAGAAACTCTTCCCGAAGTTTATTTTGATCAGAATCCACACGCTTAAGTGCAGACCTATACCCCTCCTGTATAAGCATCTGACTATCAAGCAGTCCGGGGCTCAAATTGCCATGTAGAAAACGCTTTGCCTGGGCATATTTGCGGGAATCCAACCTATAAATATCCCCATCAGACATTAGCTCATCATCAATAGCACGATTTTTTTGTTGACGCTCTATTCCCAAAAAAATTGGCGCGCTTATTTTTGAAATTGCACTAATTACAGCGCTCGAAGAGTACTCAAAGGATAGTTTCGAAAAATAATCATCGGCAGCCCGCTGATCACTTGCCAAAAGCTCTCGCTTCTTTTTATCCAACCTTCTAATTATCAAAGGCTCTTCGATCCAACTTACAGTTACAACAATATCTTCATCACCCCTTACAACCCAAATAAATCGCTCTTCATTTGAGTCTTCTATTACTAAACGCGCCTCTGAAAATTCAGTCAATGCCAACTCGCGTATAGATGGAGTTAACATCGCCTCCATGAGTGCAAGCGCAGTAGATTTTCCGCTACCATTAGGGCCGATCAAAAAATTTAGTTTTGAATTGAAAGATATGTCTAAATTTATATATCCGTGGACTTCTGCAGCCCAAAACCTCTTTAATCGCATGCCACACCTCTTCGTGAAACGGATAAAAAATATCTAGCACAACCCCAAACTGGAATTGTAAATAAGTAAATCTCACACCCCCTCAATCGGATATATAACCAAAAACCTAACCCCAGAGGAGTCAGTCTTTTTGCATAACGTATATCTGCGTTCTCTCAGGCCAGCCAGGCGAATCAACTTAGAGTGCTCTTTTTGAAAAGAGCTGAGACAATGCATCATCGAAATCGTCAACGGCGCATACGTTGCTGCACAGACTCCTGAAATGCAGAAACAGGGGTCAGAGTGCAATTTTCTCAACAACTAAACAGAACTTTGCGCCTGCTTTTAAGTCGGATTGACGATGATGCGGACAGGATTGGCTACAAACGCTTGCTCGATTCGGCTTCGTCCTGAGGCAGCGCTTTGCGGACCCACAGCGTCGTCGGCACTTCTTCGTGCCGGGCCACTCGGAGGAAGGCTCGCTGGCGCGATGGGCTTTCGTCGCACTCCTCTTTGCACAGGGCCGTGTTACCTAAGCCGTAGTTGCGAATTTTGTAGGTGGCGATCAGGCGCTCGGCCATGTCGCGGCGCTCGTACAGGTACACCGATCGCCCCTGCACGACCCAGCGTTGGCGCAATCGCTGTTGCCGCCGTTCTTCTTCGGCTTGCTGCTTAGCCTCGGGATGGGCTTCGAAATAAGCCGCTGCGTCCATGTCGGTCGCGCAGATCATCGTCTGGCTCCGGTAGTCCTGCTCCCAGGTCCCATCGGGATAGAACGTCGTATTCGTCACCGAGGTGGTCCGGAAGCCGTCCGGAACGGCGGCGAGACTCCAGTGTCCTGGCAGGAAGTCGGCCAGTGCGGTGTTCGGCGGCCGGTGCAGCGCGCATGCGTTGGCGCCGAGCAAGGCCATCATCCAGACGATATGTCGCTTCATTGCGCCCCCGATCAGCCCAGATGGCCCCTGGATGGAGTTATACGAGGGCGGGCTGAGGTAAGACAAGCGCGGCCGGGTACTCTGCCCCGGCCTGCGGCGCAGCAGTTCGCGATTGTCGCCGGTGATGAGGCCCCCTTTCCTGAAACAGGAGCCAGAGTGCTCTTTCCTAAAGAACGCTGAGATGGAGCCCCATTTGACTCGTCAACGGCGCATGCCTTCTTGCGCCGGCGCCTGAAACTCCCTTCCCTGCTGCTGGCTGCGCTCAACCTCTAACATCTGATTCACCCCCAACAACCGATCAAACGAAGCCTCAACCGGCGTCTTGGCCGCTTGCTCAGTCGGCATATGCGCCCGTCGATTCGCCGGGTCGTCCAGGCGCCCTTCGACGACGAAGATGTTTTCGCCGGGCTTAAGTCCCGCGCCACCATTCCCCAGCACAACATGGTCGATCCGTGACAGGCCCTGCGCTTTCGCCAGGACCGTCAGGCTGGCGGCGAGGCGTTCGCTGTCCGCGTCGTACGCGCGGCCGAGGGACGAATCGAGTTCGGCGACGCCTTTGTGCGCTTGCAGGTAGAGCGCGTGGTCGGGGTGCGAGGGCGTGCGCGGGTCTAACCGCGTGGGTTGTGCCGGGTCGGTGGATGACGCCGGTGCGGCGACATCCGGGGAAGCAACCGTCCTGCTGACATCCGTGGTGGTATCGCGCAGGTTGCGCATGACCGGCGTACCGGTGGTGGTGTCGTAGAAGTTCAGGTCGACCTTGTGATTGGCGAAGCTGACGCCGTCGCGTTCGATCTTCGCCAAGTCCCAGCCCAGGCGGCCGAGGTTGAGGTGCAGCGGCGGGTCGGGGCCGGCGAGCGGGTTGGCGATGGCGTTGTCCGCTTCGATCTTTTTGTCGGCGATGCGGCCCATGGCGTGGGGCGCATAGTAATTGCGGTAGTCCAGATCGCCATGCGGCCCGAGCTTGGCCTCGCTGGCAGGCGCATCAAAATGACAACGCGCCACGGCTTCGATGTTTTCCGGTGAGTAGGCGATGCGGCCGTCGGGCTTGGTTTGAATGCCCGGTGCCCAATTGAATGTTTCGGTGGCGGCATCGCGAACTACGCACAGACTCGATGGTGCGGTCCGCTCCAGTATTTCCTTCGTGCTCGCTTGTGGGTCGAGATGCCGGATTCTGGAAACGATGGCATTGACCGAATGCAGTTCGGCGTACGACTCGTCCCAACGCTGGCGCTGTTGCAAGGTCAGGGCGATGTCGGTGGGATCATGCACGTCGCTATCTGTTGCGAACCGCGCGCCCAGATCCCGCTCGAACTGCTTCGCCCGGAATAGCCGATCCTGTTGATTGGCGGCATGTGCGACTTCGTGCGCCAAGGCGCCGACCAATGGGTCTATACCCTCTTCGTTCTGCGCCGCGGCTTGTAAGGTTTGCCTGCTTACGGACAGGGAGCCGCCGATGTCGGCGAAATGCCCACCTGTCCCGGGAATCGATTGAGTGGTGAATCGTTGCAGGACGCCGCGGTCCAGCGTGATTTCGATCAGCTGAGCCAGGTAAGGGGATTCGCCTATCGCTTGGCGCAATGCCGATACTTCGGCCTCCGGGACATGCTCGCGCCGCTTCAAATCCACCAGCAGCGGCTCGATCCTCGGGTCGATGGAGTCGGCCATGTCACGCTCCCGGAGCGGACACATCGAGCATGTGGATGCACCGTCGCGATTTGCCGTCCGGGGCCGCGACGTTCTGATCGAATAGTCGTATCACTACCGTGCTCGGGGCGATCGCCTGCCCTTCGGTGAACATCACGTTCGGCCTGAGCCCCTGGATGGGCCGCTCATGCGCAACCAGATGCGATTGCTCAACCAGTGCCGGACGCAGCCGTGCGAGGTCCAGGTAGCAACCGGACGCGCTGGCCGCAGGTACGTAGACCGACAATAGGACATCGGATTTGCGGGCCTTCAAGGCAATGCGGAATCCATGACCGGGCGATAACGCACCACTGAGTTCCCAGACATTGGAACGGCCGGGTGGCGACGCTTCGGGACTTAGTTTCGCGCCCAGCGTCGTCTCAACTGCGTCGCGGCTGATGCGTTTGTCGCGAGCGATCAATTGCATCACGGCCAGGATACGGGGTTCGAACTCTTTGGCCAGGCGGGCCAAACCGGGATCGGTGCTAACTGCGGTCTGCGTTGATTCCTTTGGCTTTTTGCCCCGATCGTTAGTTTCGTCCACCGATGCAGCCGAGCATGCGGACACCAGGGATAACGCAAAGACCATCCAGAACCTGTATCCATTGATGCGCGGACCTGGGTGCTTCATGGCGATCTCTTCCTGAGCGCTAATGCCGGGACAATCGCAACATCATCGATTACGGCCGGGGTTGCAAGACTATTCGGCTGGAAATCTGCAAAGAAACTGACTGTTAGCCGTCGCAATCGTGCATTAGCGCAACTGCCAGTTGCGCATAGGCAGCGAGCGCTTATGGAAGTGTGCCTGATGGCCATCAACTTACCCATAAAGCAATAGCCCCGCCGAAGCGGGGCTATTCGTGAATTGATTCGGTGTCGTTAGTGAATCCGTTTCGCCCTAGCCCCGCCAATTAGCATGCGTCCGCCAAAACTCAACGCTACGCAGGTAAGCCGCGCGATCCACCCCCACCCCCGACCCACCCTCTTCCACCCCAAGCGCATTACGCATCATCGTAATCGGCGCCATCGGCGTCTCGACCGGCTCGGCGGTGTACATGCAGCCGACCACGCCCCAGTCGGCGGTGGTGTCGGTGCCCTCTTTCGCCAGTTGTTCGCGGCTGTAGAGGATGACGATGAGGTAATCGGCCACGGGCGGGTCGAGGCCTTCGAACCAGCGCACCAGCACGGGCAGTTCGTCCTTGGTGCGGGCTTCGTAGTCGGTGCGCAGCAGGTGGCGGTTGGCGTCGGTGATCGGCGCGGTCAGGCAGCGGGTGCTCGTCCAGTTGCGGTGGACGTGCAGTTTGCAGAACGGGGCGTAGCCGTCGAGGACGGTCAGCGGCGGGACGTCGTTGAGGTGGCGCTCGAATTGCTCGGGCGTGATGTCCTGGATGGTGTTGCGGCGCGGTTCGCGCGGGAACAGGCGGGCGCGGGCGAAGTCGGTGAGGATGATGGTCATGGGGGGGATTATCGGGCAGCACGCGCCGGGCCGTCTGGGGCGGGTCGACCGCTCTGTGGTTTCAGGTGACGGCGCGCTTGCATCCGCGGATGGGGTCGCGCGGGGGCCGTCTTTTCGGCGGTGGCTGCGGTGCTGTCGCGGCTGTCTCTCGATGCTGCCGGGCATGCGCGGCAATCGGTCAGATCGCTCCGGAGCCGTCGATCCATGCGTACAGTCCGCTGATTTCGCGATCCGGCGATTGCCCGGCGTCCATCGAGAACAACTGCCAATGCGCTTCGCGGCCAGGCGGCAACGGAATGCAGGAAATCTGCGGCCCTTGATCGAGCAAGGCCGCGATATTGCGCACGACCTGCGCCTGCATCACCCGGATCAGCGGCGTCAGCAGGCGAAGGTCGACGCCCGCGGCCTCCAGCGCGCGCAATGCGGCATCGGCCTGGGTCAGCATGTCTTCGTTCTCCACATTGACGTCGCGTGCGCGCACGGCCGTGCACCAGGCGTGATCGTCGGCCGGGGTCACTTGGGCGAGCAAGGCATGCAGCAAGGCGGCCGTCGCTACGGCCGGTTCTCCCGACAGTTCGCTGTTGGCCCATTGCAGCGGCGCATCGAGGCCGAGTGCGGCGTAGTACTCCGATAGCTTCGCCAGTTCGGGCTTCTGGCGCAGCAGGTGGTCGTCGTAGGTCGATGAGGGCATGGGCGGCGGGCGGCGGCGAACGGGGTGGCTGCCGCGAGTGTAAAGCGGTGCGGTGGGGACGGGGCTGCGGCGTGGGTGGGCCCGGTGCATCGGCGCGGCTGTTGCCAGTCGGGGGGCCGAGAACTAAGCGCCCGTTCAACGTCTCAAGTGCTCAGCGCAACTGCGGCTTGGCTTCGATCTCTAATACGTCCGTTTTCGGGGTTGCGCCGGCGCTTGCGCGGGCGTGGTCGCGGCTTGCGCCGCTCCTACAGTCGGGTACGGGGCTCTGTCGTGATTGCAATAAAAGGCCCGCGGGTGCGGGCCTTTTATTGAACGGATCCGGGGTTGGTTACATGTTGCGGCGGTATTCGCCGCCTACGTCGTACAAGGCGTGGCTGATCTGGCCCAGGCTGTGGGTCTTCACCGCTTCCATCAAGGACGCGAACACGTTCTTGCGGTCGCGCGCGGCGGCTTGCAGGCTGCGCAGGCCTTCGGCGGCGTAGTCGTTGCGGCCCTGCTGGTACGACAGCACGTTGTCGATCTGCTGGCCCTTTTCTTCCGGGGTCGAGCGGATCAGTTCGATCTCGGTGACGATGTCGCCGCCGTGGTCCTTCGGCAGGAAGGTGTTGACGCCGACCAGCGGCAGGCTGCCGTCGTGCTTCTTGTGTTCGTAGTAGAGGCTTTCTTCCTGGATCTTGCCGCGCTGGTACATGGTGTCCATGGCGCCGAGCACGCCGCCGCGCTCGCTGATGGCTTCGAACTCCTTGTACACGGCTTCTTCGACGATGTCGGTGAGGTAATCGACCGCGAAGCTGCCCTGCCAGGGGTTTTCGTTGAAGTTGAGGCCCAGTTCCTTGTTGATGATCATCTGGATCGCGACCGCGCGGCGCACGCTTTCTTCGGTCGGGGTGGTGATGGCTTCGTCGTAGGCGTTGGTGTGCAGGCTGTTGCAGTTGTCGAACAGCGCGTACAGGGCCTGCAAGGTGGTGCGGATGTCGTTGAACTGGATTTCCTGGGCGTGCAGGGAACGGCCGCTGGTCTGGATGTGGTACTTCATCATCTGGCTGCGCGGGTCGGCGCCGTAGCGCTCGCGCATGGCGCGGGCCCAGATGCGGCGGGCGACGCGGCCGATGACGGTGTACTCGGGGTCCATGCCGTTGCTGAAGAAGAACGACAGGTTGGGCGCGAAGTCGTCGATCTTCATCCCGCGGGCGAGGTAGTACTCGACGATGGTGAAGCCGTTCGACAGGGTGAAGGCGAGCTGGCTGATCGGGTTCGCGCCGGCTTCGGCGATGTGGTAACCGCTGATCGACACCGAGTAGAAGTTGCGGACGTTCTTGTCGACGAAGTACTGCTGAATGTCGCCCATCATGCGCAGGGCGAACTCGGTGCTGAAGATGCAGGTGTTCTGGGCTTGGTCCTCTTTCAGGATGTCGGCCTGGACGGTGCCGCGCACGGTGGCGAGGGTCTTGTCCTTGATGCGCTGGTAGGTTTCGGCGTCGACGACCTGGTCGCCGGTGATGCCGAGCAGGCCCAGGCCGAGGCCGTCGTTGGTTTCGGGCAGCAGGCCGCTGTATTGCGGGCGCTTGACGCCTTGCTGAGCGAGGTCCTCGAAGATGGCTTCGATCTTGTCGTGGGCGGCGTCCCAGCGGGCGCCGTCTTCGCGCAGGTATTTCTCGACCTGCTGGTCGATGGCGGTGTTCATGAACATCGCCAGCAGCATCGGCGCGGGGCCGTTGATGGTCATCGACACCGAGGTGGTCGGCGCGCACAGGTCGAAGCCGGAGTACAGCTTCTTCATGTCGTCCAGGGACGCGATGTTGACGCCGGAGTTGCCGATCTTGCCGAAGATGTCCGGACGCACGGCGGGGTCTTCGCCGTACAGGGTGACGCTGTCGAACGCGGTCGACAGGCGCGCGGCGGGCTGGCCGACCGACAGGTAATGGAAGCGACGGTTGGTGCGCTCGGGCGTGCCTTCGCCGGCGAACATGCGGATCGGGTCTTCGCCGGTGCGGCGGTACGGGTACACGCCGCCGGTGTAGGGGTAGTAGCCGGGCAGGTTTTCTTTTTGCAGGAAGGTCAGCAGTTCGCCCCAGCTCTTGTAGGTGGGCGCGGCGATCTTCGGGATTTTCTGGTGGCTCAGGGAGTCGCGGTAGTTTTCGACGCGAATGGCCTTGCCGCGGACTTCGTATTCGGTGATGTCGTCGGTGATGGATTTCAGGCGCGCGGGCCAGTCGCGCAGGAGCTTGAGGGCTTCGGACGAGAGGGTCTGGACGGCGTCGTTGTAGCGTTGGCGCAGGGTCAGGAGGGTGCGATCGACGGTGTGGGTCGGTGTGGCCTGGGTCCGCGGTTGCGACGCTTCGTCGGTCGCAGCTTGCGCAGCTCCTACAGGGGCTGCGGGCAGCAACGCCTCAGGCGTGTAGAGCGCCAGCGCCTTCGGGAGTTCGGGATCATCCAGATCGTGCAGCGACTGCCAATACGACTGCGCGCGATCGGCCACTTCCGACTGGCTTTCGATCTGGCGATTGATCGATCGGCCCTGCTCCGCGATCTCGGCGAGATAACGCACGCGCGCACCAGGAATCAGCACGGTCGCGCGCGGCTCCTTCAGCGAAGTATCGACCTCGGGCGTCCACTTCTCGGCCGGCAGCGACAGCTTCTCGCGCAGCAGGCGGCACAGGTTGACGAACATCCAGCTGATGCCGGGGTCGTTGAACTGGCTGGCGATGGTCGGGTAGACCGGCACGTCTTCGTCGGGCGTGGCGAAGGCGACGCGGTTGCGCTTCCACTGCTTGCGCACGTCGCGCAGCGCGTCTTCGGCACCGCGCTTGTCGAACTTGTTGAGCACGACCAGTTCGGCGTAGTCGAGCATGTCGATCTTTTCCAGCTGGCTCGGCGCGCCGAAGTCGCTGGTCATGACGTACATGGGGAAGTCGACGAGGTCGACGATTTCCGAGTCGCTCTGGCCGATGCCGGCGGTTTCGACGATCACCAGGTCGTAGCCCAGGCCGCGCAGGAAACCGATGCAGTCCTTGAGCACGGTGTTGGTCGCCGAGTGCTGGCGGCGGGTGGCCATCGAGCGCATGTACACGCGCGGGCTGCGCAGCGAGTTCATGCGGATGCGGTCGCCGAGCAAGGCGCCGCCGGTGCGGCGACGGGTCGGGTCGACCGAGATCACCGCCATGCGCATGTCGGGGAAGTTGGCGAGGAAGCGGTTGAGCAGTTCGTCGGTGACCGACGACTTGCCCGCGCCGCCGGTGCCGGTGATACCGACCACCGGGGTCTTGCCGCCGGCGAGCTGCCATTGCTTGCGCAGGTGCGCGAGTTGGCTTTCGTCGAGCAGGCCTTCTTCGATCGCCGAGAGCATCTTGCCGATGGTGATTTCGTCGTCGATCGCGGCCGGCTTGTCGGGCGTGGTGTCGGCCTGGCGGCCTTCGCTGGCGCGGCGCACGACGTCTTCGATCATCGCCACCAGGCCCATGTGCATGCCGTCGTTGGGATGGTAGATGCGCTCGACGCCGTAGGCCTGCAGTTCGCGGATTTCCTCGGGCGTGATGGTGCCGCCGCCCCCGCCGAACACGCGGATGTGGCCGGCGCCGCGTTCGCGCAGCATGTCGACCATGTACTTGAAGTATTCGACGTGACCGCCCTGGTAGCTGGACAGCGCGATGCCGTCGGCGTCTTCCTGCAAGGCGGCGCGCACGACGTCCTCGACCGAGCGGTTGTGGCCGAGGTGGACGACTTCGGCGCCCTGCCCCTGGATCAGGCGACGCATGATGTTGATCGCGGCGTCGTGGCCGTCGAACAGGCTGGCGGCGGTGACGAAGCGCAACGGGGTGGCGTCGGCCTGGGCGGCGGGAAGGTTGGCTGCAGTCGTGCTCATGGCGGTCTCGATACGCAGTACGGGCTGTGCGTATTGTAGCTCCGTGAAGCAGGCACGGTTTGGCGGGTGGCCGTGCGGTGCAGGATGGGCGGCTGCGTTACGGCAGGTGGGGGGCCGGCGTCAATGGGGTTTGGGGTGATGGGGGTTGGGGGAAGCGTGGCGGGGTTGGCGGTGATGGGGTTCGGGTGCTTGGGCTGCTGCGTTCGTGGTTGGTGGGTTGGGCAGGATCACCAGGTCGACGTCGCGCCCTTCGGTGATCAGCGCATTGGCCAGGCGCAGGCTCTCGGTGACGGGAACGTTGTCGTCGAT
>Ga0207425_1001068_pt1 | contig 12517 bp, 15 predicted proteins | sample AraplaF_Col_mTSA_FD_184255 | JGI IMG/M metagenome (GOLD analysis project Ga0207425, IMG submission 184255) | Arabidopsis root microbial communities from the University of North Carolina, USA - plate scrape MF_Col_mTSA (SPAdes) (version 3) | ecosystem: Host-associated > Plants > Roots >...
ATCATGCTTACGCAGCGAAGCGGCCACCATGTATCTGCAGGCCGCTTCGCTGCGTAAGCATGATGTGCAGCAGGACTATGTCACGCTCAAGCAGGAAGTCAGCGACAACATGCCGCGGACACAGGTGCGGCGCGTCAGCGCGGCGTTGGTGGAGGTGCTGCGCATTCCCGCCGCCGCAACGACAACAGCGGCGACATCAACAACTCCTGCGGCCACGGTCACGCTGGAGATCAGTAACGGCAACGGCGTTGCCGGCGCCGCCGCGCGGCTGGCACGCACGCTGGATGTGGATGGCGTGAAGACGGTGCGCCTGTCCAATCTGCGGCCTTTCGTCGAACCGCAGAGTCGCATCGAATACCGGCGCGGCCAGCAGCGCATGGCGCAAGCGCTGAGCCGCCGTCTTGGCCTGCCTTTGCAGCCGGCGCGCGGCGGCGGCGCGTATGCCGACATGCGCATCGTGCTCGGTCACGACACGTGCTATTTCAAATAAAAAAACCGTCCAAAAGGGATCGCCTTTTGGACGGTAAAAACACACCCATGTGTTTACAGTGCCCGGCCACGCAGGCCGGAGCGTTCCTTACTGCCAGGCGACACTGCCCATGCCGCGCGCGCTGGCGTTACGATTTGCCGGGTTGCCGTACACCTTGGCCGAACCCATGCCGGTGAGTTTGAGATTGGCGCTGGTCTTGGCATAGACCGCGGCGCTTCCCAGGCCGCTCATGTTGACGTCAATGCTGTCGGCGCGCAGCTGCTGCGCATCCAGACTGCCGACGCCACCCAGGCTGGCGTGTAACTGTTTGGTCTGGCCTATCATCTCGATGCGGCCAGCACCATTCAGATGCAGATCGACGTTGTCGCTGTTGCCGCCGTTGACGGTCATGCCGCCCACGCCGCCGAGGCGCACGTCGAGATTGCGATACTGCGCGTCGACCTTGACGGAGCCCGCTCCGTCCAGGGACAGGCGCAGATTGTCGCCGTTAAATCCGCTCACTTCCGTGGCGCCCACGCCGCCCGATGTCAGCTGGCGCAGATTCGGCAGCGTCAGCTCGGCGCGCAGTTCGCGCTTGTTACCGAAGTGGATAGTGTTCACTTTCTCGGTGCCGATGTGCAGCGTCTCGCCGCTTTGCTCGACCACCACTTTCTTGATGGCTTCCGGCTCGCCGTAGATGGTCAGCGCGGCAGTCGCGCCTTGCTTCACCTTGAGGCTGATGACGCCATCCAGCTCGATCTTCACGGCGCGCGCATCGACGGTGCGGTTCTCGCTGATCACATCGGCGGCCAGTGCGGCTTGTGCACCGCTGCCCAGGACCGCCGCCAGCATCGCAACCTTCATCAATTTTTTCATCATGCGCTCCGTGTTATTCGATTGGATTACAGGGCTGCTTTTTCAGCGGCGGTCAGGCGTTTTGCGCTGACCGTTACGGTCGGCATTGCGGTGGCTTCGGCTTTCGCCACAGCGACTACCGGTGCGGCTGGCTCGCTGACTGCTGCGGTGGCGAAGGTGGTGGCGCTGGCGACGACGATGGCGGCGACGAAGATGGCTTCCATGTTTTTTGCGATGTTCATTTTGAGCTCCTTGTGGGTGAATAGTTCGTTGCGTTGAGTGAACTATAGACAAGGCCTATCCGTCACTCCACCGGGATGTGACGAACTGCAAAAAACGGGGGATAGACTGCGATTTACGGGTTTAGAAGTGCGCCGCACAGCAGCTGCTCGCTGCTGGCGTAGACCTGCGACAGCCAGCTGGAGACGGTTTTAAAGCGGGCGATGGAACCGGCGTCGCGATGGCTGAGCAGCCAGATATCGCGCTGTACTTCGACGTTGTGGCCGATGCGCTGCAAGCCTTCCTGCTGGCCCATGATGCAGGGCAGGAGCGCCATGCCGACGCCGGCGCGGCAGGCGCGCACCATGGTGCTCAGGCTGTTCACCTTGAGCACCTTGCGCGGCTGCGGTTCCATCGCGGCCAGCCACTGCATTTCGCCGGTGGCGGCCAGGCTGTCGTCATAGGCGATCCAAGGCTGCGTGCCCCAGCAGCCGCGCGGCGTGTCGGCGAACCTGGCGTGGCCGTAGACAGCAAAGCCGAGGTCGCCCAGCTTGCGCATCACCAGCGCCGCGTCTTCGCTCGGTTTGCCGAGGCGCAGGGCGAAGTCGGCTTCGCGCCGGGTGAAGGACAGGTTCTGGTTTTCCGCCTGCAGCGTCAGTTGCAGATGCGGGTGCTGGGCGTGCAGCGCCGGCACATGCTCCAGCAGCCAGTAGTCGAACAGGAAGTCGATCGAGGTGATGTTGACCTGGCCGGCGGTGGCGTCGGCCTCCTGCGACGAGGCTTGCAACATGCTTTGCACATTGCCGTAGACCGCCTCACCATGCTCGACGAAGACCTGGCCGGCGTCGGTCAGCTGATAGCCGGTGTTATCGCGGATGAACAGGCGCAGCTTGAGCGCCTTTTCGGCGGCGGCAATGCGGCGGCTGATGGTGGAGGCATCCAGGCCCAACTGGCGGCCGGTGGCGCTCATGCTGCCGCTGCGGGCCAGCGTGAGAATCAGCGGGATGTCGTTCCAGTCAAAGTCGTTGCTTGATGCCATGGTGGGGGGCTGCGTTTTTGCAAAGTGGCCTTGCAGAGTTGTCTGTTCCGCAAATGTTTTGCGAAGTCTAAGATTCACTCCATCGCAGCTGCAGAACGAAACGACTGTAGCACAACACTGAATATCCATACATCGACTAAAAGGAAGAATCATCATGAACGCTAACAATGTGAACCTGTCCCGCCGCAACGCACTGTTCAACTCCGCTGGCGCCGCCGCTGCCGCCGTGGCCCTGCCGCTGGCCGCGCTGGGCAGCGCCGAAGCGCAAGCCGCCACCGCCAAGGGCGGCCCGGTCAGCAAGAGCGGCAGCACCATCACCACCCGCGACGGCGTCGAGATCTATTACAAGGACTGGGGTCCGCGCAACGGCCAGCCGGTGATCCTGAGCCACGGCTGGCCACTGAGCTCGGACAGCTGGGAATCGGCAGCCTTTTTCCTGGCCAATAACGGCTTCCGCGTCATCACCCACGACCGCCGCGGCCACGGCCGTTCGAGCCAGCCCTGGGATGGCAACGACATGGACCACTACGCCGACGATCTGGCGCAGCTGATCGAGGCGCTGGACCTGAAAAACATCATCCTGGCCGGCTTCTCGACCGGCGGCGGCGAAGTGGCGCGTTATGTGGGCCGTCATGGCACCAAGCGCATCGCCAAGCTGGGCCTGATTTCCGCCGTGCCGCCGTTGATGCTGAAAACCGCCGACAATCCGGACGGCTTGCCGCTGGAAGTATTTGACGGCATCCGCGCCGGCCAGCTCAAGGATCGTGGCCAGCTCTACCTGGATATCGCCTCGGGTCCGTTCTACAACTACAACCGTCCGGGCGCCAAGCCATCGCAAGGCATCATCCAGGCGTGGTATGCGCAGGGCATGCAGGGCGGCTTTAAAAACACCTACGACTCGATCAAGGCGTTCTCGGAAACCGACTTCCGCGACGACCTGAAAAAGTTCGATAAGCCGACCCTGATCATCCACGGCGATGACGACCAGATCGTGCCGATCAAAGCCGCCGGCATCGCCTCGGCCAAGATCGTCAAGGGTTCGAAGCTGATCGTCTACCCAGGCGCACCGCATGGCCTGACCGACACCCACAAGGACAAGTTCAACGCCGACTTGCTGGCCTTCGCCAAATCGTAATCGCACCGGGCCGCTCAGCGCGGCCCATAAAAATATTTAGAAATTGCTTGCTATTAAATAGCACGCGATATATATTGCATACACGTAGCGCACAATTGAATCGTAAACTATATAAATGGAGCCCCAATCATGAGCAAAAATACCCAAGATCAAGCTATCAGCCTTTCCCGTCGTTCCGCCATTTTCAGCAGCGCCGGTGCTGCTGCTGCTGCCGTTGCCGTGCCTTTGGCCGCACTGGGCAGCGCTGAGGCGCAAGCCGCCACCGCCAAAGGCGGCCCGGTGACGAAAACCGGCAGCACCATCACCACCCGCGACGGCGTCGAGATCTATTACAAGGACTGGGGCCCACGCAATGGCCAGCCGGTGATCCTGAGCCACGGCTGGCCACTGAGCTCGGACAGCTGGGAATCGGCCGCCTTCTTCCTGGCCAATAACGGCTTCCGCGTCATCACCCACGACCGCCGCGGCCACGGCCGTTCGAGCCAGCCCTGGGATGGCAACGACATGGACCACTATGCCGACGATCTGGCGCAGCTGATCGAGGCGCTGGACCTGAAAAACATCATCCTGGCCGGCTTTTCGACCGGCGGCGGCGAGGTGGCGCGTTATGTGGGCCGTCATGGCACCAAACGCATCGCCAAGCTGGGCTTGATTTCCGCCGTGCCGCCGTTGATGCTGAAAACCGCCGACAATCCGGACGGCTTGCCGCTGGAAGTGTTTGACGGCATCCGCGCCGGCCAGCTCAAGGATCGTGGCCAGCTGTACCTGGATATCGCCTCGGGTCCGTTCTACAACTACAACCGTCCGGGCGCCAAGCCATCGCAAGGCATCATCCAGGCATGGTATGCGCAGGGCATGCAGGGCGGCTTTAAAAACACCTACGACTCGATCAAGGCGTTCTCGGAAACCGACTTCCGCGACGACCTGAAAAAGTTCGACAAGCCGACCCTGATCATCCACGGCGATGACGACCAGATCGTGCCGATCAAAGCCGCCGGCATCGCCTCGGCCAAGATCGTCAAGGGTTCGAAGCTGATCGTCTACCCAGGCGCGCCGCATGGCCTGACCGATACCCACAAGGACAAGTTCAACGCCGACTTGCTGGCCTTCGCCAAATCCTGATCGGTTGACCGGTCTTTCCTAACAGCGCAGAATGGTCCGACCATTCTGCGCTGTTTCGTTATGAAAAAATTCCTGGCCGTTCTGGCAATGTTGTGCGTGCTCTGCGGAGCGGCGCGGGCCGAGATCATTCCGGTCTACACCAGCGCGCAAGTGGCGCCGCTCGTGCTGGCCGACGGCAGCGGCATTTATCCGGACATGGTGGCTTACCTGAACCGGCAAAAACCGGGTGGCCGGCAGTTCAAGCTGGTCTACCTGCCGCGCAAGCGCTTGCAGTTGAAAGTGGAAAGCGGCGAGCTGGATGGCATTGTCATCGGCATGATGCCGCGCTGGTTCGGCGACAGCGCGCAAACCAAATATCTGTGGACGGCAGCCTTTGCGCTGGACCGCTACGTGGTGGTACTGCCGGCCGGCACCCGCTACACACCGGGCTCCAGAGGCGCACTGGCCGGGCGGTCGCTGGGTATGGTGCTGGGCTATCGCTATCCCGATCTGGCCGGACGGATGGCCCGGCAAGGCGCGGTGCGCACCGATGCGCTTAGCGATGAGCACAATCTGGAAAAGCTGCGGCTGGGCCGGCTGGACGGCGTCGTCATTGCCGAGTCAGTACTGCGTTTTTACCGCAAGCGCCATCCGGCCGATCACTTTGCCGTCTACGCACTGCCGGCGGACCAGACCGAGCGCCGCTTCCTGGTGCCGCACCGGTTGCGGCCGGTGTACGAGCAGCTCGCGCCTGTCCTGCGCAAGACCAGGGATGATGTCGAGTGGCAAAGCATAATGTTGCGTTATGAATAAGCCGCGCTATACTTCGGGTACTCTTGGGACTGTGAATGAAGCACTGGCTAAGCTTGTTACTGATCGTTTGCGCCGGAGCGCATGCCGCCGAAGCCTGCCAGCCGGTGCGGGTGGGCTATTCCGACCGCGAGCGTCTGCCATACTACGTCGGCAATGGCGCGACGGTGCCGGCGCGTCCGGGCGTGCTGGTGGAGCTCTTCCGCGACGCCGTGCGCAGCGGAAGTGGCTGTCCGGTCGAGTTCGTGCGCCTGCCGGTGACGCGGGTGCGCATTGCGCTGGCCAGCGGGGCAATCGACATCGCCCCGACCTATATGCCGGGCGACCGTCAGACTGACTATGTGGTGGCGAGCACGGCCAGTGGCGAGCCCGATACCCGGCGCGCCCTGCGCAGCATGGCGATTGTGTTCGTGCGCCGGGCCGACCGGCTGCCGCCGGGCACCGATCCCATGCAGTATTTCCAAAACCATATGCTGGCGGCCAACCAGGGCACCATGCTGGCCGCCCAGCTCAAGACCGCTGGCCTGCAGGTGGACGATGGCAGCGTCAGCTCCGAGAGCAACTTCGACAAGCTGTACCTGAAGCGGGTGGATGGCTTTACGGTGGCTGTAATGACGCCGTCGGCGCTGGATGCCTACGTCCATGTCCAGCACGGCAAGCAACTGGTGCGGCTGGAGAAGCCGCTCAGCATTTCCTACGTGTGGTTGGGCGCCAATCGCGACTACTACCGGCGCAACCGCGCGCAAGTTGAAGCCATCTGGAACTGGATGAGTACGCACGGCGCCCAGCAGGTGGACGCGCTGACCCGCAAGTATGCCGGGCGCGACCAGATAGCCGCGCACCGTGCCGTTGCCTTCGGGCGAAGTGATCTCGACAAGGCGGGCGTTGAAGCGCAGATCATCGGGCATGACTAGTTGCGCGGCAACGTTTGAGCTGTGCGCGCTGAGCCGGCCGGCCGCCAACATGCCGCCCATCGCATAGCGCGTGACCGACGACAGGAAATCGCGCCGGCTGATATTGGCGTGTCCTTGCACTACCTTGTTGTTTCCGCGCCGTATCGTGCATACCGCTGGGCTCCCATCGAATTACCATTTCGATATCAATAGAGAAATAGAGACGATGGCTGCTACTGACCGCCGAAAACTGCCCAGCGAAGCGCTTGCCGTGGACAACGCGCTATGGCTGGCCAACACTGAAGGCACTAGTCTTGCGATGGCATATCTGCAAGAAAAAGGTATTTCGCGGAATGTCGCGTTGCGTGTTCTGGGCGGCCTTGAGTTCCGTCGCCATCACGACCGCAGGCAAAGCAAACGCGACAGCGGCACCGTGTCACCTTGCAGGTGAACCCTTCTAAGCCCCTGGCAAGCCTTGCCTGCTACGCCGCCGCGCCGCGCCTGCCAAGGTCGCCAGCCCGGCCAGCAGCAGCAATGGACGGCCGGGCTCCGGCACCGCAGCAATCTGCTCGACCTGGACTTGGTACTGAATTTGTCGCAGAGCTATCGAGGTCGTGGAAACACCTACTTCGGTCAGCTGCACTCCCATGTAAAACTGGAGCGCGAAAATTGGCCGCACTGTGCCGTCAACGATAAAGAAATGCGTACCGCCGTATGCGGTGCCGCTATCGGCCGTTGCCGTATTGCCCAGCAAGCCTCCTTGCATATAACTGACCGGATCTCCGCCAGAAGAAAATACGCCCCCCGTGCGGCTGCCTATAAAGGCTTCCGCGATCGGCGCCAGAATAAATTCGCCATAACCGGTCATGGCGTAATCGGTTTGTGACAGGGTATTGATCGCGGGATTGACCAGATAGCCATCATGCGCCACGACATATACCGACATCGGGAAAGAAAAACTCGTCGCGTAGACGTTGTTTGAATTCGACTGGTTGCCGCTGACACTGGCGGTAAAGCGTTGCGGGTCGAAATTTAAAGTCAGCGTATTGCCGGTGACCGTGGCGTCGGAGGCATTAAAAAACGCGGTATCGAGATAAAAATCCACTTCCGTGCCGGCCACGTTGGCATAGTCGGCGCCCTGCGCCGAACCTGTTATCCCATACAGCGCGGCGAAGATAAAGACCAGCAGAGACCGGCCAAGACAGCTGAAACTGTTCATATGCCCCCCGTCAGATAGTGTAAAAATTATAACTCTCGAAAGGGATGCACGATTGAATGTTAGGTGGCACACAAAAAATAACGCTCGGATGGAGTGGTATCGTTGCTGAAAACGGGCTGGCGCTTACCCTGCGTGGCAGATTTGGCAGGCCAGCTGGACTGCCTGCAGATAGCAAAAAGCCCAGCCTGTGAGGGCTGGGCTAAGTGCTTGATTTTATTGGTGCCGGCTGCCGGTTTCGAACTGGCCACCTGATGATTACAAATTCTTTCGCGCCAGTAACACTAGATCACACTGTACAACGAAATCAGGCACTTATGCTGCCTGACCTAACAGTGCCGCCTTTGTGAGCTAACAGTAGCGTTGACGCTTTGTTGACACGAAAATTAGTCAAATTGAGTAACCTGGGCTATTGAGTCTTTTTGCGTTGCTCTCGTTCCGCCCAAGCGTCAGGATCGCATTGTTGACAGATAGCATATGGCGAATGTCCATGTTGCACCCTGAACAGCTTCTCGAGCAAATCTAGAGTTTGCTGCTGGCTTACATTTGTGGCTTCGGTCGCAAACGCGGTCGCGTAGTCGCGTACGAATATCATGAAGCTAGGAAAGTCTGGCAGATAGACCTCATAGCAAACACTGCCGGCGGGGCACACACTCGCAAAGAAGGAGTTGTCTTTGGACGATTCGTAAATTTCAATATGGCCACCATGCTCGTTGCCGAACAATGTCCGTGGATGTCCATAGCCAGTTCGCCGTAAGTAGTCGTCGAAGTGTTCGTCATCTTGCGATTCTGGCATTGGATTGCCGTCTTCCCACGTGCCGCGATTGAACGTGAACATAGTGCCTATCCCTTTGAGTGTTTGGAGTTGACCATGCTACCAGTTCTCTACTCGGTTACTCAAATTGACTAACCTGGTAGCTTCCCAAAGTTGAAGTGTCGAGGTCACTGTTCGTTGCCAGTGCGCGGATTAATCTCTAATCCTGCGCAAACTTGAATGCGACGCTTTTCGGCGATCACTCGCATCATGCTTTCTAAAATGCTGCTGCGGTCGGCGTAGGCTGCATCCGTCGAATCCGCGTCCTGCAGCTCCTTGCACACCTTGAAGTACTCGGCCGCCAGTATTCTTTCCTTCTTAAGCTTCCCCTCTGGATAGTTGCTGACATAGCCAACGACGCTGATGTGTAGAGAGGGGATGCGGTGCCCAAACTCTACGTCCGTGAGTCCTGTTGCCATCCAGAAGGCATATTCAGGCCAGGCGCGTGCAACTCCTTCTATCAGCGCACCGCCTGGTGCTCCACCACGCTTCCACCAGGTGCGCCAAGTGTTCTCAGCAATCCCTGTTAGGGCCTCCAGGGTCGGAAAGCGCCGTTTCTCTGGCGTTTGCGCAAGCACTATCAACTTTAGCCTCGCCGCGATAGTTCTTGCGCTCAGCTCATCGCGCATTTCCTGAGAAAAATTTTCCTCTTGCAACATAACTTTGCTTGACATTATCGCGACCTTTCAAATACCATAAAAAAGCCATTCAATTGAATGGAAATTAGCACGCCAAACTACATTATGGTTGAACAAATGAATTTTGCAACTTCTAGCATGCCTGAGTTTGCCGCCGGCCTCAGTGCTTCGGTGGGCTTGATGACATTGGAAAAGTTCGCCGAAGCTGTTGGCCTTCCTCCTGGCGTCGTCCTTGGACACCTCAATCGCGGGATCATTCCGACTGTCACTCTCGGCCGTCGCCGTTTGATTAACGTGATTGCGCTGCAGCGGGAGCTGGGTCGCAAGGAGTTCGCGCTGTGAGGCCCGTCCGTACTTCCCTCTTGAGCAAAATCCGAAAGCAGGAAGAGAAAGCCTACACGGATGCGTCCGGAGGTGTTGGCCGCGCACGTCACGTTAAGTCGCAAATCTATGGTATAGCGAAATTCTCTGCCGACAACGGTGAACGTACCGCCAGCGCGCCAGCGCTGCCGGAACGGATCGCCGAAGGCGGCCGTGAGCGGGGGTTAGTGCCGCATTCGGCGCAGGTAAGCGTAGCGCCTGATTACCCCATTAATAACATGGGGTCTAACTTAGCAGACGCAGACCTGACCGACGTTGCTGACGATTCCGACGTATGGGCCAGCATTTCCGATGAAGACCTGGGCGAAGTGTCGCTGGTTATGACCGATTCCGGCAAAACCAAGACAGTTATGGTCCGCAAGCCTTCGGCTACACAGGCGTGCATCATTGACTGGATCAATTTCACTGTGTTGGAAGACACGTTTTTCAAGACTGCTCGTCAGACATTGGTCGCCGATGATCAGATCATCGAAGAAGCAAGTCGCCAGTTCGAAAAAATCTTTGGTTTCGGCATAACTGAAAAGCGTGATCGGGGTATGAACTTCTACCGCGAGTCGTGGGTACTTGGCGATGGTATGGGGTTCGTGTGCTTCGGAGGGCAACGCGCAACCATGCTCATCACCTTGTCCGGCCAAGGATGTCAGAACGCTGTTCCGGGCTGGGAAAAACGGCTATTCGACTTTTTGACCAAAGTGGCGATGCGCCCCTCGATTTCTCGTATCGATATGGCTCATGACGACATCGAAGGTGCTTACCTGTCGGTAGATTGGGCATATGAGCAGTACAAGCTCGGCGGATATAAGCAGAAGGCTGGCGGCCGCCAGCCAAATATCGAACGTGTTAGCAACTGGGACCAACCCACCGGTAAGGGGCGGACGCTGACAATTGGGCTGCGCACTTCGAGCAAATTCTGTCGGTTTTACGAGAAGGGAAAGAAGGAGGGCGATAAGTCCAGCCCTTGGTGCCGCTGCGAGGTTGAATTCAAGAATACGAACACGATCATCCCGTTCGACGTGCTGCTGAACCCAACAGATTTTTTTGCAGCTGCCTACCCCAGCAACAGCCAGCAGCCTGTGCAGTCGGTCGAATACCGACCTTCTGGCGTCATTTTCGAGCTGACCCCACAAGTGCGTGATAGCGCGGTGGACGTGTCGCTGGTGCAGCAAGTGAGCAACTTTGTGAATACAACTACAGGCGTCAACAACAGCCCGACGCTGATAAAACGCGAGCTGAAAACCTATGTGAGCTTGGCCGACGGTGACGTGATCGTAATTGGTGGCATGACTGAGACAAAAGATAGCGGCGGTACTAGCGGGTTGCCGTTTTTTCCGGCCTTCATGCAAAGCAAAACAAATTCAAATAGTCGAAGCGAGATCATCTTGGTCTTGCAATTAACGCGAATCTGAAATGACAATCAAGAAGACAGAGGGTGGTTGGCTGGTCGATATTCAACCAGGTGGACGTGGTCAGAAGCGGATTCGCAAAACGTTGCCTACGAAATCCGAGGCGCTGCAATTTGAAGCCTGGGCAAAAACGCAAGTTGTTCAGAATGACGGTTGGGTGAGGCCAAAGAAGAATCTCACTAAGTTGTCCGAACTCATCGAGCTTTGGCAGTCCCATCATGGCATCCAGCTGCGGCACACAAGGACTTACAGCACGCTTCAGCGTGTGTGCGAAGCGTTGGGCAATCCAGTGGCCGAACAACTGAAGTCGGAGCACTTTGCGGCATACCGTTCTGCTCGCCTGGCCGAAGGCGTCACACCCAATACGATCAACCGCGAGCATGCGTATCTGCGTGCTGTGTTCAATGAGCTGATCCGGCTTGGGTTTTGGACCGAGAGCAATCCCTTGGCCCGCCTGCGGCAATTCAAGATCGCGGAGAGGGAGCTTTCCTACTTGACCGACAATCAGATTGGTTCCTTGCTGGCGGCGTTGGCGCACCGCAAGGACAGAGACGCGTTGTTGATCACGAAGCTATGCTTGGCGTCGGCAGCCAGGTGGAACGAGGGTGAATCGCTGCGCATTTCGCAGCTCCACAGCGGCATGGTGCACTTCACTCAAACGAAGACCGACAAGAACAGGTCAATCCCAATTGACGACGCTTTGGCTGATGAGATACGAGACTTCTACCAGGCGGGAAATAGAGATGCGTCAGGTCGGATATTTAAAAGCTCGGTCGGGGCGTTCCGTATGGCCGTGAAGGAGGCCGGCATTGAGCTGATGCAGGGCCAGCTCACGCACGTGCTGCGCCACACCTTCGCCAGTCACTTCATGATGAACGGCGGGAACATCTTGGCGCTGCAAAAGGTGCTGGGGCACTCGAGTTTGCAGACCACGATGATCTATGCACACCTCAGTCCTGACCATCTTCTAGAGGCAAGGTTGTTGAACCCGCTTTCCCGACTACGCCCTTTTGTCGATCGAATTCCTTGAAAGTGTCATTGGAAAGTCCCAAACAGGCATAATTATGTTTTCTGTACGGATATGGCAACAGTATGTTGGATGATATTAAAAGGAAATGGGAGATTGTTGATGGCATTTGATCGTTTGCAGCCTTACAACGACCTGCCCTTGTTACCACCGCAAGCCGAACTGGAAACGAAGGCGGTGCTAAAACAAGCGATTGCTGCAAATCGTGTATTGGCTAACCTTCGAGGGCTCGCTGCACAGATTCCTAATCAGGGAATGCTGATTAACAGCATTGCGCTGCAAGAAGCAAGGTTATCGTCCGAGATCGAAAACATTGTTACGACTAACGATGAGTTGTACCGTGCCGATGCAGACCCTGAGGGTAGAACTCGTATATTGAGCATACCGTCTCACCATCGGATAATGTGGCGGGAACGGTCAGGCAAGGTGATGCCGATCAGAATTTGGGCCATTGAGCCCGTGGGTCAGATTGGTGCCCCTGCCTGTTTCATTTTATAAGTCCGAACGGTATCTTGGG
>Ga0207425_1001110_pt1 | contig 12159 bp, 8 predicted proteins | sample AraplaF_Col_mTSA_FD_184255 | JGI IMG/M metagenome (GOLD analysis project Ga0207425, IMG submission 184255) | Arabidopsis root microbial communities from the University of North Carolina, USA - plate scrape MF_Col_mTSA (SPAdes) (version 3) | ecosystem: Host-associated > Plants > Roots > Endosphere...
TGCGAACCTGATCGCTTGCTTGGCGCAGGGTTTCAAACCCGCAATGTATAGGACGAAAACGCTTGCTCATGGCCTTGGTTCCTGTTCATTCCTCCCAAGACACGCCTTCTATATTGCAGTGCAGCATTGATTCTTCAATGCACCCTAGCAGGATGCAGCCATGCGTATATTGCATGGGCTGATTCATAATATTTTCAAACTTGACTAATTTGTAAGCAAGGAAAGCGACTTAAGTCTAGCCTGGAAGGCCAGAAGATCGCTCCAGGCGAGCCGCTTATTGACGGGCGCGGTTAACAGGTCCTGTGGATGCAGGCTGGCGATGGCCGGAATGACCTGATCTGCGACAGCGATCTCCTTCCACCGGCCGCGAAGCCCGTGGATCGTGTCATTCTCGCCGAAGAAGAATCGCGCCGTGTAATTGCCGAGCAGCAGAATGGCACGCGGCTCGGCGAGCGCGATCTGCCGCTCGATGAAGGGACGGCAGATCTCCGTTTCGGCCGCCGAAGGCATGCGGTTGCCCGGCGGACGCCAGGGAATGATCTGCGTCAGGAGAATAGCTGATCGATCAAGGCCGATCGAGGCCAGCATCCGGTCCAGCAACTGGCCCTGACGACCGGCAAAGGCCGTGCCCTCGCGCTCGTCATCGGCGCCCGGCGCCGGGCCGATCACCATGATGCCGCTGGCCGGATCGCCGCTCGCAAAGATGGTCGAGCGGACGCTGTTTTTCAGATTGCAGCCGTTGAAGGCTTCCAGCGCCGTCTTCAGCTCAGTCAGCGAACGTGCGCTCTCGGCCGCAAACCGCGCCTGCTGCACCGCTTCGCCGTCGGGGATAGCCGGCTGCGGGCGCGAGGCAGGGGCGGGAGTGGCTGCACGCTGCTGCGGGGCGGCCGGGCGCGAAGGCGCCTCACTTTGCGATTGTGCCAGTCTTTCCGGCTGCGCGGGCGCTGCCGCGCGGCGTGCCGCCTTCATCGCCTCGAATTCGGCGAACCGGTCGACAGCCTCGTCCTCCAGCAGCCAGTCCACGCCCGCCTCAGCATGGAAATGCAGAAGTGCGGCAAGTTCGGCCGGTGTCAGGTCGTTGGCGGAGATCATGGACGGACTTTAGCGGAGCGAAAACGGCAATGAAAGGGCGGGCAGGGCAGCCGGCGCCCTTTCGCCCGTTATTGCACAGTCCATTGGTCGATGTCGTCGCGTTCGCCGATCAGCGCCAGACCGTGGGCGATCGAGAGCAGTTCGCCGCCGCTCTCGATCTTGTCGCTGTCGAAGCGCTCGGTGAAGATGCGCCGCACGGCCGGCACAAAGGATGTGCCGCCGGTCAGGAACACCTTGTCGATGCCGGATGCATCCGTGTTGGTCTTCTCCAGCACCTCGTCGAGTGCGCCCTCGATGCGGGCAAGGTCATCGACGATCCAGCTTTCGAAATCGCTGCGCTTGATCGTTCGGTGACCGGCCCGGCCAAGCGGAGCGAAGTCGAAGGGGGCTTCCTCGGCGGCGGAAAGCGCCATCTTCGTTGCCGAGATCGCCTGGTAGAGAGGATAGCCCTCGTCGTGGTCGATGAGATCGATGAAGATTTCCAGTTTGTCCGGCTCCAGCGCCGTTCGCACCAGCTTCTTCAGATCCTCGAATTCCCTCGATGTCTTGAAGATCGACAGCTGGTTCCAGCGGCTGAAGCTCGCATAATAATTTGATGGAACCTCAAGGATCTTGTCGAAGCTCTTGAAATGACTCCCTTTGCCGATCTGCGGCGCGACGATGTTGTCGATCATGCGCGCATCGAAATGGTCGCCGGCGACACCGACACCCGAATGGCCGACCGGCGTTGCCGTTAGCTTGCCGGCCCTGGTCTCGAAGCGGATCAGCGAATAGTCCGTCGTGCCGCCGCCGAAGTCGGCGACGAGCACGGTCGCATCGGACCTCAGGTTTTGCGCGAAGTAGAAAGCGGCCGCAACCGGCTCGTAGACATAGTGAATTTCCGGAAAGCCGAAGCGCGTCAGCGCCTCGTTGTAGCGCTGCACGGCCAGCACCGGATCCGGGCTGGCGCCGGCAAAGTGCACCGGGCGGCCGGCAATGATGCGGGTAACGTCTGCAGGCCAGTTCTCTCCGGCATAGTGGCGCAGTCGCCGGATGAAGATTTCCATCAGGTCTTCGAAGCTCTGCCGCTTGCCGAAGATGATCGTGCCCTGGAAGAGGGCGCTTGCCGCAAAGGTCTTGATCGACTGCAGGAAGCGGCAGTCGCCGGGATTGTCGATGAACTGCTGGATCGCCGCATGGCCGGCCTCGACCTTCAGCGCCGAAGCGCCGAGTTGCGCGTCCTTCATGAAGGAGAGCGCGGTGCGCATGCTGTCGGCAGTGCCGGCGCTGCTGGTGAGCGATATGGAATGGGTATCGGCGCCGCTATCTGCCAGCGCCAGAACAGTATTGGTCGTGCCGAAGTCAAGCCCGAGCGCCTGTGCCATGGCCGTGCTCCCTTATCAGATTTGTCGAAAATCACTGAACCGGGGCAGGTGCCCCGAAATGCGAAAGGGCGCCTTATCGTGCGCCCCAGGATGTTGTGAGAGGCGCGTGATCGCACAGGAGAGGCCGGAAGGCAACCCGTTCCTGTCAGTTTTGAAGTTGCGCGCGCGTCTCCTCGGCCATCTTGCCGATCCACTTGCGGAACATCTCCATGGCGGGCGTGACGGAGCGGGATTTGAGCCTGGTCAGCCAGTAGCTGCCCTTGGAAATCCAGATCGGGAAGGGCTGTTCCAGTTCGCCTGCCGCAAGCTGGCGAGAGAACATCAAGGGCGGCGCCAGTGCCACGCCCGCGCCCTGCAGCGCCGCCTCGATCATCAGCACGGAGGAATCGAAGACCATGCCGCGGATCGGCGGGGAGGTAACCCCTGCCGTCTCGAACCAGCCCGGCCATTCGTCGGCGCGGTAGGAGCGCAGCAGCGTCTGATGGGCGACGTCTTCGGGGGAGGGGAGCTGGCGGGCGATCGAGGGAACGCAGAGCACCGAAAGCGGCGCTTCGAACAGGGCTTCGGCCTCTATGTCGTGCCAGGCGCCGTTGCCGAACTTGATCGTATAGTCGAGACCCTCGGCGGCAATATCGACGCGGTTGTTGTTGGTCGAAAGCCTGAGATCGATGAAGGGATATTGCTCGCGGAAATCGGCAAGTCGCGGCAAGAGCCAGCCGACGGCCAGCGTGCCGACAGCGCCGAGCTTCAGCACTTCGCGCACATGCCCGCCCTCGAACCGCTCCAGCATATCGGCCATGCGGTCGAAGGAATCCTGCAGTGCCGGTAATAAAGCAAGCCCTTCCTCCGTGATCATCAGCCCGCGCGGCAGGCGGCGAAACAGGCTGACGCCGAGCCGCTGTTCCAGAAGCTTCACTTGGTGGCTGACGGCAGCCTGTGTGACGCAGAGCTCGATGGCCGCCCGGGTAAAGGAAAGATGCCGCGCCGCCGCCTCGAAGGCGCGCAGCGAATTCAGCGGCAAATATGGTCGAACCATGCAATGGCCTAATTTGATTATGCCTGACCGGAAATATCATCGTTTGATCGAGCCTTCCAGGCAGGCCTGGAAAGCTCAGGTTGAACCATACGGAGAACGAAAGTGGCTTGAAAGGACGCCGGAGGGCGCCCTTTTCTGTCTTCTTATTCCGCGGCGATCGCCCGCGGCTTCTCCGTCACATGCGCTTCCGTCTTCCCGCGGCTGAGCATGCGATGGAGGAAATTGCCGAAACGGTCCATCTCGACGAAGATGACCGGGGTGATGAACAGCGTCAGCATCTGCGAGACGATGAGGCCGCCGACGACGGCGATGCCGAGCGGCTGGCGCAACTCCGAGCTGGCACCCGTGCCGAGTGCGATCGGCAGGGCGCCGAGCAGGGCGCAGAAGGTCGTCATCATGATCGGGCGGAAGCGTCGCACACAGGCTTCGTGGATCGCCGCCGTCGCCTTCTCGCCCGTCGTGCGCATCGTTTCCACCGCCACGTCGATCATCATGATCGCGTTCTTCTTGACGATGCCGATCAGCATCAGGAGGCCGATGAGAGCGATGATCGACAGGTCGAAGCCCATAATTTTCAGCGCCAGCAGCGCACCGAAGGCCGCCGCCGGCAGGCCGGAGAGGATGGTCAGCGGGTGGATGAAGCTTTCATAGAGCACGCCGAGCACGACATAGATGGTCAGCACCGCCGCCAGGATCAGATAGGGCGTATTGCCCTGCGACTGCTGGAAGATCTCGGCCGTACCGCCATAAGAGGTGAAGACATCGGCCGGCATGTCGAGGTCCTTCTTGATCTGCTCGATCCTGGCCGTCGCGTCGCTGAGCGATACGCCTTCCGGCAGGTTGAAGGACACGGTGGTCGAGACGAGCTGGCCCGTCTGGTTGATGGTGACGGGTCCGACCGTACGCTCGACATGCGCGAAGTTCGACAGCGGCACCAGGCTGCCATTGGAAGAGGCGACGCGGATCTCAGAGAGTTTCTGGTCGTCCCATGGCTTGCTCGTGTCATATTCGACGATGACGTCGTAGCTGTCGCCGGTCGACTGGATTTCCGCAGCCGCAAAGCCGCTGAAGGATTCCTGCAGCGTCGTGCGCAGTGTGTCGTTGTCGACCCCGTAGGCGGCTGCCCGCTCGGTATCGATGACGATACTGGCCTGCAGGGCATTGTTCTGCGCATCCGAAGTCACGTCCGTGAACAGGCGGTCGGCGCGCATGGCCTGCTGGATCTTGCCGGCCCACAGATTGGTCTGGTCGGCATTCAGCGCCTGTATGACCAACTGATATTGGCTGGCAGTCTGGCGGCCGCCGAAGCGCAGGCTCTGGTTCGGCGTCACGAAGGCCTGCAGGCCGGGGATCTTGTTGATTCCCGTGCGCAGCTCGCGCAGCGTCTGGTCGAGCGGTACACGCTGATCCTTGTCCTTCAGTTCGACGAACATCGAGCCGTTGTTCTGTGGCTTGTTGGGGTTGCCGCCGATGGTCGACATCACGTGGTTGACGGCCGGGTTCGCCTTGACGACGGCGGCTGCCTGCTGCTGCAGGGCCTCCATCGCCGAATAGGAAATGTCTTGGCGGGCCTGCGTGCTGATCGTCAGGCGACCGATATCCTCCTGCGGGAAGAAGCTCGTCGGCAGCGCCATGAAGAAATAGACGGTCAGCGCGACGGACGCGAGGAAGATGCCGAGGATGAAAGGGCGATGGCGAAGGCACCAGCCGACCGCATTGTCATAGCCGCGCAGCGTCCGCTCGAAACCGGCATCGAAGATGCGGATGAGGAGTGGCGGGCGACTGTGGTTGTTGGAAAGGCGCGAGCCGAGCATCGGCGTGACCGTCAGCGACACGATCGCCGAAGCGATGATGGCAATCGCCACCACCATGCCGAATTCGTTGAACACGCGGCCGACGACGCCGCCCATAAGCAGGATCGGGATGAAGACCGCGATCAGCGATACCGACATGGAGATGATGGTGTAGCTGACCTCGCCGGCACCCTTGATCGCCGCCTCGCGCACCGGCATGCCTTCCTCGACATGGCGCAGGATGTTTTCCAGCATGACGATCGCATCGTCCACCACGAGACCCACCGCGAGCGTCAGGCCGAGCAGCGATATGTTGTCGATACTGTAGCCCAGCACATACATCATGCCGAAGGTCGAGATCAGCGACAGCGGAACGGCAAGGCCTGGAATGATCGTTGCGGTCGCATGGCCGGTGAAGAGGTAGATGACGAGAACGACGAGGCCGATCGTCAGGAGCAGCGTGAACTTCACGTCGGAGATCGCATCGCGGATCGGCTTTGCGGCATCGTTCATGACGACCGTGTTGACCGACGGCGGGATTTCGGCGTGAAGCTGCGGCAGCTTGGCGTTGATCGCATCCACGACCTCGACCGTATTGGCATCCGGCTGGCGCTGGATGGCAAGGATGATGCCGCGCTGGCCGTCATACCAGCTTCCCGTATATTGGTTCTCGACGCTGTCCTGAACATCGGCGATATCGCCGAGATGGATCGGCGCACCGTTCGGATTGGCAATGACGAGCGAGCGGAACTGCTCGGCGTTGGTGCGCTGCGTATCCGCCGTGATCGTCATGGCCTGCGAACTGTTCTGCAGAGTGCCGACCGGCTGCTGGCTGTTGGCGGCGGCAAGCGCCTTGTTGACGGTATCGATGCCGATGCCGCGGGTGAGCAGCTTGTTGGGATCGACCTCGACGCGCACGGCATAGGTCTGCGCACCGAAGACGCTGACCTGGGCAACACCCGGAAGCGTCGACAGCGACGGCGAGATGATATCTTCGGCGATCTCGTCGAGCTTGCTGCGCGGCATGGTGTTGCTCTGCACCGAAAGCAGCATGACCGGCGCGTCGGCCGGGTTCGTCTTCCGATAGCTCGGCGGTGTCGTCATGTTGTCGGGCAGCTGCCGCGTCGCATGCGAAATGGCCGCCTGCACGTCAGCGGCGGCCGCATCGATATCGCGGTTGAGGTCGAATTGCAGCACGATGCTGGTGCTGCCGAGCGAGCTCGACGCGCTGATTTCGCTGATACCGGGGATCGTCTCGAACTGCTTGATCAGCGGTGTCGAGACCGAGGTCGCCATCGTCTGCGGCGAGGCACCACTCAGCTGCGCCGAAACGTTGATGGTCGGGAAGTCGACCTGCGGCAGCGCCGCGACCGGCACGAGCCGGTAGCCCGCAAGACCTGCCAGAATGGCGCCGATTGCAAGCAGCGTCGTTGCGACCGGGCGCTGAATACAGAAATTCGGGATCATCGCTCAGCCCCCACTGCGATCGTCTCGCCTTGCTGCTGTTGCTGAGGCGCGTCGGCGGACGCGACGTTCAGCATCGTCTCGTCGAACTGTTCGTTGACTGCCTGCTGGTCGTTGAGCTGGCCCTGGCCTTCGATAACCACATGGTCGCCTTCCGCGATGCCGGACGCAATGGCGGTGAATCCGCCATTGGCGCGGGCGACGGTCACCGGCGTCAGGTGCGATTTGCCATCCTTGGCCACGAAAGCGAAGAAGCCGTCGGGACCGGGACTGACGGCAACCGTCGGCACGACCACCTGCTGCTCGTCATTGTTGAAATGCACGACGATATTGACCGACTGGCCGGGCCACAGCGCGCCCGAGGCGTTTTCGAACTTCGCCTTGGCAAGGATCGTGCCCGATGCCGTGTCGACGGTATTGTCGTAGAAGCTGACCTCGCCCTTGCGCACTTGCCCCTTGGTGGAATTGGGCGCCGTGCTGACCTTGACCGGACCGGAGGCCAGCGCCTTCTTCAGGACCCGCAGGTAGCGCTCCTGCAGATGGAACTTCACATAGATCGGATCGTATTTGGCGATGGTGACGATGGCTGCACCGGCATTGACGAAGGCGCCCTTGCTGAGGGCGATATCGCCGAGCCTGCCGTCGAAGGGCGCACGAATATCCGTATGCTCGAGGATGACCTGGTCGGAGGCGAGCGTGGCCTTGTCGGCTTCGACGGTTGCTGCGGCGGTATCGCGGGCAGCCTTGGCCTGATCGAGGCTCTGCTGCGTGCCGGCTTTCTGGTTGAAGAGGTCCTGCGCCCGGGTCAGCGCCGTCTCGGATTCTGCAAGCGTCGCCGTATCGCGCACGATCATCGCATTGTCCTTGTCGACGGCGGCCTTGGCCGTCCGGTCGTCCAGCTTGGCGATCAGATCGCCTTCCTTGACCGTCGCACCGTCCTGAGCCTCGATGCTGACGACGAGGCCCTGTTCCTGCGCGGCGATCGTCGTATTGTCCTCGGCATCGGCCCAGCCGGTCGCTGTCACATCCATCGGCAGCGTCGCCGTCACGGCTGCCACGGTCTTGACCATGGTCGGGCCTGCCGCGCCGCGCCGCCGTCCGCCACCCTGCTGCCCACCACTCTGGGTCTGATCGCCGCTATTGCGGGCGCCCTCAGGCTTCTTGATGAACTGCGACAGGTAGGGGATATCAGAGGCATAGGGGATCCTGTCCCCGAACTGCCAGACGCCAACGGCGGCCACGGCTGCAATACTGACGGTGATCCAAAATTTCTTCATGGGCGAGACCGGTCTTGTCTTGGAAAATTGCGTGATTTTCTGCCGTGATTGAGCCGCCTATATTGCGGCGCAAAAAAGACATAATCACCCCGGCGGCGATCACTAAGCGGTTATGGCGGCTTAAATTTTCGTAATGAACAATCTGTAATATTCAAACTATTCTAATATATAGTCAGGTAGGCTGCGTCGTCCATCCTGGCGACCTGCCGGCGCAGGCTGTACCGGCGAAACACTATTTGATCCGCATGGCAGATCTTGCGCGGGATAGACCCTGGAAAACGCAGAGGCAGGCAGCCATGGCCGAGTTGAATGCTGGTGAACTTCGCTCACTCATCACAACCACTTTTCCCGAACTGACGGGCTCCGTCTTCAAGCTGGCGACCAAGGGTTGGGATTCGGTGGCCGTCGATGTCGACGACCGGCTGATCTTCAAGTTTCCCCTTAATCTGCATGCCGAAAGGGCGCTGGTGAGGGAAGCGGCGTTCCTCGGCGTTATCAGGCCATCTTTAACGATGGCTGTCCCCGACATGCGCATCCACGACGGCCCCCCGATCTTTTCGAGCCATTCCAAGCTGCGCGGCGAACATCTCATGACGGAGGATTACGAGGCTCTGCCGGAAGCAGCCCGTCAGCGCCTTGGCGACGATCTCGCCCGTTTCTATGCCGAACTGCATGACCTTGATGCCGACCGCATGCGCGCGCTTGGCGCTGGGCCGATCCTGCCCTGGCAATCGCCGGAGACTGTCAGGGACAAGGCCCTGCCGCTGCTGCCGTCCGAACTGACAAGCTATGCGGAAACCGTCATCCCGGGTTTCCAGTCCCTGCCGCCCGATCCCTACGGCATCACCTTCGGCTTCTTCGACGGCCACGGCTGGAACATGGCCTTCGATCACGGGCAGGGCAGGCTGAACGGCGTCTATGACTTCGCCGATTCAGGCTTCGGCCCGCTGCATCAGGAGTTCATCTATTCGAACTTCATCTCGCCCGACCTGACGGCGCGCATCGTCTCGGCCTATGAGACGCTGACCGGCCGCCAGCTCGACCGCCGGCGCATCGCGATCCTGACGGGCTTCCATCGCCTGTCCGAACTCGCCGAACTTGCCGATGATCCCGCCTATGTCGGCTCGAAGATCGACAGCGTCGCGGCATGGGCGGCTGCCTCGGCCCATACTGGATGATGCCGGCGATCAGACGGAGCGCGCAGCACCGCCATCGCAACGAATCAGCGAGCCGGTGATGTAGCTCGCCGGCTGGCTGCACAGGAAGGCAGCCGTTGCGGCGAATTCCTCGACCTTGCCGTAGCGCCCGACCGGAATGCGCGCTTCCTTCTCCACGCGGATGTCTGCGACGCTCTTGCCGGTCCGTTTGGCGGCGGCACCGTCGAGATCGTCGAGGCGCGCTGTCAGGATGCTGCCGGGCAGCAGCAGGTTGGTGGTGACGCCGTGGCTTGCCACTTCCGATGCCAGCGTCTTGCTCCAGCCGGCCAGCGCTGGGCGCAAGGTGTTCGACAGCGCCAGATTGGCAATCGGCTCGATCACGCCCGACGAGGCGACCGTCAGGATGCGGCCCCAGCCCTGCGCCTTCATGCCGGGCAGCAGCGCGTTGGTAAGCGTGATGACGCGCGCCACCATGGAAAAGAAATAGGTTTCGAGCTTCTCCGGCGTCATGTCCTCGGTCGTGCCGGGCGTCGGGCCGCCGGTATTGTTGACGAGAATATCGAGCCCGCCGAATTTCTCCTGCACGGCAGCCGTGACGGTGCCGACGAAATTGTCATCGGAGAGGTCGGCCCAGATCCAGTCGGCCTTGCCCTTGCCTTGCGCATTGATCGTCTTGCAATTGGCTTCCAACTCGCCGCGGCTGCGTCCGCAGAGAAGAACATTCGCACCCTCCTGTGCCAGGGCCTTGGCGATGCCGAGCCCAAGACCGCGCGAGGAAGCCAGTACCAGTGCGCGTTTTCCCTTGATGCCGAGATCCATGATTTTTCTCCATTTCCTGTTGCCCTTTCTATAGGGCGCAAGCGATGCGGATGAAAAGGACGAAGGCAGATCTGATCAGCTTCAATAATTGACGTTAACGTAAGCGTTATATAATCTTTTGTGTAGAGAACACTCAATGTGCGAATTGGAGGATCGCCTGTCGCTTCCCGGCTCGACAATGTTTTCTGGTTTTGACAAGACAGTTACCCTGATTAGGGAAAAACGGCCGTCAAACGGCCGAGCGGAGACGGATGGATGACCGACATGACTGAGCTGCCGGAACGCGAGAGCATGGAATTCGACGTGGTGATCGTCGGCGCCGGTCCGGCCGGCCTTTCGGCCGCCATCCGCCTGAAACAGGTCAATCCGGAACTGTCCGTCGTCGTGCTGGAGAAGGGTTCCGAAGTCGGCGCCCATATCCTGTCGGGCGCCGTCGTTGACCCCATCGGTATCGACCGCCTGCTGCCCGGCTGGCGCGAAGAGGAGGGTCATCCCTTCAAGACCGAAGTGACGGACGATCATTTCCTGCTGCTCGGCCCCGCCGGCTCGCTGCGCCTGCCGAATATCATGATGCCGCCGCTGATGAGCAATCACGGCAATTACATCGTCTCGCTCGGCAATGTCTGTCGCTGGCTGGCGACGAAGGCGGAAGAACTCGGCGTCGAGATCTATCCGGGCTTTGCCGCAGCGGAAGTACTCTACAATGACGAAGGCGCCGTCATCGGTGTCGCGACCGGCGACATGGGCGTCGAGAAGAACGGCGAGCCCGGCCCGAACTATGCGCGCGGCATGGCGCTCATGGGCAAATATGTGCTGATCGGCGAGGGCGTGCGCGGTTCGCTCGCCAAGCAGCTGATCGCCAAGTTCGATCTCTCGAGCGGCCGCCAGCCCCAGAAATTCGGCATCGGCATCAAGGAACTCTGGGAGGTCAAGCCCGAGAACCACAAGCAGGGCCTCGTGCAGCATTCCTTCGGCTGGCCGCTCGGCATGGGGACAGGCGGCGGTTCCTTCCTCTATCACCTGGAAGACAATCTCGTCGCCGTCGGCTTCGTCGTCCACCTGAACTACAAGAACCCCTATCTCCACCCCTTCGAGGAGTTCCAGCGCTTCAAGACGCATCCGGCGATCCGCGGCACTTTCGAGGGCGGCAAGCGCCTCTCCTATGGTGCGCGCGCCATCACCGAGGGCGGCTGGCAGTCGGTGCCAAAACTCTCCTTCCCCGGCGGCGCGCTGATCGGCTGTTCGGCGGGCTTCGTCAACGTGCCGCGCATCAAGGGCAGCCACAATGCCGTGCTCTCGGGCATGATGGCGGCCGACCGCATCGCTGACGCCATTGCCGCCGGCCGCGCCAATGACGAAGTGGTCGAGATCGAGACCGACTGGCGCAAGAGCGATATCGGCAAGGACCTGAAGCGCGTGCGTAACGTCAAGCCGCTCTGGTCGAAGTTCGGCACGGCTGTGGGCGTCGCGCTTGGCGGCCTCGACATGTGGACCAACCAGCTCTTCGGCTTCTCCTTCTTCGGCACGCTTGGCCATGGCAAGACCGATGCCGCCTCGCTGGAGCCCGCCTCGCAACATAAGCCGATCGCCTATCCGAAGCCCGATGGCGTGCTCACCTTCGACCGCCTGTCCTCCGTCTTCCTGTCCAACACCAACCACGAGGAGGACCAGCCGGTCCATCTGCAAGTGAAGGACATGGCGCTGCAGAAGTCGTCGGAATTCGGCATCTATGCCGGCCCCTCGGCGCGCTATTGTCCGGCCGGGGTCTACGAATGGGTGGAAAAGGATGGCGAGGAGACCTTCGTCATCAACGCCCAGAACTGCGTCCACTGCAAGACCTGCGACATCAAGGACCCCAACCAGAACATCAACTGGGTGCCGCCGCAGGGAGGCGAGGGGCCGGTCTATCCGAATATGTGACACGGGATGGTTCTTCGGTGCCGTAAATTCGGCGCCGAAGCAATATCTCATGCTGATCCGTAGTACTGAGGCTATCGCCGAGTAAAGCGTCGCCTATACCTGATAACGCATTCGTTATCTCTATTCGCAACATCGGTTTAGCGTTTCGTTAACCATAATCTCCTTAGCCTGCGACATCTTCTTGACGCACTAAGGACACGTTCATGACGATCTCGCGCCGGGGCTTCCTGATCGCTC
>Ga0207425_1001138_pt1 | contig 11980 bp, 11 predicted proteins | sample AraplaF_Col_mTSA_FD_184255 | JGI IMG/M metagenome (GOLD analysis project Ga0207425, IMG submission 184255) | Arabidopsis root microbial communities from the University of North Carolina, USA - plate scrape MF_Col_mTSA (SPAdes) (version 3) | ecosystem: Host-associated > Plants > Roots >...
AAACACATCCACGTCGTTGATTGAGTCACAGCTTAAGTTGCCTTCGAATAGAATGCAACAATTGTATCGAGGCGGCGTTGCTTATTCGCGTACAAGGCAAAATCGCAGCCTATGGCAAACCCCAAAAACCCTCAACTGGACAGCCGACAGCTCCAAATCGAGGACACCGATGCATCACCGGCCTGCGTCATGACATTCAATGCCAACGACCCCAGCGGAGCCGGCGGGCTGACGGCGGATATTGCTTCCATCACCTCGGCCGGCGCCCATCCGCTGGCGGTTGTAACAGGCGCCTATGTGCGCGACACGGCAGAAATTTTCGACCATTTCGCCTTCGACGAAGAGGCTGTTACAGACCAGGCCCGCTCCGCGCTTGAGGACATGCCGGTATCGGCCATCAAGGTCGGCTTTGTAGGCAGCCCCGAAAACATCTCGACCATCGCCGAAATCGCCTCGGACTATGCGGATGTTCCGCTGATCGCCTATATGCCCAATCTTTCGTGGTGGGATGAAAGCGAGATTGACAGCTACTTGGACGCCTTTCGCGAACTGATGTTGCCGCAGACGACGGTGTTGGTCGGCAACCACAGCAGCCTGTGGCGCTGGCTGTTGCCCGACTGGTCCGGCGAGCGTAATCCTTCGGCCCGTGACATTGCCAAAGCCGCCGCCGACCTCGGCGTTCCCTACACCCTGGTGACCGGCGTTCCCATGCCCGACCAGTTCATCGACAACGTGCTGGCCACACCGCAGGCAGTGCTCTACAGCGAAAAGTTCGAGCGTTTCGAAGCCGTTTTCGCCGGGGCCGGCGACACCCTGTCGGCCGCCCTCTCCGCCCTGCTGGCCAATGGCCACGACCTGCAGGCGGCCACCGCTGAAGCCCTGACTTTCCTGGACCATAGCCTGGACGCCGGCTTTCACCCCGGCATGGGCAACATCGTGCCGGATCGCCTGTTCTGGGCGCAAGCCGACGTCGACCCCGAAGACGACGAATCCGGGGAAGAAGCGGGCGAAGCCAATGACGATGTCGAACTGACATCCAAACCCCCTCTTGACCTGCCTCCCAATGGAACCACCAAACACTAAGCCCTCCGCCTCCCAGACAGCCTCCCGCAATGACGCCCTCTTCGAACGCGCCAAAAAGCTGATCCCCGGCGGGGTCAACTCCCCGGTCCGGGCCTTCAAGGCCGTGGGCGGCACGCCGCGCTTCGTGCAACGCGCGCAAGGCGCGTACTTCTGGGATGCCGACGGCAAGCGTTACATCGACTACATCGGCTCCTGGGGCCCCATGATCCTGGGCCATGGCCACCCTGCCGTGCTTGAGGCCGTGCAAAAAGCCGCATTGGAAGGCTTCTCCTACGGCGCGCCTACCGAACGCGAGGTCGAGCTGGCCGAAGAAATCGTGCGGCTGGTGCCTTCGCTCGAGATGGTTCGCCTGGTCAGCTCCGGCACGGAAGCAGCGATGAGCGCGATACGCCTGGCACGCGGCGCCACCGGGCGCAGCAAGATCATCAAGTTCGAGGGCTGTTACCACGGCCACGCCGACGCCCTGCTGGTCAAGGCCGGCTCGGGCCTGGCCACCTTCGGCAACCCGACCAGCGCCGGCGTGCCACCCGAGGTGGTGCAACACACCCTGGTGCTCGAATACAACCACCTGGCCCAGCTCGAAGAAGCCTTTGCCCTGCATGGCAAGGACATCGCCTGCCTGATGATCGAGCCCATCGCCGGCAACATGAATTTCGTGCGCGCCAGCCTGCCCTTCATGAAGCGCTGCCGCGAGCTGTGCACGCAGCACGGCGCGCTGCTGGTGTTCGATGAGGTCATGACCGGCTTTCGCGTGGCGCTGGGCGGCGCGCAAAGCGTCTATGCCCGCAGCATTCCCGGCTTCAAGCCCGACATGACCGTCATGGGCAAGGTCATAGGCGGCGGCATGCCGCTGGCAGCATTTGGCGGCACCCGCGCCGTGATGGAACAACTCGCGCCCCTGGGCCCGGTCTACCAGGCCGGCACGCTATCAGGCAACCCGGTCGCCACCGCCTGCGGCCTGGCAACCCTGCGCGAAATCACCAGGCCCGGTTTTTACGAGGCCCTGGGCGAACGCACCCGCAGCCTGGTCGCCGGCCTCACGCAAGCGGCCGCCAAGGCCGGCGTGCCGTTTTGCGGCGACAGCGAAGGCGGCATGTTCGGCTTTTTCCTGATGGGGCAATTGCCGCAGAACTACGCCACGGTGATGACTACCGACGGGCCCTCGTTCAATCGCTTCTTTCATGCGATGCTGGACAGTGGGGTGTATTACGCGCCTGCGTTGTATGAGGCTGGGTTTGTGAGTTCGGCCCATACCGCTGAGGATATTGAGGCTACTGTGGAGGCGGCAGCCAGGTTTTTCGCTGCCGCCTAGTTTGTTCTGAGGGCTTGATTCTCTGCTGAATCTTGCCGGCCGGGGTTGCCCGGCCAACAAGCCTTCGCAGAGGGCAAGAGCGTGCAAGGCCGGCACAAGACCCGGCAAAAAACCTCAGTGCCGGAAGTGCCTCACCCCCGTCAACACCATCACCACTTCCCGCTCATCAGCCGCGGCGATGACTTCGTCGTCCCGCATGCTGCCGCCAGGCTGGATCACACAGGTCGCGCCGGCGTCCACCACCACGTCGAGGCCGTCGCGGAAGGGGAAGAAGGCATCGCTGGCCACCGCCGAGCCTTGCAGCGTCAGGCCACCGTTGGCGGCCTTGATGGAGGCGATGCGGGCGGAGTCGATGCGGCTCATCTGGCCCGCCCCCACGCCCAGGGTCATGCCGTCGCCGCAGAACACGATGGCGTTGGACTTGACGTACTTCGCGACCTTCCAGGCGAACAGCATGTCGTGCAGCTGCTCCTGCGTGGGCTGCAGCTTGCTGACGACCTTGAGGTCGCCGATGGCCAGTTCGTGATTGTCAGCGGTCTGCATCAGCAGTCCCGAGCCCACGCGCTTGACGTCCATCAGGTTGCGGCCCTGTTTCCAGGCGGTATCGCCGCCGGGCGGCAGGTCAATTTGCAGGAGGCGCACGTTGACTTTGCTCTTGAAGATTTCCAGCGCCTCAGGCGTGAAAGCGGGGGCCATCAGCACTTCGACAAATTGCTTGGATATCTGCTGCGCGGCGCGCTCATCCAGCGGGCAATTGAGGGCGATGATGCCACCGAAGGCGGAGGTCGGGTCGGTCTTGAAGGCCTTGCTGTAGGCCTCCAGGCCGTCCTTGCCCACGGCCACACCGCAGGGGTTGGCGTGCTTGACGATCACGCAGGCGGCGCCGTCCTTGATGAAGTCAAAACTCTTGACGCATTCCCAGGCGGCGTCGGCATCGGCAATGTTGTTGTACGAGAGTTCCTTGCCCTGCAGCTGCTTGGCCGTCACCAGCGAGCCGGGCGCGGGGTACAGGTCCCGATAGAGCGCCGCCTGCTGGTGCGAGTTTTCGCCGTAGCGCAGATCCTGCACCTTGATGAAGCGGCCGTTGGCCTGGCCGGCGAACATGCCGTGGCTGCCGTCAGCCTGGATGCTGGAAAGGTAGTCGCTGATGGCGCCGTCGTACTGGCTGATGCGATTGAAGGCGGCCACTGACAGGGCAAACTTGGTCTTGTCGCTGAGCTTGCCGCCGGCTTTCAGTTCAGCGAGCACGCCTTCGTATTGCGAAGCGTCGGTCAGCACGCCGACGTCCTTCCAGTTTTTTGCCGCCGAGCGCACCATCGCCGGACCGCCGATGTCAATGTTCTCAATGGCGTCTTCCAGCGTGCAGCCGGGCTTGGCCACGGTGGCTTCAAAGGGATAGAGGTTGACCACCAGCAGGTCTATGGTGTCTATGCCATGCGTTGTCAACGCCGCCATGTGCTCAGGCAGGTCGCGCCGGGCAAGCAGGCCACCATGGATCTTGGGGTGCAGGGTCTTGACGCGGCCGTCCAGCATTTCGGGAAAGCCGGTATGGTCGGCCACCTCGGTCACCGGCAGGCCCGCGTCGGCCAGCAGCTTGGCCGTGCCGCCGGTGGACAACAGCTTGATGCCCAGGGCGTGCAGTGCCTGCGCGAATTCGAGGATGCCGGTTTTGTCGGAAACGGAAATCAGTGCGTTCATGGTGGTGTCTTCAAATGGAAACGGAGCGGGGGGTCCGGCGAAAGGTCAATCGCCGGCCAAAGGAGTTTTTATTTGATGAGCTTGTGCTCAACGAGCTTCTTGCGCAGGGTGTTGCGGTTCAGGCCCAGCCATTCGGCGGCACGCGACTGGTTTTGCTCGGCGTGCTGCATGACGACTTCCAGCAAGGGCTTTTCGACCACCTTCACCATCATGTCGTACATGCCGTCGGGCTCGGTACCGCGCAGGTCCTTGAAATAGCCTTCCAGGCTCGCACGTACGCACTCTTCAATATGTTTCTTGCTCATGCAGCAGTTTCTTCCTGATTTTTATCTTTGTTCGCCCGTGCCTGCCCTGGCACGCCCTCATCGTCATCGCCGGCTTTGGCGGCACTGACCGGAATCCGGTCCATGTGCTCGCCCAGCCCTTCAAAAAAACCACTGACCGCGCGCAGCTGGGCATCGCAGTCTTCCAGCAGGTTCATGCGCGCGCGGAAGGCCTCGCCGCCCGGCAAGGCCCTCACATACCAGCCGATGTGCTTGCGTGCGGTGCGCACACCGGTGTATTCACCATACAAATCGTAGTGGTCGCGCAAATGGTCGACCAGCAGTCGCTCCACCTCGGCCACCAAAGGCGGCGCAAGATGCGTGCCGGTTGCCAGGAAATGCGCCACCTCGCGGAAAATCCAGGGCCGGCCCTGGGCCGCGCGGCCAATCATCACGGCATCGGCGCCCGTGCGGGCCAGTACGTCGCGGGCCTTCTCAGGGCTGTCGATGTCGCCGTTGGCCACCACCGGAATCCGCAGGGCGGCCTTGACGGCGGCGATGGTGTCGTATTCGGCCGCGCCTTTGTAGCCCTGCTCGCGCGTGCGGCCATGCACGGTGACCATCTGCACGCCGGCGTTCTCGGCGGCGCGCGCAATCGACAGCGCGTTCTTTTCGGCCTGGCACCAGCCGGTGCGCATCTTGAGCGTCACGGGGACGCCTCGCGGCGCACACGCGGCGACCACGGCCTCCACGATCTGCAGCGCCAGGGTTTCGTCCTGCATCAGGGCCGAGCCGGCCCATTTGTTGCAGACCTTTTTGGCCGGGCAGCCCATGTTGATGTCGATGATCTGCGCGCCGCGGTCTATGTTGTAGGCCGCGGCCTCGGCCATCATCTGCGCGTCGGTGCCGGCGATCTGCACGGCGATGGGCGCGGCCTCGCCCTCGTGGTTGGCACGGCGCGAAGTCTTCAGGCTGTCCCACAGGTCCTTGCGCGAAGTCACCATCTCGCTGACGGCGTAGCCCGCGCCCAGCTTTTTACTGAGCTGGCGAAACGGCCTGTCCGTGACGCCGGCCATGGGCGCGACAAACAGGTTGTTTGCCAAAGCAAAGGGGCCGATGTTCATGGGGATGGGGACTGGAGCTTGCTGAAAAAGGAGGCACGATTGTACCTGCCCAAAATTTCAGCAATTGAAAATCCGCGCACGGACTTGTAAGCGTCTCCCCGGCCCGGCGGCCGGCCCGCCCTGCCTATACTGGAATGCATATATGGAAGCCTGGATTCACCGCCTGATAGAAATTTTGGCCTTGCCCGAGTACGGCCTGAGCACGGTGTTCATCGTGTCTTTCATTTCGGCCACGCTACTGCCGCTGGGGTCGGAGCCCGTGGTCTTCGGCCTCGTCAAACTCAACCCGGCCATGTTCTGGCCGGCGGTGCTGGTCGCCACCGCGGGCAACACACTGGGCGGCGCGCTCGACTGGTGGATGGGCTACGGCGCCCACAAGGTGGTGGATAAATACCAGCACTCCTCGCACCATGGCCGCGCCATACGCTGGCTGGAAAAGCTGGGCCCCAAGGCCTGCCTGCTGGCCTGGTTGCCGGTGGTGGGCGACCCGCTGTGCGCGGTGGCGGGCTGGCTCAAGTTTCCGTTCTGGCCGTGCCTGGCCTATATGGCGATCGGGAAATTTTTGCGCTATCTCGTGATGACCGGCAGCCTGATCTGGGCGTTTCCGGGGGTAGTGACGGGCTAGCGACTCAGAAGCGCTCGTGCGGCAGCAGATAGCGCCACTGGCCGGGCTGCAGCTGGCTCATCGCCACACGGCCTATGCGCAGCCGTTTCATGCCTTGTATCTTGAGCCCGACGCTTTCGCACATGTAGGCGATCTGCCCAGGCATTTCGCCCTTGAGGGCAAAGCGCAAACGGGTCTCGCTCTGCCAGCTCACTTTAGCCGGCGGCAGCAATACGCCGTTGAAGGTGAAGCCGTGGTCCACACGATTGAGCCGCTCCAGCCCGCCGGCTTTGATATCGCCGCTGACATCGACGACGACTTCATGCTCCATCACCCGGGCATCTTCGCGCAGCTTGCGCGTCACGCGCCAGTCCTGGGTCAACACCACCAGCCCGCTGGCCGGCGTGGCCAGCGGCGTCACCAGCTCCACCGACGAGAAATGTTTTTTGAGCGGGCGAATGCCGGAGCTGTCGCCGGGTGACTGCGTGGCAGGCGACAGCAGCGGCGCCAAAGAGGCCGCATTGCCGTCCTGCCCCGCCTCATACCCCGCGGGTTTGTTCAGCAGCAAGGTCACGGGTGCTAGCGCCAGAAGGCTGGCATTTTTGTCAAGCACGATGGCTTGGTCCAGCACGCGGAACTGCGGCTCCTCCACCGTCACGCCGTCGACCGTGACCCAGCCGCCTTCGATGTACTGCTCGGCCTCGCGGCGCGAACAGGACAGCATCTCAGCCAGGCGCTTGGCCAGGCGAACGGGCTCTGTCATCGCGGCTTGCCCTGTGGCGGGACGGATATGCGTCAGCGAGGCTCAGCTTTGCGCGGCCACTACGCCAATTTCAACGTGGTACTTGGGCGCCGCCAGGCGTGGGCTCATGACCGTGGCGCGGGCCGGCGTGGCGCCCGGCACCACCCAGGCTTCCCAGGCGCGGTTCATTTCGCCGAAGGTATCCATGTCGGTCAGCCAGATGGTGGCGCTCAACAGGCGCGACTTGTCGCTGCCGGCAGCGGCCAGCAGACGGTCGATATTGGCCAGGATGCTGCGGGTCTGCTCGTACACACTCGGGCCGGCATCATCTGCGGCCACCTGGCCGGCGAGGTAAACGGTTTTGTTGTGGATGACGGCCTGGGACATGCGTGGGCCGGTTTCGATGCGTTGGATGGACATGCTGTTCCCTTTCGAAAATGTGTGTTGGGTATTCAAGTGTGCTGACGGGCAAGGCCGGTTCGGAAATCCGGCATCATTCGCTCAACTGCTGAACAGGAAGTTCATCACGTCGCCATCCTTGACGACGTACTCCTTGCCTTCACTGCGCATCTTGCCGGCGTCTTTGGCGCCCTGTTCACCCTTATAGGTGATGTAGTCGGCGAAGGCGATGGTCTGGGCGCGGATATAGCCTTTTTCGAAGTCGGTGTGGATCACGCCGGCCGCCTGCGGGCCGGTGTCGCCGACATGGATGGTCCAGGCACGCACTTCCTTGACGCCTGCGGTGAAGTAGGTCTGCAGGCCCAGCAGCTTGTAGGCAGCCAGGATCAGGCGGTTCAGGCCCGGCTCCTCCTGGCCGATCTCGGCGAGGAACATCTTCTTGTCTTCCTCGTCCATGTCGGCCATTTCGGCTTCCATCTTGGCGCAGATGGCCACCACGGGCGCCTTCTGGGCTTCGGCGTAGGCTTTCAGGCGATCCAGCAAGGGGTTGTTGTCAAAGCCGTCTTCGGCCACGTTGGCCACGAACATGGCGGGCTTGGCGGTGATCAGGAAGAACTGCTTGAGCAGTGGCAGCTCTTCCTTGCTGAATTCCACCGTGCGCACCGGCTTGCCTTCGTTGAGCGCGGCTTGGCATTTCTCGAGGATGGCAGCCAGCTTGGCGGACTCCTTATCGCCCGAGCGCGCGACCTTGGTCACGCGCTGCAGGGCTTTTTCGACGGCGGCCAGGTCGGCCAGGCACAGCTCGGTCTGGATCACCTCGATGTCAGAGATCGGGTCCACCTTGCCAGCCACATGCACGACGTTGTCGTCTTCAAAGCAGCGCACCACATTGATGGTGGCGTCGGTTTCCCGGATGTGGGCCAGGAATTTGTTGCCCAGGCCTTCGCCGGTGCTGGCGCCCGCCACCAGGCCGGCGATGTCCACAAATTCGACGATGGCCGGAACAATGCGTTCAGGCTTGACGATCTCCGCCAATTGGGCCAACCTCGGATCGGGCACTTCCACGATGCCGACATTCGGCTCTATGGTGCAAAAAGGGTAGTTCTCGGCCGCGATCCCCGCTTTGGTCAAGGCGTTGAAAAGGGTGGATTTTCCGACGTTAGGCAAGCCTACAATGCCGCACTTCAAACTCATGAGAAACCTTCAAAAACAGGCTGAGAAGTGTATTCGATGCGCGCTCGGCCGGGGTTGGGAGGTGTTGCGGCGGGCATGGGCCACCCTTTTGCTGGGTGGGTTTTTGCTGCTGCAGGCCGGGCCTGCGCAGGCCCAGCCGGTGATGGCCCTGGACGACGCGAATCCGGTCATGGATGCGCGCGCGAGCGGCCTTATGTGGATAGATACCAGCGGCCAGGCCACCATTGAGCAGGTCGCCGCCGGGAACAAGGCGGGCGCAGCCTTCGCCCCGCCCGCGGTGGACACCATCCATTCACTGGGCCCGCAGGCGGCGCTCTGGCTGCATTACCGCTTTGCCAGGTCTTCCAGCTCGCGCCAGGATTGGCTGCTGTCCTTCCCCCTGCCCCTGCTTGACCTGGCGACGGTGTACCAGCGCAGTGCCAAGGGCGGCTGGACCTCGCAGACTGCGGGGGACACCCTGGCGGTCTCCAGCTGGCCCGAACCCGGCCGCTATGGGCAGTTCGAACTCCAGTTGCCGGACGACGGCGTGCACGACGTCTATGTGCGCATACAGCACCAGACGGAAGTCAGCATTCCGGTCCAGGTCAGCACACGCAGCAGCCTGGCACAACGGCTCCAGCTCGAATACCTAGCCATCGGCGTGGTATTCGGCGCGCTGGTGCTGCTGATCGTTGCCTGCGTGGTTCAAAGCTGGGTCTACCGCGACAAGGCCTACGGCTGGTATGCCGTCTACGCCTCCATCATGGTGCTGGTGGTGGCAGCCTGGACCGGCGTGGCCGGCCATTTGCTGTGGAGCAGCTTCAGCGCCTGGAACAACATGGCGCAGGGCTGCCTGGCCATCCTGGGCGGCGGCTCGGCGCTGCTGGTCGTGCACCACCTGTGCGGCGCCGGTTCGCGCCACCGGTGGTTTGAACGCCTGGCCTATTGGACCGGCGCGGCCGGCGTGCCGCTGTCCCTTGGCTACCTGGTCCTGGAGCGCGGCCTGGGCGTCCGCCTCATCAGCATCTACCTGGTCGCCGTGGTGGTGATGGGTATAAGCCGGGCCTACATGACGTGGCGGCGACAGGATGTCGTCGGTTTCTGGGTGATGGCGGCCTTCGTCCCGCTCGGGCTGGTGACGCTGCTGACCGTCACCAACGTCCTCGGCCTGTTCTCGGCGTCGTGGCTGTCCCAATACGGCCTGATGGCGGCGCTGGCGATCGAGGTGCCCATGCTGCTGGTGGCGCTGAACATGCGTTCGCGCGAGCGCCATGCGGTGCAGGCGCGTGAGCAGGCCATGGCCAGCCAGGATGCCCTCACCGGCCTGCTGGCCGCCCACCTTTTCCACGACCGCTTCAAGCAGGTGGTAGGCCGCGCCCAGCGCCACAAGGAGCCGGCGGCCGTGGTGTACATCGAGCTGGTCAACTACCGCTACATCAAGAAAACCTGGGGTACGGCCGTGGCCGAGCAAAGCCTGCTGCGCAGCGTGATCAAGCTGCGCCGCATCCTGCGCGACGTCAACACCGTGGGGCGCATCGACGAGGCGCGCTTCGGCCTGATCCTTGAGGGCGTTTCATCACGCGCCCCCGTCACCGACCTGGCGGCACGGCTGATCGCGGCCGGCCTCATGCCGCTCAAGGGCTTGAAACCGGAAGTGGTGCTGCAATTCCATGTCGCGGGCGTGCTCTTCAGCGAACGCCTGGGAAGCCCCGAGGAAATTTCCACAGCCCTGGCTGACCTGCTGCACAGCATGGCCGCACGCACCCGGCGGCCCATCCGCTTCCTGGAGCCGGAGTCGACGCATCCCATGCCGCTGGAGACGGAATCCGGACCCGACAGCATGGAAAGCGAAAGCAGCCCGCAGTCCCAGCAACCGCTGCACCTTGCAACGAGCCCCCGCCGGCCCACGCCGGCGCGTGCGCTCAGAAGTCATTCAAACCGGTAGTTGGCACCCACGGCCTGGCCCACCTTGAGCTGGTGGTCAATGCCGGCCAGCACGATGGCGTTCATGCCAAACGTCAGCGCACCATTGACGCGTGGATCCTGCCGGTAAGTCTGCAGCATGTCGTTCACCTCAGGGCTGCTGATGGCGGTGGCCGGGTCGATATTCGGGATCGGGCAACGCGGGCAGGGCTTGACGGGTTTGAGCTGGACCGGGCCCTGTTCGGTCGAGACCTGCAGCAGGTCGACGCGGTCTTCGTCATGCGGCGCCAGGCCGGAGTCGCCGGCCGCATCGCCCAGCACGATGTTGGGGCGAAAACGCTCCATGCCCACAGCGGCCGCGCCGGCGGCTACAAGCTTTTCGTTGAACTGCGCCAGTGAAGCCTCACTGAGCACCAGCAGCGAATAGCCGTCGCTGAACTGGTTGAGTGCCTCCAGGCCGCCGGTCCATTCGGTGTTGCAGACCCGCTTGTGTTCGGGGTCGAAGCGCACCAGGTGCGCCTTTCGCCCCAGGAAATCGCTGAACCACTGGGCGGCGATCGGGCCCATGTCGTAGGCCTGGACCTCATCCTTCCAGACCTTCACGCGCACAGGTTCCTCGACCTGGTCCAGCGCGATGTGCAAGGCCAGCATGCCCGGCGCGCGCAGCACCATGTCGTGGTACCTCAGCTGCGGCTTGATAAGGGCCATGCGCGGCAATTCACGCTGCGTGAGGAAATGCCCATTTTCGTCCACCACCATCCAGGCGCGGTCGAATTCCAGCCCGGTCTCGGTCAGCAGGGCTTCCTGCACCTGCACACCAGCGCAAGACTTGACCGGGTACACATAGAGGCGCGAGATCACCGCGCTCAGGTCAAAAGCGGCGTCGGCCGTTGCGGATGCTGCCTGCGTGTTGTTCAATGCGTGGCTCACGTCGTCAAATCCTTATTTATGAATGCGGAAAGGCGCGGGAAAAGTGCGAAATAGCACGGGGAAAGGGGTTGGCCCGAAACGCCGATTTTGCCCTGCCTTCTAGAATGAGGCATGTCCAAGACTTTTGATGTCTGTATTCGCGGCGACGGCGTGGTGGGCCGCACGCTGGCCCTGCTGCTGGCGCGCGAACGCCTGCGCGTGGCACTGGTCACCCGGCCTGTGAAAGCCGAGGGGACGCAGGCCGCAGATGTGCGCGCCTACGCGCTCAACAGTGCCTCGCGTGGCGTGCTGCAAGCCCTGCGCGCCTGGCCCGAGGCAGCCTTTGCCACGCCGGTGCTGGAAATGCAGGTCTGGGGCGACGACGGCGGCAAGCTGGATTTCAGCGCACGCAGCGTGGGCCAGGAGGCGCTGGCCTGGATCGTGGACGTCCCGGCGCTGGAGCAGCAACTGATCCAGGCGGTGCGTTACCAGCCGCAGATTGAAACCGTGGCCGAACCGGCCAAGGCCGCCCTGCAGGTGATCTGCGAAGGCCAGAAAAGCGCCAGCCGTGACGAATTCGGCCGCCAGCGCCCGGTCAACTGGACGGTCAAACCCTATCCCCAGAAAGCGGTTGCGGCCCGCCTGGAGTTGGAAAAACCCCACGGTGGTGTGGCGCGCCAATGGTTCACCGGCGGGGATATCCTGGCTTTGTTGCCTTTATCCGGCGCTGAGGGGAACTTGGTGGCGCTG
>Ga0207425_1001140_pt1 | contig 11959 bp, 11 predicted proteins | sample AraplaF_Col_mTSA_FD_184255 | JGI IMG/M metagenome (GOLD analysis project Ga0207425, IMG submission 184255) | Arabidopsis root microbial communities from the University of North Carolina, USA - plate scrape MF_Col_mTSA (SPAdes) (version 3) | ecosystem: Host-associated > Plants > Roots >...
GGCCGTTGGGGCTGTAGGTGGTGGCCAGGTTGCGCGGGTCGGTGACCTGGGTCAGGCTGTCATTGGCGTTATAGGCAAAGCCGGTGACCGTCGGGCTGCTGCTGCCGGTGTTGGCCGGCTGCTGGGTCTGGATGGGCCGGCCCAGGCTGTCGTAGTAGGTGTAGCTGGTCTGGCCGTTGGGGTCCACCACCGTGGCGGGCCGGCCCATGGCGTCGTAGCCGTATTGCCAGGTCATGGACTGGGCCTGCGCCTGCATGGAAAAAACCAGCGAGGTCAGGGCGCACAGCGCTGCCAAGGCGGGGGTTTTGAACATGCCGCTGGAGGTCTTGCTCTTTGATGGATGCATTGTGGTTTTCAATTGCCTGCTCCCGTAACTTGTTGGACCCGGTTCAGTGCGTCATAAACGCGGGTGATGTTTCTCTGCAGAGTGTTCGACGCATCCTTGACCTGCTCGCCGGTCTTGTTGCCCATGTTGTCGAGGGTGTAGGTGACGGTGTTGCCTTTGGCGTCGGCGATGCCTATCAACCTGTGCGCGGCGTCGTAGCTATAGCCCAGCGTGGCGCCGTCGGGCAAGGTTGCGCCGGTCATCTGGCCTGCGTTGTCGTAGGTGTAGGTCGTGGCTCGGGCCGTACCGCCTGGAGGCGTGATCGTCACGCTGCTGGTCCAGCCGCGTGGGGTGTAGGCCATGTCGGTCACGATGCCCTTGGGGTCAACCATCTGGCGCACGCGGCCCACCGCGTCGTACAGGGTGAACTGGGTGATATGCCCCGCCGCGTTGGTGACGCTTTTGAGGTCGCCGGCACTATGACCCGTGGCGCTAGGGTTTACGGCGGCAGTAGCGCTATTGGGAAAAGCCTGAACGGGTGGCGTGAAACTGGCGGTATAGCGGGCTACGCCCCTGGTAATGCGCAAATCATCGAGGTAACCGTTGAGCCAACCGCCCGCCGCATCACCCGTGGTCCCGCTCGTGAATGCTGAGGCTCCTGCAAATGGAGTGGTGGCGTTCTGAAAGGGGCCATACGCCTGCCCATTGACGAAAAAGCGAACCGCTCCGCCCTGTCTCGTTACCGCCAGGTGATACCAACTTCCTGTGGATATGGTGATCGAACCGGACTTTGACGTCACACCGGCCGCGGAAGTACCGTCTGGGGAAAGCAGCAAACCTAGCTCGTATACGCCGTTTGTGTTGAGAAGGTAGAACAACCAAGAGCGAAGATTGCCTGCCGCGGTGTACTTTGCCGCGAGCACTTGATTCAAGCTGCTGGCCGGTAGCGCATTCAACCGAACCCAGGTCTCGATCGTGAAATCTCCCGTCCCAAAATTGAAATCCGGACTGTTCGGAGAGCTAAGGTATGCACTGCTCCCATTGAGCACGGCGCTGGCGCCGCCAAACTTGCTCTGTGCTGTACTGATTTGCGCGCCGCCGAGAGCGGACACACTCTTCGGACTCAAGCTGCTGTCGGTAACGGTTGTCGAACCATTGGCGCCGTCACCACGCAACAGCAGGCTGACCACGGCCATGTTCGGATCCGCAGGGATGTTGCCCGGGAGGTTGGTGTCATCGTAGTAGGCGTAAGTTGTCACCCGCCCTTGTGGATCCGTGCTGCTCAGGACTTGGCCCACGGCGTTGTAAGTCAAGCTCGATGAACGAGGGGCGACGCCGGTGTCGAGTGCTGCCGTGAAGCCCAGGCTACCGCTGGCATCGGTGGTGGCCTGTTCGGTTTGTTTGCAGAGCACTGCGACCGGCTGGTTGCCGCCTGCCGTCGGGATGACGGCGTTCGCCGGTGCACAGGAGACAAGCTGGCCGTTGTCGGTATCACCGTTGTAGACAAAGCTCGTGATTCGATTCGGCCCCGCCACTTTGGTCGGCAGCGGCCAAACACTGTGCCACTGGGTGCTGAAGGTGCGCGCCTCGGGCTGGCTGCCGGACTCCACACGCTGGGTCTCAAGATTACGGCCGGTGTCGTAGGTATAGGTGGTGGTTCCACCGTTGAAATCAGAACGGCTGGCTACGTTGCCGTTGGCGTCATAGGATATGTTGCTTGAAGCCGGGCCGCAGCCGGAACCCGCGGGTTGGCTGCTGCCTGTGCTCCTGATGACGCCGAGCAAGGTGCTCAAGTTGTTGGTGCGGACGTTGCCTCGCGCATCAGTAATGACGGTGCTATTGGGGTTGTAGGCAAGCGTGACCTTGTCAACACCCCCCGCGTGTTCGGAACTGATCGCCCGGCCCTGGGCATCGTAGGCCCAGGTGGCGTAGCGAATATTGTTTTCGTCGATGATGCCGGTCAGGGCATTCGGGAACCGGCTGTCTTCATACAGGTAGGTACGAACCTTGCCATCCGGATAGGTAATGCTGGCCAGATTGTTGTTGGCGTCGTTCCTGTAGGTGAAAACTCCGCCGCCGAACACATTCATCGTCCGGTTGTTTTGCGCATCCGTCCCAAAAATCAAAGTCCGGCCAAAAGAATTCGTCACGGTGAAGTTGGACCCCGACCATGCATACGCCCACTTCAGGCCTTGGCGATTGGTGATGCTCTCAATGACGCCCAGTTTGTAAACTTCGACATCCCCGTCGGCCGTGGTGTAACGCCAGCCCGTCGTAAAGTTTGATGCGTCGACCAGACGTTCCAGCTTGCCCGTCACGTCCGCATCAGATACCCACACGCTGCCCTGAAGCGTGTACCGGTACTGCTTGTTGCCGGGCCGCCTGAGGGTCGCCACCGTAGGGGGCAGTCCTTCCGCAGAGATGCGGTAGACCTCCCAATTGAACGACCATCCAAAACTGTTGGCAACCTGGCTATTAACAAAATGGGATACCCCTTGAGGGAAGCCCGGAATATCCGCGATATCAAACTCTTCTTGATATTTGTTCCCGGTGCCCGCATTTATGGGATTGCCAGTGCAAACGTCTTTGGTTGGTGCCCCCGAGTTTTTTGGATCACCGGACGCGCAGATTGCACCAATGCGAGAACTGCCTCCGGGACAACTTGTTCTCTGAAAAACACCCGCAACACCAACGCCGTTACCTGACAACACACAGTTGCCCAGCGCAAGTCCGCCGCTCACGACCGTAAAAGTACAGGTGTCCCGGGGATCGCAGGGCCCCGAGGGCAAACATTCCGCATTGCGGATTGCGACCGCTTCGGCGCCCGCCGCATTGATGTCGGTAGTCCAGTGTCCGGCGCTTCGCCACGCCCCAATATATTCTTGAAAGGGCACACCCGAAAATGCTCCCGGTGGAAACAACAACGCCCCGAAAACCACAAGCCCTTGAAAAAAATATAGCCGAGCCGCCCGCACCGGGCCCGATGCAAGCCATTGATTGAATCCCATGACATCCCTCTTGGTTTGTTCTTATTGCGCCTGCAGTCAGGCGAATGAGCCCGCAGTCTAGTGGTGGCGATCGGCTTTGTCATCCTCCATCTGCACGAGGAAAATCTTGGGTGTGCGTATGGGCAACAAAAATTTTTATCGCGCAGTTTCGACGTGGTCAACGTCAAAGTCTTCTGGCAGAATCCGCCGCCGCAAGCGATGACGAATCAGCCCGATTTGAATTGAATACGTTTTCAGTATCACGCTGCTCTGCATTAAGAATAAATAGAACAGACGCCACGGAAGTGGGCGCTACCGGGTGCTACCCAATCCTCATCGTCTCGGCGGCTAATGCAGATACGTCGATCCGGAACCTTGCAACCGATCGCTCAATGAGTCCCACCCTGTCCAGCATCAACCAGCAAACCCAAGCGATCAATCCCCTCCGTCGTCCCATGGATGCGCTGCTCCAGGTCGTGGTGGCCGTCCAGGTAGGCGAGTTGCTCGGTGTAAACCATGGCCGTGCCTGAGGCTGTCGGGGTGAACTCCACCGTGACCAGCGACACCGACAACCGCCGGCCGGCCACGCTGATGTCATAGGCGAAGACGATGCGGCGATCGAGGCTGATGTCAAAAAAGACTTTTTCGACCAGCTCGATGCCGTGCTCGGGGTGCACCACGCGGTAGGTTTCGCGGCCGAGCGGCCGGAAGTCCATGCTGAACTCGGCGTTGTGCTCGCTATGGCAGTCTGACCATTGCCGCTTGGTTTTCGGGTCGGCCCATGCATTAAAAACCGCTGCGGGCGGCGCGTTGAATGAGCGCTCAATCACAAAGCTGGTGTGTGTGGCGGGGATGTGCGTCATGGTGCTTGTCATTTCTTTTTGGCCTGGGCGTTGGAGAGGATTCGATCCAGCTGGTCGAACTGGGCCTCCAGCGTTTTCTTGCGCATGGCGACCCATTGCTCCATCGGTACAAAGGCGGCGGGGTCGATTCGGTAGGTTCTGACGCGCCCTGACTTCTCTGACTGGACAAGGCCGCCGGCCTCCAGCAAGGCAAGATGCTTGACCACCGAGGGCATCGCGATGTCCAGGGGCTCCATGAGTTCAGAGACCGAAGCAGGCCCCGCGCCCAGGCGCTCCAGCATCCGCCTTCGCGTGGCGTCGGACAGCGCAAAAAACTGGCGATCCAGCTTGCCGGAATCAGGTGTCGTTCGCATGTCAGCCTGCCACCGTCGGAGCAAACTTTGCCGGCAGCGCCTCGCGGTAGGGGTAATACTGGAAGTAGGGTTTCGCCTCGTCCAGAACGCGGGCGACCGAGGGGCGCTGCAGCACGCGCTCGAGGTAGTCGCGAAGCCGGGGATGCGCCGCCGACAGCGGAACAAGGGTTGTGGCGTAGAACAGCGCCGGGGCGGCCGTGCAGTCCGCCATGCTGAACGTCTCTCCGGCCATCCAGGTTCGCGCGCCAAGCTTTTGCTCGATCAGCCCATAGGCCATCGCGAGCGTTTCGCGCGCCTTGGCCACGCCGGTGGGATCGCGGTCCGCCTCCGCGCGCAGGCGGTCGCCGACGATGGCTTGCATGGGCATCATCATGTAAAGGTCCAGCACGCGGTCCATGAGCCGCACTTCGAGCGCGGCGTCTTCTTCAGCCGGGAGCAGGCCGCGGCCTGCTTGCGCGTGGTGGCGCGAGAGGTACTCGATGATGATGGTCGTCTCGGGCACCACATGCTCGCCGTCGATGAGCAGCGGCATCTTGCCCGTGGGCCAAAGCGCGACAAAGTCCGCCCGCTGGCGGGGGTCCCCCAGGTCCAGGAAGCGGGGCTCGAAGGGGATGCCGGATTCATACAGCGCGATCAGCACTTTCCAGCAGGAGGAGGACAGCGGGTGGTAGTAAAGGCTCAAGCCCATGGACGTGCTCCAATAGTTTCTCAATAGGCTAAGTTTAGAGCATACTTTCCCATTTGTCTAACTATTGTTCGGGCCCTTTGAGCCTTTCCGCCCTTCCGCCCTGAATGCCTATGGCAACTTGGCAATCACCTTGATCTCAAACTGGAACCCATAGAGCCAGGTCACGCCGATCCCGGTCAGGGTCGGGTGCGGCGCGTCGCCCCAGTACTCGGGCACGATCTTCCAGGCTTTCTCGAAGTTCTTTTCAGGGTCGACGATAAAGACGGTGACGTCGACCACGTCGTCAAAGGTGCAGCCCGCGGCCTTCAGGACGGCATTCAGGTTGTCAAACGCCAGCCGCACCTGGGCTTCGAGGTCGGGCTCGGGGGAGCCGTCTTCGCGGCTGCCGACCTGGCCCGATACGAACAGAAAGCCGTTGGAGCGGATGGCGGGCGAATAGCGGTTGCGTTCATACAGGGCCTGGCGGCCGGGTGGGAATACGACGTCGCGTTGGGTCATGGTGAGTCCTTTCATTCGGGCCTGGACCGGCCCGGGTTAGCTGTGATGGTGCTGTGGTGGTGGGTGATGAATCAACTTTAGGGCGCAAGGGCTTGCAGATAAACAGGCAAGGCTGTCCATCACTGTTCGTAAAATCCAAACAATCTTTGGCCCATGGACCTCATGGGTCCCATGGACGTAACCCGGGAGCCGGCGATGGACCGTTTCGATGCGATGCAGGCATTCGCCCGTGTGGTGGAAACCGGCAGCTTCACCAAGACGGCCGAGACGCTGCACATGAGCAAGACCAGCGTGACGCAGCTGGTGCAGCAGCTTGAAGCGCGCCTGCGCGTGCGGCTGCTGAACCGCACCACGCGCAAGGTCAATGTCACGGCCGACGGCGCGGCGTATTACGAACGCGTGCTGCGTGTGCTGGCCGACGTGGACGACGCGGAGACCAGCCTGTCGGACGCCTCGGCGTCACCGCGCGGGCGGCTGCGGGTGGATGTGCCCAGCCCGCTGGCCACGCTGATCCTGGCGCCTGCCCTGCCGGCCTTCCATGCGAAGTACCCCGACATCCAGCTCGACATGGGCGTGAGCGACCGCATGGTCGACATCATCGGCGAGAACGTGGATTGCGTGGTGCGCGGCGGCGAGCTTGTCGACCAGTCGCTGATGGCGCGCCATGTGGGCGACCTGCGGCTCGGGGTGTACGCGGCGCCCAGCTACCTGAAGCGATACGGAACGCCTTTGCACCCCAAGGAGCTGGAAGACACGCAGCACCGCACCGTGGGCTTTCATTGGGCGCGCAGCGGCAGGACCTTCCCCTATGCCATGCACAAGGGAGATGAAAGCATCAAGGTGCAAGGCCGCTACAGGGTCGCGATGGACGACGGCAACGCCTGCCTCGCGGCCGGCCTGGCCGGTGCGGGTGTGCTCTGGCTGCCCGACTACATGGCCAGGGCGCCGCTGATACGCGGCGAGCTGGTGCCGCTGTTCAAGGGTTGGCGGCTGGACCCCATGCCTTTGTACCTGGCGTTTCCGCCGAACCGGCATGTGAGCGCCAAGCTGCGCGTGTTCATTGACTGGATTGTTGAGCTGATGGCGGTGCATGCGCCTGTGATACGACCGTGATGGGCCGGTAGCCCGGGCAGGCCCGATCAAGCCTCGCGGTACATCCCCGAATCCCCCCGCACGCCCAGCTTCTTGCGAAAAGCCTGAATGTCAAAGCCCTCGCTCGCGAGCTGTTTCTGCATGACGGCCTGGGCGGCGGCGACGGCATCGGCGCTGGCCCACTCCACCACGGTCACCACATCAAACTCGCTGCTGTCGCCCGTCTGGGTCAGCACATGCTTTTGCAGGCAGCCGGGCTGCTCGCCCAGCATGCGCTGGACCTGGTGGATGCGCTCGACAAAAGCCGATATCGACTGCGAGGGCACGACGAATTTGTCGATGCGGAAAACCGAGGCGGATGAAGACGCGCGGGAGGATGGATCAGCGGACATTGCAGTTCCTTGTTTGAAGTGGGCCGGCCGGACTGGCCGGGGAAACAGCAGCGTAAAACCTCAAGTAAAGTTGAGGTCAAGCACTGTTTGCGAGGAGGACTCAACCCATGGGCACAGAACTGGAACAAGCCGGCATCTTCCCCACCCTCTCAGTGGGCGACATGGCGCGCCGCAGCGGCGTGGCGGTGTCGACGCTGCATTTTTATGAGAAGAAGGGGCTGATCAGCAGCACCCGCACCGAGGGCAACCAGCGCCGCTATGCGCGCGAGATGCTGCGGCGCGTGGCCTTTGTGCGGGTGGCGCAGCGCGTCGGCATCGCGCTGGCCGACATTGAAGCCGCCTTGGCCACCCTGCCCGCCCGCGCCGCACCCAGCCGCGCGGACTGGGAACGGCTGTCGGCCGCCTGGCGCGCCGACCTGGACGAGCGCATGGCACAACTCAAGAAACTGCGCGACACGCTGGACGACTGCATAGGCTGCGGCTGCCTGTCGATCGACAAATGCCGGCTGCGCAACCCTTATGACAAGCTGGGTGACAAGGGTGCGGGGCCACGGCGGTTGTGGATTATGAGCAAGGCAACAGAGTGATTTTTTTCCAGCAGCATCCCTTCTCACTGCATCGTGATCAAGTTACGACAAATCCACGCTTCTTTAACAATTCTTCAAAATGATCGCTTTGCGCTTGGCAGATTATTTCTAAGTTATGTCCATCCGACACAATGACTTCGCCCAGATATTCGGATCTGGAAAACGCCCCTCGCAACAAGCCACTGGGAAGTCGTTCGACAGATCCAAAGAAGGCCGCAAAAAAGACCACCGTTTTCCCTACTAGCTCCAAGGTGCTGGAGAACAAAGTGACATCAGAATTTACCCGCTCATTAGCAATGCCAAAATCAAACGATATCGCCGGGTCGTAGACTTGGTCGATATTTCTTAGTAAAGAAAAGGGCCCCGGCCGCTGGAAGAGATGAGAAGGGCTCATCACAGCGTCGGCCAAACCTAGCGCAGCCAACTTTGCATATGTGGCGTTAAGTGACGCTCTCGCATCGTCGAAATCTTCAGAGACGACTATTGAGCTCATTTGAAGAGTCAGCTTCAGCGGTCCAGCCTCGTCACCAGGAACAACCTCGATGAAAGTTGTTTTTCGCTCCCGCGCCTCGGCCATATATTCAACAAATCCCCGAAACTCCTTTACACACGCTCTCAACGCAGGATCAGATAGATCAACTGGCAGGAAGCTAATATCTTTAGCCTCGTATTGATAGACGATATCGAATAGGTCTGTGCGAATTCTTGAAGCTCGATACCGCTCGGGAAAATTATCTGGGACAGTGTAGATTTTTCCCTTGAATTCATATCTGGGACCGTATTCGGTCGTACCTAGACGAACTAGGACTCTTGGCAGATTACTTTCAATGGGCCTAATAGTAGTAGCAGAGAACTCATCACTATGTTCGACGCCCTTTTCCGGAATACCTAAAGGGGCAAGATATTGAACTGAGCTGACGTTGAAATCGCGTTCGTAACCTAAAAAGCAGTCCGCCATTCCTTGTACTGCAACCTCATCCTCGAAGCGAATATTGAATCGCCGACGGATGCTGTCGTCCTCAATCTTTCGAAGCCACTTAGTTTTTTCCTCCAGGTACGTCAGGTAGGTACCTCTCAGAGCTTCGTCAAGATGTTTCTTTAGATCGACTCCAGTTAACGCATTCAATCGATCTTGCTCTTCAAATTTCAAAGCCCACTTTCCCTTGTTTAGTTTCAGGCTTGTGTTCGCAATTTCCTTTTTTCGAATGCAAGTCAAGATCTCCAATGCTTTCGCTTCTGTAATATGAAGCAGATAAGCTTTCGCGGGGAGCACCTTGCTATCGAAGCAAGCGAGGAATACAAACGAGGGCCCCCCAAACTGAATCAGACTGAGCAAACTGCTGAAGCTCATCGATACCGACGAAGCTTGACTCATCGTCGACTTCACCTGAACCCTGTACACCGGTCTTGATTGCGAGGAGTAATTAACTTTAAGCGGGCTTGGCACTTCCACCTCAAAATCCCACCCCGCCTTGTCATCGCTGGACGCATTTGCAACTAATCCAGCATCTTTGGCCATTAAAGAAAACACGTTTTCCCCCATCTTGCCAAGGTCCTCTGGTCGTCTAGTTGGTTTTTTCATACTTCTCCTAAAGTCACTTATGGGCCAAAACCCCTCGCGCACGGGATGCCTTGATGGGAGTCGGCAATGAATATTCAGCGCACCTCCTGCAATTAGAGGAGGACGGACATCAGCTTCAGCTGCTACATTCACTTACATGATGCGCCCATTTCTCCGAACCACGCTATTCGTGTCGGCGCTCTCTCCAGCCATTTTGATGATGGTGGCCACTAACACTTGGATGTCTGGCTACCAAGAAAAATTTACCTACTTACTTATCGCAGGAGCACTCGGGTGCGTCCTGCCGTTTTTAATAATGGCACTTGTCTCGCGGAGAGCCGAATCCATTCCATTCGAGGCTCGTAAGGTCGAGTCACAGGATTGGATTCTGGTGGTTATGGTGGTCACTTATTTCGTTCCAGTAGTGACTCGCACAGACAACTTCGAAGCGATGGTTAGCATTCTGTTGATTGCAGCCATATTGCTCAGTGCGATCGAGGCGCTTCCGTGCCACCCCTTACTACACGCTCTTAGGTATCGGTTTTATAAGGTCGAAGCCTCAAACGGGATGATTTATACAGTCATTACCAAACGAACGATTCTTACCGCCGCCGATATTAAATCTGTCAAACAAATCTCAGCAACTATGCTGATGGAGGGGTGATGCTCAACTTGTTTGGTTATACCCGCGATCCCGACGTTCGGATCGTTCGATTTGAGTTGGAACGTGCAGTGCAACAAGAACTGACGGTGTATCTGCATGAGCAGATTGCGCAGTTCAATGCTGGAATAGAGGACGAGATAGTGTTCGATGGGAAATACAGGCCTGATCCAGGGGAAATTCTTATAGTGAACCCATTTGTTGACATGGATCAACTATCGGCCGCTATTGCAATGCCGATAAATTTCCCTACAGCCACGCCTCAAGATTTCTCATTTGATAACTTAAAAGCGCTGTTTACTGGAGAGGTGAATGCAGCAGGTAGCATTGATATATACATCCAACATTTCGATCGTCGGCGAATAATCTCTCCAACAGGGTTTTCTCTTTTCCACTCGCAAAATGTGTATAAGAAAATCGATGGAGATGGCCTAACCTTAGACAACAAAATTACGGCAAAGCTCAGTGCCGAGAAACTTTCGTTCCAGAGTTTCTTTTTAGTACGGCAGATTTTCGATATGACACCGTACTATTACGAAGCCACCGATACGGACATACGTGCATTCGCGGCACTCCCACAGATCGTGCAGCCGGACATAGACCATCTCCTAGCAGTTAGCGACACGTGGGTACGCCGAAAATTGGGATTAATTGTGCGGAGCGGTATTCTGCAGAATATACCGATACTGGATATTCAGACGATTGCTCTCGATTTTGATATCGATATTAATTGCACAGTCGTCGACGGCGTGAACAAAATCAATCTACCAACTGATAAAGCCGAATTAAAAGACCTTCTCCGATTCTTAGACGAAGACTATTACACGTCACCGCTTTCCAAAACAAACTTTCTCACCAATTCCAAACGCGCAGTTTGAACAAACTCGAACTGCAAGGCTTCTGATACCGACGTGTCCACAGACATCCACTAGCTGCGAAGACGGTGACACGACCATGCCAGAAAGTTTTCTTGGATGGTCTAACCCAGCGGCCGGAACAAATCCAGCAACATCATCAGCACCGCAAAGCCCATCACCACCACGCCGCCCCAGCCGAACCAGGTGGTCTTGAAGCCCGAGGTGAACTTGCCCATGACCGACTTGCGGCCGGCCAGCAGCATCAGGCCGGCCATGATGGGCACGGCCACCACGCCGTTGATGACGGCGCTCCAGTAGAGCGCTTTCATCGGGTCGATGGCGGTGAAGTCCATGCCGGTGCCGACGATGGTGGCGATGACGATGATGGCGTAAAAGCGTTTGGCTTCGTACCAGTGGCGCTCCAGGCCTTCGGGCCAGCCAAAGGCCTCGGCCACGGCATAGGCGGCCGACGAGGCCAGTACGGGCACGGCCAGCAGGCCGGTGGCGATGACGCCGCCGGCAAACAGCGCAAAGGCAAAATCGCCGGCCAGCGGGCGCAGGGCCTGGGCGGCCTGCGCGGCGGAAGTCACATCGTGGATGCCGGCCGTATAGAGCACGGCGCCGCCCAGCACCATGATGAAGAAGGCAATCGCGTTGGAGAAGAACATGCCGATATAGGTGTCGCGCTTGACGCGGCGCAGGTCGCGGCGCACTTCTTTCTCGGAGCCCCGGCCGGCACCCTTGAGGCGCAGCTCTTCCACTTCCTGCGAGGCCTGCCAGAAAAACAGGTAGGGCGAGATGGTGGTGCCCAGCAGCGCGACGATCATCATCCAGTAGCCCGAGGTCCATTGCAGCTTGGGGATCACCAGGTCATGCAGCACCTGGGCCCACTGCACCTGCACCAGGAACACGGCGATCACATAGGCGAACAGGAAAAGCGTGAGCCACTTGAGGATGGGTGCCAGCTTGCGATAGGGCACAAAGACCTGCAGCAGCACGGTGATGACACCAAAGGCCACGGCATGGAAGTGCTCGCCGCCACCCACGGCGAGCTGCAGCGCCTCGCCCATAGCGGCGATGTCGGCCGCGATGTTG
>Ga0207425_1001153_pt1 | contig 11847 bp, 11 predicted proteins | sample AraplaF_Col_mTSA_FD_184255 | JGI IMG/M metagenome (GOLD analysis project Ga0207425, IMG submission 184255) | Arabidopsis root microbial communities from the University of North Carolina, USA - plate scrape MF_Col_mTSA (SPAdes) (version 3) | ecosystem: Host-associated > Plants > Roots >...
CATTTGGGCTTGTGTGAGTGCGGCCTCGAAGAGGCCCTCGCATTGCCTTTTTTCATCGGCAGGACTCTCTTAGCGCCTTAAGCACCGTCCTTTTATGTCAAATCGATGAAACATTTATGACAAGATAAATTGTTGATTTTAAATGCAAAAATATGAGCGTAAAAACCGTGTGCGACATATTGCGTCAGAAGCGTACGGTAAACTCCGTTCCCTTGCCCACTTCCGATTTAACGATCAGCCGTGCACGATGGCGCGTCAGAATATGCTTGACGATGGCAAGCCCGAGGCCCGTGCCTTTCTTCGAACGGCTGTCTTCGATGCTGACGCGATAGAAGCGCTCCGTCAAGCGCGGCACATGTTCGGCCGGAATGCCAGGTCCCTTGTCGACGACGCTGACCTCCACCGGCTGGCCCGACCCATTCTTCAGCCAGACCTCGACGACTTCGCCTTCCTGGCCGTATTTGCAGGCATTTTCCATCAGGTTCTCGAAGACCTGAACGAGTTCATCACGATCTCCCAGCACCTCGACCCTGCCCTCCGGCAGGTGCAGGTTGATCGAGACGCCGACATCCCTTGCGAGCGGCACAAGCGAATCCCTGACGTGGCCGAGAAGCGGCACGAGGTCCACTTTCTCATCGGGGGCGATATGCGACTTGAGCTCAAGCCTGGAAAGAGACAGGAGGTCGTCGACGAGCCTGCTCATGCGGGTCGTCTGGTCGAACATGATGCCGAGGAAGCGTGCCTGCGCCTTCGGATCGTTCTTGGCAGGGCCTTGAATCGTCTCGATGAAGCCGCGCAGCGAGGCGAGCGGCGTGCGCAGCTCATGGCTGGCATTGGCGACGAAATCCGAGCGCATGCGATCGATGCGGCGCACTTCGGAAATATCCCGGAAGGAGAGGATGTAGTAGCGCTCGTTGAGGCCGTCGTCGTCCTTGAATTCGACAGGCGCGCTGCGAACGATATAGACGCGTTCCGAAGGCAGCCGCTCGGAATGCTCGATCTGGTTCGGGGCGTTGGTGGCGATGGTTTCCCGCACCATGTCCAGGACGCCCGGCGAACGCAGCCGCGCCGATATGTGGGAGCCGAGCGCCACCTCGCCGAAGGCCTTTTCGGCCGCACGGTTCTGAAACAGCACCGAGGCATCTTCCGAGAGCACCATGACCGGGATATCGAGGCCGGCCAGCGTGGCGGAGACCTCCGGCAGGCGGCTCGGGAGCAGTTCAGGCTCGGGTTCGACCGGCTCGGCGACATCAGGCCTGATGACCGGCGCCTCGTTGAAGAGCGAGGTGACGATCATCACGAGCAGCAGGGCGAGCACGATCCATTTGTTCATGCCTGCGGCAAGCGCGACAAGCGCGCTCAGCAGCGTCGCCAGCAAAACCGGGCGTTCGCGCCGGATGCGCGCCAACAGGCTTTTCGTCCATGGTGTATCGTCTTCCAAACTGCCCCTCGCGGCGTCGATTCGTTTTCTTTGCATTCAAACTCTGCCTGATAGCCGCGTTTCATGACAGAAGTTTTCCGTTTCCGAAACTTGTACGAAAAGCCGCAGCTCACGGCATCGGTTTGCGCTTTGCTTACGCAGAGGATTTGATTTTCAATGATAAATATGTTCGCCTGCTGAAAAACGAAATCATTGCGCGCAGGAGGAGACGATGGCCGCGGACGTCGAAAGCAGAGTTGTGGAGCTGGAGATCAGGGGCAAGAAACGCGTCTTCGATATCGACGATCCCGTGCTGCCTGACTGGGCGCATGACCATGCGCTGGAATCCGGCGACTATCCCTACAAGAAGAAGCTGAAGGAAGACGAGTATCTCGAAGAGCTCAGGAAGCTGCAGGCCGAGCTCGTGAAGGTGCAATTCTGGCTGCAGGCGACCGGCAAGCGGGTAATGGCGCTCTTCGAAGGGCGCGACGCGGCCGGCAAGGGCGGCGCGATCCAGGCGTCCTCGGCTCATATGAACCCGCGCCTTGCCCGCGTGGTGGCGCTCGCCAAGCCGACCGACCGGGAACAGGGCCAATGGTACTTCCAGCGCTATATCGCACAGTTTCCGACATCGGGCGAATTCGTGCTCTTCGACCGTTCCTGGTACAATCGCGCCGGCGTGGAACCGATCATGGGCTTCTGCACGCGGAGGCAATACGAGGATTTTCTCAATCAGGCGCCGCAGGTGGAGAAGGTCATCGCCCACGAAGGCATATTCTTTTTCAAGTTCTATCTGGATATCGGCCGGGAAATGCAGATCAAGCGGTTTCATGACCGGCGGCACGATCCGCTCGCCGTCTGGAAGCTCTCCTCGATGGATATAGCCGCATTGACCAAATGGGACGACTACAGCGAGAAGCGCGACCGCATGCTGAAGGAGACCCACACGGAGTTTGCGCCCTGGACCGTGATCCACGCCAATGACAAACACCGGGCGAGGCTCAACCTCATTCGCCACATGCTGAGAACCATCGACTATGACGGCAAGGACAAGGACGCGATCGGTGCGCTTGATGATAAGATCATCGGCTCGGGTCCCGGCTTCCTGAAATAGACTTCCTGAGCTGATCGCGCCGCTTACTGGCCCGGCAGGATCCGCACGGCAAAGAGATTGATGCCACGGGCCTTGCCGTCGACATCGCTGTTGATCATCAGCCGGCCCGGAGAATTCGGCGCCAGCGAGCGGTCGAAGCGCACCTGCAGCAGCGCGTCCGACTTTTCACGCGTGACATTGAAACGATGGCGGGGGCAATTGCCGAGCGACTGGAAATCGCACTCGACGGTGATCTGCGTGGGCTCGTCCGTGGTGGACTGCAGGGTCAGCGCGATGGTGGAGGACTTGCCGGCGAGCTGCTGCAGGACATTGGCGGGAACGATGACTGAGACATTGCCATCCATATTGCCGCTCTCAGAGGTCAGGCGGACGGCCGGACCTTCGGTTTCGGTGACATTTTCCGTGCGGGCACGCGCACCGGCCTGGATCTTGTCGGCATCGGCAGGCTTGAAGACCTCGATCCACTCTGCTGAGAAGCTGTTTTGCGGGTCGATCGTCACAGGTTGATCGTCATGCGAGGGGGCGCTGTTACCGGCACTTTCCTCGCCGTTGAAATCTTCCGGCTGCGTGCTGGCGGGCGGATTGGCAACGCTGGTGTCACGCTCAGCCGCCGTCAGGAGAAGGCCGGAACTATAGACCCACCAGCCACCCGTGCCGATGAAGGCGAGAGCCACGCACCAGACGAGCAGGCGCGAGAAGAACTTGCGCGGCTTGCGGCGGACGGCGGCCCGCTCGGGGCGGAAATCCATGCCGCCGCGCCTGTCCGGCGTCGCGCGCGCCTCGGCACGCATCTCTCCATCCGGTGCCGCCCCCAGCTGATCCGCGCTGCTGGCCCTGATATCATCCAGGCTCGCATCGTCCACACGCCCAGCGGTATTGTAGCCGCGCGTTTCACCGACAACAGCCAGGCTGTCATCCTCGCGCTCGCGATAAGCGGGCTCTTGCGCACGATAGGCGGGCTCTTCCACGTGATGCGCGGGCTCTTCTATGCCATGCGTTGGCTCGGGCATCTCGACAACGGGCGGAACCGGAACTTCCGGAGGTCCCTGGCGCGGGTGAAGGCGGGCACGCTCTTCGCTCTCGATGGTATGGATCGTGGTTTCCAGACGATGGCGGTGATGGGCCACCACATCGGCATCAGTGATATCCTGCTTGCGCAGACCGGCTTCCAGCGCCTGACGCGCGGACTGATAGATGCGTGCACGAACTTCCGCGCTGTTGCGGTCGGAATTCTCGAGCGCAGTTCTGATGGCCGTTTCTAGTCCGCTCACGTCAGGTCCTTCACGTTACGTCGCGACATCCACCTCAAAAGATTGAATGCCCGTCAAAATTCGGTAGCGGCAAGTGCGGCAAACCGCAAGCCTTGCAGCCCTTCCGGTGCGTATCGGCGGGAGATAAGCGATACCGCCCAGCGTTCCGAATTCTGCATTAGATATAGTGAAAATGGACAGGATTACGGAAAAGACCGCAAGAAGAGGACCGCACTCTTTTCCTTGGGCGCTCTTTTCCTCAAGCGCCGGCTCTGCTAATCAATTGACGTTTTCGTAAACGTCAAAACCGGTGAAAGCATGGCCCTGCCCCCGATACTCAAGGATAATTTGAGACTGCCGGTCATCGGCTCGCCGCTTTTCATCATTTCTCACCCGGCGCTGACACTGGCGCAATGCAAGGCCGGCGTGATCGGCGCCTTTCCGGCTCTGAACGCGAGACCCGAAAGCCAGCTCGACGAATGGCTGGCCATGATCACCGAAGATCTTGCCCATCATAATGCCAGGTATCCGGAACGGCCGGCCGCCCCCTTCGCCGTCAACCAGATCGTCCATATGTCGAACAAGCGGCTGGAGCATGATCTGATGCTCTGCGTGAAATACAAGGTGCCTGTCGTCATTTCCTCGCTCGGCGCCGTGCCGGAAGTGAATGCGGCTGTTCATTCCTATGGCGGCATCGTGCTGCACGACATCATCAACAACCGCCACGCCAATTCGGCGATCCGCAAGGGTGCGGACGGGCTGATCGCGGTTGCGGCGGGCGCCGGTGGACATGCGGGTACGCTTTCCCCCTTCGCATTGGTACAGGAGATCCGCTCCTGGTTCGACGGCCCGCTTCTGCTTGCCGGCTCGATTGCGACCGGCGGCGCCATTCTGGCCGCCCAGGCCATGGGCGCCGACATGGCCTATATCGGCACCCCCTTCATCGCGACCGAGGAGGCCCGCGCCTCCGATGCCTACAAACAGGCGATCGTCGAGGGCGCCGCCGCCGATATCGTCTACTCGAACTATTTCACCGGCGTGCACGGCAACTACCTGAAGCCCTCCATCCGCGCGGCAGGCCTCGACCCGGACGATCTGCCTGACGCCGACCCCTCGAAGATGGATTTCGAACAGGCAACAGGCGGCGCAAAGGCCTGGAAGGACATCTGGGGCAGCGGCCAGGGCATCGGCGCGATCAAGGCCGTGGAGCCGGTCGCAAAGCTGGTCGACCGGCTGGAAGCGGAATATCACGCCGCCCGCACCCGGCTGTCGCTCTAACCGCGGGCCTTTCCACAGGCTTCAGCTTTTTTGCCACGGGGCATAAGAGGGTGCTTGAAATCTTCAGACAATGCCTGTATCAGCCCCATGCAAATCGCGGGCCGCATGCTTCGCCCGCCGGATTGCCGCTTTAGCTCAGTCGGTAGAGCACATCATTCGTAATGATGGGGTCACGTGTTCGAGTCACGTAAGCGGCACCATTTTTTCTTATAAACTCAATCAGGTAGCAAGTTTATATTACCGCTTATGCCGGTCGATTTGTTCGTTGGATGCGGCGTGCGACCGTATTGCTACCCACAGGGGAGCGCCTCACGGGCGGCGCACGAGCTGCCTTAAGGCCGTAAGTCAGTCCAGTGCCTGTAAAGCCGTTGTTGACAGCACTGCAGATGGCATCCAACCGTCGCGAATTGCTTCTTGTAAAAGATCACCCAACGCACTTCTCCCCTATTTAATACGAAATCGGTCGCGAATAACTTTCAAAAACCCGCCAAAAATAACAGGCAATATACCTATCAAAATAAGAGCACCGAAAGCACCCTCCAAGTACAGCCTAGAAAACGCCCGGTCTATCCTTCCTAAGCTCCACTCCAGAACGAAGCATTTAGCTATAGTGCAACGGTCTTCGCCCTGAAAATTCAAAATAAATATATTGTATAAAACAAACGTTACAACTAACATTGCAAAATATTTCATGACAATGGGAGATTCTTTTCCATCAGGACTTTCGGTTCTCCGCCGCCATCCACTAGCGTACATTATAATAAAAAAGCAAATACTTGCCATTAACTGACTTGTAATTAACAAAACATTCATATTGCGATCCGAAAGAAACAACTGATACACAATCGCAATCAGACCGATCGGAAACATTAAAGCAGCTAAAAACGCCTCGCCGCTAGTTGGCCTTTGCTTCGCCACAGCGACACCGCACGCGTACGCAGCCCAAACTGTTATCACAATCGGAATTGGGCCAATGACCCAAGGCAAATTCAAAAAAGACATGTATTCCCCAAGGCGTGGCAACCGCACAATTTATTAACAGTACGTGTAAATTCTGATTTTCCGGAATTGTTCGCACCAGTAATAAGCGTCAATCCGCTTCCTGCGGCGCCGGTCGGCTGGAAAGTTCGCCCCCTCCACCGAGAGCGCCTAGCGCCAAAGGAGGCTTTCGTAAAGACAGACATCATACCAGGTCATTCAAGTCGACGTTCAGCGCGACCGCGATCGCCTTCATCGCGTCGATCGATCCGCTCTTCTTGCCGCTTTCGATTTCGGAAACATACGGCTGCGATAGGTTCGCCGCAGCAGCAAGCTCGGCCATCGTCATGCCGCGATATTTGCGGAAGATCTTGACCGGATGCTTGCCGGCAACGAGAGCGGCGACGACTTCTTCCGGCCAGGTTTCCTCGCCGGCCGCGATCTTGGCCTGCGCGGCGGCTGCGTCTCTGATGTCGATCATGTCCTATGGTCCGCTTCGGATCGGCTCAGATCGACGTTCAATCTGGGCCTCTTCGTAGGCATCGGAATTGTAGCCGGCCTCAAAAGCCAAACGCATCCCGCCACTTGTCATTCCAGGCCGCAAAATCGTTCGTGGCTTTTCCAAAATTGCTATTGGTCAGCATTGCGGATGCCATTTTCAACTCATCCGTATTACTTCCATCCGACCTGCTGATGATCATCCCTGCCTCGATCACCGAGGAATGGGCCGCCTGCAATCCTGCCATAAGGGTATTTCTGGTGCTGTTTCCATTCTTGTCTTCGATGTTCGAGATGATCGCGCCACCGTTTCCAAGCTTGAAGCCGATCACGAATTCGCCGTCACCGAACTTCGATCTGTTGTCCCGGATCAGGTGCTGAATGGCGTTGGCCATCGCATTGTCATCACTGATGCTGGGATTCTTTGCCTTTTCGGCTTTGACCAGCGAGGCAAATTTGTCCCCATCGTCGTTGATGAGCTTCTTGATGACGTCGGTAACACCGGCATCGCTGGTTTTGAAGTTGCCAGAATCCAGGAAATCGAGCGCGCTCGACACAATCCCATCGTTGCTCTCTTTGACGTCGAGCAGCGCGCTGTTGATGGTCGATGAGGCCTGCGTCTTTACGGCGCTCGTTTGACTGGAAACGCCGTTAGCGATGGCTGCGATAGTGTCGGCAGCCGATTTCCCGGCTTGCTGTTTGTTGGGAAGCAGCGACGCGTTCGTCTGCTGCAGGATGAGCAGTGCCGCATTGTTCGCTGAAGAGATCGCGGTCATTTTCGTTCCTCTGGTACCGGAATTCCCTTCATCGGAATTGGCGACACGGAAGAGCTCGGGGCATCATGCCTGGGCAACCTGAATACGAGACATTAGTTGTCGCAACTTTGAATTTTGCGCGTTAACAAAACGCTTATTCCGCGTGCTAAATCCTGAATGCACGTTTGCGAGCAAAGGATAAAGTTGACTCAGTCATCGATCCACGGAGGGGGTGGACGGGGTTAGGACGCATTTTCCAAGAGTCGCCGGAAACACCCTCTATTTCGCCGATTACAAGCCGGCATGACCCGTTTCCGGCACCTTTCAGCAAACAACCCCATCCACCCCCTCCAGCACACGAAAACCATTCTAAATCAGTTTCTTAATCCGGATGGCGTTACCCCATCCATACCCCCTCCACCTCTATGAACCCCGTCCAGAATCTGCCGTTGGTGGACGGGGTTCCAGGTCTGGACGGGGTTCGGTGGAGGGGGTTCGTCATCCCTCAGGACATAAAAAACCCGGCTCGGTGGCCGGGTTGTCAGGGTGACGGTGCGCGTCAGAAAATCGAACCGTAATCATATGCCGGCTCACGCCTGTCGGGGCTCCATTCCTTCGCCTCCTCCGCATCGCCGCGAAGGTAAGCGGCCTTTTTCTCGCCGTCGCGAAAGCGAAGGCCGTTGTCCCTCTTCTCAAACCCAAGACCGACCATCGCTGCACGCATATGGGCGTGATGAGCCTTCGTCAGTTTGTTGATGGTTTCCGGCCCATCGAAGCCGACCAGCTTCCAGACATCCGTGGCCTTGATCTTCAGCGGACCTTCCGGAATGCGCTCGCGAAGGATCTCCAGCCACGGACCGAAATCCGACGATTCATGGGCAACGCCAGCCGCTTCCGCCAGCAATGCCGGGTCATCGAGCCACAGGTTTTCACCCGCCTCCCTCTCCGCAGCTTCCGCCCATAGCTGGTCTCGCGCCGCCGCAATGCCCAAGGGATCGGCCGCCGTCGCGCGGACGATCCAGAAGCGGCGGTTGCCGGTGGTGTCGGTCAGGTAGCGGCTTTCGTTGGTGGTGCCGAAGAGGATGAATTGCCGTTGGCGTTTGGTCGCAAAGCGGCCATAGGAGAGCCTGGCGATATCTTTCCGCGCGGGGATGAAGGATTTGACGCGGTTGGTGTCGCGGCGGCTCAGGCCGTCGAGTTCGGGCATTTCCAGGATCCAGTGGCCGGCGGTTTTTTCGATGGTCACTTTGGCATCGGCGCCGATTTCGAGCTGGTCGGTGAACCAGTCGCTGTCATGGCAGAGCGCCGGGATGGCCGAGGATTTGCCGATGCCCTGGGGACCCTCGACGACGAGCATATGATCGAATTTGCAGCCCGGATCCCTGACGCGGCGAACGGCGGCGCAGAGGATCTTGCGGCCGAAGGCGCGGTTGAGCGGCGTGTCCTCGGCGCCGAAATAATCGACGAGCCAGGTGTCGATGCGCGCCTTTCGATCCCATTGAAGACGGGCGAGATAGTCGTGCACCGGATGATAGGCTCGCCGCTCGCCGATCAGCCCCAAGGCATCGACAATGTTGTCCTTGGACGGCTCCCTGCCCTGGGCCGCGCGGGCGAGCTCGAAGCGAATTTCCGCCAGCCGCGCGTCGCTCATGGCAACGATGCCGCCGTTACGATGGATCTCCAGCTCGCCCGAAAGCAGGTTGAGCTTGATGAACCATTGGCGATCGACCAACCATTGTTCGAGTTCGATATCGAAGCGCGCGATGCCCGGCAGGCGACCGAAATGCCGGAGCGCATCCCCGGCAGGTGTGATCGCCGGCGTCGGCTCATCTCCTTGGACGAACGCATCTGGGCCTTGGACGAACACATCCGGGACCGGTGCGGGACGTGCGCTTATGGAGGCCTGCACAGAAACTGTCCGCTTGAACTGCACGACGCGCCCCTCCTCCATCTCAGCAACGGGCTCCGGCGTCCAGTCGCGAACAGTCGCCCGCATGAAAGTGTCGAGCTGGTCTTGCGTCCATCCGGCATCGACGGCATCGGCGCTGTCCCAGCCACGGCATGGGAAAAGGCCTGCCTGCCAATCTTCGAAGCTGTAGTGCGCGATATCCGAAGCGTGACCCGCATCCGTGAAACCGACAAGCCGGACGCGCGCGCCGAGCTCGGCAAGATGAGCCGCGATGTCAGCCGCAGCCGCCAGGCCCGGGCCGTCGAAATCCGGCCAGATCATCACGTCACGGCCTGACAGCGGCGACCAATCGGTGTGTTTTACGCCTTGCGTTCCACCCGCCCAGGAAATGACGGTTCGCTTGGCTGCCCGGCACAGCCTGTCGCGGCACTTCTCGCCCTCGACGATCACAACCTGCTTGCCGTCACCGATCGTTTCCAGGCCGTAGAGCGACCGCGGCTTCGGGAATGGGAACCGCGACCAGGCCTCTGTCCCATCGGCCAGGCGAACGAACATGACCATCGGCGTTTCCTTGCCGCCGTCGGGCAGATCCCGGCGCAGGACATAGCCTGACAGCGAGCCATCGGCATGACGATAGGGAAAGACCATCGACGGTGTGAATGTGCCCCACTCGGATCGCTCACCCCTGCGCTTCGGATTGTAAAGCCGGATGCGCGCGCCGGCCTGAAGCAGACCGACCGGTGGCGGAAGGGGCACCAGTCCCTCATAGATGTTCCCTGCCTGGACATGCCGAGGAGGGACGTTTGGCTTGATGTCGTCGCGGCCGCCGAGAATGCGGATCGCTTCGGGAAGATCGACGCCCCTGACCTCCTGCACGAAATCGAGAACGTCGCCTTTCCTGCCGCAGCCGAAGCAATGGAACCGCTCTACGCCATCCTGGCCGATGAAGATCGTGAATGACGGGGTGTCTTCGGCGTGGAAGGGGCAGCACGTTTCGAACTCCTGCCCGTTCCGGGTGAGCTTGCAGCCGTATTGCGCTGCTGTCGAAGACAGGGACACATCGCGGCGCAGGCGTTCGACACAATGAGAGACGCCCGTCCCCGACGACGGCGCGTATTGCGATATTCTATCCATTGATGATCCGCTGAATATGGAAGCCGGTGGCTATCTGCGTTTCTGCAAAAGGGCTTTCCGATTTGGCGCGTCGCGCCTGGAGGACATTTCATCCATCCAGGCGCCAACCTCGTCAGACCGCCAGAAATTGTTTTTCGCGACCTGTATGGGAGCGGGAAACTTGCCGTCTCTCACCCAGCGCCAGAGCGTCACGTTCGAAACCGGAGCAATCTTCTGAACGTCGCTCGTACTTAAAAGTGTGTAGGGGATTGCGTTGCCGGTCATGCTCATTCCTTTATCCCTGGGATTGGAAGCAGCATGCGCGACGATGGTTGTTTATTATAAACGCGATGTATTTCAATGCGATACACGCCAATGCCATAGCGGCGGCGGACAGTCACTGCCGCAGCAGATCGATGCGGCTCGTCACCACCGACCGGCCCGAGGCGAGGTCCCGGTCAACAGTCTGCAGGCGAAGGCCGTTCTGGCCCACCTTTTCGATCATCATATTTGCGCTTCGGTCGCCATTGGTGACGCGCGCCCAAGTGACATTAAAGTTGAGAGCATCGCCTTTCCTGCTGCCGACAAGCCTGGAAGGCTGGCCCGATGGTCCCGTGTAGTTGCCGGTGTAGCGTTGACCGGCCGCCTTCACATTTGCCGAGAAGCTTCTTGTGAGGACGGCGAGAGCGCGACAGGTGCCGTTCATGGAAATTGCGGAAGCACTCGCGTTGGATTTCAGATTGCACGACACATTGACCTTCGTGCCGCCAATCTTGGTCAGGACCATTCCGCCTCCATCCCAGTCGCCTGCAAGCGAGTTCAGAAAGTCCGCGTCGGACGCATTCGCGTTGGCGGTCAAACATGAATACGAGAGCAATGTTGCGATCAGAAGAGGACGCATGAGAGCACCCAAAGTTTCCCCTGGGCTGAAAACATTCAAAGCGGGAAATTGTTCCGCCGTGCTCCGGAACTCGCGGTCTTACTCGTGCCAGTGCTTGGCCACCCAGGGTGTCGGCAATATATAGTGGCGCAGGTAGCGGAAGGGTCGTTTGCCGTCGCGTTTGCTGACGTCGAAGACGCCCTTGATATGAGCGAGCCTCGTTTCGGCCCGGCCTTTCGGGCCGAATTTCCCTTCGATGGCGTTCTGCGGGTGGAAGCCGCGCGGGAAGAGGACGACGCGAGCGCTGGACGGCAGGCGCGGTGCGAAGAAATAGTTCAACGGAAAGGCCCAGTGACAGTCCTGCCGGAAATGCAGAACCCAGCTGCGCGGGTAGAATTTCACGCCTCCGGGCGCTCTGCGGGTGACGAAGCGCTGTTCATACTGATACTCATCGGCCACTTTCTGCGGATTGGCCCTGAACTCTTCCTGCAGCGGCAGGAGCTTGCCGACCGGAAAGCGAAAGAGCGAGCTCTGGCCGAGCCTTTCGAAAGGCGTGGTCTGGTTGCGGGCCATGACGACGTCATCAGGCCCTCCGACTTCGAAAAAGTCATTGAGGGAGGCGACGATAACAAGGTCGAGGTCCAGATAGAGG
>Ga0207425_1001185_pt1 | contig 11611 bp, 7 predicted proteins | sample AraplaF_Col_mTSA_FD_184255 | JGI IMG/M metagenome (GOLD analysis project Ga0207425, IMG submission 184255) | Arabidopsis root microbial communities from the University of North Carolina, USA - plate scrape MF_Col_mTSA (SPAdes) (version 3) | ecosystem: Host-associated > Plants > Roots > Endosphere...
CCCGCCACACGGGCAGCTCGAAGAAGAAGGTCGTTCCCACCCGGCTTTCCGTGGTGAAGCCTATGCTTCCGTCCATGCGCTCGATGATGGCCTTGGAGATGCTCAGGCCCAGGCCGGTTCCGCCTTTTTGCCGCGTGTCGGAGGAGTCGGCCTGGGAAAACTTCTGGAAGATGCGCTGGCGGAATTCATCCGGAATGCCGGGGCCGCTGTCGGTGATTTCCACGCGCGCGCGCCCCGCGTCCGTGCGCAGCGAAACCTGCACGGCGCCTCCCGGCGGCGAGAACTTGATGGCATTGGACAGCAGGTTGGTCACCACCTGGATCAGCCGGTCGCTGTCGACGCAGACCTGCACGGGCGCCTCCATCCTGCCCAGCGCCAGCGTCACGCCGTGCTGCTCCGCGAAGCCTTCATTGGCGGCCAGGGCCTGCTCCAGCAGGGGCTCCAGCTCCATGGGCCTCAGCTCAAAACTCATCTTGCCGGATTCGATTTTTTCGCTGTCGAGGATGTCGTTGATAAGCCGGATCAGCCGCTCGCAGTTGCTCTTGGCGATGCCCACCAGGTTTTTGGCCTGCGCCGGCAACTCGCCCGTCACACCGCCCCAGACCAGCCCGAGCGAGCCGCGTATCGAGGTCAGCGGCGTGCGCAGCTCATGGCTGACGGTGGAGACGAATTCGCTCTTCATGCGGTCTATGCGCTTGAGCTCGGTCACGTCGTTGCCCAGCGATGAAAACCCAACGACCATGCCCTGCTCGTCCCCCTCGCCGTAGCGCGGGAAATGGCTCATGACGTATTCACGCCGCTCGCCGCCGGGCGTCACCTGCACGCACTCGTAGCGAACCGAATAGCCCGCCAGCGCCTCCTGCACATGGCCCTTGACCTGCTCGTACAGCTGCGGCCCCATGACCTCGAACAGGGTCCGGTTCTGTATCTGTTCGGACGGCAGGCCGAAGGCCTCTTCATAAGCCCGGTTGTGGAACTGGAAGCGCTCCTCCCTGTCGACATAGGCGATCAAGGCCGGAACGGCGTCGGTCAGCTCGCGCAGCTGGGCTTCGCTGCTGCGCAGGGCGTCGCTGATGCGGTTGCTTTCGGTGATGTCATGGATGATCGCGGTGAACAGCCGGCGGCCGCCGACATTGACGTCGCCGAAAGAGGCGTTCACCGGGAACTCGGTGCCGTCGTGGCGCAGGCCCAGGACCTTGACGTCCCATTCGCGAAAGCCGCGCTGGCGCCCGCCCAGGCTGGCGAAGAAGGCCTGAAACCCCATGCGGTAGCGCGTGGGCAGCAGCATGGTCACTTCGCGGCCCACCAGGTCGTCGAGCCGGTAACCGAAGAGATGGCGGGCGGCGCTGTTGGCGTTGACGATGATGCCCTCCTGGGTGGCCGTCACCAATCCTTCGGCCATGCTCTCGGTCACGGCCCGGCTCATGGCCTCGCTGTCGGAAAGCCTGGCCTCGACGCGGCGGCGCTTTTCCTGCGCCCTGACGATCATCTGGATGGCCCAGCCGAACACGCTCAGGCACAGCAGCCCGCCCAGCAGGATCAATTGCTTGACGGTCTGCGCGGTCTGGCGCGTTTCCTCTTTTGAGTGCTCCAGCGCCTGAATTTCGGCCGCCTTGATGCGGGCCACCAGCGCCTCTATCTCGTCATGAAGCCGGCGGTTGGGCGCGCTGCCGACGACGGCGGCCGCAGCGTCCAGCCCGGTTTGCTGACGGGCGGCGATGGCCAGCTCCATGAGTTCGAAGCGGCGCGTCATGGCCTCGCCCAGGGCGCGCCAGTCCTGGCCCGTGCCGGCTTGCGTATGCACGCGCTGCAGCGCCTGCTGACTCAGCGAGCGGGCCCGCTGGTAGGCGGCAAGGTCACCGGCAACATTGGTCAGCAGGTAACGCCGCTGCGAAGACTCCGCCGCCTGAAACTCCGAGACGACCTGCTCCAGCAGCAGCACCGTTTCGCGGGCCTCGGTTTCGCTTTGCGTGCCGCTGATCAGCGAATTGATCGTGAGATAGGAAGCCGCGATGCTCAGGATGATCAGGATCATCCCGGCGCCCAGCGCGACGTTGATGGTGGCGCGAAAAGGCAGCCTCATGGCACTTGAGCCGGCAGGCCTGGTTGACCAGAAAAGCGGCTCATCTGGCCATGCTCGCGCGCTACTGCGAGCCCAGCACGGTGCGGACCGCCTGGATCAGCGATTCGGTCTCCACGGGCTTGGTGATGTAGCCGTCGGCGCCGCTGGCCAGGCCCTTGAGCACCGCCTCGCGCGTGGCCTTCGCCGTGAGCATGATCACGGGAATGTCCTTGAGCTGGGGATGCGAGCGGATGCGCAGCAGGATGTCAAAACCGTCGGCATCGGGCAGCATGACGTCCAGCAGCACCAGGTCGGGAATCGGCGTCTTGCGGAACTCGGCCACCACTTCGGCGCGCGAGCCCGCTACCCGCACGTCGAAGCCCTCGAAGGTCAGGTAATGGTTCAGGAACTTGGCCAGGTGCTCATCGTCGTCCACGATGATGGCCGACTGGCGTTCGCCAGGCGCGCGCTGGCGCGGCGAGCCTCGCTTGCGGGCAATGCGGACGTAGTAGTTGGACTTCTTGAGCGTGGCCGCGCAGAGGTCGGCTTCGGCACCCGCCTCGGTGAGCGCCGCCGGGCTCAGCTGGAACTGCAGCGAGGCGGCGAACGGGTCCGGCGCGACCTGCGTCACCAGCCCCTTGGCCAGCAGCAGTTTCAAGGTGTTGTCCAGCGTCGCGCCGACGGCTTCTCCCACGCTCTGGCGTATTTGTGCCATGGACAGGATGCCGTCGAGGCGCACCAGCAGCTCCACTTCGGGCGGTGAAATCGTGGTGGCGGCGCTGCGCAGCTCTTGCTGGCCTTTGGGCGTAACTGCGTAGATGTCGTTGTACTGCACGGTGTAGCTCCTCTCTGTGGGTAAGGGGCATGACATGCGCCTGGGCGCCCTGCCTGATGATTCTAAGGGTCCAGGGCCGGCCCGAATGGCGTACGCCCGCAGTAAGAAGATACACCAAGCGGGACGGCCCGGGTCTTCATGGCGATTTCGCGGCATCGGTCGGCGGCAAGGCCGAGCGCAGCGCCTCCATCAGTTCGCCCAGCGAATCCTCCATGCGCAGCAGCAGCTCGTCGATGCCCTCACGCGGCGCGTTGTCGCGCAGCGCCTGCTCCAATGCCTCGGCGTCCTGCGGCAGTTGCGTGGCGCCTATCTGCGCCGAGACGCCGCGCAGCGAGTGGCTCAGCAGTTCCGCCGCCTTCAGGTCGCCGGCCGCCAGCGCTTCGCGTATGCGTACCGGCGTGTCCGCTCGGCCGTCCATGAAGCGGCGCAGCATCGAAATGTAAAAACCTTTCATGTTCATCGCCCGGCTCAGTCCCACCGTCAGGTTGATTCCGGTAATGCTGTCCGGCAGCGTCTCGTCGCCGGCGCCCGCCGCATCCGCCGCCTGCACGGCGGCGAGGCGGGAGGCCTGCGTGCCAGCGGCGGCCGGCACCGGCGCGGCGGCGCTCGCACCACCGGCCTGCAGCGCGGGCTCCAGGCTGTCCAGCGCCCTGCGCAGCTCGGCGGCGGCGTCCGCGCGCTGCGCGGGCGTGAGGCGGCCCGGGTCCAGCTCCAGGCGCAAGCCGGGCCGGTCGCACTGGATCACTCCCGCCGCGACGGCCGGCGGGGCCGGGGTCTTGCGGACCGCGTAAACCGTGATGGGCTCGGAAAACCCCTTGGCGATCACCGGCTCGCGTTCTTCGACCTCGATGTCGCCCTGAACCAGATCATGGGTGTCCCTGGAAATCAGGATGCCGCCGGGCTCGGCGGCCTGCTCCAGCCGGGCGGCGAGGTTCACCTCCCGGCCGATGATGGTGTAGTCCATGCGCAGGTTGCTGCCGAAGTTGCCGACGTCGCAAAAGCCCGAGTTGATGCCTATGCGTATCTCGAAAGCCTTGGGGATGCCCATGGCCTTCCAGCGCTGCCGCAGTTCGGCCATGCGCTGTTGCATGGCCACGGCCATCCTGACGCACTGCACCGCGTCCTGGCGCGGGCCCAGGGTGTGGGGATCGCCAAAGAAGATGACGATGGCGTCGCCGATGAACTTGTCCAGGGTCGCGCCGTACTCGGCGGCGATCTGCGACATTTCCTCGAAGTAACTGTTGAGCAAAAACGTAACTTCCTCGGGCTGCCACTGCGCCGTGGAGGCCGTGAAGTTCTTGATGTCCGAGAAAAACACCGTAAGCCGTTTGCGCTGGGTCTGGATTTCGGCCTGGCGGGAGCCGTCAAACAGCGACTGGTAGACCTGCGGCGCAAGGTAGCGCGACAGCTGCTCGGACAGGGTCTTCAGGCGTTTGGCATTGGCGCTGCGCTCCAGGTGCAGCCTCACGCGCGCCAGCAGCACGGGCGGGCTGATCGGCTTGGTGATGTAGTCGGTGGCACCCAGGTCCAGCCCGAACTGCTCTTCTTCAACGCTGCTCAGCGCCGTGAGGAAGATGACGGGAATATCGGCCGTGCGCGGGTCGCGCGCCAGCCGTCGCATGACCTCATAGCCGTCCATGCCGGGCATCATCACGTCCAGCAGGATGATTTCGGGGCGCCGATCGGACAGCGCCACCTGCAGGCCCTCTTCGCCCGACTCGGCGGCCTCCACCTCATAGTCGTCCCGCAACAGGGCGACAAGGAAAAACCGGACGTCCGCCGTGTCGTCCACCACCAGGACGCGGGCGCGGCGCGCGGGACGCGGCCCGCTTTGCTCGCTTACGGCTTCAGTCATGCGGCTCCTCCATGTGTGACGGGGGGCCGGCCTCCGGCCTGGCCGGTTACCGGGATTGGCGCGCGCGGATGCGCATTGTCGCGCGCCGGCTTATTTCACCAGTTCCGCCCGCATGGCGTCAATCACCGCCTTGTAGTCGGGTTTCCCAAAAATGGCGCTTCCGGCCACAAAGGTGTCGGCGCCGGCAGCAGCCACGCGCGCGATGTTGTCGGCCTTGATGCCGCCGTCGACTTCGAGGCGGATGTCCTTGCCCGAGGCCTCTATGCGCTTGCGTGCCTGCTCAATCTTGCGCAGCGCCGAATCGATGAAACTTTGCCCGCCGAAGCCGGGATTAACGCTCATGATCAGGATCAGGTCGATGTCCTCTATCACCCAGTCCAGCACGTCCAGCGGCGTGGCCGGATTGAACACCACCCCGGCCTTGCAACCCTTGGCCTTGATGGCCTGCACGCTGCGGTGCACATGGCCGGAGGCCTCGGGGTGGAAGCTGATCAGGTCGGCGCCGGCGTCGGCAAAAGCCGCGGCCAGCGCGTCGACGGGTTGCACCATCAGGTGCACGTCCACCGGCACCGGCGTGCCGTCGGCCTTTTTGGCGTGCGGCTTGAGCGCCTGGCAAATCATGGGACCGAAAGTCAGGTTGGGCACATAGTGGTTGTCCATCACGTCGAAGTGGATCCAGTCGGCGCCGGCGGCGATGACGGCCTTGATCTCCTCGCCCAGGCGGGCGAAATCGGCGGACAGGATGGAAGGGGCGATCCGGTAGGTGGGCGGCTGGTTTTTAGGCATGGCAGGATTGTCGCAGCAAGCCGCGGCCCCCGCCTGCCCTTGGTGTTGCCCGCTGTTTCGCCGGGCCAACAGCCACGGCAGGCGGTTAACATGATCGCCAACAGTTCCAGAGCCATGCCCAAATACCAGTTTTCCTGCGAAGTCGTCCCCCAATACCTGCCCGAGCAATCGGCGCCGGAAGACCATGTCTACGGGTTTTCCTATACCGTCACGGTCACCAACACTGGCGAAGTGACGGCCCAGCTGATCTCGCGCCACTGGGTCATCAGCGACGCCAATGGGCACAACGAGGAGGTCAAGGGCCTGGGCGTAGTCGGCCACCAGCCGCTGCTCAAGCCGGGCGAGTCTTTCCAGTACACCAGCGGGTCGCGCCTGCGCACGCCCAGCGGCACCATGCACGGCAGCTATTTTTGCGTCGCCGAGGACGGCGAGCGCTTCGAGGCGCCTATTCCCATGTTCGTGCTGGAAGCGCACAACGGCAACGGCAGCGTCCCGCCCGGCCGCGTCCTGCATTGATCCCCCGGTCCTGAGCGTCCGATGAAAGACCTGGCATCCCTGCTCAAGGCGCTGGATCCGGACGCCGGCCTGGCCCAGCGCCACGTCTGGCTGATCAAGCTCTTCGAATGGATACGCGGCGATGAGACTTCCGTCCCGGCCGCGGTGGCACGGGTGCAGTCCTTCATCGGTGCCGTCGAGATGCAGCCTGAGCTGCGCGCGCGCCTGCAGGCCTGGTGGCAGACGCTGATCCAGACGGTCGACATCACCACCTTGCTGGCCGATTTCGGCTTCGCGCCGCGCACGGCCTTCGTCAGTGAACTGGCCGAGCGCCTGCGCCGCAAATGGCTGCCCGGCACGCCCGAGACCGTCGACGCCTCCGAGCTGTTTCCCCTGGTGGCGCCCACCCGCTTTGACGCGCAGTGGATGGGCGCGCTCGAGGAGCCCCAAATCGCCCGGCTGAGCCAGCTGCTGTCGGCCAGCCCCGAGATGGACACGCTGCACTGGCATTACAGCCTGATGGACGCGCTGGCCTATTGCACGGCGCAGATCCGCGCCACCGGCTTCGCGCCCGAGCTGCGCCTGCGCATGAACCGCGCCACGCCGCACGCGCGCGCCTTTCATGCGCTGCCGGCCGACATCGACGGGCTGCGCAACGCCTTCTTCAAACCCGAACGGGACGAGGCGCAGCTACAGGCCGCGATCGCGCAATACCGCGAGCGGCTGGACGCCTGCCGCCAGGCTGTCAACAGCATCTACACGCACCTGGAGGAAAACGGCATTTCGGTCGGCATGGTGTTTCGCCTGCGCCAGCTGCGCGAGCGCATGCTGCGCGTGCGCGAACTGCTCGACAGCCTGGTCTCGCCCAAGCCGGCCATGGCGGCCGTCAAGCTGCTGGGGCGCCGCGTCATCACCGCGCAAGAGGGCAAAAGCATCAGCGCGCTGATCAGCGCCAACTCCACGCTGCTGTCGGCCAAGGTGGCCGAGCGCAGCGCCGAGACCGGCGAGACCTACATCACCCGCACGCGCGGCGAATACCGTGAAATGCTGGGCAAGGCCATGGGCGGCGGCGCCGTCACGGCCCTCACCACGCTGCTCAAGTTCATGATCGTCGCGGTGGGCCTTTCGGCCTTCTGGGGCGGCTTCTGGTCCGGCCTCATGTATGCCGCCAGCTTCATCCTGATCCAGCTGCTGCATTTCACGCTGGCCACCAAGCAGCCGGCCATGACCGCGCCGGCCATGGCGGCCAAGCTCAAGGACCTCGGTTCGGCCGATGCCGCCAGCACCATCGAAGCCTTTGTCGACGAGGTCACGCACCTGGTGCGCTCGCAGGTGGCGGCGGTCTTCGGCAACGTGTTCATGGTGGTGCCCGCGGTGCTGCTGGTCAACACGCTGGTGCTGTTGCTGCTGGGCCGGCCCATGATCAGCCCCACCGAGGCCGAGCATGTACTGGGCACGCTGACCTTGCTGGGCCCCACGCTGATGTGGGCGGGCTTTACCGGCGGCATCCTGTTCGCGGCCAGCATGATCGCGGGCTGGACCGAAAACTGGTTCGTGCTGCACCGCCTGGACTCGGCCATGCGCCACAACCCGCGCATCACCGCCGTGCTGGGCAGCGAGCGCGCGGCCCGCTGGTCGAGCTTTATGCGCGACAACATCTCGGGCTTCGCCTCCAACATCGCGCTGGGTTTCATGCTGGGGCTGATCCCGGCCTTCACCGGCTTCTTCGGCGTGGAACTCCAGGCGCGCCACGTCACGCTGTCCACCGGCCAGCTGGCCGCGGCCGGCGCCTCGTTGGGCCTGGAAGCCTTCAAGCACCCCACCATCTGGTGGTGCGTCGCGGCCATTCCGCTGATAGGCGCGCTCAACCTCGGCGTGAGTTTTTACCTCGCGTTCCGCCTGGCCCTGCAGGCGCACAACGTGAGCAATGTGGACCGCGCCCGCATTCGCGCCGCCATCTGGGCGCGCTGGCGCAGCCATCCGCGCAGCTTTTTCATGCCTGAATAAGCTCACCCCCGTCCAGGCTCACTGCGTGTAGCCTGTTCCCCCCCTCCCAGGGGGCGAGCGCCTGCGGTCTGGCAAAGCCAGTCCCGCGGCCCCCACTGGTGAACATGCCTCCATTAGGTTGCGCCGCTGGGCTCTTCACCCAACAAGCATGGGTGGCATTTCCGGCCTTGTCCTACAGGCTCGCACCGGAGGCGCCTGTAAATTAATGCAACAAGTTTTCTTTCGCGCAAACCCACCGGGCCCCAGGCCGTAAAGGCCGGCCGACCAACGCGCAACATGCCGCCTCCAGGGGCCTGTCTGCAGAAGTTCCTATCAGAGTGGAGACCCATCCCCCATGAATGACATCCTGGCCATCTGGGCCGAATGGATCAAACCTTCGGCAGGCTTGCCGACCGTGCAGTGGTCCATCCTTCTTGCGGTGGCCGCCGCCGCGGGCCACTTGCTGAACCGCTATACCGGCCTGCCCAAGGTGGTCGGCTATTCGCTGGTCGGCGGCGTTGCCGGCCTGGCCGGGTTCACCGGCGCGGTCTGGCCGCTGCAGGGCACGGGGCTGTTCCTGCTGGAACTGGGCGTGGCTGTGGTGCTGTTCGAGGCCGGCGGGCGCATTCCGCTGCGCTGGTTTCGCCACAACCCCATGGTGCTGGTGCAAAGCCTGGCCGAATCGGCGCTGACCTTCATCCTCGTGTACTGGGCCCTGGGCGCGATGAGCGTGCGCGTCGCCGTGGCCGAACCGCTGGCCCTGCTGGCCATGGCCGCTTCGCCGGCGGTGCTGTCGCGCGTGGCCATAGACACGCGCGCGGCGGGCCCGGTCACCGAACGCGCGCTGGTGCTGTCCACGCTGGGCACGCTCTATGCGCTCACGCTATGCAGCGCCCGCGCCGGCATGATGCACCGCCCCGAATCGGGTGTGGCCAGCGTGCTCAGCACGCTCTACCCGGTGCTGGTGGTGCTGGGCCTGTCGGTGGTGGTGGGCGCGGTGCTGGCCCTCACGCTGCGCACCGCGCTGCGCGTGATGAGTCCCACCAGCGAAAACACCGCCATCCTGCTGCTGGCCCTGATCGCCGCCGGCGCCGCGCTGGCGGCCCACTTCGGCGGCTCGGCGCCGCTGGCGGCATTGCTGGGCGGCATGCTGCTCAAGCAGCTCAATCCGCGCCCCTGGTCATGGCCGCGGCAGATGGGCACGGCCTCCGCCATGCTGACCATGCTGATGTTCGTGCTGGTCTCGGTGGTGGCGGCGCAGGCCGACTGGAGCGGCCCGGTGGCAGGCATGGTCATCGCCATGGTGCTGGCGCGCATGGCGGCCAAGATCATCGGTGTTGCCATCGGCAACGCGGGCAGCGGCGCCAGCTGGAAACAAGCCCTGTGGGTGGGCTGCGCGATGTCGCCGATGTCCTCGGTCGCGCTGCTGCTGGTGTCGCAGTTCGCCACGGCCTCGGGCGCCCTGGGCCGGCAGATCGCCAGCGTGGCCCTGCCCGCCATCCTGCTGATGGAGGTACTGGGCGCGGTGCTGGCCACCGTGGCCATTTACCGCGCCGGCGAAAGTTCCAAACCCTGGGCGCCGCTCACGCGCGGCCCCGCATCCGGACCCGTCCATGAGCCTTGAACCTTTTCACAAATCGGCCGCGCTGTCGCTGGGCGTGGAGCTTGAGCTGCAGCTGGTGAACACGCATGACTACGACCTCGCGCCCTATGCCGAGGACATGCTGCGCCTGATGTCCAAAATCCCGCTGCCCGGCGCCGTGGTGCCCGAGATGACCTCCAGCATGATTGAGGTCTCGACCGGGATCTGCCACAACGCCTCGGAGGTGCTGGGCCAGCTTTCGCAGATCCGCGACGCGCTGGTCAAGAGCGCCGACAAGCTCAACATCGCCGTGGTCGGCGGCGGCACCCATCCCTTCCAGCAGTGGCATGAGCGCCGCATCTACGACAAGCCGCGCTTTCGCGAACTGTCCGAGCTCTACGGCTATCTTTCCAAGCAGTTCACCATCTTCGGCCAGCACGTGCACGTGGGCTGCCCCGACGCCGATAGCGCGCTGCTCACGCTGCACCGCATGTCGCGCTACATCCCGCACTTCATCGCGCTGTCGGCCTCCTCGCCCTATGTGCAGGGCCAGGACACGGCCTTCGACTCGGCCCGGCTCAACTCGGTGTTCGCCTTTCCGCTCTCGGGCCGAGCCCCCTTCGCGCTGACCTGGGACGACTTCACCGTGTACTTCGACAAGATGACGCGCACCGGCGTGGTCAAGAGCATGAAGGACTTTTACTGGGACATCCGGCCCAAGCCGGAGTTCGGCACCATCGAGATCCGCGTGTTCGACACGCCGCTCACGGTGGAGCGCGCCACCGCGCTGGCGGGTTTTGTCCAGTCGCTGGCCTCCTGGTTCATGCACGAGCAGCCCTTTGTGCCCACCGAGGACGACTACCTGGTCTACACCTACAACCGCTTCCAGGCCTGCCGCTTCGGCCTGGACGCGGTCTATGTGGACCCCGCCACCGGCGGCCACATGCCGCTGCGCGAGCACATACTGCTGACCATGGCGCAGATCGAGCGCCATGCCACCGCCATGGGCGCGGGCGCCTCGCTGCACCTGCTGCGAAACAGCGTGGAGCGCGGCGACAACGATGCCCGCTGGCTGCGCGAAAGGCAGGGCGAGGAACACCTGCTGGCCGAAGTCATACGCCAGGCGTCGGAACGTTTTCGCGGCGGCCTCACGCACCAGCAGAATTTCTGAAACCCCTGCCGGCGCAGCCTGTATGCTCTGCGCCATGGGTGAATTTGACCTGATCGCACGCTACTTCACGCGCCCCGCCGCGCGCGCGGCGCTGGGCGTGGGCGACGATTGCGCGCTGCTGCAGCCCGCGCCCGGAACGCAGCTGGCGATTTCCAGCGACATGCTGGTCGAGGGCCGGCATTTCTTCGCGGACGTGGACCCTTTCACGCTGGGCCACAAGGCGCTGGCCGTCAACTTGAGCGACCTGGCTGCCTGCGGTGCCAAACCCCTGGCCTTCACGCTGGCGCTGGCACTGCCGCGGGTCGACGAGGCCTGGCTGGCGGCTTTTTCGAAAGGCCTGCTGGCGCTGGCCGATGCGCACGGCTGCGAGCTGGTGGGCGGCGACACCACGCAGGGGCCGCTCAATATCTGCATCACCGTGTTCGGCGAAGTGCCCGTGCTGAACGGCAAAAGCCAGGCGCTGCTGCGCTCGGGCGCAAAAGCCGGTGACGACCTGTATGTCAGCGGCACGCTGGGCGACGCGCGGCTCGCGCTGGACGCGCTGCGCGGCACGGTGTCCTTGCAGCCCGGCTTGCTGGCCCAGGCCAGGCGCCGGCTGGAGCAACCCACACCGCGTGTGGCTTTGGGCCAGGCGCTGCGCGGCATCGCTTCGGCGGCCATCGACGTGAGCGACGGCCTGATTGGCGACCTGCAGCACATCCTGCGCGCCTCGAGCGCGGGGGCCACACTGGAAACCGCGCTCGCGGCCCATCTGGTGGCCGCTAGCGCCCACCCCGATTGGCCCGGAACCGGCATTGGCGCTGAAAAGCAGCTGGAGTTCGCGCTGGCCGGCGGCGACG
>Ga0207425_1001205_pt1 | contig 11425 bp, 7 predicted proteins | sample AraplaF_Col_mTSA_FD_184255 | JGI IMG/M metagenome (GOLD analysis project Ga0207425, IMG submission 184255) | Arabidopsis root microbial communities from the University of North Carolina, USA - plate scrape MF_Col_mTSA (SPAdes) (version 3) | ecosystem: Host-associated > Plants > Roots > Endosphere...
CGCCATGATGGGTTTTTACGTCACCCTCTTCGGCGACAGGCACGCACTGTCGGCGAAAAAAGTCCAGCACTACCCGCTGGATGCGTCCACGCGCACCGCCATCATCATGCCCATCTGCAACGAGGACGTGCGCACCGTGTTCGCCGGCCTGCGCGCCACCTGCGAGTCGGTGGCCATGACAGGCCATGTGCAGAGCTTCGACGTGTTCGTGCTGTCCGACAGCAACAACCCGGACATCATCCAGGCCGAGCGCGCCGCCTGGGAAGACCTGCGCGCCCAGCTGGCCGGCCACCCCGACCAGCCGCAGATAGAGGTCTACTACCGCCTGCGCAAACGCCGCACCGACCGCAAGGCCGGCAACGTGGCCGACTTCTGCCGCCGCTGGGGCAAGGATTACCGCTACATGGTGGTGCTGGATGCCGACAGCGTGATGAGCGGCGACTGCCTGGTCTCCATGGTCAAGCTGATGGAAGCCAACCCCAAGGCCGGCATCATCCAGACCGCCACCCAGGCCATAGGCCATGTGACCCTGCATGCGCGCGCGCAGCAGTTCGCCTCGCGCGTGACGGGGCGCCTGTTCACCCTGGGCATGCAGTTCTGGCAGATGGGCGAGTCGCACTACTGGGGCCACAACGCCATCATCCGCATAGAACCCTTCATGAAACATTGCGCGCTGGCCCACATCCCGGGCAAGGGCGGCATGGCCGGCAGCATCATGTCGCACGATTTTGTCGAAGCCGCGCTGATGCGCCGCGCCGGCTACCACGTCTGGCTGGTGGGCGACCTGGTCGGCAGCTACGAGCAGCAGCCGCCGGACCTGCTGGCCGAGCTGCAGCGCGACCGCCGCTGGTGCCAGGGCAACCTGCAGAACTCGCGCCTGATCGCCGAGCCCGGCATACACCCGGTGCACCGCTCCATGTTCGGCACCGGCGCCATGGCCTACCTGTCGGCGCCACTGTGGCTGTGCTTCCTGACCCTGGGCACCGCGCTGTGGCTGTCGGGCTCACCCATGATCGCCGACTGGACGCTGCTGCCGGGCGAGCTGATGTCGCTGTGGGCCTGGACGCTGTGCATGCTGTTCCTGCCGCGCATCCTGGGCATCGCCGCCGTGCTGATCAACCGCCAGCAACAGTCCTACGGCGGCACCGCCAGCCTGCTGCGCAGCGCGCTGCTGGAAACCCTGATCGCCCTGCTGCAGGCCCCCATCCGCATGCTGGCGCACTCGCTGTTCGTGGTGGTGGCGCTGACAGGCCTCAAGCTCGAATGGAAGTCGCCCCCGCGCGAAGCGGCGGCCGTGCCCTGGCGCCACGCGCTGGCGCAGCTGGCACCCATGTCGGGCGTGATCGCGCTGCTGGCCGTCGGCATTGCCGTGATCGACGCGCGTGCGCTGGTCTGGCTGATCCCGGTGGGCCTGCCGCTGCTGCTGTCCATCCCGATGACGGTGCTCACCAGCAAGGTCGGCGTGGGCACGGCCCTGCGCGCGCAAAACTACCTGCTGATTCCGGAAGAGACCCGCTCCCCTGCGGTGCTGCGCCGCGCCTGGCTGCATGCCAGCCGGCTGGCCCAGCCGCGGCTGAAGGCGGCCTGAGGCCCTGAACAGCCCATGAAAAAAAGCCGCTTGAAGCGGCTTTTTTTCATGGGGCTTGGTTTTTCAGAATTTCGGCATGCCTTTCATGCCGCCCATGCGCTTCATCATCTTCATCATGCCGCTGCCCTTCATCTTCTTCATCATGCCCTGCATCTGCTCGAATTCGTTGAGCAGCCGGTTGACTTCCTGAACGTGCACGCCGGAGCCGGCAGCGATACGGCGCTTGCGCGTGGCCTTGATGAGCTCGGGCTTGCGGCGCTCCAGCGGCGTCATGCTCTGGATGATGCCTTCCTTGCGCTTGATGTCCCTCTCGGCCTTGTCCATGTCGACCTGGCCGGCCTTGGCGGTCATTTGCGCCGGCAGCTTGTCCAGCAGGCTGGACAGGCCGCCCATGTTCTTCATCTGCTGCAGCTGGCCCAGGAAGTCGTTGAGGTCAAAGCCGTCGCCCGACTTGATTTTGGCGGCCAGCTTTTGCGCCGCAACCACGTCCACGCCGGCGGCGACCTGTTCGACCAGCGCCACGATGTCGCCCATGCCCAGGATACGTCCCGCATGGCGTTCGGCGTCGAACACCTCCAGGCCGTCGATTTTCTCGCTGGTGCCGGAAAACTTGATGGGCGCGCCGGTGATCTGCCGCACGCTGAGCGCCGCGCCACCGCGCGAATCGCCGTCGGTCTTGGTCAGGATGATGCCGGTCAGCGGCAGCGCCTCCTTGAAGGCCTTGGCGGTGTTGACCGCGTCCTGGCCCTGCATGGCATCGACGACGAACAGGGTCTCGACCGGGTTCAGGATGGCGTGCAGTTCCTTGATCTCGGCCATCAGGGCTTCGTCAATGGCCAGCCGGCCGGCCGTATCGACCAGCAGCACGTCAAAGAAGTGCTTGCGGGCGTAGTCAATGGCCGCGCGGGCGATGTCGGCCGGTTTTTGCTCGGGTGTGCTGGGAAACCATTCGGCGCCGGCCTGTTTGGTAACCGTCTTGAGCTGCTCGATGGCGGCAGGGCGGTAGACGTCGCCCGAGACCGTCAGGACTTTTTTCCTGCGCTTTTCAATCAGGTGCTTGGCCAGCTTGGCCGTCGTGGTCGTTTTACCCGCGCCCTGCAGGCCGGCCATCAGGATGACCGCCGGCGGCTGCGCCGCCAGGTTGATGTCGCTCACGCCCTCGCCCATGGTGGCGGCGAGTTCCTTGTTGACGATACCGACCAGCGCCTGGCCCGGCGAGAGCGAACCCATCACCTCCTGGCCCAGCGCCTTTTCCTTGACCCGGGCGATGAAGTCGCGCACCACCGGCAGGGCCACGTCGGCCTCCAGCAGGGCCATGCGAACTTCGCGCAGCATGTCCTGCACATTGGATTCGGTGATGCGGGCCTGGCCTCGCATTTCCTTGACGAGGCGGGATAACTTGTCGGTAAGGGCTGAGGCCATGGGAAGGCGCCACGGGCGTGGGGCGGTTAGGTGGGAAAGGAAAGGCTGCCAAGAGGCCGGCGGGGAAAGCCGCCGGGAAAGCAGTAAAGGCTAAACTCTAGCCATGATTTTAGCTTTGAGCGACTGGTGGGGTCTTGCGGCGGCGGCAGGCGCCGCTGTTGCCTATGCCGTCCTGGCGCTGGCCGCGCCGCGCCTGGGTGCCGCCGCCGTACGCGGCCTGCTGCTGGCGGCCTGGCTGCTGCACGCGTTGGCACTGGCCGACGGCCTGCTCGGCGAGCCGCCGCGCTTCGGTTTTGCGCCCGCGCTGTCCATGACCGTCTGGCTGGTGCTGACCGTGTATGCGATCGAAAGCCGCCTGTTTCCGCAGCTTCAGGCCCACTGGGCGCTGGCGGGCCTGGGCAGCGTGGCGGTCATCCTGACGGCCATTTTCCCCGGCACCACCTACCACGCCATCGCATCGCCCTGGCTGCCGCTGCACTGGGCCCTGGGCATCGCGTCCTACGGGCTGTTTGCCGCGGCGGTCGTGCACGGCTGGCTCATGACGCGCTCCGAGCGCTCCATCCGGCTGGCCGCGCAAACCGACGCCGGCGTGCCGCTGATGACGCTGGAGCGCCTGACCTTTCGCTTCGTGGAAGCCGGCTTTGTGCTGCTGTCAGCCACGCTGTTCGTGGGCTGGCTGTTTGCCGAAACGCTTTACGGGCCGGGACTGGCCTGGAAGTGGAACCACAAAACCGTGTTCTCGGTGCTGGCCTGGCTGACCTTTGCCGGCCTGCTGATCGGCCGCGCGCGTCTCGGCTGGCGCGGGCGCAAGGCGGTGCATGTGCTGTACCTGGGCTCCGGCCTGCTGCTGCTGGGCTATGCCGGTTCACGCTTTGTGCTTGAAGTCATCCTGAGGCGGGCATGAAGTACCTGCTGGTCATGGGTCTGGTGCTCGTGGTGTTCTGGATCTGGCGGCACAACCGTGAAACGGAACGAGGTGAGGCCGCGCCCGCCCGCCAGCCAGCCCCGCAAAAACCGGGAACCGCCGTCACCGAAATCGTCGCCTGCGAGGTTTGCGGCGTGCATTTGCCAAAAACTGAAGCGCTGATCGGCAACAAAGGCGTTTACTGCAGCGACGCGCACCGGCGCCAGGCCGGAGGCTAGATGAGCACGCCGTCCCATTGGTTTGAAACCGGCGGCGACAAGGGCTCAGGCAGCTGGGAAATCACGTCCGGGCCCGGCTCTTTCGGCCGCCTGTGGCATGTTTTCATGACAGCGCGCGTCGCCATCGCCGCCGTGCTGGTCGTGCTGCAGGCATTCATCTACGTACTGGGCAACATCACCAACCACTGGTCCATCGCGACCTGTATCGCCTACCTGTGCGCCACCCTGGCCGTGCGGGTCTGGTCGCGGCCGCGGCCGCCCGGCAGCACCTTCGACGCGCAATGGGTGCTGACCATAGGCGTGGACGTCGTTGCCTTCTCGGCGCTGAACTTCCTGCAGTCCGGCGGCATCAATTACACCCCGCTGTTCGCGCTGCCGGTGCTGCTGTCCTCCATCCTCGGCCCCATCCTGCTGGCCTTCGGGACCGCCGCCAGCGTGACGCTGCTGCTGCTGGCCGACGCCTGGTGGAACTCATTACAAGGACTGGGCGACTCCAACGCGCGTTTCCTGCAAGCGGGCTTGAGCAGCTCCGGCTTCTTCCTCGTCGCGCTGCTCGCCAACCACCTGGCACTGCGCCTGGCCAGGGAAGAGCAGCTGGCCAAACGCAGCCAGTCGGCCGCGCGCATGCAAACCCAGGTGAATGAACTGGTCATTGAGGCCCTGGCCGACGGTGTGCTGGTGGTCGACGTCAACGGCATCGTGCGCTCGGCCAACCCGGCTTCGCGCCGCCTGCTGGCGGCCGGCGACGCGGTGCGCAGCGCCCCCTTCATCCTGGCCACGGAAGCCGCCTGGCAACCTCTTGCCGAACTGACGCACCGCACCTTCGCGACGCAATCGCCGCAGGAAGCGGACGTCAGCCTGGGTAATGCGGGCGGCAACACCCGGCGGCTGCATGTGCGCACGCGGCTGGCCGCGTCGCCGAACGGCTCGCATGAGAGCCTGTGCGTGATGTTCCTGGAAGACCTGCGCGAAATGGAGGCACGGGTACGAACCGAAAAAATGGCGGCCATGGGCCGCATGTCGGCCGCGGTGGCCCATGAAATCCGCAACCCGCTGGCCGCCATTTCGCAAGCCAACGCACTGCTCGAAGAGGACCTGCAGGACGCGGGGCAGCGCCAGCTCACCGCCATGGTCAGGCAAAACGCGCAGCGCCTGGCCCGGATTGTCGATGAGGTGCTGAATATTTCGCGGGCCCAGGCCCAGCTGCCTTCACCACAAACCACTACCCTGCTGCTCGACGACACCGTTCAGAAGATCACCTCCGACTGGGCGGGGCAGACCGCGGCCGCCGCGCGCACGCGCATCACGGCGGCTTCTGACAACGCCGTCGTGGTTTTTGAGCCCGAGCATTTGCGGCGCTTGATGATCAACCTGCTGGACAACGCCTTGCGCTACGCCAGCGATTGCGCCGGGGCGATCGAAGTCGCGACCCAGAACGTGGCGCCGGGGCAGGCGCGCCTGTCCGTCTGGAGCGACGGCCAGCCGCTGGAACAGACCGTGCAGACCCACCTGTTCGAGCCCTTTTTCTCATCGGAAAGCCGCTCCAGCGGGCTGGGCCTGTATATCTGCCGCGAGCTGTGCGAACGCTACGGCGCCATGATCGGCTACCAGCGCGTGTTGCGCGAAGGCACCGAGGGCAACGAATTTTTCGTCATGTTCAGGCCCTCCACGCAATCCCCGAACACGTCCTCGCCTTCTTTTGCCACAATGCCCAGCTGACACCATGAGCATGCAAACCCCCGTTCCCCAGCAAGCCCGCATCCTCGTCATCGACGACGAGCCGGACCTGCGCACCCTCTATGAGCTGACCCTGCTCAGGGAGGGTTACCGGGTGGAAGCCGCCGGCGATCTGCTGCAGGCCCGCCAGCAGCTCAGCGAAAACCGCTTTGACGCGGTCATCACCGACATGCGGCTGCCGGACGGCCTGGGCCTGGAGCTGCTGCGCGACATGGTGAGCCAGCAGCGCAGCGAGCGCTGCGTGGTCATCACCGCGCACGGCTCCGCCGAAAACGCGGTCGAAGCCCTGAAGGCCGGCGCCTTTGACTACCTCACCAAGCCGGTCGACCTCAAACAGTTTCGCAGCGTGGTGGCGTCGGCCGTACAGGGCGCCAAACATCCGGCGCCGGCCATCGAAAAAACCCAGCGCGGCACGACTGATTCCGGCATCGCGCCTTTGTCGCTGCCCCTGCCGATAGCCGCCGAGACCCCGCTGATACTGCAAAAGCTGGTCGGTGAGTCGGCCGTCATGCGCGCCGTCAAGTCGCGCATCGTCAAGGTCGCCGGCAGCATGGCGCCTGTGCTGATCCAGGGCGAGTCGGGCACCGGCAAGGAACTGGTCGCGCGCGCCGTGCACGGCTGCAGCCACCGCGCGGCGGGCCCATTCGTGGCCGTCAACTGCAGCGCCATCCCGGAAAACCTCCTGGAAGCGGAGTTCTTCGGCGCGCGCAAGGGCGCTTACACCGGCTCGGCGCAGGACCGCCAGGGCTACTTCCAGGCGGCCAAAGGCGGGACTCTGTTCCTCGACGAAATCGGCGACCTGCCGCTGGCCATGCAGTCCAAGCTCTTGCGGGCCATCCAGGAGCGCACCGTGCGCCCGCTGGGTTCCGCGCAGGAGGACCCGGTGGACGTGCGCATCGTCAGCGCCACCCACAAGGACCTGGTGGCCGAAGTCCAGGCGGGGACTTTCCGCCAGGATCTGTATTACCGGCTCAATGTGATCGAGATTCACGTGCCGGCCCTGCGCGAGCGCCGCGAAGACCTGCCGGACCTGTGCAAGGCCCTGCTCGCCAGGATCTGCCAGGAATCGGGCTTCCCCGTGCCCGAACTGACCGAAGCCGTGCTGGGCCAGCTGCGCGCCCTGCCCTTCAACGGCAATGTCCGCGAACTTGAAAACACCCTGCACCGGGCGGTGGCCCTCGGCGACGGCAGCGAGCTGCATTTCGACGCGCCGGCCGAAGAGCAGGTCGCCATTCCGGAAAACCTGCAGGATTACCTGGACAGGCAGGAGCGCAGCATCCTCACCAAGGTACTGCTGGAAAACGGTTTCAATCGCACCGCGGCAGCCGCCAGGCTGGGCCTGAGCCTGCGCCAGATCCGCTACCGCATCGCCCGCCTGAACATCGTGACGCCAGGCAGCGAAGACCCTGCCGATGGACTCGACGCCGCCGATGACCCCGCCTGAAAGCCGGGGCACCGACGCTCCGCAACCCTTGTGGCGGGACGGCTGGTACCGCTATGCGCGCGCGCTGGCATCGCCCAATTTCGGCCCGCGGCCCGAGGGCGCGCAGATCGACCTCGTGGTGATTCACTCCATCAGCCTGCCGCCCGGTGAATTCGGCAACGGCAATGTGCAGCGGCTCTTCACCAATCAGCTCGATTGGGAAGCCCACGCTTACTTCCAGGGCATACGCGGCCTGCAGGTGTCATCGCATTTCTTCATTGCCCGCTCCGGCGCCCTGTGGCAGTTCGTCGGCTGCGGCGACCGCGCCTGGCATGCCGGGGAATCGAAGTATCGCGGACGCGGCAACTGCAACGACGACTCCATCGGCATTGAACTCGAAGGCCTGGAAGGCGGCGTTTTCGAAGCGCCGCAGTATGAGACCCTGACCGGTCTGTGCGCCGCGCTGCTCGAGGCCTATCCCATCGCCCACATCGCGGGGCACGAACACATCGCGCCGGGCCGCAAGCAGGACCCCGGCCCGGGTTTCGACTGGCCCTTGCTGCAAGACTCGCTGGCCTTGCCGGCTAGGTATTTTCCCGAAACTGTTTGAGCAGCGCTCGGCGTAAGACCACACCAGTGTGGTGCGCTTTGCCGCCGAAAATTTCCCGGTATTTTTACCGCGCTAACATGGGCTTGTGTTGGCGGACCAAAGCCCGCGACAAGGCGCGCCGCAGCGATGCGGAGCGCTCGCAGGCCCGATGAAATCAGGCTTTGCGCGAGATGAGCGGCACGAATACAAAGGCCTTAGGCGAGCGGTCCGAAGTGGAATGAAAAAGCCACAAAACGTAACGGTCCATAAACTCGGCGGTACACTACCTGTAGTGGCTTGTATTCCCCCAATACCCTAGGTATAGTGCCTAAGCCCTAATTCAAGATTGATGTAATTCGGGCCCCGGCGGTGAGAAATTGGTTCATGTTTTTGAACCGCTCCCGCCAAACGGATCGCCCGCAACAGCACATCAGCCAGTCATAAAACAAAGCAAAGAGGAAGTCATGCAAACAGTGCAACACGCAGTGCCCGCAACACCCGGCCCAGCCGCCGGCAACCCGGCAGCCAGCGAATCCAACACCCAGCCCAATCCGCTTGCTCATTACCAGATCATCCGCCGCAACGGCGGCGTGGTGCCGTTTGAGCCCAACAAGATCGCCGTGGCCATGATGAAGGCCTTCCTGGCCGTTCATGGAACACAGGGCGCGGCCTCGGCCAGCGTGCGCGAAACGGTCGACGGCCTGACCCAGGCGGTGATCCGCGCCCTGATGCGCTCGCGCCCAGGCGGCGGCACCTTTCATATAGAAGACGTGCAGGACCAGGTCGAGCTCGGCCTGATGCGCGGCGGCCACCACGAGATCGCCCGCGCCTACGTGCTGTACCGCGAAAAGCGCACGCAGGAGCGCGCACGCCAGCCGCAAGTCCAGACGCCCGCGGCCCCCCTGATCCACGTGACCGACCGCGGCAACCGCGTCGCGCTCGACATCGGCAAGCTGCAGGCCCTGATTGAAGCGTCCTGCGCCAACCTGGGCGCCGACGTCAAGCCGGACCCCATCGTCGCGGAAACCATGCGCAACCTCTACGATGGCGTTCCCATCGACGAGGTCTACAAGGCCTCCATCCTGGCGGCGCGCACCCTGATTGAAAAAGACCCCGACTACACCTACGCCACCGCGCGCCTGCTGATGCACACCATCCGCCGCGAAGTGCTGGGCGAGGAAGTCACCCAGGCCGACATGGCGATCCGCTATGCCGAATACTTCCCGCAGTTCATCGCCAAGGGCGTGCAGAACGAGCTGCTCGACGAAAAGCTGCAGCAGTTCGACCTGGCCCGACTGGGCGCCGCGCTCAAGCCCGAACGCGACCTGAAGTTCGACTACCTCGGCCTGCAGACCCTGTTTGACCGCTACTTCCTGCACGTGCGCAAGCAGCGCATCGAGCTGCCCCAGGCTTTCTTCATGCGCGTGGCCATGGGCCTGTCGCTCAACGAGATCGACCGCGAAGCGCGCGCCATCGAGTTCTACGAAATCCTGTCGTCCTTCGATTTCATGTCGAGCACGCCCACCCTGTTCAACGCCGGCACCCTGCGCTCGCAGCTGTCGTCCTGCTACCTGACCACGGTCGCCGACGACCTGGGCGGCATCTACGACGCCATCAAGGAAAACGCCCTGCTGTCCAAATTCGCCGGCGGCCTGGGCAACGACTGGACGCCCGTGCGCGCCCTGGGCGCCCACATCAAGGGCACCAACGGCGAATCGCAAGGCGTCGTGCCTTTCCTGAAAGTCGTCAACGACACGGCGGTCGCCGTCAACCAGGGCGGCAAGCGCAAGGGCGCCGTCTGCGCCTACCTGGAAACCTGGCACCTGGACATCGAAGAGTTCCTGGAACTGCGCAAGAACACCGGTGACGACCGCCGCCGCACGCACGACATGAACACCGCCAACTGGATTCCCGACCTGTTCATGCGCCGCGTGATGGAAAAAGGCAGCTGGACCCTGTTCTCGCCGTCCGACACGCCCGACTTGCACGACAAGTTCGGCAAGGATTTCGAGAAAATCTACACCGCCTACGAAGCCAAGGCCGAGCGCGGCGAAATCAAGCCGTCCCGCAAGGTGCAGGCCACCGACATGTGGCGCAAGATGCTGTCCATGCTGTTTGAAACCGGCCATCCCTGGATCACTTTCAAGGACGCCTGCAACGTGCGCTCGCCGCAGCAGCACGCCGGCGTCGTGCACTCCTCCAACCTGTGCACCGAGATCACGCTCAACACCAGCGACACCGAAACCGCCGTCTGCAACCTCGGCTCCGTCAACCTGGTCCAGCACCTGAAGGACGGAGCGGTCGACCACGAGAAGCTCAAGAAGACCATCACCACGGCCATGCGCATGCTGGACAACGTGATCGACATCAATTACTACGCCGTCAAGAAGGCCCGCGACTCCAACATGCGCCACCGCCCCGTGGGCCTGGGCATCATGGGATTCCAGGACTGCCTGTATGAGCTGCGCGTGCCTTACGCCTCCCAGGCAGCCGTCGAGTTCGCCGACAAGTCCATGGAAGCCGTCTGCTACCACGCCTACTGGGCCTCCACCGAACTGGCCAAAGAGCGCGGCAAGTACGCCAGCTACAAGGGCTCGCTCTGGGACAAGGGCGTGCTGCCGCTGGACACGCTGGACATGCTGGCCGAGCAGCGCGGCGGCTATGTCGAAATCGACCGCTCCGCCACCCTGGACTGGGAAGCCCTGCGCAAGAAGATCGCCAAGGACGGCATGCGCAATTCCAACTGCGTCGCCATCGCCCCGACCGCCACCATCTCCAACATCATCGGCGTGGATGCCTGCATCGAGCCCTGCTTCGGCAATCTCTCGGTCAAGTCCAACCTGTCCGGCGAATTCACGGTCATCAACCACTACCTGGTGCGCGACCTCAAGCGCCTGAACCTGTGGGACGACGTGATGGTGGTGGACCTCAAGCACTTTGACGGCTCCCTGCGCCCCATCGACCGCGTGCCCCAGGACGTCAAGGCGCTGTACGCCACGGCGTTTGAAATCGAGACCTCCTGGATCGTCGAGGCCGCGGCACGCCGCCAGAAATGGATAGACCAGGCGCAGTCGCTCAATATCTATATGGCGGGCGCCTCGGGCAAGAAGCTGGACGACACCTACAAGCTGGCCTGGTTGCGCGGCCTCAAGACCACGTACTACCTGCGCACCCAGAGCGCGACGCACGCCGAGAAATCGACCGTGACCGCGGGCAAGATGAACTCGGTGTCATCCGGCTCCGCGCCCGCCAGCAGCGGCATGAGCGCGCTCGAAGCGGCGGCCGCCGCGGCGCAGGCGCAGATGAATGCAACGCCCGCCACCGACATCAAGTTCTGCGCGATCGATGACCCGGGATGCGAGGCCTGCCAGTAAAAAAACACCGGATCGCGCGGCCACCCGGCCGCTCGATTCGATGTATATGAGCAACACAATTTTGTAGCGATGTGAATGAACACTTTTCATTTTGTATCGCTGCTTTCATAATCCCACAGTATTGGAAACCTCTATGTTGACCTGGGACG
>Ga0207425_1001210_pt1 | contig 11379 bp, 10 predicted proteins | sample AraplaF_Col_mTSA_FD_184255 | JGI IMG/M metagenome (GOLD analysis project Ga0207425, IMG submission 184255) | Arabidopsis root microbial communities from the University of North Carolina, USA - plate scrape MF_Col_mTSA (SPAdes) (version 3) | ecosystem: Host-associated > Plants > Roots >...
CAGGTCAGCACCGTGGTCCAGATATAGACCCGGCCCAGCGTGGACGCGGCAATGATTTCCTTGTCGCGGAAAAAAGCAATCAAGGCCGCCGCAACGGCTACCAGGCTGATGGCGGTGTGGATCACACCGAGGTAAGTCAATCCATAGATCATCGGAAACTCCTTGAGTCTTTGAAGGGACGATGGGGGGCTTGCACGTTGGCGTGTAAGTCAAGCAAACGCCGTGCCGCGCAAATTGTGGCGTGCAGCCCCGCTTTTGCCTACGGTTTTGCAGGCCCATGCGGCCGCGGCCCGATAATCGGTAGGAAGCGCGGCCACCACAGGCCGCGCACTGACACCAAAGTACTATGAAAAAAACGTTTCAATTGAAGGTCGAAGGCAAAAACCGCGAGCGCCTGCTCGAAGCCGCCAAACACGACATCCGCAAATATTTCAAACGTGAACGCGCCAAGGCCCTGCCCAAGGGCGTGGACTTCTGGGACTTTGATTGCAAGTCAGGCTATAGCGAAGCCTCGGCGGCTGTGGTGCCGGAAGCCGGCCTCATCAAGTCGATTGACGAAATCGTCAAAGACGGCGGCGAGCAGTTTTATGTCGAGGTGCTGGCCAAGCCTGGTATCAAGGTGGCGCGGGTGAGGAATGATGCGGCGGAAGATGGGTTTGACGAGGAATAGCAGGATGGTGCACTGCGCTAGCCTTTTGTCTATCTGAATACGAATCCCTTCATTTTCCAGTTTGGTATTCAGCATGACTGCATCTGAGCGAACAGCGGCGCAAGCCAAAGCCGACAACATTGCCAAAATGGGCGCCGAAATCGGGACGGTTTACAGTGCGCTCTGGCAGGAGGTGGCTGGGATTCACAAAAAATGGGCTCAGTATGTTGAGCTTTTTGGCACGAGTCCCGCACGCATAGACCTTCTGAATCAAGCCGCACCCTCGATGTTTCGGACTGTCCAGGACACGCTTTGGGAGGATGTCCTTCTCCACCTAGCTCGACTTACCGATCCACCTAAGTCGTCGGGTAGGGCCAATCTGAGCTTGCGTCATTTGGCGGCGTTGGTCGCGGGTTCACCTATCGGCAGCAATGTTGAATCGCTCGCGAATGCGGCATTGGTAGCATGCGGGTTTGCGCGGGACTGGCGCAATCGAAAATTGGCACATCACGATCTAGGGCTCGCTGTGGGGGAAGGCGTCCAACCGCTCGCGCCAGCATCTCGGGCATCCGTGAAGGTTGCACTGGTCGCACTCACAGAGGTGCTTAACTCAGTTTCTTCTCATTACTGCGATTCAACAACGAAGTTTGATCGTGGCCCCGGTAGTGAAGACGCGGCATCCTTGCTGTACTTACTGCGCGATGGTCTTCAATCCCACGCGGATCGCCGTGCCCGGATACGTAGAGGTGAGTATCAGCCGAGCGATCTCAAGCACGAGCCGTTATAGATCGACACGCAATCAGGCCAATGCCCAAGGTGAGAAACTACGGCCCATGGACAGAGACCCACAGGCCCCTTTAGGCCCATTCCCCGACACCTTCAAGCAAGGTGACATATTCTGGATAGAAGCGGACCCCTCACGCGGCTCCATCCCGGGCTCCCCGCATCCCCATGTCATCGTGCAGGACGACGTCTTTAACCGCTCTCGCATCAGCACCGTGGTTGTGTGCGCGCTGACCTCCAACCTGAACCGCGCAACCGAGCCGGGCAATGTCTTGCTGGAGCCCGGTGAGGGAAATTTGCAGAAGCAAAGCGTGGTGGTCGTGTCGCAGGTGTCGTCGGTTTACAAGACGCGTCTGGGTGAACACATTGGCACCTTGTCGGCTGAGCGGGTTCAGCAGATACTGGCGGGCATGCGATTTTTGCAGGCGTCGTTTCTCCAGCGATAGCCTGGAAGCACCATGCCGGCTGGTTTCCGCCGCCTGTGCCCAATCTTCGCCACCTGAAGGCCCACACCATGCCAGCGCCCAGTCCCTCCACCCTCACCTTGCTTGTGCTTCTTCCGTTGATCACATGGCGCGTCTACGCACGCTTTCGCCGCATGGTGGGGCGCCAGCGACTGTCGAGGATTCGTCCCTGGATCACGCTGGTGATTTTTCCCGTCTTGATCATCCTGCTTGGTTTTGCCGCACGCGAGCACCTGGATCGCCTCGGCTGGCTGGCCGGCGGCCTGGGCCTGGGCGCCTGGCTGGGTGTCTTCGGGCTGGGCAAGACGCGCTTTGAGCCGACACCCCAAGGCCTGTACTACACGCCCAATGCGCACCTGGGTATCGCGCTGTCACTGCTGTTTGTCGCGCGCGTTGTTTATCGCCTGGTCGAGGTGTATGTCATCGCGCCGGGTATGCCCAACGGCCTCGGTGATTTCGCGCGCAGCCCGCTCACACTGGCTGTTTTTGGCCTGGTGGCGGGCTACTACATCAGCTACGCCATTGGTCTTGTGCGGTGGCGGTTTCGTGTTTTGCGGGCCAAGAGGGAGCGTGAGGCGCTGAAACGGGATGCCGAGTCTTCCGTGGATAGCGTCAGGTCTGAGACGTCTCATCAAGTCGATTGATGAGACCACAAATAAGATATTTGAGAGTAGATCGGCACGTGAACCCCTTCTTTGGAGTTGGGGTGATATGAGAATCAGATTTCAGGCTGCAGGCCGCATCATCACTTAGCGAGTTCTTTAAAGGTTCTTATGCTCAATGCGTCAATTCAAGACTTGAAGAATGAATTAACCGATATGCAAGATCGGTTCCCAAAATTGCATGACAGCGATTTATTTGTCGCATGGTTCTTGAAGTCGTTTTTAACTGAGAACGAACAAGAGGCGATCGCTGCACTTGTTGGTGGCGCAAAAGATAAGAGTCTTGATGCAATCTTTATTGACGAGCAAGCAAAGAAAGTGTTTGTCGTTCAAGGGAAATATCATAAAAAGATCTCTGTCCCTTCGGAATCTCGTTCTGATGTGATTGCATTTACGGCTGTTGCGGAGGCACTCTCTAGCTCGACTGCATACGCGACCTTCATCGAGGGACTAGATGTTGCAATGAGAGATAAGGTCGCCGCCGCAAGGAAAAGTATAGAGAAACAGGGTTTCCGTTTGCAGATGTATTACGTTACTACTGGTCGCTGCAGTGACGCGCTAGCTCAAGAGGGAGCGAGGATTGTGCAGCGCTGTCTGGCAGGCGCGTCATTGGATGTGATTGATGGAAAGCGTGTGTTGAGGTTAATGGCGGACTACCTGGATGGTGTCGCGCCTCCTATTCCTTTAGTTGAACTGGAAATTGAAAACGGACGAGGAATCACGCTTGGGGGTGTATTGCAGAGATTCGATGCTGGTACACAGATTGAGTCTTGGGTTTTCCCTGTAAATGTCGAGCATGTGGCTGAAATGTACGCCCAATCAGGTGTACGCCTTTTCGCTCGAAATGTTCGAGGTTTCTTGGGTAATACAGCCATTAACAAGGGGATAGAGAACACGCTGGAGAATGAGCCAGAGTATTTTTGGTATTACAACAACGGGGTGACCATTGTTTGTGACGGCGCTGAACAAACGAAGCGAAGTGGCCGGGCCGTTATGAAGATTATTAATCCTCAAGTCATAAATGGTCAGCAGACGACAAGAGCCTTATATGAGAAAGCCTCCACCAATTCCAAGGCTACAGTGATGGTTCGCGTGATCAGTGTGCCGCGCGGTGACACGGCTCAGTCCGTGCTCTTCGACAAGCTTGTCAGTAAGATCGTCGCGGCTACAAACTGGCAGAACGCGATACGAGCCTCCGACCTTATGGCAAATGATCGACGACAAATCGAACTTGAACGCAATCTCCGAAAACTTGACTATCTGTACCTTCGGAAGCGCCAAACCAAAGGAGAGGCGAGGCGCATAGCTGGGGTACGACATCGTTTTATCCTTACGAAGGAAGAATTGGCTCAGACCGTTGCTGCGTGTGATCTTGATCCACTGCTTGTTCGTCAAGGCAAAGAAGGATTGTTCGAAGAGCAGTATTACGGGAGCGTTTTTCCAAATAGCGATCCTATTTATTACTTGCCTAGATATTGGCTCACGCGAAATGTTGCAATGGTGGCAAAAGGCCATCCAGAGTGGGCCTATGCTAAATGGCTAATAACTCATTACGTGTGGAAATCATTAGGCGCTCTTCTAAATAGCCGGTCCAAGAAGGAGGCTTTTTATCGAAGTTCTGAACGGCGAAGATTTGAGGAGATGCATGGCGCAATAGAAGCTGCTTATAAAGGAGCAAACGCATTCTTTAAGGCAACACGAGGCGTGGGGGAAACCGCAGCCGATGTCTCAACTTTTTTCAAACGAAAAGGGCTTCCCCGTGATTTCGAGCGTTACTTGAGAAGCGAGGTTGGTTCAAAATACCGAAGCACTTTTGAAAGAAATTGGCGGAAATTTTCCGCGGCATTCGATGCTGTCGTAAGCTCAAATTGATGTCTATATTTGCTGTGAAAGTTCTAATGCGCACAGCTTGGAAAATTTTTAGATCTTTGAAGGCGTTAGGGGGTGAAAGAGACGACCTTGGGCCAGTCATTCCGGGTAGTTGTAGCTCATTTACCGATGGATGCCGCATCAAAGTTACTCGCCGGTGCGCTTGATGAAAACATCCCAAACGCCGGAACCTGGAACTCGCTGACCAATCCCGACTCGCGACTTTGGGGTCCATTTGCGGCTTGCTAGTTGAAGTTCGTCAGTAACTTGCTTCACAAGTTCAGCGTCTCGCCCAAAGACGTATCTATGGCAGTCTGCCGCGACGGTTCGGTTGAAACGTATCAATGCTTCGGACGTGATTTCTGTTCGACCCGTTCGTCCTTGATCTCCGGACATGAGAATCGCGCAGTTGTAGGCAATTGGACACAGTATTTGGGCATGCGCGGATCCGTATCCGAGTGGTAAGTGACGCATGGAAGACCTGGTGGGAGTCAGAACAACAGGTGTGTCAGATGTCAAGAAGCTCTCTGAGCTTGATCGTGCATAGAGCACCATCCAATCACGTGGGAACATGGCGTCAGCGATGACCTTGAATTTCTTCAGAGACTCGCCAAGCGCGAAGCCATCGTCGACTTCAACGGAGTAAGCATCGTCGCGAATCATTTTCAGTACTTGCTTGGACATCTCGCGAAGTTTTTCTTCATTCGCATCGGGTCCTTCCATTTCTCGCAGCGTGCGGAAAATATGGTTCTCGGTGGGGAACATAAGCAGCGAGCGCGCTTTCGTGACGCCCGCAAGCACCGTTTTGGCCTCCGAAACCGCTGCCGGTGTTCGCAGGGCTGAGAGTGCCAAATAGGCTGTTAAATACTCGCGCTCATCTCCACTAATTCGTTCGCGTGATGCGATCCGCGAAATGATGGGCGCAGCCTTGTCCTCGTAATAGCCGAACATCTTCTCGATGTCAAAGCGTCGACGGTTCTGTTTATCTTCAAACGTATAGAGATGGGGGATGCGTGCGGTGTGCTCTGGGGTCTGCAGCTTTATGGTCCCAGCTTTACGATCGAAAACTGCTAAGTGGTTCTTGTGCGCGAATCCAGCCAGATAGAACCTTGGTACGTAGTGTTGTTTCTTCGCCCCATCAAGGTGCGGTTTTGACATCAACTCTTCAAATGAGTCCATCGATAAATTATCGACTAAGGGTTCTACGGATTAACAGTCTAGGGCCCTAAAACGCTAGTTTTCATTTATGGTCTTGGCAGCCCGCAACTTATCCTTCTTGCTAGGCCGCTTCCCCTTGATCCCACCGGTCCCCGAGGGATCCACCGGGTTCACCACCGCCACTTCCACCCGCTCAAAACCCGCAACCTGCTCGCGTGGCACTTTGAGGCCCAGGCGCTTTTCAATCAGCTTGAAATGCGCCTCGGTATCCGCACTCACAAAACTCACCGCCACACCCGATTCGCCGGCGCGGCCGGTGCGGCCTATGCGGTGGGTGTAGTCGGTGACGGAGCGCGGCAGGTCGTAGTTGACGACGACGGGCAGCTGGGCGATGTCTATGCCGCGCGCGGCGACGTCGGTGGCGACCACCACTTGCACCGCCTTGATCTTGAAGTCCTGCAGTACCTGGGTGCGTTTGCCCTGGCTCAGTTCGCCGTGGAAGGGTTCGGCCTGGATGTCGACCTTGCGCAGCTTGTCGGCGACGATTTCGGCTGCGTGTTTGGTGGCGACAAACACCAGCACACGTTCCCATTTCTCGGTCTGCACCAGGTGGCGCAGCAGCTGGGTGCGGCGGGGGGCGTCGACTTCAATCGCGCGCTGGGCGATGTCGGGCACGGCTTGCACAACGGGTGCGACTTCCACGCGCAGCGGGTTGCGCAGCAGGCTGGCGGCCAGGGCTTCAATGGCGGGCGGGAAGGTTGCGGAGAAGAACAAGGTCTGGCGCTTGGCCGGCAGCAGGGCCAGGATGCGATTCAGTTCCTCGCCAAAACCCAGGTCCAGCAGGCGGTCGGCTTCGTCGAGTACCAGGCTGGTGGTACCGGCCAGGGTCAGGGCGTTGTGGTCCACCAGGTCCAGCAGCCGGCCCGGTGTGGCGACCACGATGTCGGCGCCGCCGCGCAAATTCATCATTTGTGGGTTGATGGAGACACCGCCAAACACCACCGCGACTTTCACGCGCTGCGGCAAATACCTGGCAAAGCTGACGGTGGCTTCACCGACCTGCGCGGCCAGCTCGCGTGTGGGCACCAGGACCAGCGCGCGCACAGGCCGGTGGCCGCTGGGTGCGGTGCTGGTGGCCAGGCGCTGCAGCAGCGGCAGGGCAAAGGCGGCCGTCTTGCCCGAGCCTGTCTGGGCCGAGGCCACCAGGTCGCGGCCTTCCAGGATGGCCGGGATGGCGGCCTGCTGTATGGGCGTGGGGGCGGTATAGCCTTTTTCGTCGAGGGCGCGCAGCAGCAGGGGCAGCAGCGCGGGCGAAAAGCCCAGTGAGGAAAATGGCATGGGGTGGTGTGGAGGAGGGTGGGAGGGCGCGGTGTTGGCCGCGTGGAGCGGGCCCGGTTAGGCCGCCTGAAGCCTCAAGTTTAAGGCCGCGTGCTTTTAGCCCCGGCCGGCGCCAGAAACAGCAGCGCGCAGGCCGAGGCGCCCAGCGCGCACAGCACACAACCCAGCACCACCCAGCGAAAGGCCGCGACCAGCACTTCAGGCGGGGCCGACTGCACCGGGCCCTGCAGCGCGATGGCAAACACCACGCCCAGCAAGGCCACGGCCAGCAGGCCGGCCACACGCGCGACGGCGTTGTTGATGCCCGAGGCAATGCCTGCATGGGCGGCGGGCACGGCGTTCATGACGGTGGTGGTCAGCGGCGCGACGGCAATCGTCATGCCCAGGCCCAGCACCACCATGGCCGGGAAAAAGCCGGCCCAGTAAGGCCAGCCCACACCGGGCAGGGCCAGCAGCGCAAAACCCGCGGCGGCCACGGCCGGCCCGGCCATCAGCATGGCGCGCGCGCCAAAACGCTCGGTGAGTCTGGCGGTGGCGGGTGACAGAAAGCCCAGCAGCAGCGAGAAGGGCAGCAAGGTGGCGCCCGCGGCGGTGGCCGAGTAGTGGAAGGCGCCAATCAGCACAAAGGGCAAAAAGAACAGCGCGCCGCTGAGCGCGAAGTAGAGCAGCAGCGTGAGCAAATTGGTGCCCACAAAGTCGCGCGACTGGAACAGGCCCAGCGGCATCATGGGCGCGCGCGTGCGGGCCTGCACAAACACAAAAGCCAGCAGCAGCGCCGCGCCCAGCGCGATCGGGCCCAGCACCTCGGCCACCTGCCAGCCACGCTCGGGCGCCAGGGTCAGGCCATAGGTCAAGCCGCCCAGGCCGCTGGCCACCAGCAGCACGCCGGGCCAGTCCAGCTGTTTGGGCGCATCGGGGTCGCGGCTGTCGGGCACGGCATACAGGGCCAGCCACACGGTGGCCACCGCCATGGGCACATTCAAAAAGAAGATGGAGCGCCACGATACGGCATCGACCAGCCAGCCGCCCAGCACAGGCCCGGCCGCGCCGGTGATCGCCGCCCAGGCGGCCCAGGTGCCTATGGCCTTGCCGCGCGCCTCGCCTTCAAACACATTGCCGATGATGGCCAGGCTGGCCGGCACCAGCAGCGCCGCGCCCACGCCCTGCAGGGCACGCGCCGCGATCAGCGCCAGCGGCCCGGGCGCCAGGCCGCAGGCGATAGAGGCGGCGGTAAACAGCGCGATGCCGATGATAAAAATCTTGCGCCGGCCGAAGCGGTCGCCCAGCGAGCCGCCCACCAGCACCAGCGAGCCCAGCGCGAGGAGATAGGCATTGATGACCCATTGCATTTCGGCCAAGCCGGAGGCCGAGCCGCCGGCCAGGTCGCGCTGGATGGCGGGCAGGGCGATGTTGACGACCGAGCCGTCGATAAAAGCCATGGAGGAGCCCAGCACCGTGGCGGCTAGCGCCAGTCTGGGATGGGCTGTGGGGCCGCAGTCACCGGACTGGGCGCGGATGATGCCTTCGTCACAAGGGGCTTGCGGGTTGCCGGGCATGGAGTCTCCTGCAATGGACGGGTGAAAGTGAAGCGGCTTGTTTGACAATTTGTCTAATAATGGATAATATTTCCAGATGTTGAATGAAACACAAACACCCGGCCTCAAGCCCCATCCTGCCAGCTTTGGCCGCGACGCGCCAAACGCCACACTTCCGGCCGACGCGCAACTGCTGCTGCTGGACAAACACGCGGTCGAGGCCATGCTGCTGCCCGCCGACGTGCTCGAGGCCACACGCGAGGCCTTTGTGCTGCACAGCCAGGGAGAGGGTCGCGTGTTCTCGCTGGTGCGTGAAAGGCTGTCCACCGGCGGTGTGTTCGGCATCAAGTCGGGCGACGTGGGGGCCCAGTCGTTGCTGGGCTTCAAGGCGGCCGGTTTCTGGCCCGGCAACCCCGCGCGAGGCGCCGACGCCCACCAGGCCACCATCATGTTGTTTGACCCCGCCACCGGCCGTCCGACCTGCCTGATCGACGGCAATGCCGTCACCACCGAGCGCACCGGCGCCGCCGGCGGCCTGGGCCTGCAGCTGGCGCGGCCCGACAGCCGCACGGTCTGCGTTTTTGGCACCGGCGTGCAGGCGCAAGCACAGCTGCGTTTTGCCATTCGCCAGCTGCCTGGGCTGCGCCAGGTGTTTTATGCCACGGCTGACGGCCGCCCGAAAGCCGCGTTTGAAGCCCTGTTTGCCGGGCAGTGCGCCATCGCGCATGCGGCCGACGTGAATGCCGCCGTGGCCCAAAGCGATGTGCTGATCACGGCCACCACCGGCAAGGGCCCGCTGTTTGAGCTGGCCGCCGTGCAGCCCGGCACCCATATCAATGCGGTGGGCAGCGATACCAAGGGCAAACGCGAGCTGCCCGAGGGCCTGCTGGCCAGGGCGCGCGTGTTTGTGGACGATGCCGCCCAGTCGCGCGGCATAGGCGAGCTGCAATGGGCGCCCGACACCGCCTGCACCGAAATCGGCGATGTGCTGTCGGGCAAGGCCGCGTTTGCGCGCGGCGCTGGCGAGATCACCGTGTTCGACATGACCGGCATTGCCTTGCAAGACCTTACGGTTGCGCGCATGCTGGAGCAGCGCGCGCGCCTTGCCGGCAAGGGCCAAAGCATCAGCTGGCCCTGGTAACTTGATTGATTCCCACATAGCCCCCGGAGATTCCCTTGACCGCCACCACCCAGTCCCATCCCCTGGCTGCCCTGGACACACCCGCCGCCGTGATCGACCTGGCGCGCATGCAGCGCAACATTGAGCGCATGCAGCAGCGCATGAACGCGCTGGGCGTGCGTTTCCGGCCGCATGTCAAGACCAGCAAATGCACGCCGGTGGCGCGCGCGCAGCTCAGGGCCGGGGCGGAAGGCATCACGGTCTCCACGCTCAAGGAGGCCGCGCAGTTTTATGCCGACGGTTTTAACGACATCCTTTATGCCGTTGGCATGGTGCCGGCCAAGCTGCCGCAGGCGCTGGCACTGCGGCGCCAGGGCTGCGATTTGAAGATCATCACCGACAGCGTGGCCTCGGCCGCGGCGATTGCCGCCTTCGGCCGCGAGCACGGCGAAAAATTCGAGGTCTGGATAGAAATCGACAGCGACGGCCACCGCTCCGGCATCAAGCCCGGCGAAGCCGCCTTGCTGGACGTGGCGCGCGCGCTGCACCAGGGCGGCATGGTGTTGGGCGGCGTGATGACGCATGCCGGATCGAGCTACGACCTCAATACCCCCGAGGCGCTGGCCGCCATGGCCGAGCAGGAACGCGCGGCCTGCGTGCGGGCCGCCGAACGTGTGCGCGAGGCGGGGTTTCCGTGCGCGGTGGTCAGCGTGGGCTCCACGCCCACGGCACTGTCAGCGGCGCAGCTTGACGGCGTGACCGAGGTGCGCGCCGGGGTCTATGTGTTTTTTGACCTGGTGATGCACAACATCGGCGTCTGCACCACCGACGACATCGCGCTCAGCGTGCTGACCACGGTGATAGGCCACCAGGTGGACAAGGGCTGGGCGATTGTGGATGCCGGCTGGATGGCCATGAGCCGCGACCGCGGCACCCAGAAGCAGGCCCACGACTTCGGCTACGGCCAGGTCTGTGATGCCGAGGGCGAGGTGCTGGCCGGTTATGTGCTCAGCGGCGCCAACCAGGAGCACGGCATTCTTTCGCGCGAAGGCGCGCCCGATACCGATATCGCGAAGCGTTTCCCGGTCGGCACGCAGCTGCGCATATTGCCCAACCATGCCTGCGCCACCGGCGCGCAGCATCCCGAATACCATGCGCTGGCTGAGAATGGTGAAGTTGCCACATGGCGGCGGCTTTACGGCTGGTAACCGCTGAGCCGCTCAAAAACCCTCCTGGCGTTGTTGCAGCCGCCTTGCCGTGCTGGAGCACTGTCTGCGGCGGCGCGCCTAGCCAGGACCGCTTCGCTGGGTTTTGTGAACGGCTCAGCGGCACATGTTGTAGCCGCCGTTTCGAAGTGAAATAGCCGAGGCCAGCAACCGGGCCTGGCCGCGCAAAAGTTTGTAGCAGTCGCCATGCCGGCCGTTAATCCGGCATCATGTCGGCATGGCGCTGTGCAAGCGCTGCCTGTTTCCATCCTCACGCGCACCGGAGTTTTTGATGGCTGACGACCCAACCCCCACACCCCCGCCGCTGGCCGAGAGCCGGCGCCACCAGATGTTCCCGGTGCTGAGCCCGGCGGAGATCGCGCGCATACGCCGCTTCGGCACCGTGCTGCATTTCAAAAGAGGCGACAGGCTGTTTGCCGCCGGCGAGCCCGGCCCCGGCATGTTTGTGATGCTCAAGGGCTCGGTCACCATCACCCAGCGCGACGGCCTGGGCCATGTGGTGCCCATCGTCACGCAGGGGCCGGGCCAGTTCCTGGCCGAGGTGGGCCAGCTGTCGGGCGCGCCGGCGCTGGTGG
>Ga0207425_1001222_pt1 | contig 11284 bp, 10 predicted proteins | sample AraplaF_Col_mTSA_FD_184255 | JGI IMG/M metagenome (GOLD analysis project Ga0207425, IMG submission 184255) | Arabidopsis root microbial communities from the University of North Carolina, USA - plate scrape MF_Col_mTSA (SPAdes) (version 3) | ecosystem: Host-associated > Plants > Roots >...
GGCCCCTCCTTCGGCGGCATCAATCTGGAAGACATCAAGGCGCCGGACTGTTTCGTCATCGAAAGCCGCCTGCGCGAGCTGATGGATATTCCCGTATTCCATGACGACCAGCACGGCACCGCAATCATCGCCGCTGCCGGCCTCATCAATGCGCTGGAGCTGACAGGCCGCGATCTCAAGACCACCAAGCTCGTCTGCAACGGCGCCGGTGCCGCCGCCATCGCCTGCGTCGAGCTCATCAAGTCGATGGGTTTTGCGCCCGAGAACATCATCCTTTGCGATACCAAGGGCGTCATCTATCAGGGCCGCACCGAGGGCATGAACCAGTGGAAATCGGCCCATGCAGCAAAGACCGATACCCGCACGCTGGAAGACGCCATGAAAGGTGCGGACGTCGTTCTTGGCCTGTCACAGAAGGGGGCCTTCTCCGAGGAAATGATCCGCTCCATGGCCGACCGGCCGATCATCTTCGCCATGGCCAATCCCGATCCGGAAATCACGCCAGAGGAAGTTGCTCGCGTTCGTGACGATGCCATTATGGCGACTGGTCGTTCGGACTACCCGAACCAGGTCAACAACGTGCTGGGCTTTCCGTATATCTTCCGCGGTGCCCTCGACGTCCGCGCCACGACCATCAATGACGCGATGAAGATCGCTGCCGTGAAGGCGCTCGCAAGTCTCGCTCGTGAGGACGTGCCCGATGATGTCGCGGCCGCCTATCAGGGCAACCGTCCGCGCTTCGGCGCTCAATATATCATCCCGGTCCCCTTCGATCCGCGCTTGATCTCCGCCATTCCGGCAGCCGTTGCCGAAGCGGCGATCGAAAGTGGCGTCGCCCGCAAGATCATCAGCGATATGGCCGGCTACAAGCGAGAGCTGTCGGCCCGCCGTGATCCGATCGCCTCCACGCTCGCCAGCCTCTATGAGCGCGTCCGCCGTCATCCGAAGCGCGTGGTCTTCGCCGAGGCCGAAGAGGAACAGGTGCTGCGCGCCGCCATGTCCTACGCCAACCAGCAGCTCGGCACCGCCATTCTGCTCGGCCGTGAGGATTTGATCCGCGCTACGGCCGAGCGTGCCGGCATCGACCTCAATCGTCCGGGCCTGGAGATCGTCAACGCCCGTATCTCGACACGGGTCGAGGCCTATATCGATTATCTCTATGCCCGCCTGCAGCGCAAAGGCTACCTGCACCGCGACGCGCAGCGCCTCATCCATAATGACCGCAACCATTTTGCGGCGACCATGGTGGCGCTTGGCGATGCAGATGGCATGGTGACGGGCATCACCCGCAACTATTCGACGGCACTCGAAGATGTGCGCCGCTGCATCGACCATAAGCCGGGCCATAGAGTGATCGGCGTGTCGATCGCGCTTTGCCGCGGCCGTACGGTCTTCGTTGCTGACACTGCGGTTCACGACATGCCGACGGCCGAGGAGCTTGCCGATATTGCCGAGGAGGCTGCAGGTCTCGCGCGCCGCATGGGCTACCAGCCGCGCGTCGCGTTGCTCGCCTATTCCACCTTCGGCCATCCCTCGGGCGAGCGTTCCGAGCGCGTCCGCGAAGCTGTGAAGATCCTCGACAAGCGTCGCGTCGATTTCGAGTATGATGGCGAAATGGCCGCCGACGTTGCCCTGAACCGTAAGGTGATGGAGCAATATCCCTTCTGCCGCCTCTCCGGTCCGGCCAACGTCCTCGTCATGCCGGCATTCCACTCGGCATCGATCTCGACGAAGATGCTGCAGGAACTCGGCGGCTCGACGGTCATCGGCCCCATCCTCGTCGGCTTTGACAAGGCGGTTCAGATCACCTCGATGGGTGCCAAGGACAGCGATATCGTCAACATGGCTGCGATCGCGGCCTATGGCGCCGGTTCCTGATTGATGAAGAGGGCAGAGCGCGCGTCCGGTTCGCCCTCGAATGACCTAGCCGGCAAAGGCAATCAGGTTCTCATCCGGATCGCGGACGATGAAGGTTCTGGCACCCCAGGGCTCCAGTCTCAATGGCTGATGAAACGGAACATCCTTTGCTGTGTATTCGAGAAACAACGTCTTCACATCATCAAGCGTTATCGTCGCTGAAAGGATATCCTTCTCCCGTTGACGAAGTTCCGGATGGAAAGCCGGCAGTTCGACGCGGCGAAGATTCAGCCTCGCTGCACCGCGAGCGACTTGCGCATAGAAGGGCGGTTCGCCGTAGATGAAGGCGATGTCGAAGCCGAGCTTTTGTGAGTAGAAATCGCAGGCGGCCTGGATATTGCTTACGAAAAGCTGCGGCTGCGCGTCGATGAGCGTCGGTTCGGAGGCGAGTTTCTGTTCCGCCGTTGTACTCATATCGGTGAGTCCTTTTTTCAGCGCCGGCCAGCTTTCAAATCCCTCTTGCGCCGCCACGAGTTCCTGCGCATCCGCAAGCTTGAACTCAAGCGCGAGGATTTGCTGGTCACTAAGATGGCTGTGGCGAGGAACCCAATAGCGGATCTCGGCGGCGACAGGATAGTAGCGATCCCGATGCCATCGCTTGAACTGCTTGGCTTTCTTCTTGAGGTTTTCCAGATTCGGCATGGCGCAAGGTTTTGATCTTGTAGGCGGGCATAGCCCAGCCGGCACCATTGCCGATGCGCCCTACTGAAAACGCCATGAGAGAATGAATGGATCGCCGTTAGCCGTCAAGCGACGGCTATGCTGCGATTAGCTGGCGAAACGGCCCGCGTCTGCACCGTAATAGTTCAGATAGCGATCGGAAATGCTGGATATCGGCAGCACGATCAGCACGTCGGTCGTGTTGAAGGCCTGATCGACCACTGCGCTGGAACCAACCATGGCGCCGAGGCGCAGGTAACCCTTGATGAGCGGCGGCAGCGCCATCAATGCCCTTTTCGGATTGACGCCTTCAGCCGGCATCAGGTCCATATCACGTGCCAGATGCGGCAGCGCGCCGACGGCCCATTCATCCTTGGCAAGCACGCTGTGATAAAGGAAGGAGAGAGCCAGCGCATGGCTTTCCGGGTGAATCCCCGGGAAGGAGGCGCAGCCGAACATGGCACTCATGCCGTGCTTCAGCGCATAGGCCCAGTTGCCCTGCCACAGCAGCTCGACCGTGCGTTTGGTGCGGTATTCCGGCAGCACGCAGGAACGGCCGAGTTCCATGAAGCGCTTGTCGGGATGGCGCGCGATCAGCGCATCGATCGCAAACTCGGAAGCCGAGTAAAAACCGCCATTGGCCATGGCGATTTCCTGCCTGAGCAGGCGGTAGGTACCGACGATCTGGTCTTCGGCATCGCCATCGATCGAGCGGTCGAGAACCAGAAGATGGTCGCAGAAGGCGTCATAGGCATCGAAGTCGCGCTCGCGGCGCATGGCGTCCGCCGGCAGCTGAGCTTTCATTTCCTCGACGAAAACGCGGTAGCGCACGGCCTGTGCGGCATCGATTTCGCGTGCACTACGGGCAAGGCGGGTCTCTAGGCTGCCGATGCGGCCGAGAACATCGTCTTCCTTCGGGGCGGCAGCCGTCGACGGCCGGGAGGCCTCGGCGGTAGCGTCACAATTGAGGATGTCAACAGACATGGCGATTCTCCCGTTGCCGGCTTATCACACGCCATAAAACACTTATATGCGACAGGAAAGTGACATACCGAATTTTGTGCACGCAAGAAACGTGCCGATTTCTCCAGCTTCAGCGCGCCTCAGCGCGGCGGGCTGAAAGAGCAACGACCGCCTGTACTTCGGTGAGCAGCCTGACCGGATCTACCGGTTTTACCATGACGCGATTGGCGCCGTTGAGCAAGACCTGTCGCCGCGATTCGTCGCTCTTATCCGCAGTCAGAACAATGACCGGAACCGGCTGAAGATCGAGCCGCCGCTCGTGTCCGCGAAGGCGTCCGAGCATGTCGATACCGTTGCCGCCGGGCATGGAAAGATCGCTGATGATGATGTCGGGTCGATCGTCACCGAGCGCGCTGTCCAGCAGAGATTCGAAATCCTCGACATGCCGGACCGAATGGCCGCCCTTTTTCAGCATGACACGCACCAGCATGGCGTTAATCGGGTCGTCCTCGCCGAGCAGGATGGAGAGCCCGTCGCCTGTCGCCGTGCGTTCTGCGACCGAGAGGCCGATGCCCGGTTGGTTGTCGTTCAGCGCGTCGCGCTTTTCCATGCCGCGCATGCGCCCGCGCAGGACGTCGATCAGCGACTGTTCGCGCAGCGGCCGGATCAGCCACGCATCGAAGAGGTCGAGCGAATGCGAGTTGCGCTCTTCCGGATTGACGAGCAGCACCTTGCGCAGACCGAGTGCTGCAATCTCCGTGCGATCGGCGATATGCAGCGAGAACTCCTCGGACAGGCGGTGGTCGACGATGATATCGGTCGGCCGGTCGCCGCTTCGAGCAAGCGACAGCAGGCTTTCGCGCGCCGCCTCGCCGCCGGCGACCAGATGGCAGCGCCCCCCAAGCGTCGTGATCGTCTCGGCGATCGCCGTGCGAGCCGCACCCGCCGGGGCAAGCAGCACGATGCTGTTTCCTGCCAGCAATGTATTCCGGCTCGCAGTATCTTCCTTGATCTCGGCCGGGAAGCGGATGGTGAACTGGCTGCCTTTGCCCCTTTCGCTTGCAACTGCCAACGAGCCGCCGAACTCGCGCAGAATGCGGGCGGAGATCGCAAGGCCGAGGCCCGTGCCATTGCTCTTCTGGACAAGGCTGCCGCCCTGCTCGAATTCACCGAATATGCGCGCCTGCTCCTCCGCTGTCATACCAGGCCCGGTATCGGTCACCGATATCAGCAATTCGTTGGCCGCTCTTGAGACACGGATGAAGACGCCGCCGGCCTGCGTGAACTTCACCGCATTGCCGATAACGTTGAAAAGCACCTGCCGCAAACGCGCCGGATCGAAGCTCATCAGCTCCGGCACGTCGGAAGAGACGGTCGCACCGATCTCGATGCCTTTCTCATGAGCGCGATGAGCCAGCATCTCCACAACGCTCTCGACGAGCTTACGCAAGGATTCCGATCGTGGGCGGAGCTGGAAACGGCCGACCTCGATGGTCGAGAAGTCGAGCAGATCCTCGACGAGCTGGGTCAGCGCATGGCCGGACTGACGGATACTGGTGAGATAATTCTGCTGTTCCTGCGTCAGCTTCGTTTCGGAAATCAGATGTGCCATGCCGAGAATGCCTGATAGAGGCGTGCGGATTTCATGGCTGACGGTAGCGAGCAGCCGCGATTTGGCCGCGCTGTTATATTCGGCCTTCTGCCGGGCTTCCTCGCGGCCTTCGGCGGCAAGCCGCTCTTCGGTCACATCGCGCGCGATGCTCTGCAGGAGCAGGCGCCCGTTTGCCGGGTCGCGGGTCACGACATCGTGCCAGAGAAAGATGCGCTGTCCGGCGGGCGTTGAAATCTCCACGTCGTAACGATGCGGCTGCGGACCGGGGCGGAAGGCAAGGCCGATCTCTTCGCAGGTCTGGCCTTCGGGTTTTGCGCGCCCCGTGAGGCGGCGGAACGTCTCATTGGCGCCAATGATGCGCCGGTCCATCATGCGGGTGACGACAATATCGTCGAGCACGTCGTGGACCGTGCCGAGCAGGCCGGTCGCATCGACGCGTTCCGGCGTCTCCGGACTGCGGCCACCGGACCTGTTTCCGTTCCTGAAAAGAAGAGCAAGATAACCTGCAATGGCAGCAATCAGGATGAGGCCGAGGCCAGCTATCAGCGGGCCGCCCCAGTGGGAAAGCAACAGCAGCAGGATCGCCGAAAGGAGACCCGACCCGCCGAGCCAGTGGAAGATCAATGGATGCCGGGAGCGAAAAAGAGCCGGCGACAATTCACCCGCCGTGCGGCCGTGATAGGCCCTATCGGCGGCTCCGCCGAATGCGGCGGACAATCGTTCCTGTAGCTGCGCCATACTCTGCATGCAATACAGCTAACATATCGCCCGTTCCGAATGTTTTCAGGAATCCGCTAAAAATTTAGCGATCCGCCTTTTTCGGCTTTTGCAGCATCTCGTCGAGGATGACGCAGCCGGCGCCGACGGTGATGAAGCTGTCGGCGAGATTGAAGACGGCGAAGGACCAGGTTTCCGTATGGAAGAGAATGTAGTCGATCACATGCCCATAGGCGAAACGGTCGATGAGATTGCCGATCGCCCCCGCGATGATCAATGCATAGCCAAGATGCGCCAGCCAGCGATCCTTGGACGTGCGATGCCAGAGATAAAACACGAAGGCGACGATGATTAGGCGCATGCCGACGATGAACCAGCCATCCATGCCTGACAGCATCGAGAAGGCGACGCCGAGATTATAGGTGCGGTAGAGCGCCAGCATCGGAATGACGGGCACGGCTTCCTGCAGCGGCAGATAGAGGTCGACGGCAATCTTGATGATCTGGTCGAGGATAACGGCGACCAAGATGAAGATCAGGATTGGCAGGGGTTGCGAGAAGAGCGCCGGGCGTACGGTCGTCTGGTCGGTCATTTGCCCTCGGACAGTGAGAGGAGATGGCGGCGTGCCTCGAAAAGCATGACGGCGGTGGCAACGGCCAGATTGAGGGAATCGGCGCGGCCCTGCTGCGGAATGCGGGCAAGCGCATCCGCCTCCTTGGCGAGCTGATCCGGCAGGCCGGATTGTTCGTTGCCCATCAGCAGTACGACCGGCTTCTTCTTGTAATCGATCGTGCGGTAATCGACCGAGCCGGCAAGGTGCGTCGCAACGACCGAGACGCCGGCCTGTCTCTTCCAGGCGATGAATTCCTCTGCAGTCGCGTGAGCGACCGGAACGGCGAAAACCGAGCCCATCGTGGCGCGCACCGTTTCCAGAGAGAAAGGATCGGTCGTCTCGCCGACGAGGATGACACCCGACGCACCGGCCGCATCGGCGGTGCGGATGATCGTTCCGAGATTGCCGGGATCGCGCACGCGGTCGAGAGCCACCCAGGTCTCGCCTTCCTTCGGTCGGATATGCTTCAGCGCCTTCCAGCGGTTTTCGAAGATGCCGACCACCATCTGCGGATTGTCGCGCCGGGTGATCGAGGAGAGCACCTTTTCGCTGACTTCGAGCACGAGGCCGCCGGAAGCCACCGTCTTTGCCGCCATCTGCTCGACCAGCGGCTTGCCCTTGGCAGCCTTGGCATAGACGAGCGTGCGGATGGTCCAGCCAAGCTCGATCGCATCGATGACAAGCTTCAGGCCTTCGGCCATGAAGGTGCCGCTTTCCTCGCGCGACTTCTTGTTCGTCAGCGCTTTGATATCCTTGATGATCGGATTGGCAAGCGAGGTGACTTCCTTCACCTGCCCGACCCTGCGGGGGCCGCGATCGTGGAATTCGTTCATTTCGGCACCCAGCGGGAAAAGAGAGACGTGGAAAGCGCGCGGCCCGGCGTCTTGCCGTCGAGGCCTGCCTCGCGGATGACGAGTTCGCCTGATTCGACCACGCCACCGGAGCCGCGCATCGTCTCGCGCATCAACTCGTGGATGGAATAGAAGCTTGCTCGGATCGAATAGGCCGTCAGTACCAGCCCGAGCGCTTTCGGCGACAGGATTTCCCGGCAGATATCCAGCATCAGCGGCAGATGTTCGAACAGATGCCAGACCTCGCCGTTCGGTCCGCGTCCGAATTTCGGCGGGTCGGTGAGGATGATGTCGTACTGGCTGCCGCGGCGCTCCTCGCGCAGGATGAACTTCATCGCATCCTCGCAGATCCAGCGGATCGGCAGCTTCTCCATGCGCCCCAGCGCCTGGTTTTCGCGCGCCCAGCCGATCGCCTTCTTCGAGGCATCGACATGGGTGACCTCTGCGCCGGCCACAGCGGCGACCAGCGAGGCGACGCCCGTATAGCCGAAAAGGTTCAATACTTTCAGCGGACGGCCGGCGCTCTCCACTTGGTTCTTCATCCAGCTCCAGTGAACGATCTGCTCGGGAAAGACGCCAACATGCCGGAAGGAGGTGAAACGGCCGAAGAAATCGACGTCGAGAAGATTGAGCGGCCAGGTTTCGCCAAGCGCTTCCTTCGGGAAACGCCAGCGTCCCGTGCCCTCTTCATCCGTATCTCCGGTGAAGACGGCATCGACCTTTTCCCAGACATGGGCAGGCAGCGACGGCTGCCACAGCGCCTGACCTTCGGGCCGGACGATCCGGTAGGGGCCGTATTGCTCGAGCTTCTGGCCGTTGCCGCTGTCGATCAGATGGAAATCGCCCGCACCCATCGATTCCAAGATAACGGGCACGCGCTCGGCCGGCCGGTCGCCAGTACGGACCGTCAACGGACGGTCGATTGCGGCCGGAACCGCTGCCGGTGGGCGCTGATCCCGCGCAGGGGCGGCCTTTGCGGTCGGCTTTTCCGATCTTGCCGGGCGCGCATCGGCGCGGCGTCCGCCGGAAGGGCCTGCCGCCGTCTTCGCGCCGGGCCGGCGTTCTCTTTGTTTCAACGTGGTCTTCCGCGTCTTAAATTCGATTGAGCCAGTGCAAATAGCATCCCGTCCGACCTTGGCAAAGCGCTTTCCCATCATGATATGGTCCAGCTATGGAAATGGGGAATTACTGATGGACCTGATTGGGGAGGAACGCATCACCGCGCCGCGGGATGTCGTGTGGGCGGCCATGAACGATCCCGATATCATCAGGCAATGCATCCCCGGCTGCCAGAGTGTGGAAAAACTGTCGCCGACGCAATTCCTGGCAACTGTCAAAGTCGGCTTCGGCCTGTTTTCAGTGACCTTCAACGGCGAGATCAGACTTTCGAATGTCGATGCGCCGCGCAGTTACACCATCGCCGCGGAAGGGCGGGGCGGCATTGCCGGCTTCGCCAAAGGTGAGGCCGATGTTACCTTGGTCGATGAGGGGCTGCATACTCTTCTGCGCTATGAAGCCGACGGCGATACCGGAGGCCGGATTGCCGAGATCGGCAGCCGGTTGATCCGTGCCACGCTGGAAAGGCTCGCGCGTCGCTTCTGGGGAAATTTCAATGCTGCCGTCGTCGAAAAGGCTGCAGGCTAGCTCGAAGACTTGGCATCCCTGATAATCCCTTTTACGCAAGACCGATGACCTGGAAAATCCGACCAAACCGCCCCGAAGATGTGATGCAGCTTGCCGACATCTACCTGTCCGTCCGGCGCCAGACCTTTACCTGGGTCGATCCCGGCAATTTTTATCAGGAAGATTTTGCCGCCCATACGAATGGCGAGGTCGTTTCCGTCTGCGAGGGACAAGATGGGAGAATAGCCGGTTTCATCTCGATCTGGGCGGCGGATGATTTCATCCACATGCTCTACATTCTGCCCGAGTTTCAGGGCAAAGGCGCGGGAACCGCTTTGCTGCAATCGCTTCCCGCCTGGCCAAAGCACCCATATCGGCTGAAATGCCTCGTCAATAACCGGCACGCCAAGGCCTTCTATCTGGCACATGGCTTTCAGGTCACCGGCAGGGGCGCCTCGACCGAAGGCGATTATGAAGAGCTGAGTTTCGTTCCGGCGTCAGGGGAATAGAAGCAATCACCGCGAGGGCAACTGCCCGGCGATCTCTTCCGCACGCGTTTTGTGGCGGTCTGCTTCACCCTGCCAACGGATCGCTTCCCTGGCCTCGATGCGGGCGCGCTTGCGGTGTTTGCTCTGGTTGAACCAGGTCGCGGCCGAGCCCACCAGCATGCCGAGGATGAAGGCAATCAACAGGAAAACGAAGAAGGGCGCGGCGAGGGAAAGAACCTGATCTTCCGGCCGGAACGGATTGAAGGCGAGCGTCACACTCTGCCGGTTGGCGACGCAGAAGATGATCAGGATGACGCCAAGCGGCAGTAAAATCAAAAGGTTGACGATCTTCTTGGTCATGTCGTTCTCCGCGCCGATTCGGCGAAGGCAAGCTTCATGGGCGCCAGAATAGACGCGCGGCGACGAAGTTCAAGTGCGGCTGATGCCCCGTTTCAGGGGATCAATCCTCTTCGTCGGCCTGGCCGGGGTTCAGGCGCTCGCGCAGTTCCTTGCCAGTCTTGAAGAAGGGAACCCATTTCTCCTCGACGAAGACGGTATCGCCGGTGCGGGGGTTGCGGCCGGAGCGGGAAGGGCGGTTCTTGACCGAAAACGCGCCGAAGCCGCGCAGCTCGACGCGGTTGCCGGCGGCAAGCGCATCAGTGATCTCGTCGAGGACCGCGTTGACGATATTTTCCACATCGCGATGGTAGAGATGCGGATTGCGTGCCGCAACAATCTGCACCAATTCGGACTTGATCACGGTCGCCCCCTTAAATTATTGATTTCTTGTTCAATCCTGGCCAACCTGCCAAACTGAAAGCAGCCCGTCAAGGAGCAACTTTGGGGGCAGGATGCCGCTGAGATCCTGGCCTTTGACAAGATCACCATAACCAAGGATCGCAATCAACCGGGAAACAGCTCCAGCGAGCAGAAACGGCGTGCTGCTCTTCTTGTCCCAGTCGACGACCGGCAGTTTGTCGCTGACGTTCCGGGAGGTCAGATAGGCGCGGATTTCGGGCTCTCCGCCGACAGCATCGATGAGTTTCACCTTCAGCGCCTGCCGGCCCGTATAGATCGTGCCGTCTGCAAGCTTCAGCACTTCGTCGTGCGGCAATTTGCGCCTGTTGGCAACGAGATTGACAAACCAGTCGTAGCTGTCGAGAACCATGTTGCGGATCATGGTCTTGGCTTCCTCGCTGGTGTCGTGGAAAGGCGAGGGCTCGGCCTTGAGCGGGGAGGATTTGATCTCCTGCAGCGAGACGCCGAGCTTGTCGAGCAGCGGTTGAACCTGCGGGTACTGGAAAATGACGCCGATCGAACCGGTAATCGAGCTTTCGCCGGCGATGATCGTATCACCGGCCGTCGCAATCATATAGCCGGCGGAGGCTGCAAGCGTCCTGACGTCGGAAACGACGGGCTTCTTCTCCGCAATCGCCCGGATCGCCTTGAAGATCTTCTCGCCGCCATAGGTCGTGCCGCCGGGCGAAGAGATCGAGATCACGACTGCTTTGACCTGATCGTTGTCCTTGATCTTTTCCAGTCGCTCGAGCAACTCGTCGTCGTCGGTGATCAGGCCGGAGATCGTCACATGGGCGATATGAGGCCGCGCGGTGCTGCCTTCGCTGAAGGCAAAATCATAAAGCGCAAAGCCGAGCGCGACGAGCAGCACGACAGCGGCAAGGCGCCAGAAGCCAAGCCTGCGGCGCAGCAGCCGGCGGTCTGCGATGATCGAGCTGTCCATTCCAACCTCCAGAGACGAACCCAACGGCGGTATTCCGCCGCTGGGGAGATAAGGCGCAAGCTCCGTCGGGAAAATGCCCGGAAACCTGCTATTTTCGGT
>Ga0207425_1001223_pt1 | contig 11282 bp, 10 predicted proteins | sample AraplaF_Col_mTSA_FD_184255 | JGI IMG/M metagenome (GOLD analysis project Ga0207425, IMG submission 184255) | Arabidopsis root microbial communities from the University of North Carolina, USA - plate scrape MF_Col_mTSA (SPAdes) (version 3) | ecosystem: Host-associated > Plants > Roots >...
CTCTATAATTTCGCCCGCATCGGCACCTTCATCGAGCGTGCCGACAATACCAGCCGCATCCTCGACGTGAAATATTACGTGCTGCTGCCCTCGATCTCGCAGGTGGGCTCTTCGGTCGACAACGTTCAGTGGGAGTCGATCCTGCGTTCGGTCTCCGCCCATCGTTCCTACAGCTGGGCCTATGACGGCGAATACCGCGCCATGAACATCGCCGACTTCCTCATCCTGAACGGCCAGATGCCGCGTTCGCTCGCCTATTGCTACGAGAAGATCGTCAGCAACCTCGGCTACATCGCCAAGGACTATGGCGAGCGGCTTGCGGCGCACGATACGGCGGATGCCATTCGCGCCACGTTGCAGACCCTGAAGATCAAGGATGTCATGGATCAGGGCCTGCATGAATTCCTCGAGGATTTCGTCGCGCGCAACAACAAGCTCGGCAACGAGATCTCCGATGGTTACCGGTTCTATGCTTAAGCGGGTCAGATCATGAGACTGAAAATCAGCCACCTCACCGAATACCGCTACGACGAGCCGGCGCAGTTTTCCCTGCAGCGCCTGCGCCTGACGCCGCCGACCATGGTCGGCCAGACCGTGATCAACTGGTCGCTGCATGTCGAAGGCGCCAAGCCCGAGGTCGAATATGACGACCAGTTCGGCAATCATGTGAACCTCGTCTCGCTGGAAGGCGAACAGCAGGTGACCTGCATCGTTGCCGAAGGCGAGATCGAAACTGAGGATCGCAACGGCGTGATCGGTCCCCATACCGGCTTCTGCCCGCTCTGGCTCTTCCTGCGCGAGACGCCGCTGACCAAAAGCGGCAAACTGGTGAAGGAACTGATCAAAGGTGTGACCGGTGAAACCGAGCTTGCCCGCATGCATGCGCTGATGGCGGCGATCCACGAGGCGGTGGAATACAGGCCCGGCACCAGCGGCACCGAAACCACTGCCGAACAGGCGCTGGAGAAGAAGACCGGCGTCTGCCAGGACCACGCCCATATCTTCGTCTCCGCCGCTCGCGCACTGGATATGCCGGCGCGCTACGTCTCCGGCTATCTGATGATGGAAGAAAAGGTCGAGCAGGCCGCCACCCATGCCTGGGCAGAGACGCATATTCCAGGCCTCGGCTGGGTCGGTTTCGATCCCGCCAACAAGATCTGCCCGGATGACCGCTATGTCCGCACAGCCTCCGGTCTTTGTTACAAGGATGCAGCTCCGGTATCGGGCATGCGCATCGGCACACCTGGTGAGAAGCTCTCAGTCACGGTGAAGGTCGAGGACGGCAGTCAGATGCAGAGCCAAAGCCAGAGCTGAAGCGGACAGGTTTGCCGGTCGATGAGGAGCACGGGCTCGCAGCTCCTAAGCACAGCGTCCCTTTACCGCGACAAGGTGTATCTCGGCTTTTCGAAGGCGAACTCGGATGACGTGACTGTGTCATGCGCCGAAGGTAGAACATCCGAGACGCCGTAGGCCGATGGTATGTAGACGCGGTTTCCACGTGGCTTAGGCAATAGCGCCTGGGAAGCGACCAGATACAGGATGATTGCGAGCATAGTTGTGCCGATCGCAAAGAGCGGGAAAATCGGCATCTCGGATACTTCGGACTTCGTTCTCATCGAATTCTCCATTGGTTGTCCGACGAGAGATTAGCTGCGGTGAGGTCGCGCTGAGAATCATACGCAAAGGTGGAGCCGCCTATACTCTGGGATACAGCTTGCCGCTGCGGCGAAGGCACGACTGGTGAACAGGCGACCTCGCAAGGTGTTGCGCCTCCCGCGGCGAGCGGAAATCATCTATCGCCGATGCCTCTTCACGCATTGCTGGACCGGGTGAGTGTCCATTTTCGTACGAAAATGATACGCTTACTCAAAGGAGGTCGCGATGCGTCTGGAAAATACGAACGTTGCACGGACGACGGCTGGAACGATCACGGTGGAATTCCGTGGCGAAGGGAACGACTTGATTACTGTTCGAATGTCGGCGGAGCCTGGCAGCGCAGACGAGGCGGCCATCGTCCGGGCTAAGGAAATGATGGCAGAACTTGTGGCGGCACCTTCCGACCGTATTTCGCCCTCAGCTGTTTAGAGCTTCCCTGGTCAACGTCAGGAATCCACGATGGCTGTTCGAAGCGCAGGGCTCCTTATTTACCGCTTTGTAGATGTTGCGGTGGAAGTGCTGCTCGTCCATCCTGGCGGACCGTTCTGGAAGGGAAAGGACGAGGCCGCGTGGTCGATACCAAAGGGTCTTGTCGAAGAGGGCGAAGATGAACTTGCTGCCGCCTGCCGGGAGGCTTTCGAGGAACTTGGAGCCAATGTCTCCGGCCCCTTCGAGCGGCTTGGCGAATACAAGCAGCCCGGGGGAAAACTCATCATCGTCTGGCTGACGGAAGCCGATACAGCCTTCGAGCCTAGGGTCGACCTCAGTTCAACGTTTAGATTGGAATGGCCGCCGCGTTCGGGGAAGACGGAGGTTTTCCCCGAAGTGGACCGCGCAGCTTGGTTTTGCGCCGCGGAGGCGGAGTTCAAGATGCACAAGGGCCAAAGACCGATCCTGCATGATTTTTTGAAGAAAAAAGGTAGTAAGAACGCGCACACGTCATGAGCCTCTTACCGCTGGCAGTTCCCCGCACGCTTATCGATGCCGCTTTGAGCCATGGAAGGATCGTGGCGGATGCTTTGTCGTCTTGCGGTAGCTGCGCCGTCCCCCTGCGAAACCCGCAAATCTCTGAGTTTCGCGACAAATACTGACAGCAGAATATCCGGCATATCAGTGAAAAGACGGGGTTTCGCCCCGCCTTTTCCGTGTTTCAGTCCAGGATATCCGCGGTTAGTGGCTGTCCTTGCCGACAGCACTTCCGCGACATCCCTTGAGGAAGTCGAGGTCGGCGCCGGTATCGGCCCCTTCGACATGCTGCTGATGCAGGAAGGCATAGCCCGATGTCGGCAGATCATGGTTCGGCTGCCATTCGGCCAGACGACGCGCCAGTTCCTCTTCGGAAATGTCGAGATGCAGGCGACGGTTCGGCACATCGAGCTCGATCATGTCGCCGTTCCTGACGACAGCAAGCGGGCCGCCGACAGCGGCTTCCGGCGAGGTATGCAGCACGACGGTACCGTAGGCGGTGCCAGACATGCGAGCGTCGGAAATGCGCACCATGTCGGTGATGCCCTTCTTCAGCACCTTGGGCGGCAGGCCCATGTTGCCGACTTCGGCCATGCCCGGATAGCCCTTCGGGCCACAGTTCTTCATGACCATGACGCAGTTTTCATCGATGTCGAGGCTGTCGTCGTTGATCTTCGCCTTGTAGTCATCGATGTCTTCGAACACGACCGCCCTGCCCTTGTGCACCATCAGATGCGGCGAAGCTGCGGACGGCTTCAGCACCGCACCCTTCGGCGCGAGATTGCCACGCACCACGACGATGCCGCCCGAGGAGGTCAGCGCCTTTTCGGCCGGCAGGATGACGTCCTCGTTCCAGTTGACGACGTCCTTGACTTCGTCCCAGACGGTTTCGCCCGACACCGTCAGCGCATCCTTGTGCAGCAGGCCGGCTTCGCCGAGGCGCTTCAGCACGACAGGCAGACCGCCGGCATAGAAGAACTCTTCCATCAGGTACTTGCCCGACGGCATCAGGTTGACGATGGTCGGAACGTCGCGGCCGCAACGGTCCCAGTCGTCAAGCGTCAGGTCGATGCCGACGCGGCCGGCAATGGCGAGCAGATGGATGACGGCATTGGTCGATCCGCCGATCGCCGCATTGGTGCGGATGGCATTTTCGAAGGCCTGCTTCGTCAGGATCTCGGAAGGCTTCAGGTCGTCCTTGACCATCTGCACGATCCGGCGGCCGGTCAGCTGCGCCATGACCTTGCGGCGGGAATCGACGCCCGGGATCGCGGCATTGCCCGACAGTGCCATGCCGAGCGCTTCAGCCATGGACGCCATGGTGGAGGCCGTACCCATCGTGTTGCAGGTGCCCGAAGACCGGCTCATCGACGCCTCGGCTTCGAGGAATTCGGCCTGCGTCATCTCGCCGGCCTTCACCATTTCGGAGAATTTCCACAGATGCGTGCCGGAGCCGACGCGCTCACCGCGGAAATACCCGTTCAGCATCGGACCGCCAGTGACGACGATCGACGGCAGGTCGGTGGAGGCGGCACCCATCAGCAGCGACGGCGTGGTCTTGTCGCAGCCGACGAGAAGCACACAGCCGTCCATCGGCTGGCCGCGGATCGCTTCTTCCACTGCGAGAGCCGCAAGATTGCGGTACATCATCGCGGTCGGGCGGAAGGTGTTTTCGGAGGCCGAGAAAACCGGCACTTCGAGCGGGAACCCGCCGGCTTCCCAAACACCGGCCTTCACCTTTTCGGCGAGCTCGCGCAGATGGCCGTTGCACGGCGTCATGTCCGACCAGGTGTTGAGGATACCGATGACAGGGCGGCCGTCGAACAGGTCGTGCGGGTAACCCTGGTTCTTGAGCCAGCCGCGGTGATAGATCACGTCGCGGCTCGTGCCGCCGTACCATTCCTGCGACCTCAGCCTACGCGGCCATTCTGCTTTCTTCTTCATAGTCTCTGTCCTTCAGGATATCCCCTGATCGCCTCGTACGATCAGGGTTATCGCGCTTGGTCTCAAGCCAGCGTATAGGCGGTCTTGACGGTTGTGTAGAATTCGGCGGCGTACTTGCCCTGCTCGCGCGGGCCGTAGGACGAGCCCTTGCGGCCGCCGAAGGGAACGTGGAAATCGACGCCGGCGGTCGGCAGGTTCACCATCACCATGCCGGCCTCGGAATTGCGCTTGAAATGCGTCGCATGCTTGAGGCTGGTCGTCGCAATGCCGGCCGACAGACCGAACGGCGTGTCGTTGGCAGTTGCCAGCGCCTCGTCGTAATCCTTGACGCGGATGACGGAAACCACCGGTCCGAAGATCTCTTCGCGGCTGATGCGCATCTGATTGGTCGCTTCGGTAAAGAGCGTCGGCTGCAGGTAGAAGCCGGGCGTGTCGCGAGACACCAGTTCGCCGCCGAAGGCAAGCTTGGCGCCCTCGTCCTTGCCGATCTTGATATAGTCGGTATCGGTCTGAAGCTGGCGAGCATCGACGACCGGGCCGATATGGGTGCCGGGCTTCATCGCATGGTCGACGACGATGGTCTTCAGCTTCTCGGTGAGCGCGGCCACGAACCTGTCGTGGATGCCCTCGGTGACGATCAACCGCGACGACGCCGTGCAGCGCTGGCCGGTGGAAAAGAAGCCGGAATTGGCGGCGGCCTCGACAGCGACGGTCAGTTCGGCATCGTCGAGCACGACCATCGGGTTCTTGCCGCCCATTTCCAGCTGGAACTTGCGGTTATGCTCGATGGAGGACGTGGCGACGCGCCTGCCGGTGCCGGTCGAACCGGTAAACGTGATGCCTGATATATCGGGGCTGTCGAGCATCGCCTGGCCGACGACCGAGCCCTTGCCCATGACGAGATTCAGAACGCCCTTCGGCAGGCCGGCACGGTGCAGGATGTCGGCAATCGCCCAGGAACAGCCGGGAACCAGATCGGCCGGCTTGAAGACGACAGTGTTGCCGTAGCAGAGCGCCGGAGCGATCTTCCAGGCCGGAATGGCGATCGGGAAGTTCCAGGGCGTGATGATGCCGATGACGCCGAGCGGCTCGCGGGTGATCTCGACACCGATGTTCGGACGCACCGACGGGATAACTTCGCCGGCAAGGCGCAATGCTTCGCCAGCGAAGAATTCGAAGATCTGCGCGGCGCGGATCGTTTCGCCGATCGCTTCGGGAAGCGTCTTGCCTTCCTCACGGGCGAGCAGAGCACCAAGCTCGTCCTTGCGGGCCATGATCTCGTCGCCAGCCTTCTTCAGGATGACGTGACGTTCCCAGATGCCCGAACGCGACCAGGCCGGGAAGGCCGCCTTGGCAGCTGCGATCGCCGCCTTGGCATCTTCGGCACTCGCCTGGGCGTAGAGACCGACGACTTCGTTCGTATCGGACGGGTTGATGTTCTCGGCGGCATTCGTGCCGGTCCATTCGCCGGCAATGAGATTCTGATGGACGGTCATGGGCCTTGGAGCCTCCTCTATGACAAATGACCGGCCGCTTCGTGACGGCCGGTCTTGGAAATCAGAGCTGCTTGACGACGATCTCTTCTTCGGCCGCAACCTTCAGCGGATTGCGCAGCGGCAGACCGAATTCGGCCACCTCGATTTCAAATATATCGCCCTCTTCCGCCTTGAGACCATCGGCAAAGGAAAGCGTCGCCGTACCGAACATATGGACATGCACATCACCCGGCACACGGAAGAGGCCATATTTGAAATGGTGATATTCCAGATTGGCGAAAGTGTGAGACATGTTCGCCTCGCCCGACAGGAATGGCTTCTCGAAGATCACATGGTTGCCGCGCTTGATGCGCGACGTGCCGCGGATATCCTCGGGCGCCACACCAATCCGGATCTCCGGACCGAAGCTTGCCGGGCGCAGCTTGGAATGCGCGAGGAAGAGGTAGTTGATCCGCTCGGTGACGTGATCAGAAAACTCGTTCGACAGCGCAAAACCGATGCGGAACGGCGTGCCGTCCTTGGCGATCACGTAAATACCGGCCATCTCGGGCTCTTCGCCGCCGTCGAGCGCGAAGGACGGCGAAACGAGCGGAGCGCCGGGAGCAGCAGCGCCATAGCCATTGCCCTTGTAGAACCATTCGGGCTGCACGCCCTTCTGGCCAGCGGCCGGCTTGCCGCCTTCAAGACCCATCTTGAACATCTTCATCGAGTCGGTCAGCGTTTCCTCTGCCACCTCTGATGTCTTCTTGTGCATGGAATCGCGTGTCGCGGCAGAACCGAGATGCGTCAGGCCCGTGCCGGTCAGATGCAGGTGTGCCGCATCCGGATGCGTGATCGGCGGCAGGAAGCGGCCTTCGGCATAAGCCTTTTCCAGATCGACGGCATCGCCATATCCGTGAGCCTCGATAACGGAAACGAGGGACTTGCCGCTGTCTGCGGCCTCCAGCGCCAGAGCATAGACGCTCTCAGCGCCCTTGACGGCCTTGGCGGCGGCACCCGGTTCGCGCACGGCGACGATGATCTCTCCGTCTGCGCCCTTGATCTGCGAAATAAGCACGTTCCTAATCCTTCTCGTTTGGCGATGACAAAGCTTCGCCGCTCCGGCTCCATCCGGAGCCGGAATTCAATTTTCATATGACTGCGATGCGGGGGGCTGAGCCTGAGCTCAGCCCTTGTTCTTATTATAGACGTCGAAGAAGACCGCGGCGAGAAGCACCGCACCCTTGACCATCTGCTGGGAGTCGGTGCCGAGGCCGTGGATCGACATGCCGTTGTTCATGATGCCCATGATCAAAGCGCCGATGACAGCGCCGGTCACCTTGCCAACGCCGCCCTGCGCCGATGCGCCGCCGATAAAGCAGGCCGCGATCACGTCGAGCTCGAGGCCGAAGCCGCCCTTGGCCGTTGCCGAGTTGAGGCGCAGTGCGACGATCAGACCAGCCAGACCGGCAAGCAGACCCATATTTGCGAAGGTGAGGAAGGTCAGCCGCTCGGTGTTGATACCGGACAGCTTCGTTGCCTTCTCGTTGCCACCCATCGCGTAGATACGGCGGCCGATCGTCGTGCGACGAGTGATGAAAGCGTAAGCTGTGATCAGCACCAGCATGATGACGAGCACGTTCGGGAAGCCCTTGTAGATCGACAGCTGATAGCCGAGCGCCAGGACGGCAAGCGCGACGATGCCGTTCTGCGCGACGAAGAAGCCCAGAGGCTCGACGTCGTTGCCATGCTTTTCGTTCGACTTGCGCGCGCGCCAAGCCAGATAGACGAGGGTCACGGCGCCGATGACGGTCAGGATGATCGAGGTCGAGTTGATGCCGCCCATATCGAAAAGGTTGGGCAGGAAGCCGATGCTGATCAGCTGAAAGGCCGGAGGGAACGGACCGATGCTGGTGCCCGTTCCGGCTCCCGTCATCACAGTCAGCGTCAGGCCGCGGAAGACCAGCATGCCGGCGAGCGTGACGATGAAGGACGGTATCTTGTGATAGGCGACGAAATAACCCTGCAGGCCGCCGACCAGCGCACCCACGGCCAGACAAATAACGGTCGCGAGCACGTAGTTCATATGCCACTGCACCGTCATGATGGCGGCTATGGCGCCGATGAAACCGACGACGGAGCCGACCGAAAGATCGATATGGCCGGCAACGATCACCAGCAGCATGCCGAGCGCCATCACGACGATGAACGAGTTCTGTAGAATGATGTTCGTCAGGTTGAGCGGCCTGAAGAGAACGCCGTGGGTCGAGATCTGGAAGAAGATCATGATCGCGATGAGCGCGATGAACATGCCGTATTCACGGATGTTGCCGCGAACAAATTCGCCGATGGAGACGACACGCCCTTGCTCGGTGATGGGTTGATTGATCGGCGTCATTGTTTCTTCTCTCCTGAGCGCATGATGGCGCGCATGATGGTTTCCTGGCTCGCTTCTCCCTTCGGCAGTTCCGCAACGATACGCCCTTCATTCATGACGTAGATGCGGTCGCACGTACCAAGAAGCTCAGGCATTTCCGACGAAATCATCAGAACGCCTTTACCGTCAGCCGCGAGCTGGTTGATGATAGTATAGATTTCATATTTGGCGCCAACATCGATGCCGCGCGTCGGTTCGTCCAGGATCAACACGTCGGGATCCGAGAACAACCATTTCGAAAGAACGACCTTCTGCTGGTTGCCGCCAGACAGGTTGACCGCTTCCTGGAAGATGCTGGAGGAACGAATGCGCAGCTTCGACCGATAGTCGGAGGCGACACGCGATTCCCTGACACTGTCGATAACGGTGGCGTTCGACACCGCCTCCAGATTGGCAAGCGTCGTGTTGTGCACGATCGTCTCGCCCAGCACGAGGCCGAGGTGCTTGCGGTCTTCGGTCACATAGGCGAGACCGGCGTCGATCGCCTTGCGCACCGTTGTCGTATCGACCTTCTTGCCGTCGACGAAGACGTCGCCGGTGATCTTGTGCCCATAGGACTTGCCGAAGACGCTCATGGCGAATTCGGTGCGGCCGGCACCCATCAGGCCGGCGATGCCGACGACCTCGCCCTTGCGGACGTTGACGTTGATGTCGTGCAGGACCTGGCGGTCACGATGCTGCTGGTGGAAGGCATTCCAGTTCTTGACTTCGAAGATCGTCTCGCCGATCGGCACGGAGCGCGGCGGATAACGGTCCGCGAGGTCGCGGCCCACCATGTTCTTGATGATGATGTCTTCGCTGATCTCGTCCGTATGACAGTCGAGCGTCTTGACGGTCATGCCGTCGCGCAGGACCGTGATCTGGTCGGCAACCTTGCGGATCTCGTTCAGCTTGTGGGAAATGATGATCGAGGTAATGCCCTGCTTGCGGAATTCCATCAGCAGGTTGAGCAGCGCGTCTGAATCGCTTTCGTTCAGCGATGCCGTCGGCTCGTCGAGGATGAGCAGCTTGACGCTCTTCGACAGGGCCTTGGCGATCTCGACGAGCTGCTGCTTGCCGACGCCGATGTCGGTCACGAGCGTATTCGGGGATTCACGCAGACCAACCTTGGCGAGAAGCTGCTTGGTGCGATTGAATGTCTCGTCCCAGCTGATGACGCCGTTCTTGGCGTTTTCATTGCCGAGGAAGATGTTTTCCCCGATGGAAAGCTGTGGCACCAGGGCGAGTTCCTGGTGAATGATGACGATACCGATTTCTTCGGAATCCTTCAGGATCCTGAAATTGCGCACGTCGCCCTCATAGACGATGTCGCCTTCATAGCTTCCTGCCGGATAGACGCCGGAGAGCACTTTCATCAGGGTCGACTTGCCGGCCCCGTTTTCGCCCACCAATGCGTGGATCTCACCCTGACGAACCCTGAGGTTCACATTCTCGAGCGCCTTGACGCCCGGGAACGTCTTGGTGATGTTCCGCATTTCGAGGATTGTATTTTCCATGACTAAAACCCAACGCCGCGATCAGGAATAACCCGGCGATCATAGAATCGAAGACCGGAACCCGCAATCACGCGGGTTCCGGCCATTCATATTACTTCAGCTGGTCTTCCTTGTAGTAACCGCTGTCAACGAGAACCGTCTTGTAGTTCTCCTTGGTCACGGCAACCGGCTTCAGCAGGTAGGACGGAACGACCTTGACGCCGTTGTCGTAGGTCTTGGTGTCGTTCACTTCCGGCTCCTTGCCGGACATGACGGCGTCAACCATGTTGACGGTCACCTTCGCCAGGTCGCGGGTATCCTTGAAGATCGAGGAATACTGTTCGCCAGCGATGATCGACTTGATCGACGGGATTTCGGAGTCCTGGCCGGTGACGACTGGCAACGGCTGGTCAGCCGAGCCGTAGCCAACGCCCTTCAGCGACGAGATGATGCCGATCGACAGACCGTCGTAAGGAGACAGGACAGCGTCAACCTTGGCGTCGGTGTAGTTAGCCGAGAGCAGGTTGTCCATGCGGGCCTGGGCCGTTGCCGGGTCCCAACGCAGCGTGCCGACCTTGTCCATGCCGGTCTGGCCGGACTTCACGACGAGCTTGCCGGAGTCGATGTAAGGCTGCAGGACGGACATTGCGCCATCATAGAAGAAGAAGGCGTTGTTATCGTCAGGCGAACCGCCGAAGAGTTCGATATTGAACGGACCCTTGCCGTCCTTGAGGCCGAGCTTGTCGACGATCGTGCCAGCCTGCAGAACGCCAACCTGGAAGTTGTCGAACGTGGCGTAGTAGTCGACATTGGCAGAGTCGCGGATCAGACGGTCATAAGCGATGACCTTGATGCCGGCGTCGTGAGCCTTCTGGAGAACGTCCGAAAGGGTCGTGCCGTCGATCGAAGCGACGACGAGAACCTTGGCGCCCTTCGTGACCATGTTTTCGATCTGCGAAAGCTGGTTCGGGATATCGTCGTCAGCATACTGCAGGTCGGTCTGGTAACCAGCGGCCTGCAGCTGCTTGACGATGTTGTTGCCGTCGTCGATCCAGCGAGCCGAAGCCTTCGTCGGCATTGCGATGCCAACCAGACCCTTGTCGGCCGCCATAGCCGGCATAACGAACGATGCGACGCCGAAGGCAGCCGCAGCCATCAATGAGATAATGGATTTCATTTCTCTCTCCCTTGTTAAAAATTCACGGACGAAAAATCGCCCGCCCCGAAACTGTGGCAGGTTCCGTATTGGATAGTTACTTCAGATGGTGAGAAACGAAGTAGGTCTCCTCCACGATCTCACACGTGTTGAGTGCCAACCAGCACACGGCG
>Ga0207425_1001224_pt1 | contig 11279 bp, 9 predicted proteins | sample AraplaF_Col_mTSA_FD_184255 | JGI IMG/M metagenome (GOLD analysis project Ga0207425, IMG submission 184255) | Arabidopsis root microbial communities from the University of North Carolina, USA - plate scrape MF_Col_mTSA (SPAdes) (version 3) | ecosystem: Host-associated > Plants > Roots > Endosphere...
CGTGTATTGAGTCTCTTACCTTTGAAGGAATGCCCATGACCCCGTCCGACGTGAAAGCCACCCTGTCGTTCTCCGATGGCAGCCCTGCGATGGACCTGCCGGTCTACAAGGGCACGATCGGCCCGGACGTCATCGACATCCGCAAGCTCTACGCCCAGACCGGCAAGTTCACCTACGACCCGGGCTTCCTGTCGACGGCGGCCTGCCAGTCCACCATCACCTACATCGATGGCGACAAGGGCGAGCTGCTGTACCGCGGCTATCCCATCGAGCAGCTCGCCACGCACTGCGACTACCTCGAGACCTGCTACCTGCTGCTCAACGGCGAGCTGCCGAACGAGACCGAGAAGGCCGACTTCGTCAAGCTGGTGACCAACCACACGATGGTCAACGAGCAGATGCAGTTCTTCCTGCGCGGCTTCCGCCGCGACGCGCACCCGATGGCGGTGCTGACCGGCCTGGTGGGCGGGCTGTCGGCCTTCTACCACGACAGCACCGACATCAACAACCCGAAGCACCGCGAGATCTCGGCCATCCGCCTGATCGCGAAGATGCCGACGCTGGTGGCCATGGCCTACAAGTACGGCATCGGCCAGCCCTACATCTACCCGAAGAACGAGCTGTCGTACTCGGCCAACTTCATGCGGATGATGTTTGCGACGCCGTGCGAGGAGTACGAGCCGAACGAGGTCATCGTTCGCGCGATCGACCGCATCTTCATCCTGCACGCCGACCACGAGCAGAACGCCTCGACCTCGACGGTGCGCCTGTGCGGCTCGTCCGGCACCAACCCGTTCGCCGCCATCGCGGCCGGCGTGGCCTGCCTGTGGGGCCCGGCGCACGGCGGCGCCAACGAGGCGGCGCTGAACATGCTGGAAGACGTGCAGAAGATGGGCGGTGTCGAGAAGATCGGCGACTTCATCAAGCAGGTCAAGGACAAGAACTCCGGCATCAAGCTGATGGGCTTCGGCCACCGGGTCTACAAGAACTACGACCCGCGCGCCAAGCTGATGCGCGAGACCTGCCACGAGGTGCTGAACGCGCTCGGCCTGCAGAACGACCCGCTGTTCAAGCTCGCGATGGAGCTGGAGAAGATCGCGCTGGAAGACGAGTACTTCGTCGCCCGCAAGCTGTACCCGAACGTCGACTTCTATTCCGGCATCGTGCAGCGCGCGATCGGCATCCCGGTGAGCCTGTTCACCGCGGTGTTCGCGCTCGCCCGCACCGTCGGCTGGATCGCCCAGCTGAACGAGATGATCGGCGACCCGGAGTACAAGATCGGCCGCCCGCGCCAGCTGTTCCACGGCGCCACCCAGCGCAACGTGAAACCCCTAGCCCAGCGCACCTGAGCCCCGCCGGCCCGCAGCCTGAGCTTCAATCCTGCAAAACCCCGGCCTGGCGCCGGGGTTTTTGCTTGTTCAGCGCCTAAAATCCGCAATTCGCCAGAGATCTCACCCGGAAGCACGCCCACCATGGCACGCACGCTCTACGACAAGATCTGGGACGAGCACGTCGTCCACACCGAGGAGGACGGCACCGCCGTCCTCTACATCGATCGCCACCTGGTGCACGAGGTCACCAGCCCGCAGGCCTTCGAGGGCCTGGACCTGGCGCATCGCAAGGTCTGGCGCCTGTCGGCCAACCTGGCGGTCAGCGACCACAACGTGCCGACCACCGACCGCTCGCACGGCATCGCCGACCCGGTCTCGAAGCTGCAGGTCGACACCCTGGACGCCAACTGCGACCGCGTCGGCATCACGCAGTTCAAGATGAACGACAAGCGCCAGGGCATCGTCCACGTGATCGGCCCGGAGCAGGGCGCGACGCTGCCCGGCATGACCGTCGTCTGCGGCGATTCGCACACCTCCACCCACGGCGCCTTCGGCGCGCTCGCCCACGGCATCGGCACCAGCGAGGTCGAGCACGTGCTCGCCACCCAGACGCTGCTGGCGCGCAAGGCGAAGAACATGCTGGTCAAGGTGGAAGGCACGCTGCCGCGCGGCTGCAGCGCCAAGGACATCGTGCTGGCCATCATCGGCCGCATCGGCACCGCCGGCGGCACCGGCTACACCATCGAGTTCGCCGGCTCCGCGATCCGGGCGCTGAGCATGGAAGGCCGCATGACGGTGTGCAACATGGCGATCGAGGCCGGTGCGCGCGCCGGCCTGGTCGGCGTCGACGACACCACCATCGCCTACGTCAAGGGCCGCCCGTTCACGCCGACCGGCGTCGAGTGGGACCAGGCCGTGGCCTACTGGCGCACCCTGCATTCCGACCCGGGCGCCACGTTCGACGCGACCGTCGAGCTCGACGCGACGACGATCCGCCCGCAGGTCACCTGGGGCACCTCGCCCGAGATGGTGCTGTCCATCGAGGACCGCGTGCCCGACCCGGACCGCGAGAAGGACGGCGGCAAGCGCAGCGCGATGGAGCGCGCCCTGCACTACATGGCGCTGGAGCCGAACAAGCCGATCGCCGACATCCTGATCGACAAGGTCTTCATCGGCTCGTGCACCAACTCGCGCATCGAGGACCTGCGCGAGGCGGCCGCCGTGGTGCGCCGCCTGGGCGGCAGGCTGGCGCCCAACGTCAAGCTGGCGCTGGTGGTGCCGGGCTCGGGGCTGGTGAAGGAGCAGGCCGAGCGCGAGGGCCTGGACCAGGTCTTCCGCGGCGCCGGCTTCGAATGGCGAGAGCCGGGCTGCTCGATGTGCCTGGCGATGAACGCCGACCGGCTGGAGCCGGGCGAGCGCTGCGCCTCGACCTCGAACCGCAACTTCGAGGGCCGCCAGGGCGCCGGCGGCCGCACCCACCTGGTCAGCCCGGCGATGGCGGCCGCGGCCGCGATGCAGGGCCATTTCGTCGACGTCCGTCGGCTGTCGTGAGGACCTGAGGAGGAACCGACCATGCAAGCCTTCCGCATCCACACCGGCCTCGTCGCCCCGCTCGACCGCGAGAACGTCGACACCGACGCCATCATCCCGAAGCAGTTCCTGAAGTCGATCAAGAAGTCGGGCTTCGGCCCCAACCTGTTCGACGAGTGGCGCTACCTGGACCACGGCGAGCCCGGCCAGGACCCGGCAAGCCGCAAGCCGAACCCGGACTTCGTGCTGAACCAGCCGCGCTTCCAGGGCGCCTCGGTGCTGGTCACGCGCAAGAACTTCGGCTGCGGCTCGTCGCGCGAGCACGCGCCGTGGGCCCTGGACCAGTACGGCTTCCGCGCGATCATCGCGCCGAGCTACGCCGACATCTTCTTCAACAACTGCTTCAAGAACGGCCTGCTGCCCATCGTGCTGCCCGAGCACGAGGTGGCGCGGCTGTTCGACGAAGTGAATGCCTTCGTCGGCTACAAGCTGACCATCGACCTGGAACGCCAGGTCGTCGAGCGGCCGGGCGGCGAGGTGATCCCGTTCGACGTCCAGCCGTTTCGCAAGTACTGCCTTCTCAACGGCTTCGACGACATCGGCCTGACGCTGCGCCATGCCGACAAGATCCGTGCCTTCGAGGCCGAGCGCCTGCTGAAGAAACCCTGGCTCGCCCAGCGCGTGTGACGCGATGGCCGCCCTGCCGCACAGCCGTCTCTACCGCCTGCTGGCGCGGCACTGGTGGCTGGCCTTCCTGCTGCTGGGCCTCAGCTTCGTCGGCTTCGGGCTGTCGTCGCTGAACCTGCTGCACGTGCTGGGCGCGAACATCGAGTTCCTGTCCACCTACGGGTGGGACGCGGTGCGCGATGGCGGGCTGTGGCAGCTGGTGCAACTGGTGGGTTCGGGGTATGTGGCGGCGGCGTGCTACGTCGCGTGCAAGCTGTGTGAGAAGGTGCTCGTCGAACGGCTTGCCGTCGACCAACGCAAAGGAACTGATTCGTGAAGATTGCGATCCTGCCGGGCGACGGCATCGGGGTGGAGATCATGGCCGAGGCCGTCAAGGTGCTCGGCTGCCTCGACCTGCGCTTCGAGATGGAAGAAGCCCTGGTCGGCGGCGCCGCCTATGCCGCCCACGGCCACCCCCTGCCCGAGGCGACCCTGGCCCTGGCGAAGTCCGCCGACGCGGTGCTGTTCGGCGCCGTCGGCGACTGGCAGTACGACAAGCTCGAGCGCCACCTGCGGCCCGAGCAGGCCATCCTCGGCCTGCGCAAGAACCTGGAGCTGTTCGCCAACTTCCGCCCGGCGATCTGCTACGAGGAACTGACCCATGCCTCGACACTGAAGCCCGAGGTGGTGGCCGGCCTCGACCTGCTCATCATCCGCGAGCTGACCGGCGACATCTACTTCGATCCGGCGCGCAAATGCCGCACCTCGCCGGATGGCGCCTTCGCCGGCGCGCCCGAGGCCTTCGACACCATGCGCTACTCGCGCCCGGAGATCGAGCGCATCGCCCACGTCGCCTTCCAGGCCGCGCGCAAGCGCAACAAGAAGGTCCTGAGCGTTGACAAGGCGAACGTGCTGGAGACCTTCCAGTTCTGGCGCGACGTGGTCACCGAGGTGCACGCCCAGTACCCCGACGTGGCGCTGGAGCACATGTACGTCGACAACGCCGCCATGCAGCTGGTGAAGGCGCCGAAGCGGCTGGACGTGATCGTCACCGGCAACATGTTCGGCGACATCCTGAGCGACGAGGCCGCGATGCTGACCGGCTCGATCGGCATGCTGCCCTCGGCCTCGCTCAATGCGAGGAACCAGGGGTTGTACGAACCCAGCCACGGCTCGGCGCCCGACATCGCCGGCAAGGGCATCGCCAACCCGCTGGCGACCATCCTGTCGGCGGCGATGATGCTGCGCTTCAGCCTCAACCAGGAGGCCGCCGCCCGGCGCATCGAGGCGGCTGTCAAGGCGGTGCTGGCGAAAGGCCTGCGCACCGCCGATATTCACAGTGAAGGCACCACCAAGGTGGGCACGAAGGAGATGGGCGACGCCGTGGTCGCCCACCTGAAAGCGAACGGCTGACCCGTTCCCTTCCGAATCATTCACGACGAACGCATTTCAAGACAGGAATTCAAGATGGCAACGAGTTTGGTCGGCCTGGTGGGCTGGCGCGGCATGGTGGGGTCGGTGCTGATCGACCGCATGGCGCAGGAAAATGACTTCGCCCTGATCGAGCCGGTGTTCTTCAGCACCAGCAATGCCGGCGGGGCGGCACCCGCCTACGCGAAGAACGAGACGACGCTGCAGGACGCGCACGACATCGAGGCGCTCAAGCGCTGCGACATCGTCATCACCTGCCAGGGCGGGGACTACACCAACGAGGTCTACCCGAAGCTGCGCGCGGCGGGCTGGAACGGCCACTGGATCGACGCGGCCTCGGCGCTGCGCATGAAGGACAACGCCGTCATCGTGCTCGACCCGGTCAACATGCACGTCATCAAGGACGCGCTGGCGGCCGGCCAGCGCGACTGGATCGGCGGCAACTGCACCGTCAGCTGCATGCTGATGGGCGTGGGCGCCCTCTACAAGGCGGGCCTGGTCGAGTGGATGAGCACCCAGACCTACCAGGCGGCCTCGGGCGGCGGCGCACAGCACATGCGCGAGCTGCTGACCCAGTTCGGCACCCTCAACGCCGAGGTGCGCAGCCTGCTCGACGACCCGAAGAGCGCCATCCTCGAGATCGACCGCAAGCTGGTCGCGAAGCAGCGCGCGCTCTCCGAGGCGGAGACCGCCAACTTCGGCGTCCCGCTGGCCGGCAGCCTGATCCCCTGGATCGACAAGGACCTGGGCAACGGCATGAGCAAGGAAGAGTGGAAGGGCGAGGCCGAAACCAACAAGATCCTCGGCCAGGGGCAGGGCTTCGGCACGCCGGCGATTCCGGTCGACGGCTTCTGCGTGCGCATCGGCGCGATGCGCTGCCACAGCCAGGCGCTCACCTTCAAGCTCAAGAAGGACGTCCCGTTGGCCGACATTGAGGCCTTGATCGCCAACGACAACGCCTGGGTCAAGGTGGTGCCGAACACCCGTGAAGCCACCCTGAAGGATCTGACGCCGGTCGCGGTGACCGGCACGCTGACCATCCCGGTCGGGCGGCTGCGCAAGATGGCCATGGGCCCCGAATACCTCGGCGCCTTCACCATCGGCGACCAGCTGCTGTGGGGCGCGGCCGAGCCGCTGCGCCGCATGCTGCGCATCCTGCTGGACGCTTGAACTTGCGTCTGACAGGTTGTCAGCAGAGGTGAACGGGGTGTCTTGTTGCGTTGCCCTGTTGCAACAAGGCACCCGGTGACGCCCCGTAATCCAGGCTGGAGCGGGAATGTCAGCCATTGCATGAGCTTGTCTTCGTATCTAGTTGATGTTATTGTGTTTTCTACTGCGCCTGGGGTGCGTGCGTACGGTTCCGAAAACATCGGTCCAAAACAACGCCAATCGACGGGAGCCCTGCACACTGCCCGCCACCTCCAATTGGGAGACGCCTTGAAAAGAAATTCGCTGTTCGCTCGCCGCTTCGCACTGACTGGCGTGGCCGTCGCTGCCATGTGTTTGTCCGCTGCCAACGCGTGGGCCCTGGGGCTGGGACGCCTGCAGGTCCAGTCGGCGCTGGGCGAGACCTTGCGCGCAGAGATCGACGTCACCAGCCTGTCGCCTGAAGAGGCCTCCGCCCTGAACGTGCGCATCGCGCCGCCCGAGTCGTACCGCGCCGCCGGCGTCGACTACAACCAGGTGCTGCCTGCCACCCAGGTCTCGCTGCAACGCCGTGCCGACGGCCGGCCCTACCTGCGCGTCACGAGCGACCGCGCGGTGCAGGAGCCCTTCGTCGACGTGATCCTCGAGATCACCTGGTCGAGCGGCCGCCTGGTGCGCGAGTACACGATGCTGTTCGACCCGCCGTCGACCCGCAACCTCGCCGCTGCCCCGGCGCCGGCCACCGCGCCGGCGCTGTCGTCGTCGACCGAATCCGCCGCCCCGGCACCGGCCCCGCGCGGCAGCGCGCGTCCCGCGCCGGCCCCGCGCCCGCCGGTGACCGCCGAGTCGCCCGCGCCCGCCCCGGCGAAGAACACCCCGCGCGTCGCCGCGTCGACCTCCAGCGAAGGCGAGGCCGGTGCCGACGAGTACAAGGTCAAGCCGGGCGACACGCTGTCGCGCATCGCCGGCCGCAACCCGCGCCAGGGCGTCTCGCTCGACCAGATGCTCGCCTCGCTGTACCAGGGCAACCCGGACGCGTTCCTGAACAACAACATGAACCGGTTGAAGGCCGGTTCGGTGCTGCAGGTGCCCACGGCCGAGCAGGCTTCGGCCATCACGCCGGCCGAAGCGCGCCAGCTGATCCAGGCCCAGAGCGCCGACTTCGGCGCCTACCGCCAGCGCCTCGCCGGCAGCGTCGCGCCGTCCAAGGTCGAGGGCGCGTCGCGCCAGACCAGCGGCACGGTGCAGGCCGAGGTCGACGATCGCAAGAAGGCCGCCGCCCCCACGCCCGACAAGCTGACCCTGAGCAAGGGCGGTACCGCGGCGCCGGACGCGGCGAAGGTCGCCAAGGAGCGCGAGGCCAAGGAGGCCAGCTCGCGCGTGGCCGAGCTGTCGAAGAACGTCGAGGACCTGAAGAAGCTGGGCCAGTCCGCCCAGGGCGGCAAGGCGGCCGCGCCGGCCCAGGCCCCGGCGCCTGCCGCCGTGAACGTGCCGGTCAAGCCGCCGGTGACGCCGCCGCCGGCCCCGACGCCTCCGCCGCCGGCCCCTGTCCCGCCGCCGCCGGCCCCGACGCCTCCGCCGCCGGCCCCTGTCCCGCCGCCGCCTCCTCCTCCCCCGCCGCCGGCCCCCGCGCCGGTCCAGCCGCCGGCGCCCGCACCGGCCCCGGTGGTCTCGCAGGCTGCGTCCGCCCCGGCGGAAGCCGTGCCGCCGGTCGTCGTCGCCCCGGCGCCCGAGGCGACGGCCAGCGCGCCGGCCGTGGCCGAAGCGCCACCGCCCAAGCCCGCCGCGCCGCCGCCCCCGCCGCCGCCGGCCCCGGAACCCCCGAGCTTCTTCGCCTCGCTGCTCGATGACAACCTGCCGGCCCTGCTGGGCGGCCTGGCCGTGCTGCTGCTCGGCGGCTTCGCGGCCTGGCGCTTCAGCAAGCGTGCCAAGCGCGACAGCGGCGAGACCTCGTTCCTCGAGAGCCGCCTGCAGCCCGACTCGTTCTTCGGCGCGAGCGGCGGCCAGCGCATCGACACGCGGGACGCCGGCGGCGCCTCGTCGTCGATGAGCTACTCGCTGAGCCAGCTCGATGCCATCGGCGACGTCGACCCGGTCGCCGAGGCCGACGTCTACCTGGCCTACGGCCGCGACCTGCAGGCGGAGGAAATCCTCAAGGAAGCCATGCGCGCGAGCCCCGAGCGCCTGGCGATCCGCACCAAGCTGCTCGAGGTCTATGCCAAGCGCCGCGACACCAAGGGCTTCGAGCTGCTGGCCACCCAGCTGTTCGGCCTGACCGGCGGCGTGGGCGAGGACTGGGCCAAGGCCCAGGAGATCGGCCAGCAGATCGATCCGGAAAACCCGCTGTACCGTCCGGGCGGCTCGCCGTCCACCGGCGGCGGCGACGTCCGCGCCTCGGCCGAGCCGCTGGGCGCGAGCACGATGCCGCAGTCGGTGCTGCCGTCGCCGTCCGAGTTCGGCAGCAGTGCGTCGCACGCCAGCGGGTTCGACACCACCGGCAGCGGTGGCGGCATGGACCTCGACCTCGACCTGGCGCTGCCGGGCGGCGCCCCGGTCTCGGCCCCGCGCCTGCCGGAAGAAACGCAGCCCCTGCCGACCGCCGAGGTGGGCCATGGCTCGCTCGACGACATGAGCTTCGACCTGCCGCTGGAACCGCCGTCGGCCCCGCCGCCGCCGTCGCGCAGCAGCAGTGCCGTGGGCAGCGGCTCAATGGACTTCGACCTGTCGAGCATCTCGCTCGACCTGGGCGACAGCACCGTGCCGGCACCGACCGCCGCGCCGAAGTCGGCCCCGAAGGCCGCCCCGGCCGCGAGCAACGAGTTCGGCGACATCGACCTGGGCGAGGCCCCGGACGACGGTTCGGACCCGATCGCGCGCAAGCTGGAGCTGGCCGACGAGTTCCGCCAGATCGGCGACATGGAAGGCGCCCGAGACCTGCTGCAGGAAGTGATCGCCAAGGCGAGCGGCGCCACCAAGTCGCGCGCCCAGGCCATGTTGAACGACCTGGGGTGAGCCCCTCCAAGCTGGCCCTGGGCATCAGCTACCAGGGCCAGGCCTACCAGGGCTGGCAGAGCCAGCCGGGCGGGCAGACCGTGCAGGACCACCTCGAACGGGCGTTGTCGCAATTCGCGGCCACGCCCGTTCGCACGATGTGCGCCGGCCGCACCGATGCCGGCGTGCATGCGCTGAACCAGGTCGTGCACCTCGACGCGCCGGTGCCGCGCGAGACCGAGTCCTGGATGCGCGGCACGAACCGCTTCCTGCCGCCCGACATCGCGGTGCAGTGGTGCCGGGCCGTGCCGGACGACTTCCATGCCCGCAACAGCGCCCGTGGGCGGCGCTACGCCTACCTGCTGCTCGAGTCGCGCGTGCGCGCCGCGATCGGGGCCGGTGCGGCCGGCTGGGTGTTCCGCCCGCTGGAGGGCGACGCGATGCGCGAGGCGTCGGCCGCCCTGATCGGCGAGCACGACTTCAGCGCCTTCCGCGCGGCCGGCTGCCAGTCGCCGACGCCCGTCAAGACTTTGCATTCGATCGGCATCCGCCGCTTCGGCGCCTACTGGCGCTTCGACTTCGACGGCAACGCCTTCCTGCACCACATGGTGCGCAACATCATGGGCTGCCTGGTCGCGATCGGGGCCGGCCAGCGGCCGCCGGGCTGGATGGCCGAGGTGCTGGCCTCGCGCTCGCGCAGCGCCGCCGCGCCGACCTTCGCCCCTGACGGCCTGTACTTCGTCGGCCCGTACTACGATGCGCGCTTCGAGATCCCGCGCCACACGCCGCCGATGGACTGGCTGCCCGGCGGCGCCGACGCCTGAACGATGATCCAGCGCACCCGCATCAAGATCTGCGGCCTGACCCGCGAGGCCGACGTGGACGCCGCCGTCGAGGCCGGCGCCGACGCGGTCGGCTTCGTGCTCTACGAGCGCAGCCCGCGCCATGTGTCCGTCGAGCGGGCCGCCGAGCTGGCACGCCGGCTGCCGCCCTTCGTCACGCCGGTCACGCTGTTCGTCAACGCGACGCGGGCTCAGGTCGCCGCGGCGGTGGCGGCCCTCCCGAACCTGCTGCTGCAGTTCCACGGCGACGAGACGCCGGCCGACTGCGACGCTGCCGGGCGGCCCTACCTGCGGGCCGCGCGAATGGCAGGGGATTTCGATTTGCTAGACTTCGCGGCGCAGTACCCGCTCGCCCAGGGGCTGCTCCTCGATGCCCATGTCGAGGGTTATGGCGGGGGCGGAAAGGTCTTCGATTGGTCTCTCATTCCTCGAAACGTGCGCTCTCCAGTCGTTTTGTCTGGTGGGTTGCATGCCGGAAATGTGATCGAAGGGATTCTTCAGGTACGGCCCTGGGCCGTTGACGTGAGTTCGGGCGTCGAGCGCGGCAAGGGCATCAAGGATGCCGCCGAGATCCGCCGTTTCTGCGATGCCGTGCGCGAAGCCGATGCACGCATCGCGGCCACACCCACCTGAAGAAGCGAGTCATTCCATGTCGAACTACCAGCAGCCCGATGCCAGCGGGCATTTCGGGCCTTATGGCGGCACCTTCGTCGCCGAGACCCTGATCCACGCCCTCGACGAGCTGAAGGCGGCCTATGCCGAGGCCCAGCGCGACCCCGGGTTCCAGGCCGAATTCCAGCGCGAGCTGAAGCACTTCGTCGGCCGCCCGAGCCCGGTGTACCACGCGGCGCGCATGAGCCGCGAACTGGGCGGTGCGCAGATCTACCTGAAGCGCGAGGACCTCAACCACACCGGCGCGCACAAGATCAACAACACCATCGGCCAGGCGCTGCTGGCGCGCCGCATGGGCAAGCCGCGCGTCATCGCCGAGACCGGCGCCGGCCAGCACGGCGTGGCCACCGCCACCATCTGCGCCCGCTACGGCATGGAGTGCGTGGTCTACATGGGCAGCGAGGACGTGAAGCGCCAGTCGCCCAACGTCTATCGCATGAAGCTGCTGGGCGCCACGGTGGTGCCGGTGGAGAGCGGCTCGCGCACGCTGAAGGACGCGCTCAACGAGGCGCTGCGCGACTGGGTCACCAACGTCGAGAACACCTTCTACATCATCGGCACGGTGGCCGGCCCGCACCCGTACCCGACGATCGTGCGCGACTTCCAGCGCATCATCGGCGACGAGTGCCTGCAGCAGATGCCCCCGCTGGCGGGGCGCCAGCCCGACGCG
>Ga0207425_1001230_pt1 | contig 11232 bp, 12 predicted proteins | sample AraplaF_Col_mTSA_FD_184255 | JGI IMG/M metagenome (GOLD analysis project Ga0207425, IMG submission 184255) | Arabidopsis root microbial communities from the University of North Carolina, USA - plate scrape MF_Col_mTSA (SPAdes) (version 3) | ecosystem: Host-associated > Plants > Roots >...
CACGCTCCGGCTTCTGACCGATCCGACATTCGACCCGCCGGGCCTCTACAGGGAAAAGCCCGTACGCTTCGAAAAGACCTCCGGTCCTGCCTTGTCGGTCGAGGAGATCGGCCGGCTGGATGCAGTGCTGCTCAGCCACGACCAGCACCTCGACAATCTCGACAGTGCCGGCCGGGCGATGCTGCCGACGGTCGGCACCACCTACACGACCAAGGCCGGTGCAGAACGGTTGGGTGGCAATGCGCTTGGCCTTGCTCCATTCGAAACCGTCACGCTGGAAGGTGCCGGCGGCGAGAGGCTGATGGTCACGGCAACGCCGGCCCGTCACGGCCCTGTCGGTATCGAGCCGATATCAGGCGATGTGGTCGGCTTCGCACTCGGCCGCGAAAAGCCGGGCGACCTTCTCTACGTGACCGGTGACACGGTCTGGTACGAGGGCACGGCCGAGGTTGCGCGGCTCTTTTCTCCCAAAGTCGTGCTGTTGTTTACGGGCGCCGCCGAGCCCCGTGGCCGCTTCCACATGACGATGGGCAGCGAGGATGCTCTGGAGGCGGCCCACGCCTTCCCGAACGCGCTGCTCGTACCCGCGCATAATGAGGGCTGGGTGCATTTCCGCGAAAATCAGGACCAGCTCGCGCACGCCTTCTCCGTCTTCGACCTCGAGGACCGCCTGAAGCTCTTCGAAAAAGGCAAACCGCTCACCATCGACCTGACGGCCTGAGCAATCCCTGAAACACGGCGTAAGACGCCAATCTTCGAAGGAGACATACAATGAGCAATGAACAGAAAGTCGCAATCGTTACCGGTGCGTCGCAGGGTATCGGCGCAGGCATCGCCGAAGCCTACCGCAAGGAAGGCTATGTGGTCGTCGCCAATTCCCGCAACATCCAGCCATCCTCCGATGCAGGTGTTATCGCAGTATCCGGTAGCATCGGCGAGCGTGGCGTCGCTGAACAGGTGGTCAAGACGGCCATCGAGCGTTTCGGCCGCGTCGATACGCTGATTAACAATGCCGGTATCTTCATCGGCAAGCCGTTCACCGACTACACGGTTGAAGACTTCAACAATGTCATCAACGTCAACGTTGCCGGCTTCTTCCACGTCACGCAGTTTGCCATTGCCCAGATGCTGAAGCAGGGCCATGGTCACATCGTTCAGATCACCACGGCCCTTGTGGATCAGCCGATCGCCGGTGTTCCCACGGGTCTTGCGACGCTGACCAAGGGCGGTCTCGATGCCGTTACGCGCGGGCTCGCCATCGAATATGCCAAGAGCGGCATTCGCGTGAATGCAGTCGCACCCGGCATCATCAGAACGCCGATGCATGCCCCAGAGACGCATGATTTCCTCAAGGCCCTGCACCCGATTGGCCGGTTGGGCGAGGTGAGCGAAATCGTCGATGCCGTGCTTTATCTGGAGCATGCCGGCTTCGTGAGCGGCGAGACGCTGAATGTCGATGGCGGCCAGCACGCCGGCCGTTGGTAATGGCTGCAAGGGGAAGCAACGGACGGCGCGCCTGAAGCGCCCATCCTTCAAGGAGAACGACGATGCCTTATGTGAATATCAAGGTGACACGCGAAGGCACGGCTCCGGGTGCAAGCAGCACCACGCCGGAACAGAAGGCTGCACTCATAAAAGGTGTCAGCGATCTGCTCTTCGACATCATGGGCAAGCCGCATGACAGCACCTTCGTCGTTATCGATGAAATCGAGATGGAGAGCTGGGGTGTGGGCGGTCTGCCTGTGCCTGAATATCGCAAGCAGCTTGCTGAAAAGGCAGCGAAACAGAAATAATACGGAGCATTCCAGCAGCAAAAGTGCTTGGCGGTTTTGCGTCCGGAATTGCGAAAGCAAATAGCGCGGCGGCCGTCGGGGCCGAAGATCCAGCCCTGTCATGAGATTATAGAAGGAGCCGCCGCACATGATGCGGACGCGGGTGTCCTGTCCGGACTCCGCGGCGATCATCTCAGCCCTCCGTGCCGGCGGCCTTCGCCTGCTGGGCGGCGCGGAGCGTGGCTGTTGCGGCGGCAGCAGCGCCGTTCTTGTCGTCGCCGCCGACCTGCACCATCGGCTGGGCGAATTCGATGCCGTTGTTCTGGAAGGCTTCGCGGATCATGGCGTAGGCCTTGCGGCGGATATAGGTCTGCATGCCGGGCACCGTCGTCATGGCGAAGCTCAGGACGATGCCGTAGTCGCCGAATTCCTCGACGCCCTTCATCTTGAGCGGTTCGATGAAAAGCGGGCCGACCTCGGCATCTTCTTTCAACTCCGCGCCGATCGTCTTGGTGATCTTGCGGGCCTTGTTGATGTCGGTGTTATAGGCGACCGAGATGCGGAACTTGTCGATCACCCAGTCGCGGCTCATGTTTTCCACGGCGCCGAGCTCTCCGAAGGGCACGGTGAAGACGGGGCCGCGATGGTGGCGCAGTCGCACGGAGCGCAGGCTGAAGCCTTCTACCGTTCCCTTGTAGTTTTTCGCCTGTATATATTCGCCGACACGGAAGGCGTCATCGAGCATGTAGAAAACGCCGCTGATGACGTCCTTGACGAGGGTCTGCGAGCCGAAGCCGATCGCCACGCCGAAGATGCCCGCGCCGGCGATCAGCGGACCGATCTCGACGCCGAGCTGCGCCAGCACGATCAGGCCGGCCATGACCGCCACCATGACGGCGAGCGCGTTACGGAAGATCGGCAGTAATGTCCGGAATCGCGCGCGTTTCGCAACTTCCGCAGGGGCGAGGCCGGTCGCATCTGTCGAGGTTGTAATGCTGCGGTCGATCCAGCCCTTGGCAAGCTGCCAGAGAAGATCGGCAATCAGCAGCACGATGACACCTTTCAGCAGTCCATAGACGACGGCGGCTAACGTCGCGTTCTGATTTGCAAGGGAATCCGGACTGAGGCGCCAGACGAGAGCCATCCAGCCGACGGCGAGCGCGACGATGATCGCCCGGCTGCCGCGGACGAGCAATATGCTCCGGGGGCTCTCTGATGGTGCCGTCGTGAGCGTCGCTGCTGCCCTGCCTGTGGCATGCAACAGATTCGGAAGGACGAGAGCATAGACGCCGAGCCAGAAAAGGCCTCGCAGGTCAAGGCACCAGAGGACCCACAACAGGGCGAGGAAGGCGGTGAGGCCTGCCTTTATGACGATAGAGCGGGCCAATGCCGACCAGACCGTTTCGATCGCAAGCGCCAGCAGAAGAAGAGAAAAACAATAGGAGATGGCCTCCGTGACGGCCTGATCGACGCCAAGCGGTGCGCCGAGCGTCGCGGTTGCCGCGGCAAACAATGCGATGCCGATAAAAAGCTGGGCGCGGATGGCGAGTGAGTGGTGGTTGCTTTCCACGAGGCTAATCGAGACAGCGGCTACGCGGTAGACGACGAAGGCGACCAGATAGGCGAGCAGAACCAGCCGGGCGAGCGGCGGCCATTCAACGGCGAAGAATATGATCGCAACGACCACGGTGAAAACCGCGACCGGAAGAAGGCGGGCGGCCGGGCCGATCGAGGGAGACCGGGCGCGCCTGAAGAGCCATTCGGCGGCCGCGCCTGCAGCGACCAGGCCGGCAAAAATCAGGAAGATCGGCGCATAGCCATGCGATATGGCATCCTGGCGAGCACGAGCGGCGCCTTCGGACACTTCGGAGGGGATGCGCGGAACTGCAGCAAGAATACCGTGGATGCGCGAGCGCACCCGCGCTTCCCAAGTCGCAAAGCCTGATGGCTGGGCAACTGCGGCTGTTGCGTCCTGCTCCTTCTTCCGACTTTCCAGCCAGGTTTGGATCTCGGGGTCCTGCAGCAGTCCTATCAACTGGTCGATCTTCTGCTGGGGCGGCGGTGGCGCGGTTTGCGCCGCCGCCGAGGTCACGATGAGGAAAGCCAGGAGAAATACCGCCAGTCTGATCATTCGTTATGTCTCCCGGAAGCAGAGGTCGTCACCCATCTGTCCATGTGCTCATCCTTCTACGCTGGAAGGATGAGCACAGCCGATGCGTTTATGGGAGTACGTTACGGTAAACTCTGGCGTAAAGGCGGGGGAAGAGGCGTAAATGGCGGCGGATTTACGGTAACGTACTTCCATCTTGCACCTGTCACTCCATAGTCGGCGGGATGAGCAGGAGGCCCGGATCTCCAATGGGTAAGGAAGGAGGCATCAAGTGGAACGGTACGGAAACCGCACAGCGTGGGCTGTGGCGGCTCATGCTGAAATTGCCCGCAATGCGGGGCAGACTGCAGCTTCTCGCATCGAAATCCCGCTCGCTCAGCGATCTCTTCGAGGCTTATGAGGAAGCGAGCCTAGCCCTGGAACGCCTCATGCGACAGCCCGGGGACGAGCATCGTCCGATGGTCGTGGAATACGAGACCATCTGTGCCGAAATCGAATCCGATATCATTCAGTATGTTTTGGATCACAGCTCTAACGTGCCGAATTGAGGCGCTGACTTGCGTTAAAATAGATCGCCTATTGGTTTTGTTAGAATTTTCAGTTGCAACCTCCCGCAGTCTCGGCGATAAACGTCCCTGTTATGCTTTAGCCTAATCAGCGCGTGCGGGGCGGTCATGGGTGCTGAAGTACACGACGCAAGGACATGCGAAGTATCGTTGTCGGAGGCCAGGGCGGAACTCGAACGAATTCTGTCCGATCCCAGATTCCATGCTACGGAACGGCAACGGGCCATTCTGAGGTATCTTGCGGAACGGCGCTTCGCCGGCTGTGAGGAGGGGGTCAAGGCCTATTCCATCGCACTTGATGTCCTCGGGCGAGCGAGTAATTTCGATGCATCGAACGATCCTATCGTGCGCATCGAGGTGAGCCGGCTGCGTTCGTCGGTCGAGAACTATTACGAAGCCTTCGGTGCCGAGCAGAATGTGACGATACACATTCCCAAGGGTACCTATGTGACGCTTTTCCCCCGGTCGCTCGTGCCCTACGAACATGACGAAGAAGAGGTGGCGCTGGAAAGCAATCTGCCCGAGACGCCTGATGATGTTCCTGTGGCTGTGGAAGGCCCCGCTGCCGTTTCATCTTCTGGCCGGCCCCTGATGATCCATACGGGGATGGCGCTGCTGCTCTGCGCGGCGATCGCCGCCGGCGTCGTTATCTATGCCTCAAAGCCGTCCCTGACAGTCCGCCCGTCGGTCGCTCTTTCCATGGATGCCGTTGACACCAGAATGCAAGGCGAGGCCAGCCAGACGCGTGACATGCTGCTGACGGCGCTGACGCAGTTCCAGACACTGACGGTGGCGAAGGCTGGTTATGCCGGTGTGCGAGCCCAGAAGGCTACAGGACGGGCCTATGAAATCGACATGAAATATTACGGCGACGGCGATCTCAGGAGCGTCTGGTGGCAGATCGTCGACAGCCAGTCCGGCGACCTCCTGAAATCGGGGCTGGAAACGATTGCCATTGACGGAAAGAGCCCGGCAGCGACCCGCCAGGAGATCGTCGATGTTCTTGCGCGCCGCTTTGCAGCGACACGCGGGGCGATCAACAATATCGAAACGCATGCCAGCAGCGCAGAGTCGATCGGTAACGCCTGCGTTCTGCGTGCCGAATATCAGCTCGATGACGGCAGCTCGGACAATATGGCTGCGGTGCGCTCCTGCCTCGAACGGACGCTTGCTGTCGATCCTAGTAATTCCGATGCCGAGGCTCTGCTTGCGCGCGTCCTGATCGCGCCGGAAGCTGCGGCGGGGGACGCGGCGGTGCGCGGCCGCGCACTCGATTTGGCAAATCGTGCGGTTTCGATCGCGCCCATGTCGGATCGCGCGTATGTGGCGTTAATGATGACGCAGTTTGCCGATGGACGCGTCGACGCTGCGTTGCAGGCCGGCAACCGGGCGATCTCAGTCAATCCCAGCAATCCGGATTCAGTAGCAAAGCTTGCCTCGGTGCTGTTTTCGGCCGGTTACTTCGACGCCGGCGTCGCCATGGCGCAGGATGCTGGCCGGGTGGTCGATATCGTGCCGCGCGACGCCATGCTCGTTCTTGCCCTGGATGCCTATCGCCGCGGCGAGTGGTCGGAGGCTTCTCTGCTTGCCGAACAGGTGAACTGCGCCGATTTCGTCGTGCGAGCCCTGCGGGCGGCCGCACTCGGCCAGCTTGGCTCCGATCAGGCAAAGCAGCGGCTTGCGGATGTGCGGGGCCGGGATCCGGATTTCGAACGCACCTTGAGGCAGAAGCTGGAGGCAAGGCGCTTCCAGCCATTGCTGTCCGCAGAGATCCAGGACGGGCTCACCAAGGCTGGAGCCGTGTTCGCATTCAACGACGTGACCGGAGCCGTGGCCCATAGGTGGGACTAGATGCCCGCTCCTGCTGCCTGCAAAGTTCGTCTGTAAACCGCTGGTGGGATGAGAGGATTCGAAGCGCCTCTCCTCTCGACTACCATGGCAAAGGCGGCGCAAGATTCCGAAAACGACAGGCCCGTTTACGGCGGCATTTACGATGCGGTTTGCCGTAACGTACTTCCGCCTAGAGGCGGAGATGTATCCTATCGTTACAGGGGCAAGTTGGTATTCGCGGGTCAGCAGAGGGATATTGGATGCGAACCACCATGCTATTGCTTTCCGTGGCCATTCTGGCCGCTCCTGTGGTCGTGAAGGCTGCGGATATTGCTCCCGTTCTCGCCTCGCAGCCGCGGCCGGATGATTCCGACAAACGGACCTTTTCGATGGCGCCCTATTTCTGGGCCGCCGGGATCACGGGCGACACCGGTGTTTTCGGATGTGATGGCGGGTATCGGCTATAGTTGGAACGACACCATTTCCGCCATGGCTGGCTATCGTGCCTCGGCGTGAACTATAGCGACGACACCCTGACCAACGATATCGTCGAGCATGGCCCGATCCTGGATGTGGTCTTCCGTTTCTGAGATTGCGCTACAGCGCGGCGCGTCTTTTAGGACGCGCAAAGGACGCTGTAACACTTTGAGTTTCTGCATAATTTTGTCTTTAAATCGATTCCGATTTAAGGAATTATGCAGTAGGCGCTCGCGGCAATCACGCGAGCGCTTTTTCATTGCTCGAAAGCGAAGATCTTTCTCCAGTCGTTTTTCATGTCGATCACCAGCCAGTTCCGGTTTTCGGCTTCGTCCAAGGCCTTGTCCAGTTTTCCGAAGGCCGAATCCCGGTCATAGGCATATTCACGATCGGCATCCGTGTGGTGGACCAGCATGGCGAAGCCGGGGTCTTTACCTGATGTCGTCCAGCGCAACATTTCGTAATCGCCGTCCGAGTTGCCGGCCGCGAAGATCGGCCGCATGCCTATGAACTTGTTGATGCCGACGGGCTTGCCGGGACCGTCATCGATGAAATCGATCTTCGGCAGGCGTTTCAAAACCGGCACATCGCCGACGAGAGAATATTCGGTGGCAATCGTGCTGCCGACGACCTGTTCAGGCGGGATGCCATAAAGCTGTTGCGTCACCGGACGCATGAACTCCACGCCGCCGCCCGAGACGATATAGGTCCGGAAACCGTTGGCGCGCAGATAGTCCAGCAGTTCGTGCATCGGCAGATAGGTCATGTCGGTATAGGGTTTGCCGGTCTTCGGATGTTTTGATGCCGCGAACCAGTCGGTGACGATCTTGTTGAATTCGTCTGATGTCATGTTGGCATGCGTCGTCATTACGAGGTCTACCATGCCCTTTTCACCACCCCTCGCGACACTTTTCAGGTCGCCGCCGAGGATACTCTTGAAGGGTTCCCTGGTCTTCCATTCGGGATGCTGCGGCGCGAGCGTCTTGACCCGGTCGAGCACAAAGCCAAGCTGGACGTAATAGGGCTGCTCGGACCACAGCGTACCGTCATTGTCGAAGACGGCGATGCGGTTTGCGGGCGCGACATAGCGTTCGCCGCCTTCGGTGACGGTTGCCTTGACGAAATCCATGATGCGGGTTTTGGCGGGCGTATCGTTCCACGAAGGCAACGGTTCCTGCGCGAGGACAGGGCTCCATGACGTTGCAATCAGTAGGACGAGAGCAACGAAGAGGGAGGCAAGGCCGGCGTCAATGGCTTGCTCGGACCTGCTCATGGGTATTCTCCATGCGACGTGGGTTCCTGAGATGCGGGCTCCTGGGATGCGGGTGCTCTTTTGATGCAGCGGAAACCGAGATGGCTCGTCGAGGTATCCTCCGGTTCGGCATGGCGGGCGGCCGGGCGATAGCGGCGGCAGTAATTCGGTGCGCAAAGATGCGAGCCGCCCTTCAGCACCCGACGCGGAATACGGATATTGGGCTGGCGCGGATCGTAGCTTGTCTCCGCGGCGGCGGCGCGCGGATTGCTCGGAATGCAGCAGGCTTTCGCTGATGGTTCGGGATGGCGATCGGACCAGTAGTCCGTGGTCCATTCCCAGACATTGCCGATCATGTCGTAAAGGCCGTAGCCGTTCGGCGGAAAGCTGCGAACGGGCGAGGTTCGTTCATGGCCTTTCGGTTTCGTGGACTTCACCGGGAAGGTTCCTTGCCAGGTGTTGGCCATGGGAATGCCGCCCGGCATCAATTCGTCACCCCAGGCAAATTCGGTGTCGTCGAGGCCGCCACGGGCCGCAAGCTCCCATTCTGCTTCCGTCGGCAGCTCGAGGCCTGCCCAATCCGCATAGGCTTTCGCATCGCACCAGGCCATGTGGACGACCGGATGGTCGAGCTTGCCGCGCAGATCGCTCATGCCACCGAGCGGCCGGCGCCAGTTCGCACCGAATTTGAACGTCCACCACTGCGTGATATCAGGCCCGCTGACGGTCTTCGGCTGAAAGAAGAGCAGCGATCCCGCACGCAACATTTCGGGTTTGGCGCCGGGATAATCCTTGGGATCGGGCGCCTTTTCGGCGAAGGTGACATAGCCGGTCGCCTTGACGAATTCCATGAACCTGCGGTTCGTGACCGGGATCTCGTCGATCCAGAAACCATCGACCTTCACCGGATGGGCAGGCGCCTCCTCCGGATAGTGATCGTTCGACCCCATGGTGAAGGTTCGGCCGGGAATCCAGATCATGCCTTCGGGTGCCGCGTTCGAGGCATGTGCGTCGTCGAATGCCAGTGCCATCGTCACCTCCGGAGTGTGAGCTGGAAGCTTCGCGCGTAAGCGCAGGGAGCGGAAGTACGTTACCGTAAACGCGTTCGCGTGTGAGGTAAGGGCCGGCGTAAATTTACAGTAACGTACTTGTCTGCCGGGTCGTGCCTGTGTCTTCTCGTGCCTCATGAATAGCGGAGGGATATGATGAGCCCCATCAGGTTTGCGTCTTGCCTGCTGACGCTTTTGCCGGGGCTCTTCGGCATGATCGATGCCGCTGCCGCGCAGGAGTCCGACAGCGATCTTGCCAAGAAGCTCAGCAATCCGGTCGCCTCGCGCGACCGGATTGAGCGGCGGCAATGCCGTTCGTTTTTTCTCGTCGATCACAGCGCCTCGCCGGGCAACGGCTTTTGCGATTGCCGCCCTGTCGAGGTCAGTTCCGGTCTGTGCCCCAAAAAGCTTGCGTTCCAAAAGATCGATCTGCTGCTTGAGGGCGGGTGAACCTTCCTTCGCCAGCCAATCGGCGATGGTTCGGGTATCCGAGTTCGCAGGCCCAGGCCTGGAGGGCCGCATAGATCGCGGTTTCGTCGGCGGCCCTGATGCTCCATGTCAATTGACGGAGCCGATAGGAACGGGAATTATGTCTGAGAGCCCGACGTTTCGAGCGCCATGCTGCAAAGTGGGGTGCGAGCCAGCGAACAAGGAGAACGGCGGCCGCCAGCGCAATGGCAATTGCGGCAACGAGCCAGATGCCGACCGAGCGCGATGAGTGGATCTGTTTCTCCGAAAGTTGCGGCGCAGCATGTCCGCCTGCGACGTCTTCGGCGTGCCGGCCGTGAGAGCGACAGGGGTCATGACCCCAGTCGGATGGCCGCAGCCTGCAAGCACGTAGAGCCCAGCGAGGAGAATGCGTCTCAGCATGATCGCTTCCTGATTTCACCAGAATGGCACCATAGACTGCACGATTGCGTGGGGAAGTAAGTTACCGTAAACGCGGGCGTTAATACGCGCCTGTAAAGCGTTAACGCGACGGTGTTGCTTCGCCTGAGATGACATCGCCCCTTTGCGTCGGAGAAGTCGCCTTCTCCGTAGCGGGTAAGCTCTTCTGCCTCACCTCAGCATCGGAGGCGCTGCGCCAGTGCTGCCAGCCTTCGCCCTGCAGGAGACCGTTGTCGGAGAGGTTCTTCCAGTGGCGGTAGCTGCCGGTGCCGGTGTAGGCGAAGTTCCGGGCGTCTTCGGGGGAGGAATACATCGTATATTCGGCCGTGTGCTCCGAGCGGTTTGCGACGTCGGCGACCTTGTGGAGGAAGCTCGACAGGAACTTGAAGTGCAGGAGGGCACCGGTGATGCCGACGGCTCCGCGCATTTCGCCGAGGTTGAGGGAGAGCGGCCAGACCTGATGCGAGGATTTGAGATAGAGGCGCTCGCCGGATACGTAGATCAGCGGGATCTTGTTGAGCGCCGGACCATCCCAGATGCGGCCGCGGAAATAGACACGGCCGCGCACGCCGCCCTTGATCCAGATGGTGCGGCTGTTCCTGTCGAAATGCGATTCATAGCCTGAGCGGTCGAAGAGGCTGCACACGTCGAGCGGATTGCAGCCGGGCTCGCAGATGTTTTCGCTGACCGGATTGCGGCTGTACATGTCAATCATGACCGAGCGCAGCGAGCGGGCGCCGACGGATTCCATATAGGCGGTCAGCTGGCTGATCGAGCGCGTATCGCAATGCGGATAGACGAGAAACTCATCGGCATCGACATAGAGAACCCATTTTTCCTGGCAATGGCGGTTCATGACCGCGTTGATCCAATCATTGCCGAAGCGCGCCGCCTTGTAGGAGCCGGTGGCCGAGAGCAGCGAAACATCCTTCATGCCCGACAGGAGATCGACTGTCCCGTCGCTCGAACCGTTGTCGATGCAGATAAAGTGCTCGACGCCGAGATCGCGATAATATTGCAGGAAGAACTCCATCCGGTGTCCTTCGTCGCGGATCACGCAGATCAGGACATGGCGGGCCTGCTTCAGGCTGTTGCGCAGCCCGGCATAGCCGACTTGGCCGGCCTTCAGCGAACGGCGCAGCCGAGCCTTGGCATAGTGCGAGATGCTGGTCGTCAAAGCGCTCATTTCTACTCCTGAACACTCGCGCCGGTTTTAAGGACCGGCTCTGCCTGCAGGGATCGGGTCGACTTTTCGTCAGCAGACATAGTCGCCGGCAAGCAGGGTCTG
>Ga0207425_1001267_pt1 | contig 11047 bp, 6 predicted proteins | sample AraplaF_Col_mTSA_FD_184255 | JGI IMG/M metagenome (GOLD analysis project Ga0207425, IMG submission 184255) | Arabidopsis root microbial communities from the University of North Carolina, USA - plate scrape MF_Col_mTSA (SPAdes) (version 3) | ecosystem: Host-associated > Plants > Roots > Endosphere...
CAGGCCGGCAATCCATACCCAGTGAAACGCGATGTTGGAAAACACCTTCCACACCGGCAGCCGCAGCTGGGAGCTGCCCGGGAAGGTCAGCGAAAACACGATGACGGACAAAATCAGGTAGGCGGGCCGCACCGAGCCTTCGTAATAAAACGCCAGCGCCCACAGCGAGAACACCAGCACCAGCGGGTCCATCCCCGCTTCGACGGCGGCGAACAGGTGGCTGCGTCCCAGCCCCATGGAGCGCGGCTCGCGCTGGTTAAGCCAGGCGGACGCGGAGTTGAGTTGGTTCACTTCAGCCATAGATGCCGACCCTTGTCACCTTGGAAACCGCCTGCGCGCGGTTGAAGACATTGAGCTTCTGGAAGATGCGCTGCATGTGGTTCTTCACGGTGAAGCCGCTGATATTGAGGATGGCGCCTATCTCGGAATTGGTTTTGCCCATGGCCACCCAGGCCATGATCTGGGTCTCGCGCTCGCTCAGGCCGCAGGCGTCCTCGGCTGTTGTGCCGCGTGCCGCTGGCGCCGGTCGCCGCTGTTGCGGCAGCGGCGCCACCTGGCGCAGCGCAGCGTCCATGCTGGGCATCAACATGCGCAAGGCCGTGCATGCCGGCTCAGCCGGGATCTCACTCGCGCGCATCAGTACATACAGGCATTCCTGCTGAGCCCTCTCGTCCTGCAAGCCATGGATCAGCACCGAGCGCATGCCGCGCAGGCTGCCTGAGAAGGAGCCCGGCAGGCTCGCCTGGCCCAGCAGGTATTCGAACTCGCTGAACTCCAGCCGGCAGGGCTGACGGCCGTTGGCCAGCCAACGTTCATGGAACTTGCCTAGAAGAAAAGGCAGCCCGTCCGTTCCCACGGCGTAGGAACGCACGCCAGGCAGGTCGGACACCACGTCATGCTGCAGGACCCCCTCCTGGAAATCACCCCAGCCTGCGAGCAGGATGTCGTGGGGAAGGCATTGCTGTACGTCGCCCTGCAGCCAGGCCAGCAGTTCCGCATGCCGTGTGATGGCCGTGCTTTGCCCGACCAGTGCGGCATAACGCGTGGAATCTTCGCTTGAAAGCGGAGTGTCAAAATTCATTTCCGGATGTCACTTCCTGTGTATGTCTGCGTTTTGTCTGCTATATGTCCCGCGAACACGCCAGTAGTGACGGCACTAGGGAAAGAGCTGATTGAGCATCGTGTACATCGCCTGTAGCCGCAACGGGCAAGGCGAGACAGTTGATGTAGGAGACGAACTCAGTTTAGGGTTTGCCCGAGTCGTTCGTTTGACGAAAAGGCCACGCAATCGTTTCAACAACGTAACAGCTGTGCGCTTGATTGGCGATGCCGCGCAAAACGATACGGCTTGCAACAGTTTGCTTTTTCACGCACCAAAAAGGAACGCATTGCCTGTTTACGCTCTCAACTGTTCCGTTGATTCATTCAGTTGATTCAATTCGGTTGATCCAATTCAGTTGAACGACTGAGGTGATTCGAGATTCAATGACCAGCTGAATGGCTACCTGACTCCCTGTGATCAATTCTTGCGGTCGGTCCTGTGATTCATTTATGTGAGCCAGTCTTGATCCACCCTTCATCCCTGGCCACTGGCTACGGGACTTCACGCAACCCAACGAGAGGACCCGCACCCGATGACCGGCCAGAAAATGAAACGCAGCCTTGAAGTCGATACGCTGAGGGGCATTGCCTGCGTACTGCTGGTCCTGTTTCATGTGGTGGGAGATACACCCTCCGTCGGCTTGAGGATTCCTGAAGGCCACTGGCTGCAGGTCTTCAATGAAGCGCTGGCATACATCCGCATGCCTCTCTTCTCTTTTATCTCGGGTTACGTGTACGGCTTTCGTCCTTACCAAGGCCATGCGCTGGGCTTTATCAAAGGCAAGGTGCGGCGCCTGCTGTTTCCGCTGATCACCGTGGGCACCATTTTTGCGGTCGTGCAGGCCTTCACGCCCGGTGCCAACAACGCCGTCGACCGCTGGTGGCTGCTGCACATCGTGCCGGTGGGCCACTTCTGGTTCCTGGAAGCGCTCTTCATCGTCTTCCTCGTCGTCATCCTGCTGGAACACCTGAAGGCGCTGGCAACGCCGGCCAGCTTCGCACTGGTGTGGGCCCTGGCCGCAGTGCTGTTCGACTACTTCAGCCCGCCCAACTACTTCGCAGCCCAGGGCGCCGTCTACCTGCTGCCCTTCTTCCTCGCAGGGCTGGCCTGCAAACGCTTTGAAATAAGCGGCCCGGCGGCACGCGGCATCGCGGCAGCCGTCTTTATCTGCGCCGCAACCGCGGCCATGCTGCTGCCGCAATACTCTGAACAAGGAACTTCCATACCCGCCCTCGGCCTCGGCGTGTGCAGCGCCTTCCTGCTGCTGCGCAGCGGGTGGAGCTCCCCTCGCCTGGCTTATGTCGGCTCCTACTCATTCGCGATCTATCTATTGCACGTGTTCTTCACTGCGGCAAGCCGCATTATTTTGAAGAAGCTGGGCGTCACCGATATTTATGTGCTGATGGTCGCCGGACTCGCGGCAGGCCTGGCCGGGCCGATTGTCTCGGCGCTGCTTATCAGCCGGTCTCCTAGCCTTAATCTCTGGTTGCTGGGTACCGTCAGTTCCAAGCACAAAGCCAAGGCGGTAGCACCCGCCTGAAAAATCTGCTTGTGTGATCTCCCTCAGAGTGCGCCGGCTCCCCTAAATCGCCATTCATTCACCGCAAAAACTACTGAAGTAGATCAAACATACAAGACAACTAGCTCAACGCTAGAAGTCCGCAACATTTAGTCTCTCACGGAGTGCTTCGTTTCTGCCACTTGAATGAAATCTTTGATGCTTTCAGCACAAAGACGAATGCACGACTGATCCACTATCCATGCCCACTTAGCTTCCATTGACGCACCGCTCAAATATGAGATGGTTGCGGCGGGCTTGTCCACAGAATAGATGAGGTCCTTCTGCCGGCCTATAGAAAAGCTTAGTCGCTGGTCATTCCCACTTTGAACACCCAGTTCCAACTTGAAACCACTCGGGTTGATCTGCCATTCGACCAATTTCTCCCGGAGAGTTTTCAGCGCGCCAATATCGATCAAAACCTGCGGGAGTGTTATTTCAAAATCGTTTATCAGATCCGTGGGCCGCTGCTTGACTCCTCTCCGCCAAAACTTTCCGCTCACTTGAATGTGACACAACAAAGTATCAGCTCTCTCAGAGTAAGCCAAGAAAGTGCAATTGATGTGATTTCGACCACTTGCGGACGATAGTGACCAATGGACAGAATTTTGCTCATCGACGTGGCGCACCAATTGGATTCCCCTTAGGTCTTCTGGAGTGCTCTTCATTACTGTTGACGTTTCTCTCACCTGTTTCATGGGGTGTACGACCACGCGCACCATGACCGCCCATATCGCGGCCAGGTCCCTGATCAGGTATAGGAGAGTCAGGGTCCAAGTTTCCGGTACCTAGTGAGTCTCTCAGCCCACTCCGCCGCCCGTCAACCGATTCAGGGGAGTATGGGTCACCGGGTAAAAAAGGAGCGGGCGTCTTGCCGTCCGCCCCCTCACTGCGCATCCAATTTCTTATGAGGGCTTTGGTGCGATCATATGCGCTCAGGCAGGCATCATAGATTTCATCTGCTTTTGCTGCGGTAGCGGCTGCGGCTGCGGCGATTGCCAAACTTACTCCATTACTAAGGCCACTTCCACCGCCAACACTCCCACCACCGCCACCGCCTCCTTCAAAGGGTATCAGTTCGTATGGTCGCGCAGCTCTATTGTTCGGCTGCAACCCCGTCCGGTCAGTAAGACTCAGTGGGTCCGCCCCCACATAGAGATATCCATTAGGACCACCGCGCAATCCAATCGGATCAGACTGCATATACCGCCCGATGCGCGCGTTGTACTCCCGGTTCCAGTTCTGGAACAAACCGCTCTCGACATCAAATACCTGCCCCGGCAGACGCTGATTAAAGCTGAAGATTCCGAGGCTGTTCGGATTCTGGTCCGGCGCCGTTGCGCCGAATGTCTCGGCCGAATCCCAACGCCAGACGATGGCTTCATCGCTCTGGCGAGTAATGACGCGAGGCGCACCAACCTGGTCGGTCGAGACGTTGTACAGGCTGATCGCAATGTTGCTTGCACCTGCCGTGCCCGTCTGCTTGATCACGCCAACCGGAGCACCCAGATAGATGGTTTCGTAAAGCGGAATGCCATTGGCGTCGTATTCGCCCAGCAGCTTGCCCTCTTCGTCGTAGACGTAGTAAGCAGCACCGGTCGGAACAAGTGCCGTCGGTCCAGTCTTTCCAACACGCATTTCCAGCGCGTTGTAGCTGTAGGTGACCGTGCCACCGGCATTGGTCATCGTGGCCATGCGCCCACGGTCGCTGTAGGTAAAGGTGTTGACGCCGTCACTTGTGATATTACCGGCCGCATCGTGCTGTATGGTCGCCGTGCCGCCCACATCCTGGGTCTGGGTCAGCTTGTTGCTGGTGCTCGCGATGGTGTTGGTGTAGGTCGTGGCGCCGATCACCTTGGTGCTTCGGTTGCCCGTGGCGTCGTAGCTGTATTGCGTGGTCGTGCTGCCCATCGTGGCGCTGACCAGTCGGTTCAGGTTGTCATAGCCAAAACCCTGGTCTGACGCTGAAACGGGTGTTCCGCTGTTGGTGTGCGTATAGCCGGTGATGCGCCCGGCGTTGTCCCGGCCGACTGTGCGGCGGATACCTGCTGCGGAGCCTGTTCCTGTTGAGTCACCCAGGTTGTATGCGCTGATCTGTCCATAAGCGTCGTAGCTGATGGCCTGGGTCTTTGTGCTGGCCCAGGTCCAGCCCGTGAGCTTGCTTTCGGCATTGCGGGTAATGGCGCTCAGCATGGGCAGGGTGCTGCCCGTGTTGGTACCTACGCCATTGGCGTTCGGTGGGTTGACGGTGATTCCGGAGACATCGCCATAGCTGTCATAGCTGTAGTTGACCCTGGTTCCGCTGGGGTAAGTGATAGCGGTCAGCTTGTCCAGGGCACTTCCACTGTCACCCCAGGTGTAGCCGACCGTAAAGGTCTTGGCACCCGTGACCTGGGTTTTGCCGGTCCTGCGGCCCATGCTGTCGTAGCTGTAGGTCACCTGGCCACTGGCATCGGTGATCTTGGTTAGTTCGCCTATGACGGCTGGAGTCGGAGTGCTGCCACCGTCGTATTCAAATGTGGTGCCGGTACCGGTGGCGTAGCTGATGGTTTTAAGCCGGTCCAGGTTGTCATAGCTGTACTGGGTCAGCTTGCCTCTGGCGTCGGTCTTGGTCAGGACGTTGCCGTTCAGGTCATAGGTGTACTGGCTCGTCCCCGTATCCGGGCTGGTCTGGCCGGTGACATCACCCAGGCCGTTGGGGCTGTACGTGGTGGCCAGGTTGCGCGGGTCGGTGACCTGGGTCAGGCCGTCGGCGGCGTTGTAGCTAAAACCGGTGACGGTAGGGCTGCTGCTGCCGGTGTTGGCCGGCTGCTGGGTCTGGATGGGGCGGCCCAGGCTGTCGTAGTAGGTATAGCTGGCTTGGCCGTTGGGGTCCACTACTGTTGTGGGCCGGCCCATGGCGTCGTAGCCGTACTGCCAGGTCATGGACTGGGCCTGGGCCTGCATCACGAAGAACAGCGAGCCCAGGCTGCAAAGCAACGCCACGGCGGGTGTCTTGAACCTGCCGCGGGGGCCGCGACCAGTGAGGCGGCCGGTTGGGGCGCTTGATGAGTTTGTTGTGGTTTTCAATTGCTTGCTCCCGTGATTTGCTGGACCCGGTTCAGGGCGTCATAGACACGCGTGATATTTCTTTGCAGGTTGTTCGAAGCGTCTTTGACCTGCTCGCCGGTACGGTTGCCCATGGCGTCGAGGGTGTAGGTGACGGTGTTGCCTTTGGCATCCGTCACGCCGGTCAGGCGGTGGGCTGCGTCGTAGCTATAGCCCAATGTCGTACCGTCGGGCAAAGTGGCACCGGTCAGCTGACCCGCGTTGTCGTAGGTGTAGCTGGTGGTACGGGCGGCGCCGCCAGGCGGCGTCACCGTCACGCTGCTGGTCCAGCCGCGTGGGGTGTAGATCATGTCGGTTACCACGCCCTTGGGATCCACCATCTGCTTGACGCGCCCTGCCCTGTCGTACAGCGTGAACTGCGTGACGTGGCCTGCCGCGTTGGTGATGGACTGCAGGTCGCCGGCTGCGTGGCCGGTTTCATTGGGGGCCGTTCCGCTGAAGCTGGCGGTCGCGTAATAAACGTTCGTGGTGGTGCGATTGTTCGCGTCTTTCGATGTCAAGACACGGCCGGACGCGTCATAGGTAAAGGTGGCATCTGGGCTGGTGGCAGCAAGATAAGTTCCAGGTGGCGCGAAAGGCGCTGTGTATCGCGCAACGCCCTTGGAAATACGGATTTCATCCATATTCCCGGTGAAAGTGCCAGTTTCCCCACCTCTGCCAATATATAAAGGCCCTGCGAGTGCTGCAAAGGGCGTGTAGGTGGCGGTAGTGGTTGATGGAACGCCATTGACATAAACGGACAGCGCGGTCCCATTTCCCACAATGGCAACGTGCTGCCAAACGTTGGAAGCAATCTCCGTAGTGGGGAACAACCCAACAATCTCCCAGCTATTGACATCCCCATTGCTCTTCAGGATACGGACTGTACTGTCCTGCAGATCGATTTCGAATGGTGCGTAGACAGCGCCCAGTCGCGTGGAGATAAGGCTCAGAATACCGCCGAGGGAACTAGGCTTCAGAAAAAACTCGATGGTGAACGGCGAGGAGCCAAAGTTGAAGTCGGTGCCCGATGGAACCGAGATATAGCCGCCGTTGGCGAAAGCAGCCGAGCCAGTGCCAAGTACTTTCGAGGCGGTTGAGATTGATGCACTTCCAGTCACGGAAAGTGTTTTTGCGGCGACACCGCTATCCACGAAAGTCGTTGAACCGTTGGTGCCGTCCGCGCGGAGCCAAAGCGAGTTGAGTTGGGCATAGGGATCAGATGGTCCCGCACCAATAACCGTTGGATCCACCGGCTGAACAATCCGTTTGCAAACCACCGGCAGGGGCTTTCCATTCGGTAGCGCCGGTGCACTGGTACAACTGGCCGCCGCATTGGAGTTCAAGGGGTCTGGCTGACCTTGATAAACGAGGGTGGTACGCGCTCCAGGCGTAGCGCTGGCAACGGGAAGCCGCCAATCCGGGTGCCACGTGGTGGTGGTTTTTCTGGCCCCAGTCGGCAGGCTCGCAGTGGCCGGCAGAACGGTACTGCAGCTCGTGGTATTGGACAGGCCTTCCACCCGGGTGACCTCCCGATTTGAGGCGTCGTAGGCATAGCAGCTGCGCACCCCATCGAAATCGTCCTGCGAGACTAAATTCCCAGCCGTATCGAAGGTGGAGGCACTATTGGCCGCAGCGCAGCCAGAGCCTGCCGGTTGGCTGAGGCCAGTGGCCTTGTTCAGGCCGCCAAACGTGGCGGAAGCAACATCCGAGCTTTGCCCATTTGGCAAGGACAACACCACATTGCTGGGCGATACCATGCCATGGGTACGTGTGGTGATGCTCGTGGCGGCATCATATGTTTGCGTCATGGTGACGGAGGGCGGAGTCCCATAAGTCACGCTATAGAGGTCAACCCCTCCCGCAAGCTGCGTGGAAATGGCTCGGCCAGCGGTGTCGTAGCCATAGGTCGAATAACGGCTGCCCAGTTCATCCACAGAGCCTGTCAGCGCCCACGGAAGGCTGGAGTTCTCGTAAACGAAGGTCTGAGCCGTGTTATCTGGCCAGGTAATTTGGGTCAGGTTGCGGTTTGCGTCATAGAGCAAGCCTATAGTCCGGCCCAAGGAATTGGTGACAGAGTTCAACAGTCCATCACTGACGGCATTGCCGCCAGATGGCAATGTGTAGCTGAGCGTGATACTGCGGCCCATATTGTCGGTAGCCGACATCAGGTATCCGGCAGCTGGCGCGCCCGCACTGGCCGCCGTGCTGTACATGTAGGTAGTTGTGTTTCCGCGCGCGTCAGCCTCGGAGGTAATTTTCCCTGCGGTGTTGTAGGTTTCCAGGGTCTGTGAAGAGGCCTCCAGATAACGATAGCCACCGGAAATGACGACCAGTGAATCTTTACTAAGCCCCATCGGCACATAAGCAGCCGTTGTTGGGTTGTACCTGAAGCTGACCACAGTGCCGTTGCCACGCATAACCTGAGCATCAAACCCACCCGGCCCCATGACGATATTCTTGTGCAGTGAACTTTCCCAAAGTGCCCCAACGGCGGGGATATTGCCAAGGGCACTAGGGGCGACGCCTAGGGAAGCAGCAGTAAAAACTTTACGGTTGTCGTAAGTTAAAACCCACTGCCGAGCACCCACTGAGAAACCTGTTGATACCGTATGTGTCTCAGCGCCGACCAAAGGCGTAATGGGCTTCCCCTCCTGAATCAGGCCACCATCTTTGCAAGATTGCGGCTGCGAACTCAAGAGAAGGGTGGCAACATTGGTGGTGCTGCTGTTGTAGCAACCGTCGCGAGCGGGATTCTCAAGGAAACCGGCCTTGCATACACAGGTTGTCCCATTTGGATCAGATCCCGCTGGACAAACTGGGGGGACGGTGCAACCAAATGCTGAATACGTGCTATAGCCCTGGTTCGGCACAGTGCAATGAAACCAGACTTGCTGATCTAAAAGCGGCTCAGGATTCGGCTCTGTACTCACAGCGACCCAGCCCGGCCCCTGCGCCTGGCATGAAGCGATGGCAGATGACATGCACGGCCCATTCCCAGCGGCTACACCGAGGTAGGCAGATGTGGTTGGTTTGACATCCGCCAAAGCGGTACCTGAAATCAATGCCGCCAGCGCAAAAGCCCACAGTGGAATCGCCCGCACCGTGCTCGATGCAAGTCTCTGGAACAAGCTCATTGGGAAATCCCTCTCTGATCTGTTGTTGTTGCGCTTCAAGCAAGCGAATGTGCACGCAGTCTAGAGACGGTATTCGTGCTTGTCATCCTCCATGTGCAGTAACAAATCACATGTGTGCATATAGACAACGAAATTTTCTTCGTTGAATTTCAGTCTTATCAATCTCACACGCATCTGATAGAAGGCCATCGAAAAAATGGCCGAGATGTAATTCAAATGGCGTATCCAACCAGTGACGAAGACTTCTTTATGCTTCAGTACGGCTCACGTCAGCCCAGCTTGGCGCTTCTTTGATGCCGATTACTTTGCTTTGACCGGCCTTGGATGTGGGTGCAGCCTAGCTTGTTTCTGCAGATCTCCGCCGATCATGAATTTTTTATCCTCTTTGGTGGTCAGCCTCTTTGAGATTTCCGTGTCCTCGCGCGGAAGTCGCTCTGCCTTCGCGGAAAGCGACGCTGGCCTAAACTGTGCGGTGCGCCAATCACCAGGCGGCGGAAGCAAGACCAGTTACCACGGAGACAAAGACACATGAACATCGTCATCACCGGCGGGGCCGGATTCCTGGGCGCGAGGCTGGCGCGCCAGTTGCTTGAACAGGGGCAGCTTTCCCTGGCCGGCGCAGCTTCCCAACCCATCAAGACCATCACGCTGGTTGACCGTGTCGCCCCACCCGCCATGCTGGCGGCGGACCCGCGCATACGCGCCATAGTCGGTGACCTTAATGAGCTTCTCGAAAGTGGCGACAAGGCATCACAGGTGGTACGCGCCGACGACGCGCTGGTGTTCCATCTCGCAGCCGCCGTCAGCGGTGAATGCGAGGCCGACTTCGACCTTGGCATGCGCAGCAATCTGGACGCAACGCGCGCGCTGCTTGAGGCCTGCCGCAGGCTGGGTACGGCGCCCACGGTAGTGTTCGCAAGTTCGCTGGCGGTGTTCGGCAACTCACCGGTCCAGCCCCTGCCGCCGGTGATTGACGACCGCACAATGCCCACGCCGCAGAACAGCTACGGCATCCAGAAATTCATCGGCGAGCAGCTGGTGGCGGACTACGGGCGCAAGGGCTTTATCCGCGGGCGCAATGTGCGGCTGATGACCGTGAGTGTGCGGCCCGGCAAACCCAATGGCGCGGCCTCGAGCTTTTTGAGCGGCATGATTCGCGAACCGCTGGCTGGGCAGCGGGCCAGCTGCCCGGTGCCGCCCGAAACCGCCGTGGCCCTGTCGTCGCCCGCGCGAACCATCGAAGGGCTGGTACGCGCGGCCGAAGCCGGCGACGCTGAGTGGGGCCCGCGCACGGCCGTCAACCTGCCGGCACTCAAGACTACTGTGGGTGAGATGGCCGCTGCATTGGAGCGGGTGGCGGGCAAAGAGGCCGCGGCCCTGATCGATTGGACGCCCGACCCGGCCGTTGCCGGCATCGTCACCAACTGGCCGGCGAACATTGACGCGGCCCGGGCCCGCGCCCTGGGCCTTTTGCCCGACCGGGACTTTGACAGCATCATCGCGGCTTACTTAAGCGAAAACCCGCGCACCGCGCGGGGGGCCGCGACGCAATAATAGGTGTGCATACGGCCGGGGTGCCGTCATCGCGAATTTTCCCGACAACGATTATCTGGAGACAACATGAAGATTTCAAAACTGCTGATCGGTATCACGCTTGGCCTCGGGTTTATCGCAACGGTGAGCGCGCAAACCACCATGCGCATCAGCATTTCCACGGCCCAGAACTCGCACCAGGGCGTTGCCATCGACACCTTCGCCAAGGAAGTCGAAAAGCGCACGGCCGGGCGCTACAAGGTCCAGACTTTTTACAACGGTTCGTTGGGCGGCGAGCGCGAATCCATTGAAGCGGTGCAACTGGGCACCCAGGAGTTGACCTTCTCGTCCACCGGGCCGGTGCCCAATTTTGTGCCCGAGACCAAAATCCTGGATGTGCCCTTCCTGTTTCGCGACAAGGCCCACGCACGCGCCGTGCTGGACGGCCCCATCGGCCAGGATATGCTGAAAAAATTCGATGCCAAGGGATTCAAGGCGCTGGCCTGGGCCGAGAACGGGTTTCGCCACATGACCAACAGCAAGCGCGACGTGAAGGCGCCTGAGGACCTCAAGGGCCTGAAGATGCGCACCATGGAAAACCCGGTGCACATCGCCGCCTACAAGGGCCTG
>Ga0207425_1001270_pt1 | contig 11000 bp, 10 predicted proteins | sample AraplaF_Col_mTSA_FD_184255 | JGI IMG/M metagenome (GOLD analysis project Ga0207425, IMG submission 184255) | Arabidopsis root microbial communities from the University of North Carolina, USA - plate scrape MF_Col_mTSA (SPAdes) (version 3) | ecosystem: Host-associated > Plants > Roots >...
GACCTAAAGGAATTAGGGTTCGAGGGGTCTTACGACAGGGTCGCGGCGTTCGCGAGGACCTGGCGGGAGGGTCAAACTGAGAGGGTCAATCCTGCGAGCAAACGAACATACATTCCGCTGTCGTTTGCTCCTGGCGAGGCTTTCCAGTTCGATTGGAGCGAGGACTGGGCCGTCATCGGTGGCGAGCGCACCAAGCTCCAAGTGGCCCATTTCAAGCTGAGCCACAGTCGGGCGTTTTACCTACGGGCCTACCTCCTCCAGACCCACGAGATGCTGTTCGACGCGCACGCCCACGCGTTCGACACCCTCGGCGGAGTTCCCCGGCGCGGCATCTACGACAACATGAAGACGGCCGTCGACAAGGTTCGAACCGGCAAGGACCGCGACGTCAATGCGCGCTTCGAGGCCATGGTCAGCCACTACCTCTTCGACGCAGAGTTCTGCAACCCGTCGTCGGGGTGGGAGAAGGGTCAGGTCGAGAAGAACGTCCGCGACAGCCGCCACCGCATCTGGCAGAAGATTCCGGCCTTCGACACGCTCGACGACCTCAACAACTGGCTCTCGGACCGCTGCATCGAGCTGTGGAAGACGATACGGCACCCCGAGGCCGACATCAGCGTGTGGGAGGCCTGGGAAGTCGAGAGACCGCACCTCATGCGCAACGGCAAGCCCTTCGATGGCTTCGTCGAGCACATCAAGCGGGTGTCGCCGACCTGCCTGGTCACGTTCGAGCGCAATCGGTACAGCGTGCCAGCCTCGTTCGCCAATCGGCCGATCAGCGTCCGGGCCTACTGCGACCGCCTAGTGTTCGTCGCAGAGGGCAAGACCGTCGCCGAGCATGTCCGCGACATCACGCGCGACCATGGGCCGGGCCGCACGATCTTCAACTGGCGCCACTACCTTGCAGTCCTGCAGCGCAAGCCAGGAGCGCTCCGTAACGGCGCCCCGTTCAGCGAATTTCCCGTGGAGTTCAAGCGCCTCCAAGCCATCCTGATGAAGCGTCCGGGCGGCGACCGGGAGATGGTCGAGGTCCTCGCGCTGGTGATGTTCCACGACGAGAAGATCGTCTTGGAGGCCGTCAGGCAGGCTTTGGAGGCTAACGCGCCGTCCAAGCAGATCATTTTGAACATGCTCAGTCGGCTGCTCGAAGGTGCGCCTCCGCCTCGCATCGACGCGCCGCAAGCCCTCAGCCTCAAGATCGAGCCGCAAGCCGATGTGGGGCGTTACGACCGACTTAGAAAAAGGAGTGTTTTAAATGCAGCATGAAGCAATGCAAGACATGTTCAAATCACTGAAGCTGTGGGGCATGGCTCAGGCCTTGGACGACCTCGCCGGCCAAGACTCGCCGGCATACCAAGCGGCCCTGCCGGTGTTGGCAGGCCTGCTCAAAGCGGAGACCGCCGAGCGCGAGGTCCGTTCCTTGGCGTATCAGATGAAGGTGGCGAAGTTCCCTGCATACAGGGACTTGAACGGCTTCGACTTCTCCTGCAGCGAGGTCGACGAGACTTTGGCCAGGCAGCTCCATCGGTGCGACTTCTTGAAATCAGCCACCAACGTCGTGTTGGTGGGGGGACCTGGGACTGGAAAAACCCACTTGGCGACCGCCATTGGCACCCAAGCAATTGAGCAACACAATTGCCGCGTCCGGTATTTCTCGACAGTGGAACTGGTCAATATGCTGGAGTTGGAGAAGCAACAAGGCAAAGCGGGGCATCTTGCGATGAGGTTGCTTTACACAGACATGGTGATTCTGGACGAGCTCGGCTACCTTCCGTTCAGCCAGAATGGCGGTGCTCTGCTTTTCCACCTGATTAGTAAGCTTTACGAAAGGACGAGCTTAGTCATCACTACCAACCTGGGATTCTCGGAATGGGGGTCTGTGTTTGGCGACGCCAAAATGACGACAGCGCTGCTTGACCGTCTAACCCATCATTGTCACATAATCGAGACGGGCAACGACAGTTATCGGTTCAAAAACAGTTCAACCCACCAGACAGGAAAGGAGGTCAGACAGAACTTAGTCCCCCTATAACTCAACAGAAATCAATTGAAGAGCGGGTCAGAATTCAATGCAAGTTATGGGTCAGAATCAATTACAAACCAACACCGTCAGATCGAGTCTGAACCACTACATCTCAAGTGATAAGCTGCGAACCGTGAATCCAGGCTTCCTATTTGGCTTTTGCAGCTTTCTGCCTCGTGATGGAATTCCATTCTTCGGCGATTGTCGAAGCGAATGGCTTCCCCTTGGGAATGCTTCCCATAGCTCCGCCGTCCTTCTTCACGCCGTACCATCGGCAAGCTTCCATAGCGCGAGTGATTCCGACGTAGGCGAGTCGCCTCGACTCTGCTTTCTGTGCTTCGTCGTAGCTCCCAAGGTCAGCCTTTTTGTACAGGTAATTTTTGAGAGGGTTCATGCCCCAATAGTGACAGTCTTCCAATAGTACGACCGACTGGGATTCGAGTCCCTTCGAGCCATGATAGGTCATGAACTTCACCCTTTCTCCCCAAGACGGGCTTGGAGATTTGCTCAAAGGCGCGTGAGCTTTTCTGCTCCGGGAAAGAACGAGTAACGGATGTTTGTCTGTTGGGTTCACGCGCTCAACTTCGTCCGAAATGTACTGTCTGATTTCCCCATAAGGTAGCTTCTGCTTAACCTCCACGATTTCCACCGGCATCACCGAATTTGCCCATCCCCCCTTCGCTCGGCAGGTCTTCGGCTCCATTCCTGCAACGCCGAAAAGGGTCGATTCTGCACACCGCAGGATGTGATCGCTGCTCCTGAAATTGTCTGCCAATGTGATCTTGCCGTGCGTTTTCGCAGGGAAGTGATCCTTGAACCGTATGAAGTAGTCTGGCGAACTTCCGCGCCATCCGTAAATGGACTGCCAATCGTCACCGACGCAAGTAAGCGACCCTGCCATGTTCCTTCGCACGAGCTCCCTCTGGCAGCCCTTTACCCACTTGACGATCTGCGGCGACACATCCTGGAACTCGTCGATAAGAAGATGGCGCATGGCTCCGAGGACGTACGAAGGAACCAGCGCGAAATTCTCCGGTTTGTCTTCGGAGAAGTGCGCGAACAGTTGATTGAACGTCTTGATTCCCCTCTCCTCCAGCACAGCCTCGAAACATGGCCAGAACAGCGCCGTGGCCCGCATGAAAATGACATCTCGGCCGAGATTGTTTTCCTTCGTGGCCGCGACGTTCGCAAGAGTATCGGCAACCGGCAAGCCGAGATTTTCGACGAATTGCGCGAGCCCAAGGAACGCCTTGGTGATGTGTCGCCGTTTGAAATCCCCTGGAGCGATCAGTTTGAAATTGGGCACTTCCGTCCGTTTGTCCACGTAGGCCGTCAGCCACCTCAGCAGAGTTCGCAGTTCAGTCAACTGTTCCGGTTTGTCGATCCAGATGATCGGCTTCTCGCTGATAGCACGCAGGAGCTTGCGCTTCCGGTTTATCGAAAGTGAGGACGGCACATCCTCCTTGTCGGCATGCTTGCAATACTCTGCACCGCCGAGAACCACGTGCGCTCCGATCTGCGGAACGAATCCGTTGACCCAGAACTGCTCGGCAACTTGCGACGACACGGTAATCTTGGATATCGAACATTCGACGCCAACCATCGGCCATAGCGTAGGAGCGATTTTCTCCCTCCACGCCTTGTCGAGCGCGGAAGTCAGCTTCTCATCAACCGCGACAGAGCGCTGTTTGTTACCGTCGGTATTCTTGTCCCTGGCAACTCTTGTCTGCGCGAGGCTCAACTTGAGGAGTTGCAGCGCCAGACCACGGAACTCGTCGTTTTGGATCGCACGTTCGTAGGCAGCACTCAGAAGGTCGTCTTGCGTCGGCGTGTCAGCCTCTTCCTCAGAATCTTCCTCATCCCCAGCTTCGCCTGTTTCCGCCTCCTCGCCCACCTCCGCCTCGGCTTCTTTCTCCGTCAATTCGAGTAGGTTATCGACATCGAAATCCTGAACGGGTCCTTCTTTTTCGCGGTCGAGCAGTTCGAGGACTACAGGACGGGGATGCATCGCCGACCGCGCCATTTTTAAGACCATCGAGTGGAATGTCCGAACAACGGCCTTCGCCTCGTCTTCGGATATCGGGCACCCCCATTCGTCCATCCGCTCGCGGTACTTCTTGATGAAATCTGCGCGGCTCGCTCTCGTAAAGGTGAAGACGGATATCTGCCCCCGGTCAATTTCGGCGTACAAATTGAGGAGCAGAACACGCAGGACTAGGGAGGTGGATTTGCCCGAGCCCGCTCCCGCAATGACGTAGGTAGCGGGACAGTCCGATAGGATCATGTCCCATTGATCCGGCTCAGGCGGATACTCAAGCCTTCCGTTCACGTCAGATTGGAACTTGGCAATGTGCTGGCTAATCGGAAGTGGATTCGGGCTCACTAACCACTTGGCCCGCTCAAGCGCCGCTTCTCGTTCGAGACGCTCTGCCTCCTCACGTGCCTCCCGCTCCCTGCGGGCGATATCCTGCCGCTCGAATGCCCTGCCCTCGTCGAATCCAAGTCCGCGCGACGACGCCACCTCGTTCGCCAACGCAGCAGCGTGCGCATCGCTAACGCTCTTCAAGTTCTGTTCGAGCTGCCTCCTCGCTACCGCCCGTTCGCGCCGGCGAACTTCCGTAATTTCCTCTTGGTGGCGGTTCACGGTGACCAGCGAAACCGCCTCCAACGCCTTGTCGATCCAATCCATTCAAACGGTCCCAGTCGTTGACACTTGGCAACATCATATACCAGCAGGTTCAAATGATTGGCAAATTGAATACCGACTAGCTTGGGATTGAATATCAGTGACATGTACCGCGAGCGAGGTGCCTGTGTAGATCGGCGAAGCGCGCGCGGCAAGGTAAGTCGGCCGGACGCTCTGGCGATGCAAATTGTCAGATCAGTCGCCCTTATTTGAGGTCCCTGAGCGTTAGCCTGGATCGCCCGCGAGCTGCGACAAGCGTACCTGTATTGCTTGCTGCACTTTGGGATCACTAAGGCCAAGTCGATCTTCAGTCTTTATCAAGTGGTCGCGGTAGGCTTCCGGCCCCTCGTTATCATTATCAATTGCGATCCATGTCGCAGGCCGACGACGCTCTACATCAGCTAGAACCTGGGCACCGCGCGACATGTTATCGAATTGCCACTTCATCATTTCGCGCTTATGATACGTTGCTCCAACGACGCGATCCTGCAAACTGATGGGGAGTTGCCGCTTCGCGAATTGAAAGTTCTTCACGCGAACCCAGCTGGTGCTCAATACAATTCGTACAATCGGATAAGGGGCCAGCAACTGCTCAAGAATGGGCGCCCATTCAAACAGTGCTCGCCCCGGCGTGCGAATGTGTATCCCCTTTTGCTTGGACCAATAAACAGCGTCGTCGTGCAAAACACCGTCAAAATCAAGGTAGATTACGCAACGATTAGCATCCACCGAACCCTGTTCGGAACCGCCGCTCAACTTGTTCGTCAGAAGTAGAACGTCGTCAGCCATTAGCTAATGCAGAAGGCGGCACCGGCCAATTCAAGAGTGCGGCAACGCGACGAAAGACCCACCGCATCTCATCGGCGGAACCCCATCCCGTCTTCATCGAACGAAGACAATACTGTTCTAAGATTTCTACCTCAGGCATGTCTGCCCGCTTGCCAGCTTTTGTCTCCTTGCACTTCACGAAAAACTGTTGAGCCAAATCTTCGCAAACATCCCAGCGAGCATGCAACTCTTCAGGGCTACACCCTGGCGCATAAAACTTGTCGCCCTGCTTCTTCAGTAGTACCTTCGGTTGGAAACCACCAACCGCTCCCATAGCTTGCGGCCGCGGGAAGTCGGCCGGCACGTTGATGTCTTCGTTTTCCATTAGATGCTTCCTTTGTAGTGTTGTAGGGCGCCCAATCTCAAGGCATTTGAAAACCTCATCTAACCAGCCGTGTCGCGCTGATTGCTCGTCAACGGGAATTCTTCAGCGTCTAGCGCAATCGGATTTATCTCGAATTCGACTCCGCTTCTCGATACGTAGATGCTGTTAAAAACCGGCCAGCCGCGTAAAACCTCAGCTTCATAGTCCGGAGAAAAAACGTTGGTCGCCATTGCCTCGGCAACCCACCCCATCAAATTCGTGATGGGAATCTCGTCACCAAGGTCCGCCAATCGGTAGAACTCGTCCAGTCCCACCGTATGCGTCTTCGTTTGACGATTCCGGCGTGCATACGCCAGCGCAGCCGCCAATACAGACCGCGTTGCTGGCTGAAGTTCACTTACATCAATTTCGAAATGGCTCATATTTGATCCCTCAACTTATGCATCGCTTTCAACGAGATTTTCCTTGGCCGTCAGCCGTCAACGCCGGAACAAACAGACAACTCTCAGCGCACTTTCCGTATGTAGTATTCGCGCACGTAGTTTTCGGAGTCTCGCTGCTTATTCACGACAAGCCAACCAACACTCTTCAAGTCCCCGAGGTCAATCTTGCCGCCGAACTGACACTCAATATCAGCGCTAGATGGATCGGCAATACCCGAAAACGGAGCGACTCTCTGGCACGAGTCTTCGGTGCCGCGCGGTGCCTTCAACATGTCGGCAAGCAATTTCGACTTTCGTTCGATTTCACGAGCACGCTCTACCTGCCTTTGCTCGGCAGCCGCGCGTTCTGCCTGCTCGCTAATCTTTTGCCGGGCTGCGATCTCTTCTTCAAACTGCGCAACGAGAGACTTACCTTTTACTTCGGGGAAGAATGTGATGATGAATCCGGAAAGACTTGCGGGGTCAAGCTTCCAATGCTCATTCATAGAACGTCCTGGATAGACCGTTCCAACGAATTCCTTAACACTGAAGGCTTTCGCCCCTTGCTGTAACACCTTGATCGGATATCCTCCCTGGTACCGTGAATCCGTGGTGTACGTGTCGTCCCTGTAGCCTGTCTTCAGCTCCCCAATCCCTTGAGCTTTCTCGACATAGAGGAACGAAGTCACCTTTTCCAAGGGCACCGTCTTATCTGCGCTGAAAATTGATGACCCGTGTGTAAAGATTAGATCAAGCGCAGCAAGGTCATAAACAGTTGCAGGCACAGGGCCACCAATGGATGCCGACTCTACGGCCATAAGGCGAGCTGGACCTCCGTCCGAACGCTGCATGCGGACGTAAAGCCGCCTTTTCTTTTGCCGCTCCAGCTCACTGAATGCAGCCTCAACCTCAGCATCGGCCGAAATCAAATCAACCTGCGCCTGCTTGAACTGGCCGGTGACGGAGGAACCCGCCGCCGGGTTTGCCTTCAAACAGGCGATAGCTTCCATCACCTCCGTCTTAGTGCTCTTTCCTGCATAACAGGCGCTGGCCGTTGCTTGCGTCCATGGCAGGTTTTGCCCCATCGAAATCGCTGGAGCCAGGCACAACACAACTACGGTCTTTTTCAATGTATTTCCTCCGTCCGACAAGCTGGCGCCACCATCTAAGCTTCCTCTCCCGCGACCGCGCAATCGGCATTCACTCCGGGCAGTTGAATTGCCGACTGGCAATCGACATAATTGTATACCATAGTATAAAGACTTGCCTACGTCCGTTCCATACCCTCAAGCCTTCTTTGAAGTTTGAAGGGGTAAGAAGTGGAACCAGCCGCCGCATTCGGCAAGGCCATCCGCGCGAGGCGCCTAGCAGCTGAGTTGAGCCAGGAAAAACTCGGGCTCGAGGCTGGCCTCGAACGCGTGTTCGTGTCGTGGATGGAAACCGGCAAGAAACAGGCTACTTTTCAAACGATGCTCAAACTCGCCAGAGCATTGAACTGCTCGGCCGCTGATTTGGTAGCAGAGGCCGAGGCGATTATGGCGAAGAGCGATGACGAAGTCTCCTAGCGTTGGGCCAGCGCACTGCCGTCACGGCCGACCAAATGCTTCATGTGCCATGGGGATTAATTGAGCTCGCTCTCAACGAGCTCTGTCTCCAGGTCTTCATCCTCATCTTGCAACGGCACCATTCCCGTCCCTGAACGCCAATTCGTCGGTTTAGGACGACGAGGTTCAGGCAACGAAACGCCAACACTAAGGTGTTTTTGCCAGATAGGTTTTGGCGGCTCGACCCACTCCTTCGGCTTAACGTGATACTTGGATTCCGGGTTTGCGCGGGACGGCAAGCGCTTTCCTGGAATTGGTACCACATGGATTGCATCCTGACCTTTGTATTTGATGAAGGCACAGTCGTATCCGAAAAGCCAGATAGTCTCGATAATACGAGTAAGCCGGACATTGAGCAGCGCACGCTTGTCCCTCGCTGCGGCATCATCTGAGACGTAGAGATAGTTCAAGGTATCGCGAACGAATGAATCGTCGAACGGACCGTCACCCTGGATAGCTTCTTCCTCCTGCAGTTTGTTCAGTTTGTCGCGAAGTTCATTGAACTCAGCCTCGATGCGGACGGCCTTATTTACGAAGGCCTTGATGCGACCGTTGGTAGAAGCAACTGCTTCTGCGATGCTCTCTGACTGTCGGCGATTCTCCTCTATGGCGGCTTCGATTGCAGCAATCTCATCGCCTTTTTGACGCGTCCTTTCATCACACAAGCTCTCGTGTGAATGTTCATAAAGAGCCTGGAGTAGTGGTCCGTCCAAATTTTTGGCAGACATCGTACCGCACGCAGTCAGGCCAGCCAGGCGATCTGCACAGTTGAGCTGGCCGCGACTATAGCCATGTTTTTCACTTTTCCGATGAATAGGGGCGCCGCAGTGCCCACAATACATGAGCCCACTGAACACGTTGTAGTAGTGGGTATCACGACGACGTGCAACGTCCCTGCCTCGAATGGAGGCGCGGGCGGCAAGCCACATTTCGTTCGATACGATGGGTGGGTAATGGTTTTTGATCGGCTCTCCGATATCAACACCCTTCCAATGCTGCTCGCGGGCCTCATACGAGGTTAGGCGATGCTGGAGCTCTCCGAGAACTGCCCGGTTACGTAAGATGTTGCTTGCCATTTGAGCATGCCAACGACCGTCCGTCAGGTTCAACCGTGTGGGAACCTCCCACTTTTCATCGTTGGCGATCTTTGAAATTGCCTTGGACCCCAGCCCTTTCGCCGACAACTCGAATACCTTGCGAACAATAGCTGCCTTTTTCTCATCCACTACCCAAGGGGATAATTTGTCTTTGCGGCTGAGCCAACCAGGAGCAGTGCCAAAGGCCTGGGCGGAAAGCTTCGTGCGGTGAATGTCGAACGTTTTACGAAGACGCTTAGATTTCTCGTGGGATTCATTATGCCCGCGGTGCAGCAGAAGCACGCTCGTGATGAAACTCGTCAGATCATTCATCGCCTCTTTGTCCCAGATGCGCTTGTCGCTCAAGGTCACGATAATCAGCCCGCTGCTGATGAGGGAGGTCAGCAAGCCAATTGCCACCCCGAGTTCCTGACGGGTGAGGCGGTCGAACGCTTCTACAATAAGGATGCTGCCGGGAGCAATTTCACCAGACCCCAGCTTTTGCTGCAAAATCGACAATTCTCCCGCCTTAGTATTGGCGCCGCTGAATGCGGACTTCCCTTTGTCCGTAAACTCGTCGGACACGTCGAGTTTGAACCCGTTGATTTCGCACCATTTGTTCGCGTTCCCAACTTGGCGCTCGAGGCCACTCCCCTTGACTTGCTTTCGGGTGGAAATACGCGCGTAGCTAAGAACACGCACTTTGGATTTGTCTTCAATGTGGTCGAATGCGGTAGTCTTCATGATAAATGTAGTTGGAAGTCTGAGGCTGGAGGAAACTCCAGCTCTCGAACTTCGGTTTTCTGACGGAGAACTGCAAAACTAGCTCGTTCCAGGGAACGCTTATTCGTTCGCGTTGATTAAGCTTGCAAGGAAAGCGTGGCGCGGCGCGCGCACGCCATACGAGCTCGTGCAGACCTCATGAGAGACTCACTGCGCTTGAGATGCGCCGCATGTACACTCATGATGAAAGTAGAAATGTCCATCGTGCGCGCCCCCCAAAGTCGACCGTCACTCAGCGTCACAAGGATGAGCCCCGCACTGATGAGGGACAACAAAAATGCCATGGCCTCCTGAGGTTCCTGACGGCTGATCCGGTCGAACGACTCTACGATAAGCATGCTACCGGGGGCGATTTCGCCAGCTGCCAACTTCTGCTTCAAGATTGACAACTTTCCTGCCTCAGCATTGGCTCCGCTGTTTCCGGAAACCCCATCGTCCACAAGCTCATCAGATTTATGCAGCATGTACCCTTCGTTTTTGCACCAGGCCCTAATCGTGCGCAGCTGGCGTTCGATAGCAGTCTGGCTCTGGGCTGCGCTACGCACATAGGCGAAAACTTGCACTTGAGATTTGTATTGGGGATGTTGGACGTCGGTTTGAGTCATCGTGTCTTGGGCCTCATAGACCTGACGATCAATACTATTGCCCTTGAGTTGGGCGCGAGACCCGAAGCGGTTGTAGCTCACAACACACGCACGCGATTTGTCTTGAGGTTGTTGGTTGTCGGTAGTCATCATGATTCCTAAATGTTGTTGGAGACTTCCCGGTATATGCCATTCCGGCCCCCTAGAAATCCGCTTCCCGAACGAGAATTGCAAAAACTCGCTTGTTCTCTAAGGAAAACTTTTTTCGCATTTAGTGTACTGAGACCCATACCAGCGTTTATCCGCGCGAAGTGGTGCGGGAAGCGCTGGCGCGCAACGCTGCCGCCGTCATGCTGGCCCACAATCACCCATCGGGATCGCCCGCCCCCAGCGAATCGGATGTACTGCTGACCAGGGCGCTGGTACAGGCTTTGGCACTGGTGGATATACGGATTCTTGACCACTTTGTCGTCGCCGGGCACCAGGTGCATTCCTTCGCCGAACATGGTCAAATCTAATTGTTAAATTTTGTGTTTATTCGTGACACAATTGTTTTTCGCAAGTGCTTGAAAAACCTGAGAAATTTCCATATACTCTTGTTTTTCCAATTTCGGAAGTAATTCAAGGAGTGTGCCATGGCACGTGTTTGCCAAGTTACTGGGAAGAAGC
>Ga0207425_1001272_pt1 | contig 10967 bp, 8 predicted proteins | sample AraplaF_Col_mTSA_FD_184255 | JGI IMG/M metagenome (GOLD analysis project Ga0207425, IMG submission 184255) | Arabidopsis root microbial communities from the University of North Carolina, USA - plate scrape MF_Col_mTSA (SPAdes) (version 3) | ecosystem: Host-associated > Plants > Roots > Endosphere...
TGGCGTCAGGAATACAACGATGAGCGGCCACACAGCTCGCTGGGCTATCAAACACCGAAGCAGTTTGCAGAACGATTTTTAACACCAGACTCTAGTCCGGTTTCGTACTAAATTGGGTAGCAGGTCAGCTGCATCCACTTGCGGTGCAGCCTGACGAAGCTGCCGCTGCCATTCGGCCCTCTGGCCCTGGAGCGCGAACGCCGTCATGCGGGTGTTAAAAATAGGGTCGACATGGGGACCAGTTTTATGCTTACATGCTCGTGCTACCTACGAGCAAGACGATTCATGAGACACTCTCTGAGATGAGCACTTCCAGTACTGCCGCATAGCTCCTTCTATTCACGGTTATTCTCGGCGTGTGCGTCTGGTGCTGGCGCGAGATGCGCGCCTTGCGGAGGATGCTGACCGCACCGCGGCAACGGCAGAAAAATACGTGTTGCCAGTGAGGTCTGTACTTTACGCCCCGCTGGCGAACATCCCCATCACCGCGCTGCTGGGCTACAGCCCCTACAGCGACATATTTTCCATCATCGGCCACGGTCTCGTTGCTGCGGCAAGATTCACGTTCCTGTTTTACCTGGCTGTGGCGCTATTCGGGGTGCCGCTCTACTTCCTGCTTTTAAGATTCAACATGCTGAACATCTGGACCATCAGCTTGTTCGGCGCCGGCATACCGCTGGCATGGCTGGCGCGTGACCCTGACCTGAACCAGACACTGCTCCTGCTCCTGGTCACAGCCAGCCTTGCAGTGAGCGTTACCGCATTCATCTTGCGCCCCAAGCCTCCTATCTAAACCGATCTACACGCATCTATTTCTGTCTAAACCGGTCTGGATATGATCGGTGCCGGTCTAAAACGAACCATAAAAACGGCCCGAAAGTCTAATTCGATCTACTAATACAATGTAAAAGTCCAAAAGGAACCATTTTTCCGTCTCCGAAGTCTAATACAGACTCCCAGTAAGAAAGGGCGGAACCATGAAGCATCAACAGAAATGCCCTGTATATTTACCCCTAGAAGACGTTCTCAGCTTGAAATGTCATTTGATGATGGCAAAGCCCGGAATCGATGCCGATACCTTCGTGGCAGAATTACTGCAACGCTGGCTGGCCATTGAATCGGAACGACAAGTCCTGCGTAGCGAAGGTCCGGCAAGGCGCGGCTTCCAGTGGAAGAATATCTTTCTGCCAGAGGGAACGAACTTACGAACCACCTACCAGCACACGACTGAGTTTGCCAAGGTAGTCGGCGACCATATCCTTTCCGACGATGGCGAGTCACTAACCCCATCACTATTTGTCAATCGCCATGCAAAAGGTCGCAACGCGTGGCGCTTCATCTGGCTGCGTTTTCCCGGCGAAGAACACTGGATTCGCGCTATGAATTGCAGGGCGCACGCGAATGAAATGGGTATAAAGTGGCCCCGTCAGTCAAGACACTTAGCCGGTTAATTTAAGCTGCGCCCATGTCCACTGCTTCACTGCCCGGCGCTGACCCGTACTGCTTTTTCTGCGGCGTCCCGGCATCGTCACTAAACCTGTCGACGATCAGCGCACCACCACCATTCGCTGTCCGGTAGACGTAGTTGGGCGTCTGGTGGCCGAGCGCTTCATGCGGGCGCTCTGCGTTGTAGAACGCGACATACTGCGCCAGGCCCATCGTTAATTCCGCCATGTTGGCGTAGCCCTTCAAATACACGTCCTCATACTTCACGTTGCGCCACAAGCGTTCGACGAAGATGTTGTCCAAGGCCCGCCCAAGTCCGTGCCGAGGATGCGCCTTGCTCGTGTTGGGGGCTGGCGCCATACCCGCCAGGCCCATCTCCCATATCAGACGCTGCACCGATAAGTCTAGAAGTGACAGTTGGACACGAAACTGTGGTTTGTTTTAGACTTTTGTCTTCGAAAACGAGAGCAGATTAGACTTCACGCTATTTTTTTTAGACTGATTTCGACCGGCCTTCCCATGGTTTAGCCTGAATTAGCCCCGAACAGCCTGCATTAGATTGTTTTAGACCACGGGGGCAAAAAAACACCGCATATCCCCGCCCCTCAGCCGGCGACCCTGGCGCCTTCGCGCGCGGCCGCCGGGCCGCCGTGCAGCTGGGCCTGCAGGCGGAAGCCTTCGCGGATGTTTTCCCGCAGGACCGCACCCTTCCACGGCTTGGTGTAGAAACGGTCGATGGCGCCGTGGTTGATGGCGGCCATGATCGGCGTCAGGTCGGCATAGGCCGACAGCATGATGCGGAAGGTGTCCGGGCACAGGTTCTTGACCCGCTCCATGAACTCGGTGCCGCTCATCAAAGGCATGCACTGGTCGCACAGGATCACCTGCACCCGGTGCCGCGCCAGGATGTCGAAGCCCTCGGCGGCGGTCTGGGCGGTCAGGATGCGGTAGCCGTCCTGCGACAGGAAATCGGTCAGCACGTCCAGCATGAAGGCGTCGTCGTCGACGATCAGCAAGGTCTGCTGCTCGACCATGTCCTCGCTGGCCGGCGCCTGCATGCGCCGCCCCTCGCGCAGCATGGCTTCGAAGTCTTGCTCGGGCAAGGGACGGCTGAAATAATAGCCCTGCATCTCATCGCAGCCATGGCGCCGCAGATAGGACAGTTGCGCATCCTTTTCCACACCCTCGGCGATCACGTTCAGCTTGAGGCTGTGCGCCATGTTGATGATGGCCAGCACGATGGCGGCATCGTCCGGGTTGCTGGTCACTTCGCGCACGAAGGCGATGTCGATTTTCAGCTTGTCGATCGGGAAGCGCTTCAGGTAGGCCAGCGAGGAGTAGCCGGTGCCGAAGTCGTCGATCGAAATCTGGATCCCCAGCGCTTTCAGGTTCTGCAGCACGGTGATGGTTTCCTCGGCATTCGACATCAGCGAGCTTTCGGTCAGTTCCAGCTCCAGCAACTCCGGCGCGATGGCGTGCTCGCGGATGGCCTTGAGCACCTCCTCCTCCAGCCCGCCGACAAAGAACTGGATGCCCGACACGTTGACCGACAGATGCACATCGCCGGCATGGGTCTTGTGCCAGTGGGCGATCTTGCGGCAGGCCTCGTGGATCACCCAGGTGCCGACCCGCACGATCAGCCCGGTCTCCTCCAGCAGCGGAATGAACAGCGCCGGCGACACCATGCCGTGGCCCGGCCGCTGCCAGCGGATCAGCACCTCGGCGCCGCTGATGCGGCCGCTGTCGATGTGCACCTTGGGCTGGAAGTGCAGCACGAACTCCTCGTTTTCAATCGCGCGCCGCAGGGCATTCTCCAGGTCCAGCCGCGCCAGCGATTGCGCGTTCATCTCGGCGGTGAAGAAGCGGAAGGCGTCGCGCCCGGCTTCCTTGGCGCGGTACATGGCGGTATCGGCATACTGGATCAGGGCGTCCGGCTCGGTGCCGTCGTCCGGGAACACGGCAATGCCGATGCTGGCCGTGACCGTCACCTCGTGGCCCTTGAGGTCGAACGGCCGGCGCAGCGCGTCGCGGATTTTGTCAACCACCGCAATCGCGTTCTGCGCCCCTTCCGGCAGCATCAGGATGGCGGCGAACTCGTCGCCGCCAAAGCGGCCGATGGTGTCGCGCACGCGCAGGCAATCGACCAGCCGGCTGGAGAACTGGCGCAGCAGTTCGTCGCCGATGGTGTGGCCCAGCGTATCGTTGACGTTCTTGAAACGGTCGACGTCGAGGAACAGCACCGCCAGCGACCACTTGTGCTCCTCCGCCTGGCGCAGCGAATGCACCAGCGAATCGTAGAACTGGCTGCGGTTGGGCAGCCCGGTCAGGGTGTCGAAGTGGGCCAGCTTGAGCAGGCGCTGCTCGGCTTCCTTGCGTTCGGTGATGTCGCGCGCCACCGCCACCAGGATCCAGCTGGAGCCGGAACGCAGGGTGCGGCGCTGCACCTCCACCGCCAGCGCCGAGCCATCTTTGCATTGCAGGAGCAGCTCGGTCATGGGTCCGCTCTGGTCCCCGGCCAGCAACTTGTCGTACAGTTCTTCCAGCTTGTGCAGATCGCCTTCCAGCGAACGGTTGGGACCGACCCGCAGGAAGTCGTCGCGCTCGAAGCCCAGCATGCGGCAGGCGGTGGCGTTGACGTCGACAAAGCACATGCCGGCGCGGTCCACCAGGAAGATGGCGTCGGCGGTGGCATCCATCGCCAGGCGGAAGCGGCGCAGGTCTTCGTCGAGGCGGATGCGGGCATTCATGTCCAGCGTCAGCTGGGCGTGGTGGCGCTTGATTTCTTCATACAGCAGCAGGTTTTCAAACGCCACCGCCACTTGCGCCGCCACCGTGCCGGCCACCCGCTCGTCCACCTCGGAAAAACCGTCCGCCCCCAGCTTGTCGACCAGGTACAGCCAGCCGTGGGTGCGCTCGGGCGAGGTGATCGGCACGCCCAGGAAGGAATGCACCGGCGGATGGGTCGGCGGCAGGCCGATGCTGGCCGGGTCGCCGTTCAAATCGTTGATGCGGCACGGCAGGCGCTGGTCCAGCAGCCCGCGCAGCACGCCGGCGCGCGGCGATTGCGCAATCTGCCGCACCGGCATGCCGGCGCCGCAGCTGGCGAAGTAGCTCAGCTCGGTGGCGCCCGGTTCCAGCACACCGATGCAGGCATATTTGGACACGCAGATATTCTGCGCCACGCGGCAGCCGATTTCCACCAGCGCGGCCGGATCGCGCTCGGCGCCCAGCTCGATGCCGAGCTCGATCAGCGCGGTCAGGCGCAAGCTCACCGCCTGCAGGCTGGACAGCGAGTGCGACAGCCGCTGCGTCATGCGCGACAGGTTTTCCGACGACGCCTCCTCCGTATCGCCGGCCAGCTTGCTGATCAGCTGACTGCTCGATTCCAGCTCGTCCAGATACTCGGCCACCTTGTGGTCGATGCCGTGGAAGCGCCCTTCCTGCGGCGGTTCCGGCGCGAACTCCGGCAGGCGCTCGGCCAGCGGCGCGCTTTCGGTCAGGCCCAGCGCTTCCTGCACGGTTTGCAGGATCACTTCCGGATCGGACGGTTTGGGCAGCACCCAGCGCACGCCGCACGATTGCGCCACCGCCATGGCCTCGCGCTCGCGGTAGGTGGCGGTATAGAAAATCACCGGCACGTTGGCCGTCTCCTCGTGCTCGTGCATGCGGGTGACGAACTCGTAGCCGTCCATATTCGGCATCAGGATGTCGGAAATCACCAGGTCCGGTTTTTCCGCCAGCACCATTTTCAAGCCTTCGGCGCCGTTCGACGCTTCCAGCAGGCGATGGCCGCCGTAGCTCAGCAGCGTCATCAGGAATTCACGGTTAAGGACGTGATCGTCCACGATCAGAATCGTGGCCATGTCGTTCTTCTGCGGGGACGACACGGCCCCGGGCAAAAAAGACTCGATTTGCGTGACAAAGGTGTCGGGCTCGATGGGCTTGCCGATGTAGCCGTCAAAGCCGGCCTCCAGCAGTTTTTCGCGGTCGCCCACCATGGCCAGCGCCGTCACCGCCAGCACCGGAATGTGGCGCACGGCCGGATCGGCCTTGAGCGCGGCCACCACGCCGTAGCCATCCAGCTTGGGCAAATGCACATCGGAGATGATCAGGTCCGGCAGCTCGCGCTGGGCGGCCGCCACGCCGGCCTCGCCATCGCTGGCCGACAACGGCGTATAGCCGAACGCGCGCAGCAGGTACACCATCAACTCCATGTTGGTGGCGTTGTCTTCAATGATCAGGATCCGTGCCGACACGCGTTGCCTCCCTTTCCTTAGTGCGCCTGGTGTTCCAGAGGCAGGGCCAGCGTGAACACGCTGCCCACGCCATACTCGCTATCAAATAAAATCTCGCCGTGCAGCAGCGCCGCCAGCTTGCGGCTCAGGTGCAGCCCCAGGCCGGTTCCCTCGAATTGCCGCACCGCCGTCGCGTCCAGCTGCGAAAACGCCTGGAACAGGCCGGCCCGCTGCTCGGGCGCGATGCCGATGCCGGTATCGCTGACGCTGATGGTGGCGCAGGCGCGCGCGCCCACCACCGCTGTGGCCAGCCGCACCAGCACCGTGCCATGGTTGGTGAACTTGATCGCGTTGTGGATCAGATTCATCAGGATCTGCTGCACCGCGCGCCGGTCGCTGGCGACGGTCACCTCTTCCGGCCCCGCTTCAAATTCCAGCGCCAGCCCCTTGCTGCGCGCCTGCGGCCTGAACGAGGTCAGCACTTCCTCGATCAGGGCGCCGCACATCAAGGGCGCCATTTCCAGCTCGACCTTGCCCGACTCGATGCGCGTCAGCTCCAGCAAGTCATTAATCAGCGACAACAGATGGCGGGCACTGCTTTGTACCATGCGCAACTGCTTGTTCTGTTCATCATTAATGGGGCCAGGCAATTTCATCAGCATAGTACCCGTAAAACCGATGATCGCGTTCAACGGCGTGCGTAATTCGTGCGACATGCCCGCCAGGAAGCTGTCCTTGGCCGCAACGGCCTTGGCAAGTTCGATATTTTTTTCCTGCAGCGTCAATTCAAACCGCTTGCGCTCGCTGATATCGCGGATCGCGCTCATCACCAGCGCCCCCTCCTCCGTCTCGATCGGGCTGAGGCTAATCTCGACCGGGAATTCGGCGCCGTCGCTGCGCAGGCCATACAGGTCGCGCCCGCTGCCCATGGGCCGCACCAGCGGCTGGGCGGCAAAGCCGGCGCGGTGCGCCAGGTGCGCGCCCCGGAAGCGTTCCGGCATCAGCTGCTCCAGCACGGCGCCGCGCAAGGCGCCGCGCGCATAGCCGAACAGTTGCTCGGCCTGGCGGTTGGCCAGCACGATGCGGCCGGCCGCATTGGCCAGCACGATGGCGTCCGGCATGGACTCCAGGATGCCGTTGTAGCGCGCCTCCACCAGCTTGGCGTCGCGCAGCACCTTGAGCGCGGTGACGTCTTTTTTGCTCCACAAAATATAGTCGGGCCGGCCGTCGGCGCCGCGTATCAGCTTGCTGGAACTGTCGATGTAGACCAGCGCGCCATCCTTGGCGCGGCGCATCGATTCATAGCTGGCCACGCCATGCTCCAGGGTTTGCCGCAAGACGCCGGCGCCATCGTCGATCCGCCCCGGCGGCACGATCAGTTCATCCAGGCGGCAGCCCACGGCTTCCTCGCCGCTGTAGCCAAATACCGCCTGGGCGCCGGGAGTCCAGCAGACGACCACGCCGTCGGCCGTGGTCAGCACCACGGCATCCGGGCTTTCATTCAGGATCAGGGTGCCGAAATCGCTGGTCATCGCCTCGCCTTTTTACTACGCGCATAAGACTAACCATACAGCAAGGCGGGGCGCAAATCCTCACACAAAATCACACTGCGCGGCGGCGATTTCGTGCAGGGTGCAGCGCATGATGTCCGGATGGCGGCCCAGGGCCACGTGGCCTATGGCGCCAAACACCAGATTGCGTGCGCCGGGCAGGACGCTGGAATCTTGCGGCGCAATGATGTTGTCGTGAACAGAATAGATGGAGCTGATCGGGGTGCGTTGCATATTTGCCTCAGATGCCGCCAGCGCCGCCAGCCACGCGCTGTCGCGGCGCATTTGCGCGGCGTTGCTGCCGGGGCCGAGATGGGCCAGCGCGGTGCCGTGATGGGGCGTGCCGAGCGTGATCACGCGCGCGACGCGGGCATCGGGATGGCGGCGCAGATAGGCCCGCGCCACCAGCCCGCCCATGCTGTGCGCCACGACGATGACTTGCGCGCTGCCAGTCTCGCGCCGCAGGCGCGCCACCGCCGCCTGCACCTGCGGCACATAGTCGTCGATCGGCGCGCCCGGCGGTTCCAGGTCGACGCCATAGTGGCTGATGCGCGCCTGCTTCAGCAGCTTGCTCATCGGTAGCCAGTAGCCGCTGTTGCAGGCGTAGCCGTGGATCAGCAACACCGGCCAGCCCTGCGCGCCGGGCACCAGCTGCAGCCCGACCGGGCGCAGCATGTAGTAGGTCGAGGTCAGCATCGAGGATTGGAATTCCTGCCAGAACAGGCGGGCGGCGCTGAGCGGATTGAGTGCGTAGTCGGGCGGTGTGACGCTGCCGGCGCGCCAGCTCAGGTAGAAGTTGTTGGCCGAGATCAGCAAGCGCACCAGCAGCAGCGCCAGCAGGCCGAGCGCGAGACAGAACGCCGCCGTGGCCGGCGCGCCGAGCGCGGCCTCCCATGCCGGCCGCCACCAGTAATACAGCGCGGTCGCCAGCAGGCCGACGAGCACCGCTTGCAGCGCCAGCAGCAGGATCAGCAATCGTTTGATCATGAGCGCATGATAGCGCGTTTGCGCCCGGGCCGGCAGGCCGCCGGCCCGGGGCTCAGCCGCCTTGCTTGCCGTTGCGGCCGCTCATGTGGCGGGCGATGCCGCGCAGGATGTTGACCTCTTCCCGCTCCAGCTGGGCGCGCGAAAACAGGCGTTTCAGGCGCGGCATCAGCTTGCGCGGATTGCCGGCGTCAAGGAAGCCGATGTCGACCAGGGCCCGCTCCAGATGGGCGAACATGCCCTCGATCTGCTCGATGCTGGCGGCCTCGCCCTGGAAGCCGACCTCGTTGGCGTCGCCGGCCGGCTGGCGCGGCGTCAGCGCCACGCCGGCGCCTTCCAGCACGGCCATGCGGCATTCATAGGCCAGCACCTGCGCCGCCTGCGACAGATTGAGCGAGGAGTACGCGGGATTGGCCGGAATATTGATCAACACATTGCATTTTTCCACCAGCTGGTTCGGCAGGCCGAAGCGCTCATTGCCGAAGATCAGGGCGGCCCGCATCTCCGGCTGCGCCACCAGCTGCCCGGCCAGCTGGCGCGGCGACAGCACCGGCGGCGAAAATTCGCGCAGGCGGGCCGACACGGCGGCGGCAAAGGTGATGCCCTCCAGCGCCTCGGCCATGCTGCCCACCACCCGCGCGCCGCCCAGGATATCCTGGGCGCCGCTGGCAAAAGCCACCGCTTCCGGGTCTTGCAGCGCGTTTTCAAACCGCGGCGTCACCAGCACCAGATCGCTGTAGCCCATGGTTTTCATGGCCCGTGCCACGGCGCCAATATTGCCCGCACGACTAGTCTCGACCAGAATAAATCGCAGATGTTTGAAAAGATTCGTATTGATTTCGGGCAGGTTCATTTAAAATAGCGCATTCGCGCGATGTCGATACGGGAATTCAAGCCGAATTCTACCCTGCCGATGCCGCCTCGCTCTTTGTCATTTTGTCTCCCTGTCGTGCCGCCGGGCTGGAATCCCCCCGGTGGGCGTTAGCATTTTTATACGGAAAAGCCATGCACCCAATGATCAACACGGCTGTGAAAGCCGCACGCCGCGCCGCCGCCGTCATCAACCGCGCCTCGTTTGACCTCGATCGCCTGATCGTCACCGAGAAGAACCACAAGGACTTCGTCACCGACGTCGACCAGGCTGCCGAGCAAGCCATCATCGAAGTGCTGTCCAAGGCCTACCCCGACCACGCCTTCCTGGGCGAAGAATCCGGCGCATCGGCCAACGCGCACGACGAGGCAGAATACACCTGGATCATCGACCCGATCGATGGCACCACCAACTTCATGCACGGCTTCCCGCAGTACTGCATCTCGATCGCGCTGTCGCAGCGCGGCGTGATCACCCAGTCCGTGGTGTACGACCCGGTGCGCAACGACCTGTTCACCGCCACCAAGGGCGCCGGCGCCTACCTGAATGAAAAGCGCATCCGCGTCGGCAAGCTGGACCGCATCGCCAACGCCCTGCTGGGCACCGGCTACCAGACCGGCAACCCGGCCGCGCTGAAACAATACCTGGAAATGTACGGCATCATGGCCGAGCGCTGCCAGGGCGTGCGCCGCGCCGGCAGCGCCGCGCTGGACCTGGCCTACGTGGCCTGCGGCCGCCTGGACGGCTTCTATGAAAAAGGCCTGAAACCGTGGGATATCGCCGGCGGCGCGCTGCTGGTGACCGAGGCCGGCGGCATTGTGGGCGAGTTCAACGGCGAATCCGACTACCTGTACAAGGGCGACGTGATTGCCGGCAGCCCGAAAGTGTTCGGCCAGATGGTCGGTCTGCTGACGCCTTACGCATGAGATAAGTTTTCCGCTTGTTACAAATAAAAGGGAGCGTTTGCTCCCTTTTTTATTTCCCACTTGAAACAAGATGCTATACTGAAAGTTGCGGCACCGCTCAGTCCGATGCTGCAAACCAAGAATACTCGACTGAAATATCGAATTACTATGTCATTCTCTACCCTCGGTTTGTCCGACGCCCTCGTCCGCGCAGTGAGCGAAACAGGCTATACCTCGCCTACGCCGATCCAGCAGCAGGCCATCCCTGCCGTGCTGAACGGCGGCGACCTGCTGGCAGGCGCGCAAACCGGCACCGGCAAGACGGCAGGCTTCACCCTGCCGCTGCTGCACCGTTTATCGACCGACGCCGTGGGCGTCAAACAGACCGGCAACAAGACGGCGCGCGCCATCCGCGCGCTGATCCTGACGCCGACCCGCGAACTGGCGGCCCAGGTCGAGGAAAGCGTGCGCGTGTACGGCAAGTACACCCACCTGAACTCGGCCGTGATCTTTGGCGGCGTCGGCATCAACCCGCAGATCAAGCAGCTCAAGCACGGCGTCGACATCCTGGTGGCGACCCCGGGCCGCCTGCTGGACCATATGGACCAGGGCACGGTCGACCTGTCGAAGATTGAAATCCTGGTGCTGGACGAAGCCGACCGCATGCTCGACATGGGCTTCATCCGCGACATCCGCAAAGTGCTGGCCGGCCTGCCGGCCAAGCGCCAGAACCTGCTGTTCTCGGCCACCTTCTCGGACGAGATCAAGGCGCTGGCCGACGGCCTGCTGGACAAGCCGGCCACCATCGAAGTGGCGCGCCGCAACTCGACGGTGGAAATCATCGCGCAAAAAATCCACCCGGTGGACCGCGACAAGAAACACCCGATGCTGGCGCACCTGATCAAGTCCAACAACTGGCATCAGGTGCTGGTCTTCACCCGCACCAAGCACGGCGCCAACAAGCTGGTCGAGCAAC
>Ga0207425_1001290_pt1 | contig 10866 bp, 10 predicted proteins | sample AraplaF_Col_mTSA_FD_184255 | JGI IMG/M metagenome (GOLD analysis project Ga0207425, IMG submission 184255) | Arabidopsis root microbial communities from the University of North Carolina, USA - plate scrape MF_Col_mTSA (SPAdes) (version 3) | ecosystem: Host-associated > Plants > Roots >...
GCCGATCGGCTCGAAGAACCGGACATTGTTGTGCTCGACCCCGAAGCCCGGCGATGTGCGCGGCAGCGCTTCCCAATAGAGCCGTGCGCCCGAAATGGCGGTGTTGGTCAGCCACGTGATCGTGATGTTGTCGAGCACGTCGTCACGGGTAAGCCCCTCGGCGACGCCGTCGAACACACGGGCGATCATCCGGTAGCTCGAAATGTCATGATCGAGGAACCACGCGGCGAGGCCCACGGGCGAGTCCGCGATCCCATAGAGGGTCTGCGGGCGTTGCCCCATTTGCTGGGCGTAGGCGATGCCGTGCGTGAAGAAGAGCTCGAGCCGCTCATAGGCCCAGCGTTCGTCGTCGGTGAGACCGGCGGGCGGGCCCTCGCCGGCGCGCAGTGCGTCGAAGACTTCCGGCGGTGCCGTGGACGGCATGTTGGTGTGGATCGCGAGAAGCTCGGGGGGCGCGATCGCACCGAGGATCTCGGTCATCAGCGCACCCCAATCGCCGCCTTGCGCCACGAAGCGCGTATAACCGAGCCGTTGCATCAAGGTGCGCCAGGCATTGACGACCCTCGGCGGATTCCAACCGGCGGCGGTCGGCCGGCCGGAGAAACCATAGCCGGGGATCGAAGGGATCACGACGTCAAAGGCGTCAGCCTCCGTGCCTCCATGTGCGGTCGGATCGGTCAGCGGCCCGATGATCTTGAGCTGCTCCACAACGGAACCGGGCCAGCCGTGGGTGATGATCACGGGAAGCGCGTTGGCATGCCTCGACTTCACATGGATGAAGTGGATGTCGAGCCCATCGATCTCGGTGATGAAATTGGGAAGGGCGTTGAGGCGGGCCTCACATTTTCGCCAGTCATACTCGTCGGCCCAGTAGGTGGCGAGCTTCTGCATCGTGGCAAGCTGCACGCCTTGCGTATCGTCCGGAACCGTCTCCCGGTCGGGCCAGCGCGTCGCCAATATTCTGCGCTTGAGATCGGCGAGGTCATCGTCGGAGGCGTGAAATTCGAACGGCCGGATGGCCGCCTCTCCCGATTCAGTCAGCATGAAGGTCTGCTTCTGGCCATCGTCGCCTTCCAGGGAAGATCGTTGCTCCGGGGCCGGCTGTGGGGTCGCGGTCGTTAGCTCCGGCTGCGGCGATGCGGTGTTTTCTGGCTGGGTCATAGTCGCCTCCTTGTCCGCAAGGCGAGAGTCATACCCCCCTTCCGAACGCTGCGAGAAGCCGGCCGACAGGGCCGGCGCCGAGGTCTCGTGAGAGGTCAAAAATGCGGGTATCGGTCCGTCGCAAATTCGACTCGGTCCCGGACGACCAATCATAGCATTCCTGAGACCACCCCCTACAACGAATTCGGGCGTCCATGCCGCTCGGGATCCCGGGGATGCTCCTGACGGGCACCAGGGTGGCGCCGAAATTGATTCACCGCCGCTTTCGACGTCAGAGGCATCGTGCGCGATAGCACGCTTGCTGCTGGCTCGGTGTCCAAAACAGGTATGAAGTGCTCTCGGCAAAGGGTGTCGCAGGCGGGCCCATCGTCGCGGATATAGGGAACGGCAACTTAGCGATGCGAGCACCAGAAAGCTGTCAGGCCGCAAATGGTCAACTCCGGGCACCGTCGCCTGATGGCACCTATGCGCCCCGTTGCGGACGTTCGGGACCGTTCGTGCTGCTCCCGAAAGCAGACATTCGTTCAGGTGCTCGCCGGATGACCGCTTCCGACCCAATTCGCGACATTAGCGGGCGTCTGCTTCGACCCATTATGGGCGCTCACTAGACACTCACCGGCTGTGTGTGGGCGGTGCTACCAATGGTGAACGCGTTAAGAGCCTTACCCGCTCATCATGCAAAATCCGGCAAACACTGACCGACCCTAGCGAGCCGCACCAGAGTCACGAGTGAGGGCGCTTCACCGCCTGTTCATTCTTCGCCATCGATTGCTACGGCAATCTATTCTTGCTCGGGGGAACGACATGAGTGTGGAGAAGACGATCCTCGCGGGACTTCTCGCATTGTCGGCCCTCCCGGCAACAGCTTATGCCTCCACCCGGACCCCCACAACTGAACAAGCCCCAGCCGCACCAGCAGTCAGACAACTCATCGATCGTGCGGCGGCACGGTTCCTTCGCGAGAATCCGCAGGCAGTAGGAGTCACGGTCGGCGTTCTAATCAACGGTCAGAACCATATTTACAGCTACGGAAAGGCGCGGTTGGGGCAGAATCGTCGGCCAGCGCTCGACACGATCTATCCGATAGCCTCGATCACGAAGACTTTCACTGGGACGCTGCTGGCTCAAGCTGCGGTCGAGCACCGCCTCAATCTTACGGATGATGTTCGCAAATATCTGGATGGTGAATACCCGAACCTCGAATTCGCTGGGCACCCAATTCGTCTCTTCGATCTGCTCGATCACCGTTCGGGTCTGCCCTTCATTCTCCCCGATCGACCCGAAACCAGCCCGGATTTCCATGGGGACGACCGTCCCTGGAGTGCGCGTGTCGCTGAAATCGGCAGGACCTACGATAAAGCCCAGTTCCTCAGCGATCTGCACACCGTCAGGCTGACGGCCGAGCCGGGCTCGGAATTTAAATATTCGAACGCGGCCGCCCAGCTGGCCGGTTACATCATCGAGCGCGTGTACGGCCGGCCGTACGAAGTGGTTCTTCGCGACAAGGTCCTGATCCCGCTGGGGATGAGGAACACCGGGATAACAATCCAAAAGCGTGCGCTGCCCAGGTTGGCCGTCGGGTACGATGAAACCGGCCGGCCGATGCCTTACGTGCCCGATTGGCTTCAAGGCGCTGGCGCGATCAAATCTACGGCCGGAGACTTGCTGAAATATTTGCGATGGCAGATGGCTGAGACAGATCCCGCCGTGAAGCTTTCGCACCAGCGGGTACTCACGCAAGGGAACTATAGCGCGGGTCTGAATTGGCAGATTCTCAGCAATTCATCGCGACGTCTCATCTGGCAGGAGGGGAATATCGATGGCTTCAATGCGCTCTGCATCCAACAACCCGAATTGAGAATCGGCCTGATAATCCTTGCCAACGAAGAGGACCGAAAGAGTGCTCACGGCAACAGTGTGATGGCCAATGAGATACTGAGCGGCCTGGATCGGCGGGCAATCACTCTCCCGTGAAATGAGTCGCAAGGCTAGACCACTCCCGTCCGAAAGCTGCTGGTCAGCAGACGGCCCAAATCCGGCTATTGGCTGCGTTGGGTCGCAATATCCGCAACCGGGGATTCGACGCCTGCCTGAACGAACGACCGCTTTCCGGCCGGGCCTGAGCGGCGCCGATTCCGAGGCGGAGAATCGGCTGCTCGGCATGACCGAGCATCTGGCTGAGATGGATCAGCGGATGCGCATTGTTCGTCCAGCGCGCGGCGCAGGCCGCCCATTGCGCCTCGCGCTCCGTGTCGTGGGAAGGACTTCCGGGCATAGCCATGTCCGGCATGGCGCAGCCACCGCGGCAGGGCGAAGCTTGCCGCTGGCAAATTCGTTCCTTGTTTGTTCCAATGAGGCATGACCCGACTCGATTCAGACACCCTCGGCGCGATTGCCCGCGCGATCGAGGACGCGCCGCTAGCCTATCGCAAGGGCCTCGCCGCATCGACGCCGCGCGAGCGGCTGCGTGCCGTCGATGCGCTCGCCGGCTGGATCGGCGCCCGGCTGGCGCCGCCGCCCAGCTATCACGACGGGCAATTGCCGTTGCCGATCGACGGCGGCCTCGCCTGACCCCGTAGTCAGCGCGCGGCTTCGCGGGCGGCGACATCGCCCGGCGCGCGCCCGAGAACCGCGCGCAGCATGATCCGGGTCCGGGTCGCGGCGCAGTCATGGCCATGACCGCTGAAGTGTAGCGCGGGGCGGGATTATAAGAAGATTATAATGCTGATATAATTCGATTGTTTGGCCCGCAGCCCCCCATGTAGGGCGGCAGCACGAACGCCAGGCGTGAGAAACATGCTTGGGGCATGCGCCGTCGCCTTTAGCCGAAGCCTGGACATGCGCGACGGCCACCCGGCAGCGGATGCCTGTTCGTAAGCGCCCGAGCGGAATCCCGAGGTCACAACACGTCATTGCGACGCATTAGCAGAATATCGACATCAATCGACCGCGCAAGAGACATATCGCTTGCAAGGACAGGCGAGGCACGCTGACGCCTCTACGCCGCCATGGCTCGACGTCGATCCGCCCCCGCGCCACGATCGATTGCCTCCCAGCATCTATCTTCGCCGTAGGCAGAGGCGCGCCGAGTGCGTCACCGACGGGGGTCGCTCTTTGCGACGTCTGCAACGGCGATTATTGGGCCGATAGCTGCCCGGGCGCGCGTACCAACGCCGGTTCTCGAGGTCACTGGGGATCTTCTCCGCTGGCGAGCATTTGCGAGCGGGAAGAGCGAAACCCGGCGTGTCTGGGAGCCATTCAAGGACGCGTGGCGATCGACTTTCTGCTCCTCGCCGGAATTGCTCCACCCCTAGTTGAGCCGTCTGCTGCCTCACGGAATAAGGAGCAGCTTGCCCGTGGTGGCACGGCCTTCCATCGCCTCGTGCGCCTCCGCGGCATCCGACAAGGCGAAGTCGCGAGCCGGCGCGACCCGCAGCTTGCCCGCACGGACCCAGTCGAACAGGCGCGTTGTCCGAACGCGCAATAGTTCGGGCGTGTGGATATGGTCGGAAAAGACGGCGTAGCCGAGCTTGATGCTGCGCGGCAGGCTCATGATGTCGATCCGACCCGGGCCACCCAGCACCGGACCATACCAGCAGAAGGTCCCGGAGCGACGCAACGAGGCCAGGGATCCGTCGAAGGTCGCGGGACCAGAGCCGTCATAGACGACATGCGCGCCCTCCCCGCCCGTGAGGCGGAGTATCTCGGCTGCGAAATCGCCCTCGGCATCGACGATCACATGGTCCGCGCCGGCCGCCCTGGCGGCGTCGACCTTGGCCGCGCTGGAAACCCGACCGATCACGGTGCCACCGCGCAGCTTGATGATCTGGGTGAGCAACTGCCCCAGCCCGCCGGCGGCGGCATGCACCAGGGCGATATCGCCCGGCTGTACCGGATAGAAGTCGGTCGCGAAGTGGCTGGCAGTTAGCCCCTGCATCATCAGCGAGGCCGCGGTGCGATCGTCGATATCATCGGGCACCGGCACGAGCGCGGCGGTGGGAATGACGATCCGCTCAGCATAGCTGCCCGGAGCATAGACCCAGGCGACGCGCTGCCCGAGCGCGAGATCGGCTACGCCCTCGCCCAGCGCCGCGACACGCCCGGCGCCCTCGACGCCCAGCGCACGCGGCAGCGGCATCTCATGCCACGCCATGCCCTGGCGCACACCCACGTCCATGAAGTTCACGCCGCTCGCGGCGACCTCGACCAACACCTCGCCCGGGCCCGGGACAGGTTCCGGCAGGTCCAGCAATTCGAGCACCTCGGGTCCGCCGATCGCGGTCATCGCAATGGTCTTCATCTTGAAACTCCTTGTTGAATGATCGTTCCAGAATTGGGCAAAAAAAATCAGCGCAATACGCGCAGGCGAGATCGACAAGCGCGGAGATCTGCTCCGGCTCGGCGCCCGCGCGCGCGGCGAGGCGGAGGCTGGAGATCGTCGTGATCAGGAAGGTCGCGAGGTGGTCGAGGTCGAGATCGGCCGCGACGTCGCCCTGCGTCTGCGCCTTGGCCAACGCGTCCTTCACTGCGCGGGTCAGCGTGGCGCTCGAAGCCTCACGAAGCTTCACCAGCTCGGGCCGCGAGCAGCCGAACTCGACCGTCGCGCTGAGGCCAAGGCACGCCCGGCTCGCCTCGCCTGCCACGCGATCGAGCATTGCGCGAATACCCTCGATCGCGCGCTCGCGGCTCGCCAGTATCTCGGCATGCGTTCGCACTTCTTCCTGCGAATAGCGCTTCACCGCCGCGCGGTAGACACCCCATTTGTCGCCGAACGTGTCGTACAGACTCTGCCGGCCGATCTTCATCGCATCGACGAGCATCTGCGCCGAAGCGCCTTCGAAACCATGCTCGCGAAACACCGCTATCGCAGCCTCCACGGCGGTATCGACATCGAATTCCTTGGGACGAGCCATGACGAAGAGATAATGTACTGGAACGATCGTTCAAGATGTGTTTGAGAGCCGGGATGGATTCTCTCGCACGCCCGCTCCGATGATCGCACCGCGCTGGTATCGCGCCCTCGACCCGAATGGCCGCCGCGCGTTCCGCAGCACCTATGCCGGGTTCAGCGTCGATGCGATGAACGTCCAGCTTTATTCGTTCATCCTGCCCCTGCTGCTGACGCTCTGGCACCTGTCGCCCGCGGCGGGTGGATTGCTGGCAACGGTGATGCTCGTCGCCTCCGCGGCTGGCGGATGGCTGGCGGGCCTGGCCTCCGACCGGTTCGGGCGCGTGCGCGTGCTGCAGCTGACCATCGTCTGGATGGCGCTCGCGACCCTGTGCTGCGGGCTGGCGCAGAATTTCGAGCAGTTGCTCGTCGCGCGGACGCTCCAGGGCTTCGGTTTCGGCGCCGAATGGGCGGTCGGCGCGGTGTTCATGGGCGAAATCGCCGCCGCCGCGACGCGCGGCCGGCTCGTCGGAACCGCGCAGAGCGCTTGGGCGGTCGGCTGGGGCCTGGCCGCCGCCACCTCCACCATCGCCGTCGCGCTGCTGCCGCCGGAACTGGGCTGGCGCGCCGTCTTCTTCATAGGCTTGCCGCCGGCGCTGGCGATTTTCGTTGCGCGCCGACGGCTCGTCGAGTCCGCCACCTTCCTCGCCGCCCCGGACGCCGAGGCGTGGCACCGTATCTTCTCGCGCCGGATGTGCGGCAACACCGCCCGGGGCAGCCTGCTCGCGATCGGGACGCATGGCGGCTATTGGGCACTCGCCACCTGGTGGCCGGCGATGCTGCGGCTCGAGCGCGGCATGAGCTCCGCGCAGGCCGCCACGCACATGGCGGTGCTCGTCGCCGGATCGCTCGCGGGCTATATGCTCGGCGCCGCGCTCGCCGACCGTATCGGGCGCCGGGCGACGCTCGCTTCGTTCGCGCTCGGCGGAATCGCCACCGTGTTCGTCGCGACCGAAACGGAGATTTCCGACGCCGCGCTGCTTGCGATCGGGGCGCCGCTCGGGCTCTTTGCGATGGGACTCTACAGCGCGATCGGGCCGGTGCTGAACGAGCTCTATCCCACGCGGTTGCGCGGATCCGGTCTCGGCTTCTGCTACAATGTCGGGCGCGGCGTGGCTGGGCTCGCTCCTTTCGCGGTGGGCGGCAGCATCGCTGCCTTCGGCATCGCCCGTTCGATCGGCATCTATGTGTCCGTGGCCTATGCGCTGGTGCTGCTCGCCGCGGGGTTGCTGCGCGAGACCAGGGGTATGGAATTCACGCCCATGTTGAAGGGCGCCTAGAAGCCGAGCTCGGTGAGGCTCGGCTGGTCGGCGGGACGCGGTCCTTCCGGCCAGCGCAGGGCACGCGCATGCTCCTGGATGGGATGCTCGTTGGCGGCGGTGAGCCGGCGCCGGACCAGTCCGGCATCGTCGAACTCGACCTCCTCGCTGCCATAGACGCGAAACCAGGTGCCGCTATCGTTGCGGAACTCCGCGGCGTGGCGCGTGCTGAGCCGTTGTTCGCCCTCCGCCCACAGCTCGATGACCATGCGAAGCTCGATCTCGCGGCGTAGCTGGCGCTCGAGGAAAATGCGGATCTGCTCGCGCCCCCACAGGAAATTGACGCGGTTGCGCCACTGGCAATCGATGGTGCTTCCGAGCAGGATCGCCTGCAGGTCGCGGCTGTTCCAGGCGTCCTCGGCAGCGCGGACGTGCTGCTCCATCGCCGGACTGAATCGGGGCATCGGGCTTTCCAACCTCTTCAGGACATCCCACGGTCTAGGCCGCGTGCCCCTGCAGGAGCCAGTTAGACGCTGTTAGTTTTCGAGAAGGACGGGGCTCGCTCACAGCAGATCATAGCGATTAACGGGCGCCTCCATTCCGACGAGGCTATCAACGCACCGTTCCATGCCGCCGAAAGGATCCGAGCCATGTCGAAGCCTTTGTCCGAGACCTTCACCGATCGCCGCAGCTTCTTCCACGGCGCCGCCGCGATCGCCGCGGCGCTGGCCGGGGGCACCGTGCCGACAGGGGCGGCAGCGTCACCGCCGCTGTCACCTCTTTCCCCCCTCGGGCCGCTCAAGCAGGTCGATGCCGGGGTGCTCAGCATCGGCTATGTCGAGATGGGGCCCGCTTCGGGGCCGGCGATCCTGCTCTTCCACGGCTGGCCCTATGCCATCGATGCCTTCGCGGAGGTGGCGCCGCTGCTCGCCGCGCGCGGCTATCGCGTGATCGTGCCGCATCTGCGCGGCCATGGCACCACCGTCTTCCGCTCGGCCGAGACGCCGCGCAACGCCCAGCAGGCCGCGCTCGCGGCGGATGGGCTCGCGCTGATGGACGCGCTCCGAATCGAGCGGGCGATCGTCGCCGGATTCGACTGGGGCGCGCGCACCGCAGACATCATGGCGGTCCTGTGGCCCGAGCGCTGCAAGGCGCTGGTCTCGGTCAGCGGCTATCTGATCGGCAGCCAGGCCGGCAACGTCAAGCCGCTGCCGCCGCAGGCCGAGCTGCAATGGTGGTATCAATTCTACTTCGCGACCGAGCGCGGCAAGGCCGGCTATGCCGCGAACACCAAAGCATTCAACCAGCTGATCTGGCAGCTGGCCTCGCCGAAATGGAAGTTCGACGCCGCGACCTTCGACCGCTCGGCAGCCGCGTTCGACAATCCGGACCATGTCGCGATCGTGATCCACAATTATCGCTGGCGGCTCGGGCTCGCCGAGGGCGAGGCGCAGTATGACGTAGTCGAGGCGAAGCTCGCCGCCGCGCCGCCGGTGACGATCCCGTCGATCACCATGGAAGGCGACGCCAACGGCGCGCCGCACCCCGAGCCAGCGCAATATCGCGCCAAATTCACCGGCCCCTATGAGCACCGCCGGATCACCGGCGGGATCGGCCACAATCTGCCGCAGGAAGCCCCGGCCGCCTTCGCCAAAGCCGTGCTCGATGCCGCTCGGCTGGCCGGCTGAGGAGCAGGACACATGAAGCATCTCGCAACCTGCGGCCTCGCGTTCGCGATGCTGGTCTTCGGGGTTTCGGCAGTGGTCGCCGCCCAGCGCCTCGATGACCAAAGCTCTCCGCTCTATGGGGTCAAGCTCCCCGAGGGGTATCGCGATTGGAAGCTGATCAGCGTCGCGCACGAGGCGGGCAAGAACAACGATATCCGCGCCATTCTGGGCAATGACATCGCAGTGAAGGCCTTTCGCGAAGGCAAGCGCCCTTTTCCCGAAGGCGCCGTCATCGTGCGACTGGCGTGGCGATTTGAATCCTCGCCGCGCAACGACAGCGTCTTTCCCGCGCCCCAATCCTTCGTCGCCGGAGCGCCGATCAACGTGCAGGTCAGCGTCAAGGATGCGAGGCGCTACGCCGCGAGCGGCGGCTGGGGCTATGGCCAGTTCGAGAACGGCGTGGCGAACCACGACCCCGCGCTCACCCGCGCCTGCTTCACTTGCCATGCGAAGCTCGACGCACTGGACAAGAATGCGGACCTCGTCTTCACCGACTATTCGCAATAGGGATCGCCCGCGACCGGCGACGCAGGGGCGAAGCCGGCCGCGGGCGTGGCGCCGGCGGCGTTGGGGGGAACGCCGGCGCTCAGCTCATCGGGCGGTCGCCGCTTTTTCGATCAGCCCGGCCACCGTCGCCGCGTGCGAAACCATCACCACATGCGAGGCGCCCTTCACCACCACCGTATCGCGCGACTTCGCCCGATCGGCCATGAAGGCCAACGCGGCAGGCGGGATGTTCCGGTCCTTGTCGCCATAGACGAACCACGAAGGGACGTGCTTCCACGCGGGCGCTGTGGACGCTTCTCCCAGCGCCGCCTCAGCGATCGGGCGCTGGCCGGCCGCCATCAGCCGCGCCTCGGTCGCGGGCACGTCCGCCGCGAACTGATCGTGAAAACGTGCCTGGAGGATGTAGAGGTCGTTGCCGCCGCTCGCGAGCTTGACCGGGGGCGCCAGCGTGGGCGGCAGGGTGCTGCCCGGGAACTTGCCGGTCAGGCCGAGCGCGGTCTCGCCGGCCTCGGGCGCGAAGGCGGCGACATAGACCAGCGCCTTGACGTTCGGCGCGCCCTCGGCCGCCTCGCTGATCACCGAGCCGCCATAGCTATGGCCGACGAGCACGACCGGACCCGGGATGCTGTCGACCAGACCGCGCACCGCGTCGGCATCGGCACGAACGCCGCGCAGCGGATTGGCCGCGGCGACCACGGTGTAGCCGTCGCGCTCGAGAATGGTGATCACGCCGTTCCAGCTCGACGAATCCGCAAAGGCTCCGTGTACGAGCACCACGGTCGGTTTCGCGCTTTGCGCCTGCGCAGCGAGCGGCAGCGCGGCGGCGAGCAACAGCCCGCCGGCAATCAGCTTCTTCATGTCGGGTCTCCTTCGGAATAGGGGTCAGACGAGCCTGACGACGGCATCGATATTGCCCTTGATCGCCTTCGAATAGGGGCAGGTGCGGTGCGCGGCCTCGATGAGCTGGCGCGCAACCTCGAGCTCCACGCCGGGGACGCTCACATTCAGCCGGGCGGCGAGCGAATAGCCGTCCTCGCCGTGGCACAGATCGACCTCGGCATCGATCGCGAGGCCCGTCGGCAGGGTCATACCCTTGCCCTTCGCGGCGATCGCCATCGCGCCTTCGAAACAGGCCGACCAGCCGGCAGCGAACAGCTGCTCGGGATTGGTGCCGGCGCCGGGACTGCCGGGGACGGCGAGCGCGATATCGAGACGGCCGTCCGAGCTGCGGGCGGCGCCCTCGCGGCCGCCGGTCACATGCACG
>Ga0207425_1001307_pt1 | contig 10745 bp, 10 predicted proteins | sample AraplaF_Col_mTSA_FD_184255 | JGI IMG/M metagenome (GOLD analysis project Ga0207425, IMG submission 184255) | Arabidopsis root microbial communities from the University of North Carolina, USA - plate scrape MF_Col_mTSA (SPAdes) (version 3) | ecosystem: Host-associated > Plants > Roots >...
AAAAAAGCCACCGCGAACGGTGGCCGTCTGATCGCGGGGAAGTGCCTAGATGACTTCCTGGGCCAGTTCGCCCTTGGCGTACTTGCCGGCAACGACCTGCAGGCTGTCGCCCTTGATCTTGCCGGCCTGGCCTTCGCAGCCGAACTCGAGGTAGCGCTGGCGGCAGACCGCCTTGGCCGCCTCCCGGGCCGGCTTGAGGTACTCGCGCGGGTCGAACTTCTCGGGGTTCTGGACGAAGAACTTGCGGATCGCGCCCGTCATCGCGAGCCGGATGTCGGTGTCGATGTTGATCTTGCGCACGCCGAACTTGATCGCCTCCTGGATCTCGCTGACCGGCACGCCGTAGGTTTCCTTCATCTGGCCGCCGAATTCGCGGATCTGCGCCAGCAGCTCCTGCGGCACGCTGGAGCTGCCGTGCATCACCAGGTGGGTGTTGGGGATGCGGGCGTGGATCTCCTTGATGCGGTTGATCGCCAGGATGTCGCCGGTGGGCTTGCGGGTGAACTTGTAGGCGCCGTGGCTGGTGCCGATGGCGATCGCGAGGGCGTCGAGCTGGGTGCGCTTGACGAAGTCGGCGGCCTGCTCGGGGTCGGTCAGCAACTGGTCGACCGTCATCGTGGCGTCGGTGCCGTGGCCGTCCTCCTTGTCGCCCTTCATGGTCTCGAGCGAGCCCAGGCAGCCGAGTTCGCCCTCGACCGTTACGCCCACCCTGTGCGCCATGTCGACCACCTTGCGGGTGACGTCGACGTTGTAGTCGTAGCTGGCGATGGTCTTGCCGTCGGCCTGCAGCGAGCCGTCCATCATCACCGAGCTGAAGCCGAGGGCGATGGCGCCCTGGCAGACGTCCGGGTTCTGGCCGTGGTCCTGGTGCATCACCAACGGAACCTTGGGGTAACTTTCGACGGCGGCGAGGATCAGGTGCTTGATGAAGGGCTCGCCGGCGTACTTGCGGGCGCCGGCGCTGGCCTGCAGGATGACCGGGGCGCCGACCTCGTCGGCGGCGCTCATCACCGCCTGCACCTGCTCGAGGTTGTTGACGTTGAAGGCGGGGATTCCGTAGCCGTTGTCGGCCGCATGGTCCAGCAGCTGACGCATCGAAACGAGTGGCATGGCAGAGGTCCGTGGAAGTTGAGAAACCCTTCAGCCGGCATGAAACCGCGCTGTAACTCGGGCGATTGTACTGACGCACCCCGCGGGAAAACCCGGCTCCGTGTCGGATCTCCCCACGACCCAGGGGGACAGCATGCACCCGAAATGGCCGGTGTTCCAGCCGTTTTTCCGGCTCAAGCCGGCGCCGCGGCGGCGGACACTGGCCTGCAGCAACCGAACTTCCCGATGGAGGGACCCCCGCCATGGCCCGTCTCGACCTGAATGCCCTCACCCTGTGGATCACCGCGGCCGCCCAGCAGCAGCCGCAGGAATTGGCCGCCGTGGTCGCCGCGCGGGCCGGCGTGTCGCGTGCGACCGCCAACAAGGCCTTGCGCCGGCTGGCCGACATGGGCTGGCTGCAGCGCAGCGGCAGCACCTCGCGGCCGCAGTACCGGCCGGGCATGCTGCGCCAGGTGGTGCAGCGCTACCCGCTGGACGGCCTGAGCGAGGACCTGGCCTGGTCGCGCGACTTCGCGCCTTTCTTCCAGCTGCCGGAGCCGGTGCGGCGCATGGTCCACCATGCCTACACCGAACTGCTGAACAACGCCGTCGACCACAGTGCCGGCCAGAGCGTCACCGTGTCGATGCGCCAGACGCCCAGCCATGCGCAGTTGTTGGTGTCGGACGACGGCCGGGGCCTGTTCGACAAGGTGAACGAGGCCTTCTCGCTCGACGAGCCGCACCTGGCGATGCTGGAGCTGAGCAAGGGCAAGCTGACGAGCGCCCCGGACCGTCACTGCGGCCGCGGCCTGTTCTTCACGTCGCGGCTGGCGGACGTGTTCGACCTGCATGCGAACGCGTCGGCGTTCCAGCACCGCGGCTGGGAGGCCGGGCGCTGGCGCGAGGGCCGCGCGCTGAAGCATCCCGGCACGTCGATCTACGTGGCGTTCGCGCTGGACAGCACGCGCAGGCTGGAAGAGGTGCTGCAGGCGCACAGCGCGGACGGCGCGGGCTACGATTTCGAGCGCACGGTGGTGCCGCTGCGGCTGCTGACGACGACGCAGTCGGGGCTGGAGTCGCGCTCGCAGGCGCGTCGCGTCGGGGCGCGGCTGAACCAGTTCCGGCGCGCCGAGGTGGATTTCAGCGGCGTGAGCTACGTCGGGCACAGCTTCGCGGACGAGCTGTTCCGCGTGCTGGCGGCCGAGCAGAAGGATGTCGAGCTGGTGCCGGTGAACATGGTGCCGGCGGTCGCAGCGATGGTGGCGAGCATCCGCCGCTGAGGGCCGGATCCCGGATTCGCATCCGGGCTACAAATGCGAGGGCGGGCCGAGCGCCGGGCCGCTCCCAAGCCGGCCCGCGATCCCCGCGGGGGATCGACCGGCGTACCCGCCGGTCGAGGGGTCGTCATCATCCGATGCGTTCGGCGCGATAGCCTTGTGCGCGCATCGCGGCCAGGATCTCCTCGATGTGGGCCACGCCCCGCGTGTGCACCACCACCTCGATCTCGGCGCGCTCCACCGACAGCGAGCTGAAGGCCCGCTGGTGCTGCACCTCGTCGATGTTGGCGCCCAGCTTGCCCAGCAGGGTGGCGACGTCGGCCAATGCCCCCGGCACGTCGCGCACGTCCAGGCGCAGGCGCGCGAGGCGCCCCGACTTCACCATGCCGCGCTGGATGATCTCGCCCAGCACCAGCGGCTCGATGTTGCCGCCCGACAGGATCAGGCCCACCCTGCGTCCCGCGAAGCGCGCGCTGTGCTTCATCAGCGCCGCGAGCCCGACCGCGCCGGCCCCTTCGACCACCGTCTTCTCGATCTCCAGCAGCATCAGGATCGCCTGCTCGATGTCGTCCTCGCCGACCAGCAGCACGTCGTCCACGTGCGCCTTGATGAGCGGCACGGTCAGCGCCCCCGGCACCTTCACGCCGATGCCGTCGGCGATGGTGACCTGCGCGCTGTCGCGCTGTTCGCCATGGACCGCGTTCCAGACCGCGGGGAAGCGCTCGGTCTGCACGCCGATCACCTGCAGCCCGGGCTTCAGGGCCTTGGCGGCCACGGCCACGCCGCCGATCATGCCGCCGCCGCCGATGGGCACGACCAGGGTGTCGAGGTCCGGCTGCTGGGCCAGCATCTCCAGCGCCAGCGTGCCCTGGCCGGCGGCGACCGCGAGGTCGTCGTAGGGATGCACCAGGGTCAGGCCGCGTTCCTGGGCCAGCCGCAGGCCGTGGGCGCGGGCGTCGTCGAAGGTGTCGCCCTCGAGCACCACGGTCGCGCCGAAGCCGCGCGTGCGCTCGACCTTCACCGCCGGCGCGAAGCGCGGCATCACGATGGTCGCCGGGATGTGCAGGCGCTGCGCGTGGTAGGCCACGCCCTGGGCGTGGTTGCCGGCGGAGACGGCGAGCACGCCGCGCGCGCGCTCGGTGTCGCTCAGCTGCGCGAGCTTGTTGAGGGCGCCGCGCTCCTTGAAGGAGGCGGTGAACTGCAGGTTCTCGAACTTCAGGAACACCTCGCAGCCGGCGATGGCCGAGAGGGTGCGCGAGGGCATGCAGGGGGTGTCGAGCACCTGGCCGCGCAGCCGCTCGGCGGCGGCGCGGATGTCGGAAAGGGCGAGGCTCATCCCGCCATTGTGGCGCGGGTCAGCCGACGCGGCAGACCTTCAGCATGTTGGTGCCGCCGGGGTACCCCATCGGCTCGCCGCAGGTGATCGCGTAGGTGTCGCCCGGCTTCAGCACGCCCTTCTCCACCAGCAGCAGCTCGGCGCGGCGCAGCGCCTCGTCGCGGTCGCTGAAGTTGGGCATCAGCAGCGGGCGCACGTTGCGGTACAGCGCCATCTTGCGCTGGCTCACCACCTGCGAGGTCAGGCCGTAGATCGGCACGTGGATCTTGTGCCGGCTCATCCACAGCGCGGTCGACCCCGACTCGGTCAGGGCCAGGATCGCCTTGCAGCCCAGGTGATACGCGGTGAACAGCGCGCCCATCGCGATCGACTGGTCGATGCGGCCGAACTTCTTGTTCGTGAAGCCCGCGTCCAGCGAGATCTCCTCCGCCCGCTCGGCCTCGATGCAGATGGTGGACATCATCTCCACCGTCTCCACGGGGTAGCGCCCGGCCGCCGTCTCGGCGCTCAGCATCACCGCGTCGGTGCCGTCCAGCACCGCGTTCGCGACGTCGCTCACCTCGGCGCGCGTGGGCACCGGGTTGACGATCATCGATTCCATCATCTGCGTCGCGGTGATGACCACGCGGTCCATCTCGCGCGCCATCTTGATCATGCGCTTCTGCAGCGCCGGCACCGCCGCGTTGCCGACCTCGACCGCCAGGTCGCCGCGCGCCACCATGATGCCGTCGCTCGCGCGCAGGATGCTCTCCAGCGCCGGGATCGCCTCGGTGCGCTCGATCTTCGCGATCAGCGCCGGCTTGTGCCGCCAGGGCTCGCCCGCCACGTTGGCCAGCTGGCGCGCCATCTCCATGTCGGTCGCGTTCTTCGGGAAGCTCACCGCCAGGTACTCGCACTGGAAGCTCATCGCGGTCTTGATGTCCTCCATGTCCTTGGCGGTCAGGGCCGGCGCGGTCAGCCCGCCGCCCGCCTTGTTGATGCCCTTGTTGTTGGACAGCTCGCCGCCGATCACCACCGTGGTGTGCACCTGGTCGCCGCGCACCGCGTCGACCGTCAGCTTCAGCAGCCCGTCGTTCAGCAGCAGCGTGTCGCCCGGCTTCACGTCGCGCGGCAGCTCCTTGTAGTCGAGGCTCACGCGCTCGTTGGTGCCGAGCTCGGTGCTGGTTGCGTCCAGGATGAAGGGCTGGCCGGGCTCGAGGATCGTCTTGCCGCCCTCGAACTTGCCGACACGGATCTTCGGGCCCTGCAGGTCGGCCATGATGGCCACTTCCTTGCCGGCGGCGCGCGCCATCTCGCGCACCAGGTTCGCCCGGTCGATGTGGTCCTGCGCCTTGCCGTGCGAGAAGTTCAGGCGCACCACGTCGACGCCGGCCTTGATGATCTGCGTCAGCACCTCCGGCGAGCTGGACGACGGGCCGAGGGTGGCGACGATCTTGGTGGCGCGGGGCATGGTGGAGGTCTCCGGTCTTGTCGTTGTGGGTGCTGCAATCAGGGGCGCGACCGCCGGCAGCGCGGCGCGGCCCGGCTCAGCCTTGCGCACGGCGCTGCAGGATCTCGAAGGCGGGGAGCGTCTTGCCCTCCAGCACCTCCAGGAAGGCGCCGCCGCCGGTGGAGATGTAGCCCACCTGGTCCTCGATGCCGTACTTGGCGATCGCGGCCAGCGTGTCGCCGCCGCCGGCGATGCTGAACGCCTCCGACGCCGCGATGGCGCGCGCCAGCGTCTCGGTGCCGTGGGCGAAGGCGTCGAACTCGAACACGCCGACCGGCCCGTTCCAAACGATGGTGCCGGCGGCCTTCAGCTGCTCGGCCAGCTTCGCGGCCGTCTCGGGGCCGATGTCGAGGATCAGGTCGTCCGCCTCGACCGCCGACGCCGCCTTGACGGTGGCCGGCGCATCGGCCGCGAAGGCCTTGGCGGTGACGACATCGGTCGGGATCGGCACCGCGGCGCTGCGCGCCTTCATGGCTTCGATCACCGCCTTCGCCTCGCCGACCAGGGCGGGCTCGGCGAGCGACTTGCCGATCGGCAGCCCGGCCGCGAGCAGGAAGGTGTTGGCGATGCCGCCGCCGACGATCAGCTGGTCGACGTTCTTCGCGAGCGACTGCAGGATGGTCAGCTTGGTGCTCACCTTGCTGCCGGCCACGATGGCCACCAGTGGCCGCTTCGGATTGGCCAGCGCCTTGCCGATCGCGTCGATCTCGGCCGCGAGCAGCGGGCCGGCGCAGGCGATCTTCGCGAACTGGGCGATGCCGTAGGTCGAGGCCTCGGCGCGGTGCGCGGTGCCGAAGGCGTCGTGCACGAAGATGTCGCACAGCGCGGCCATCTTGCGCGACAGCTCCTCGCTGTTCTTCTTCTCGCCCTTGTTGACGCGGCAGTTCTCCAGCAGCACGACCTGGCCGGGCGCGACGCTCACGCCGTCGACCCAGTTTGCGACCACCGGCACCTCGCGGCCGAGCAGCTCGCCCAGGCGCTTCGCGACCGGCGCGAGCGAGTCCTCGGGCTTGAACTCGCCCTCGGTCGGGCGGCCCAGGTGCGAGGTCACCATCACCGCGGCGCCGGCCTTCAGCGCCAGCTGGATGCAGGGCACCGAGGCGCGGATGCGGGTGTCTTCGGTGATGCGACCGGCGTCATCGAGGGGGACGTTCAGGTCGGCGCGGATGAACACGCGCTGGCCGGCAGCCTTGCCTTGGGCTGCAAGGTCTTCGAAACGGAGGACGTTCATGGGCGGGCAAAGTTAGAGGGCGGATTCTAGGGATGCCGGGACCGGTAAAAGTTACCAAGCGGTTCCGAGTTCCCCGGCGGGTGCCCGATTGGACACCGATGGCGGCGGACTTGCCAGCCCCGGCTTCGTTACCAGCCGAGCACCAGCTTCAGCGGCACCAGCACCGCCATCCCGACCAGGATGGTGCCGAGGATGCCGCGGCGCCAGAAGAAGTAGACGGTGGACGCCAGCACCGCGTAGAGCCGGGCGTCCTGCCAGGTGGCCAGCAGCTGGCCGTGGCTCATCACCACCTCGGGCACCACCACCGCGGCCAGCGCGGCCAAGGGCGCATAGCGCAGCCCGCGCTGCACCCAGTCGGGCAGGCGCAGCTCGCGCTCGGGGATCAGGAAGAAGCAGCGGGTGACGACGGTGATCACCGTCAGGCCGATGATCGTGACCAAGGCTTCGAAATCGTTCATCCTGCCGCTCCCTCGCGCTGCAGGCCGGTGCTGCCGCCCGGCCGCTTCGCGCGCATCAGTGAGGCCAGGACGCGCCGGCCGGCATCGCCGCCGCCGTCGATCATCAGCCCGACGCACACCGCCGCGGCGATCGCCACCACCATGTTGAGCCGGTAGGGCAGGGCGAAGGCGGCGACCGCCGCCGCGCCGGCAATCACGGCGGCGAAGCTCGTCGCCTTGTCGGACAGCAGCGAGTAGCCCAGGCCCAGCAGCGCCAGCACGCCGGCGAAGCCCAGGCCCCAGTGCGTGGGCACCACGTCGGCGAGCAGGATGCCGGCCACCGACGGCAGCTGCCACGCGAGCCAGGTGGCACTGCTGCCGCCCAGGAAGTACTCGACCTGGCCCTCGTCGTCGCGGGCTTCCTTGAACTTCTTCATGAAGAGCACGTAGTTCAGGTCGGCCGTCAGGTAGCCGAGCAGCATGCGCTGGCCGCGCGGGAAGCGCATGAAGAAGGGCCGCCAGTGGGCGCTGAAGATCACGAAGCGCAGGTTGACGCACAGCGCCGTGGCCCAGATCACCCAGGCCGGCGAGCCGGCGCCCATCAGCGGGATCGCCGCCAGCTGGGCGCTGCCGGCGAAGACGGTGAAGGTCATCAGCAGCGACAGCGGCACCGACAGCCCCGCCTTCACCATCGCGACGCCGGTGACCAGGCCCCAGGCCGCAATGCCCAGGCTGACGGCCGACATCTCGCGCGCGCCGGCAGCGAATTGCGGGTGGCGGATCAGGGCGCGCAGGGAGGTGCTCATCGGCCGATTGTCGCCCGATGCGGGTTTTCCCGCTCGGCAGCGCGTGGGCTGCGTTTCAGCGCTTGCGGACCGAGCCGCTGCCGATGATGCTGCGGTGCAGGGTGGGGTCGCCGGTGTAGCTCACCTCGCCGCTGCCGGCGATCGACACCTGCAGGTCGCGCCGGGCGTTCACCCGCGCGCTGCCGCTGCCGGCGATGCTGACCTTCACGTCTTCGCTCGCCAGCTCGCGGGTGTCGACGCCGCCGCTGCCGGCGATCGCCACCGTGAGGGCGCGTGCGCTGCCGCCGGCCTTCACGTCGCCGCTGCCGGCGATGTTCAGGCTCAGCTCGTCGGTGCCGAGCTGGCCGATGCGGGCGTCGCTCGAGCCGTGGATGTTCAGCCGCAGGGCCGGGGCCTGCAGGCGCTCGGCGCGCAGGTCGCCGGAGCCGTTCATCGTGACGCTCGTCAGCGCCACCAGGTCGACCGTGACGACGATGCCCTGGCGGGTGTGGAAGCTTGCGCCGCGCGCGGTGCGGATGCGCAGGGTCGGCACGCCGCTGCGCTCGACCACCTCGGTCTCGACGAGGGGCAGCAGGTTGTCGTCGGCGCGCACCTCGACGCCTTCGCGCGTGCCCTGGCGCAGCACGACGTCGATCGAGCCGTCGGCCTCGACAGCCTGGAAGCCGCTGGCCGGGCGTTGCTCGGTCTTGACCTGGCCGGAGCCGACGGTGCGCTCCGCGGCGAGGGCGAACAGGGTGGCGCCGGCCATGGCGAACGCCACGGCGGAGGACAGGAAGAAGGTGCGGGCGTTCATCGGGCGGTCTCCAGCGGCCGGTGCGGCCAGGGAGCGCCACTGTGCGATGGACGGGAGCGGCTGTCGCGCCGGATGCGACGGCCTGCGGCGCCAGGCGGCCGAAATGCCGCCGCGGCGGATCAGGTGTCGTGCTTGGCGGCCTTGGGCGTGCGGGCCGGGCGCTTCTCGACCGGCGCTTCGGCGGCGGCTTCGCCCTCGGCGGGCTTGCTGTCGGCCTTGGCCTCGCTGCGCGGTTCGGCCTTCGCGTCGGACTTCGGTTCCGATCGGGCTTCGGCGGGCTTGCCGCCGGCGGCCAGGGTCGGGACCACCGGCTCGATCTTGTTCTCGCGCATGTAGTCGTTCATGTCGCGCCAGCCGGCGAAGACCGAGGCCTTGTCGGCCTTCTTGTTCAAGGCGTAGCAGTCCTCGATGGCGCGGTTGGCATGCCGGCAGGCGCTGCCGATGGCGCGGCCGTCGGCCTCGCGGGCGGCCGCCAGCTTCTCGGCCGACTCGACGCCCAGCATGTCGCAGCCGGCGAGCGCGGCGGCACTGAGCAGCAGGGAGGAGAGCAGGAAGCGTTGCATGGCGGTGGTCGCGGTCGGACGTGTCTGTCGCCAGAGTGTCCGCTGGGGCGGGGGCCGCCGAGACGAGAAAAAGCCCCTCGAAGAGGGGCCAGTTCGAAGGATGACAGCCCCTCGACCCGTTCAGGCCGGGCGCATGGCCAGGAGGCGGGCGACGCGTTCCTCGGTGGAGGGGTGCGTCGAGAACAGGCTGCGCAGGCCGCCGCCGGACAGCGGGTTCATGATCATCATCTGCGCCGTCTCCGGATGGCGCTCGGCGGCCTCCATCGGCATGCCCTGCGCATAGCGGTGGATTTTCTGCAGCGCGCTCGCCAGGGCCTGCGGGTCGCCGGAGATCTCCGCGCCGCCGCGGTCGGCCTCGAACTCGCGTGCCCGGCTGATCGCCATCTGGATCAGGCTCGCCGCGAGCGGCGCCAGCAGCATCACCAGCAGGCCGACGATCGGGTTGTGCGGCCGGCCTTCGCTGTCGCGGCCGCCGAAGAACATCGCGAAGTTGGCCAGCATCGAGATCGCACCGGCCATGGTAGCGCTGATGGTGCTGATGAGGATGTCGCGGTGCCGCACGTGGGCCAGCTCATGGGCCATCACGCCGCGCAGCTCGCGCTCGCTGAGCACGCGCAGGATGCCGGTCGTCGCGGCGACCGCCGCATGCTCCGGGTTGCGGCCGGTCGCGAAGGCGTTCGGCGCATCCTCGTTGATGAGGTAGACGCGCGGCATCGGCAGCTGGGCGCGCTGCGCCAGCTCGCGCACCATGCGGTAGAACTGCGGCGCCGAGGCCTCGTCGACCTCCTGCGCGTTGTACATCTTCAGCACCATCTTGTCCGAGAACCAGTAGCTGAAGAAGTTCATGCCGAGCGCGACCGCCAGCGCCAGCATCATGCCGGCGCGACCGCCGAGGAGCGCGCCGATGGCCATGAACAGGGCCGTGATGGCGGCCATCAGCACGGCGGTCTTCAACAGGTTGAACATGGTGGTGATTCCCTTGGTACGACAGGGTCTCAGATGGGGCAGGGGCCGCCAAGTTCAATCGATGGGGGACTCGAACGCGCTGCCGGCCTCGATGGGGCGGGATTGCAGCCAGGCCGCCGCCGGCAGGCGCTTGCCGCCGGGGCGCTGCAGCTCGGTCAGCAGCAGGCTGCCGCGACCGCAGGCCACCCTCACGCCGTCCGGGCCGGCAGACAGGATCGTGCCCGGCGCACCCACGGCGGACTCGCCGGGGCTTGCCGTGCCGCGCCACAGCTTGAGGGTCTCGCCGGCCAGGATGCCGGTGCCGCCGGGGAAGGGATCGAAGGCGCGCAGGCGGCGCTCGATCACCTTGGCCGGCTGCGACCAGTCGACCGCCGCCTCGGCCTTCTCGACCTTGTGGGCGTAGGTCACGCCTTCGGCAGGTTGCGGCGTGCGCGGCAGGCCGCCGCAGGCGGCGATCTCCAGCGCCTCGACGATGAGCCGGCCGCCGAGCACCGCCAGCCGGTCGTGCAGGCTCGCGGTGGTGTCGTCCGGGCGGATCGGCAGCTTCTCGACCAGCAGCATGTCGCCGGTGTCCAGCCCGGCGTCCATCTGCATGATGGTGATGCCGGTCTCGGCATCGCCGGCCTCGATGGCGCGGTGGATGGGGGCCGCTCCGCGCCAGCGCGGCAGCAGCGAGGCATGGATGTTCAGGCAGCCGCGCGGCGGCAGGTCGAGCACCCACTGGGGCAGGATCAGCCCGTAGGCGGCCACGACCATCA
>Ga0207425_1001317_pt1 | contig 10702 bp, 8 predicted proteins | sample AraplaF_Col_mTSA_FD_184255 | JGI IMG/M metagenome (GOLD analysis project Ga0207425, IMG submission 184255) | Arabidopsis root microbial communities from the University of North Carolina, USA - plate scrape MF_Col_mTSA (SPAdes) (version 3) | ecosystem: Host-associated > Plants > Roots > Endosphere...
CGTAACGCGCAAAAGAAAAAGGCCCCCTAAACGTCGCCGTCGTGGAAGCCTCTCTCGAAGTCTAGCAGCCCGAGAATCGCACTTCCTCGAATCACAGTCAAGACAGTTTGGCACCGTTTTGGTGGACGGTTTTCTTTTGCCTGACAGAAGGTGAAGGAAAATGCAGACGCATAGGATCACGACGCCTTTCGGGCGGCGGCCGATGACGCTTGCCCTGGTGAAAGGGCAGCTTGAGACGTCCTCGATCAAAGAGGGCAAATCGATAGACAAATGGAAGGTGTTTCGCGACGTCTGCCAGGCGCGGTCGACGATCGGCATTCCCGACCGTGCCCTGACCGTGCTCGATGCATTGTTGACCTTCCTGCCGTGCAACGAACTGACGCAAGAGGGCGGGCTCGTGGTTTTTCCCTCCAACCTTCAACTCAGCGTCAGGGCCCACGGGATCGCCGGCACGACACTTCGCCGTCACCTGGCAGCGCTTGTCGAGGCCGGTCTGATCGTGCGCAAGGACAGCCCGAACGGCAAACGCTACGCAAGACGCAGCCGGACAGGCAAGCTCGAACAGGCCTTTGGTTTCTCATTGGCGCCGCTTCTGTCGCGTGCCGAGGAACTGGCGGAGCTTGCCCAGTCGGTCGCCGCCGAGCGGCGGAGGTTTCAGATCGCCAGGGAGAACCTGTCGCTTTGCCGGCGCGACATCCGCAAGCTGATCTGCATGGCGGTCCAGGAGGGGGTTCACGGGGACTGGGCGCTGATCGAGAGCCGGTTTCGCGCCCTTCTTGCCCGCATTCCGCGCACGCCGCTCCTTGCCGATCTCGAACCGATACTTGAGAACATGGAAATGCTGCGTGAGGAAATACTCAACCAGCTGGATTTGAAAGGAAATTCCGGAAAGCCGGATGGCAATGCTGTCCGTTTTGACCGCCACGTACAGAATTCAGATACCGAATCCAGCCATGAACTTGAACCCGCTTGCGAAAGGGAGGAGGGGCCAAACCCAACCGATATGAGGCCATCCGCCAAGCCGATGAAAGTCTTCCCGCTTGAATTGGTGCTGCAGGCCTGCCCGACCATTTCCGACTACGCTCCAGGAGGAGGGGGAAGTATCGGCAGCTGGCGCGAAATTATGGCGGCCGGCATCATCGTGCGCTCCATGCTAGGGGTCAGCCCGTCGGCCTATCAGCGTGCCTGCGAGATCATGGGGCCTGAAAATGCAGCCGTTGCGATGGCCTGTATCCTGGAGCGGGCAGCCCATATCACTTCGCCCGGCGGTTACCTCCGCGACCTGACTGGCAAGGCGGCGCGCGGTGAGTTTTCGCTCGCTGCGATGCTGATGGCGCTCTATCGTTCGAACGCGGCAGGGCGCAGTGCCGGCGACAAAGGCGGGGCGGATGCGCGCAGCCTTCCGCGTTCCAGGTAGATGACGGCCGGAACGGGCCCCCGCATGGTTAACCGCCGTCATCCGGCCTCTCGAACTGGGCAAGGTAAATACCGCCTGGGAGTCTGGCAAAGACGGAAAGCGGAGAAAAAACTTCGTTGAGGTCGTTGCGCAGGCGGGGATCGTCGCGCGTAAGCGAGTTTGGCCCGGGAATTTTGTTGAGTAGCCCAGCTCGACGGATACCGCGCTGTATCTGCTCTGCAACGGGCAAGTCTTGGTTAGGCATATCCCCTTGTCCTGTTTGAGCGGTCATCTAGTTATGGGCGCTATGTCTTTCCGCCGTCTTGGTAGGAAAGCAGTGAGTTTTGCCGTTAGAGGTGACCGTGACTGACGCCAATACCACCAATGACACCGATACCACTTCAGACCAGGGTCTCGATTTCGACATGTTCTTCGGTGGCGGTGCTGCAGGCGCCCTGATGAGGCAGATTGACTGGCAACATACGCCGTTTGGCCTGCCACAGGAGTGGCCCCAGAGCCTCAGATCAGCCATCAGCATCTGTCTCGGTACGAATTTCCCGATCGCCATCTACTGGGGCCCAGAGCTTGCGCTTCTCTATAACGATGCCTGGAGCGACATTCCGGGCGAAAAACACCCGTGGGCGATGGGACGCCCGGGTCGCGAGGTGTGGCCGGAAATATGGGACGCAATCGGGCCGCTCTTCGAGGCGGTCCAGCGGACAGGCGAGGGCGTGTGGCAGGAAGACCAGCTCCTGCCGATGAACCGTCACGGTTACACCGAGGAATGTTACTTCAACTTCACCTTCAGTCCTATTCGCGGCGAAAACGGCACGGTCGAAGGTATCTTTAATGCCGTTGTCGAAACCACCTACAGGGTTATCGAGGAGCGCCGGGAAAAGACCCTGCGCGAGCTTGCCGAGCGTATTGCGTCGGCCCGATCGGAAGAAGACGTTATGACGCTCGCGGCGCAAGTCCTGGGAAACCGGCCCGAAGACGTGCCCTTCTGCCTGTTTTACCGGCTGAAGGCGGACGGCTCGCAAGCGGAACTGGTTGCAAGGGCCGGCCTGGATGTCGAAGCCTACGCGCCCTCGGCTATTGCCGCCGGCGATAACGCCGCACTTTGGTCGATAGACAGGCTGGTTGCGAGCGAAGTCCCTGTTATCGTCGATAACGTCAACGACCTTTTCAGAAACAAGCCGGCAAGCCGCGCCTGGCCGGAAGCGGTCGAGCGGGCTCTGATGATACCGATCGGCGTGAATGCCAGCGCCCACGCCCCATTCGGTTTTCTTACCTGCGGCATCAGCCCAAGACGCGAGCTCGATACCGAATATGTCTCTTTCCTGGGGCGTGCCGCGGCGCATGTGAGTACTGCCCTTGCCAACGCTCGTGCCTACGAGGAGGAACGGCGCAAAGCCGAGGCTCTTGCAGAGATCGACAGAGCCAAGACGGCCTTCTTTTCGAACGTCAGTCATGAATTCCGCACGCCGCTGACACTCATGCTCGGGCCGATAGAGGATGCACTTGCCGACCGCGACAATCTGATCCCGCGCGAGCGCGAACGGATCGAGGTGATCCACAGGAACGGGCTGCGTCTCCTGAAGCTCGTAAACACCCTCCTGGACTTTTCACGGATCGAAGCCGGCCGGACCCAGGCAAATGTCGAGCCAACGGATCTGGCCGTTCTGACGCGGGAGCTCGCGAGCAACTTCCGCTCTGCGATCGAGAAGGCTGGTCTGACCTTCAGCGTAAACTGCGCGCCGCTCTCCCGGGCAGCAAATGTCGATCGCGAGATGTGGGAAAAGATCGTTCTCAATCTCCTTTCAAATGCGTTCAAGTTCACCTTTGAAGGCGAAATCGCCGTTGAACTTTCCGAAGCCAGTGGCAATGCGATATTGCGCGTGCGCGATACGGGAACTGGAATACCCGAGGAGGAGCTTCCGCGTCTTTTCGAGCGTTTTCATCGGGTTGAGGGAGCTCATGGCCGTTCGATCGAGGGATCGGGGATCGGGCTTGCTCTTGTCCAGGAACTGGCACGCTTTCACGGCGGAGACGTTCGAGCCGAGAGCGAACTCGGCAAGGGAACCGAGTTCATCGTGACCATTCCGCTCGACGATCCACGGCAGAGCGCGTCCGACGCCTTACAAGAGCGGCCGATCGCGCTGACGGCGGTGCGTGCCGACTCCTACGTGCAGGAGGCGCTGCGGTGGCTTCCGGAGGAAGAGAGCAACGGCCCCGACGTCGCCGCCCACGAACCTGAACCAGAACCGGCAACGGCCACCGGCACATCGTCGATCAGGATCGTTCTGGCCGATGACAACGCAGACATGCGCTCCTATGTGCGGCGCCTGCTGTCTGCACAATATCAGGTCGATGCCGTCGAGGACGGACAAGCCGCGCTGTCGGCCATACGCCGGGAGCGTCCCGATCTCGTCCTGACCGACATCATGATGCCACGGCTCGATGGCTTCGGCCTGATCAGGGAGATCAGGAATGACCCCACGCTTCGTGATCTTCCGGTCATCGCCTTCTCCGCGAGGGCAGGTGAGGAAGCCCGTGTGGAGGGCCTCGATGCAGGAGCTGACGATTACCTCGTCAAACCATTTTCAGCCAGAGAACTTGTCGCCACCGTCCAGTCAAATCTCGAACTCTCCAGACTGCGTCGGGAGACCACTGCAGCCCTTCGCGAAAGCGAGGCGCGCTTTCGAAACATGGCCGATCATGCGCCCGTCATGATGTGGGTGACCGACGAGGAGGCGGCGTGTACCTACCTGAACCGAATATGGTACGAGTTCACCGGTCAGACGGAGGCAGATGGGCTTGGGTTCGGCTGGCTACGAGCGACCCATCCCGATGACGTGGCGCAAGCGGAGCGGATTTTCCTGGACGCTAACCTGCGACGCGAGCCCTTTCGGTTCGAATACAGGCTGCGGCGGGCCGATGGCGAATATCGCTGGGCGCTTGATGCCGGCGCCCCCCGCTTTGGCGAGGACGGGTCTTTCCTCGGGTTCGTCGGATCCGTCATCGACATTACCGATCGGAAACGGACGGAGGGTTTGCAGGCCGCGCAGGCACGGTTGCTGGAGGCGGCAATGCAGGACGTGCCGTTGCAGGGGTTGCTGGAGAGCCTTGTCACCATGGTGGAAGGTCTTTCTTCCCATGGCGTTATCGCCTCAATCCTGCTCACGGATCCTGATCGACGCCGGCTTTGCCACTGCGCGGCGCCAAATTTGCCGGCGGATTTCAACGACGCTGTCGATGGCATCGAGATCGGTCCGAACGTCGGTTCATGCGGCGCCGCGGCCTATCGTAAAGAGGCGGTTTACGTCAACGATATCGCCAACGATCCTTTATGGGCCGACTATCGCGATCTCGCTTTGTCACACGGTCTGCGCGCCTGCTGGTCGGCGCCGATCCTGTCGACCGAGGGAGAGGTCCTCGGCACATTCGCGCTCTACTACCCCCATGCGCTGGAAGCCCCGTCATCGGACCGCGATCTGCTTGATCTCGTCGCGGGATCGGCTGCGCTCATCATCGAGCGGCGCAACGCGCAGGAGGCGCTCAGACAGCAGACGAGACGGCTTGAGGCCCTCAACCGGACCGGTGAAGCCCTTGCCGGCGAGCTGGACCTCGAGCGCCTCGTACAGACGGTCACGGATGCCGGCGTCGAGCTGACCGGCGCCCAGTTTGGCGCCTTCTTCTACAACGTCGTTGATAATGCCGGCGAGAGCTACATGCTCTATACCCTGTCGGGTGTGCCCCGCGAGGCATTCTCCAAGTTCCCGATGCCGCGAAACACGAAGGTCTTTGCGCCGACATTCGGGGGGGAGGGGATCGTGCGATCGGACGACATCATGGCCGATCCCCGGTACGGACAAAGCGCGCCGCACCATGGGATGCCGAAGGGACATTTGCCGGTCAGGAGCTATCTTGCCGTGCCGATTACCCTTGGCAGCGGCGAGGTGATTGGAGGACTGTTCTTCGGCCATCCGGATACGGGCAAGTTCACCGCACATCACGAAACACTGATGGGCGGCATTGCCGGACAAGCTGCGATCGCCTTTGACAATGCAAGGCTGTTCCGCACGGCCCAGACGGAGATCGATCAGCGTCGGGCGGCAGAAGAAAAGCTCAGTCTCCTGAATGCGCATCTTGAGGAACAGGTGGCCGAGGAGATCGCGCGGCGCGCCGAAACCGAGCAGGCTCTTCGCCAGGCTCAGAAGATGGAGGCGATCGGCCAGCTCACGGGCGGCGTTGCCCATGATTTCAATAACCTCCTGCAGGTGATCGCGGGCAATCTCCAGCTCTTGTCAAAGGATTTGGTGGGTCACGAGCACGCAAGGCGGCGGATTACAAACGCCCTGGCAGGCGTCGAGCGGGGCGCAAAGCTCGCCAGCCAGCTCCTGGCCTTCGGCCGAAAACAGGCGCTCGAGCCGAGGGTTGTCAATATTGGTCATTTTGTCTCCGGCATCGAAGACATGTTGAGGCGCACCCTGGGCGAGGGGATCGAAATCGAGACCATTCGTGGCGGGGGGCTTTGGAATGTTTCGGTCGATCCGACCCAGATCGAAAACGCCATTCTCAATCTCGCGATCAATGCCCGCGATGCCATGGAAGGGCAGGGGAAGTTGACCATCGAGGTCGGCAATGCATTCCTGGACGACAACTACGCACGCCTCCAGAGCGACGTTAAGGCGGGCCAGTACGTCATGCTTGCCGTGACCGATACCGGCTCCGGCATGCCCGCAGAGATCATAGACCAGGTCTTCGAGCCGTTCTTTTCCACGAAACCGGTTGGAAGGGGAACCGGGCTCGGACTGTCCATGGTCTACGGCTTCGTCAAGCAGTCCGCTGGCCACATCAAGATCTATAGCGAAGTCGGGCACGGAACGACGATCAAGCTCTATTTCCCGCGGGTCCATCAGCAGGAAGATCAACTCGCAGGCTCTGACACCGGGCCGGTGACCGGCGGGTCGGAAACCATCCTCGTCGCCGAAGACGACGAACAGGTTCGCGATACCGTTGTCGAGATGTTGGTCGATCTCGGTTACCGCGTCCTGAAGGCCAAAGACGCCGCCGCAGCGCTGACGATCATCGAAAGCGGCATCCACATCGATCTTCTCTTCACCGACGTGGTGATGCCTGGCGCGCTAAAGAGCGCGGACGTGGCAAGACAGGCGAAGGTGCGCCAGCCGCACCTCGCCGTGCTCTTTACCAGCGGATACACCGAGAACTCGATCGTCCATGGTGGAAAGCTCGACGCCGGCGTCGAACTTTTGTCCAAGCCTTACACGCGTGATGCGCTTGCCAGAAAGCTGCGTCACGTACTGAGTAACCAGAAGCAGCGTTCAACTTCGACAGTCAATCCCGCCCCGGCTCAGCTTGTGTCGGCCTCGCCCGAAGAGGCGTCGCGTCTGCGGGTCCTCGCTGTTGAGGACGATGCTCTGATACGTATGAACACGGTCGATATGCTGGAGGAGCTGCAGCATGAGGTTCTGGAAGCGAACTCCGGCGCGGAGGCTCTGGCGATCTTGGAGAAAGAGAAGGTGGACATCTTGCTGACGGATCTCGGCCTTCCGGGCATGTCCGGCGAAGAGTTGGGTGCTCGCGTGCGCGAGAGATGGCCGCAGGTCGCGATCGTCTTTGCCACAGGAAGGGATAAGGCGCCTGATCTTCCAGGTCCGTCGACGGCTACCTTGCTCAGGAAACCGTTCCGCGTGGAGGATCTGCGGCAGGCACTCGCACGCGTTTCCAAGCAGTCGCGTCAAGTCTGAGGGGAGCTCTTTGAGTGAGTGGTCAGGCGCCACCGATTGCCTGGAGCGGTAGCGATGAGTATCTTCTCATGATGGCTTATCTAGGACCGCATCGAACAGCTCTGGACGCCCTCGGCCAATGCTCGCCTGCCCGCCACTCACGAGCACGATCGGAATGGAAGAAAGAGCGGCATCCCTGCGCATCGCCTGAGCAAGCTCGAGGCCGGTCATCAGTGGCATCATGAAGTCAGTGATGACAAGGGCTGGCAAATTCTCCCGCGCGAGGGCCAGCGCCGCCTTGCCATGGGCTGCTTAGGCGACGTCGTAACCGGCGTCCTCGAGCATCATCGCCAGGACGTCGGCGATCAGGTGTTCGTCCTCGGCTGTGGCGATCAGCGGCATTCGTGTTCATGTTCCCTATCATAACACGAGAAGCCAGTCGCGGCTCTCGCCGGTTAAAGTGCTGCTCGAACTTCCATCCCCTTCGCCCGAAGCTGAGCTCGTCGATGACCGTTTCGAGTGGCCGGTCGCGAATTCGCCAGATAGTCGAGGAGGCTCGAGACTTCCGGGCGCAGCTCACGCGTCGGTTCGAACAGATCACGCGATGTGCAGGTCGCAGTGGTTGTAACGTTCGGCGCATGCAGTTCGTTCACCGGGGCTGGGAAGATTCAAGCCGGGCGGCTGAACAGCGCTTACCCAAAACCCGCGCCACATCATCAAAAGGAGGCGCGCCAGGGTGAGGTGCAGGCTCCAAGAAGCTCAGATGCCGGAACCGGTACCAAACGGCTAAGGCAGACAGTAGAGTCACAGAGGGCGTGTCTTCGCGAGTCAATTCGGCTGATCCTCGCAGGCCCGCAACCGGCTGGACGGATGTGAACTAGGGCGGCATGGCATAGTTCGAGCATTGTGGTGGGAGATGCGGATGATCTCATAATCAGCCTGCCTGGTCACTCCCAGCTGCCTTATTTCATTCCAGGATACTGCGCGGCTGCCGAAAAGGTCGCGAGGCTCTTGTAAGCCGTTGTTTCTGGTCGGGCGCCGGTGCGCACAGCGGTCATATGCGTCGCTGCGAAGCTTCTGCGCTGAAAACTCTGTCATCATTTGAGCGAGAATGAATACCCGCAAGGTCTGCCTGCTTGCCAGGAAGGACGGGTCTGGGAAAAGGAGAGAATATAAAATCCAGCGATTGAAGCTCTGTCCGAAAATTCGAGGGGCAATTTTTCGGCGCGAGGCTGGAGGTTCCTAAGCCCTCCCTTCTGCAGCGTATAGTGGCAGAATGCATCGACAGAAACGGAGATCAGTATAGTCCGCGATGTACCTGTGATGATTTTGTAGGAACGACTGGTTTCCAAAGATTGCCCCGCCACATCAATGCGGTCTTTGAGGTGAAAAGTTTCGAGCGGCTCGGCGCGCACGCTGATCGGCTGGGCGACGGTCAATGCGCCCAGCAATACCCAATTGCATTTCGACATAATGTCTCCCCGTGCGTATATTCAAGACAAACAGCAAGGGAAAACGTCAGCTCCATCACTATGTAGTACCTTGATAGATTGATGCCTTAGCAAAAAGGTTGAACACTCAGGAGGTGATCCATAGCGCGACGCCTCCTGTCACAAATGCTCGCGAGAAGCGCGTTATCGGTTTCCGCTGAAGCGCGGTTGGCCTGGCGTGCTTTGACAATCGCCGTCTGAGTGACAAGCATCCGGGTTATCTTGTCGACCCTGTTTTCGGCGAACCTTAGATCTTTCTTTTGGCGACGGTGATTTTTCGCCTGCTTGATTGCTGAGAAAGCCATCTGACTGCGTTCATTCATTGAACGACCTCCTGCTTTGACTGGAAGAAAGGATGAGTTGGCGATGCGTTTCTGAACACGCGGACCAGGCCCCACGTGCGATCACTTCCATCGGTTCCTGGGGAGCATCTTGGCCTGATCCTCAATACCAAGATCAGCAATAGGCGTTAGCGGAGTTGCGCGCTTCCGAGTTTAACGATCTCGATCAAATCGCTCAACCGCTCGCCGCCGCTACTCTGATATTCTTCAAAGGTAGGGGTGCTGAGGGTGGCACCGGCGAGCGTCCATATGTGATTGTCGTGCACTGCCTTTGCGCCCATAGCCCAAATTCGATCAAAGAGCAGCCGATCTAGCTCGTTATCCGGCATATTGTCCACGCCGGTTGCTGGATCGAAGGTGAAGTTGCTCCGCTATGAGTAGCCGAGCAAGTGAACTCGGCCGAATAACTGCCCTGACCTTTTTTTGCTCACGCCGAAACATCTTAGCGCTCGTGCACGTTTGGCTCAGATCATAGGTATGGTAACGGCAAGGATGGCAGCTAGCGCAGCTGTAAGGACCGATGTCTCGATGAGAAACATCGCGATTTGCCTTCCCGTAAGGCCTGGAAAATAATATTGCATGATTTTCTTCCGCTAAAAAATTATTCTACAGATGCACCATATCACCGTTTATCGAAAAATATTTTTTTATTTTTGTGAATGCTAAAGTTTTTTGGGAAACAGCCTGTTCCATCAAGACGCCGGTCGGTTGCCACCTCGGGGTCGGTCAATGGGGTTCGACGATATCGGCCATCCCACACTGCAGCCGCAGTCGCCCGAACGGGCCTTGAGGCTGCCTGATAGTGGCCGGCTTCGAGATGTCTTGATCGCGGATCATTGTCACATTGAACCCGTGAGTCCAAATCTCGGAGAGCCGGTACTTGATCTACCGTCGTTTCGCGCAAGCAGGGTTCAGTTAGAGATCCGTTCGTCCAAGCCGTGCTCCTTGAACAGCAAGGAAAGGCGCTGACGATTGCGGCAAACGCGTAGAAGAAGCAGCCTTATGGTCAAGCCTTCTGCGTGGAGCCCCGGCAGTTTTGTCGAGGGCCTTTCGGGGGCACCGTAAGGTCAATCGCCGGGTTCCACCGAGCCCGCCTTGGTAACTTGAAGAGCTCGGCAGCGGCCGAAATTTTAGGAACCGTCCTTCCCGCCAATAAACCCTACAACTATTGGATCAGGCGAGAGACCGTCTCAATCAGCTTTTTTTCGTTGTACGGTTTGTCCAATACGGCGTCGAAGACATCGGGATGAGCTCGACCAATGCTACCCTGAGCACCGCTTACCAGGATGATTGGAATACCTGCGAGATCTTTGTCCGACCTCATCGTCTGCGCCAGTTCGAGTCCCGTCATCAGCGGCATCATGAAGTCCGTCACCACCAGGGAAGGGCTCTTCTCCCGCACAAGCGCCAGCGCGGCCTTGCCGTGCGGAGCCGACGCAACCTCATATCCGGCGTCTTCCAGCATCATGACCAGAACTTCGGCGATGAGGTATTCGTCCTCTGCGATCACGATGAGTGGCATGCGGTTTATGCTTCCCTTTTAATGCTCTCGTTCGACCGGGGCTGCCACTCCCGTCGCCGCGCCGGAAACTGGTTCCAGCGGCTGCTGGATCAGCATCCCGTTCGAGCCAAACCCCACCTCATGAATGACCGGCTCGTAGGCTCTGTCCCTAACTTTGAGAACTGAAATGGTGCGCTTGAAGCGCGAATTGATCTCTACATGGC
>Ga0207425_1001343_pt1 | contig 10543 bp, 9 predicted proteins | sample AraplaF_Col_mTSA_FD_184255 | JGI IMG/M metagenome (GOLD analysis project Ga0207425, IMG submission 184255) | Arabidopsis root microbial communities from the University of North Carolina, USA - plate scrape MF_Col_mTSA (SPAdes) (version 3) | ecosystem: Host-associated > Plants > Roots > Endosphere...
AGCGAAGTACAGGCCTGCCGGCCCGCCGCCGATGCACAGGATGCGTTGGAGGTCCGAGGCGGGAGCGGACTTGGACGGGTCGAGGCTGTTCATGGCTAAATAGTTTAGACATAAACAATCCAATGTCAATCCGGGTTCTCGACGGCCCGAAGCCGCCGCAGATCGCGGCTTGCGCCGACACGGGAAGTCATGCAAAAGCTTGGAAAAATCAATACCATGGCCCCATGCAACACTTGATACCCAAGATCGAGTCGCAGCTGGCGTCGCTGCCTGTCCCCATCGCGCTCGAGCTGCCCGATGGCCGGCGCGTCGCACAGGCCGGGGCCCGCGTCACCCTGGCCTTCAAGGAATGGACGGTGCTCGCCAAGCTGGCGGCACGACAGGTGGGCGCCATCGGCGAGGCCTACGTCGAGGGCAAGGTGCAGATCGAGGGCGCCATGCGCGACCTGATCGACGCCACGGTCGGCATGCTCCCCGGCAACCCGGCGGAGACCGACACAGGCTGGTGGAGCCGCCTGCAGCGCCGGGCCAAGTCGCACGGCTCGCACTCGCTGCGCAAGGACGCGGCGCAGATCGAGTTCCACTACGACGTCTCCGACGACTTCTACGCGCTGTGGCTGGACCCGCGCCGCGTGTATTCATGCGCCTACTTCCGCACGCCAGACCTCACGCTGGCGCAGGCGCAGGAAGCCAAGCTCGACCACATCTGCCGCAAGCTGATGCTGCAGCCTGGCGAGCGCTACCTCGACATCGGCTCCGGCTGGGGCGCGCTGCTGCTCTGGGCGGCCGAGCACTACGGCGTGGACGCCACGGGCATCACGCTGTCGAAGAACCAGCACGCGCACGTGCAGCGGCTCATCGAAGAAAAGGGCCTGCAGGGCCGCGTGCGCGTCGAGCTGCGCGACTACCGCGAAGTGCCCACCGACAAGCCCTTCGACAAGATTTCCTCCGTCGGCATGTTCGAGCACGTGGGGGCGGCCAACATGCCGACCTACTTCCGCAAGATCCATTCGCTGCTCAAGCCCGGCGGCCTGGTGATGAACCACGGCATCACCTCCGGCGAACTCAACTACCGCCAGCTCGGCGCCGGCATGGGCGACTTCATCGAGAAATACATTTTCCCCGGCGGCGAGCTGCTGCACGTGACGCACGTGCTGCGCGAGACGGCCGCGGCAGGCCTTGAGATGGTCGATACCGAGAGCCTGCGCCCGCACTACGCGCGCACGCTCTGGGCCTGGTCGGACGCGCTGGAGTCGCAGCTCGACGCCGCGCGGGAAGTGCTGCAGCGAAGCGGCGGCCGCCAGAAAGAGAACGCGGAACGCATCCTGCGCGCCTATCGGCTGTACCTCGCGGGCTCGGCCATGAGCTTCGAGCAGGGCTGGATCTCGCTGCACCAGATGCTTTCCACCCGGCCCGACGGGAAGGTCGAACACGGCGTCCTTCGCGGCGCGCAATCGGTGTACCCTTTTGCGCGTGACTACATCTACAACAAGTGAGTGAGAACAACACCATGCTCTATCGATTCCAGTCCCGGGCCGCTCCCGATTTCGTGATGCTCGAAGTGCATGCCCGCCAACTGCTCGAGATCGTCGGCAAGTCCGCCGCCCCGCAGGGCATCATCACAGTCGAACAGATCCCCGGCGCCATCGCGGCCCTCGAAGCCGCCCTGGCGCGCGAGGCCTCCAACGCCCACAACAACGACGACTACGCCGTCGAAGGCCACGCCAACGAAGCCGAGAAGCAGCACGTCGGCTTGCACCAGCGCGCGATCCCGCTGCTGCACATGCTCAAGGACTCCCTGGCCGAAAAGAAGGACGTGACCTGGAAGACCTGATCACCAAAGATCAGCCGCCCCCGCCCTTTCGTGAAACACCACGGATCCGGCTCTGCCGGTCCGCAGGTGTTGCCCCCTGCAAGGGGGTTGGCGAAGCGACACGAAGTGCGCGCAGCCTGGGAGTTAGTCAACTTTTGCGCCGGAGTCCTTCACCACCTTCGCCCACTTCACATGCTCGCTCGCAATGAGCTTCGTGAAGTCCGCAGGCGAATTCCCGCTCGGGATCGCACCCTGCGCGAGCATCTTCTCCTTCATGGCCGGCGTGCCCAGCGCCTTGGCCACTTCCTGCTGGATGCGGTTCACGATCTCCGGTGACGTGCCCGCCGGCGCCAGCAGCCCGAACCACGAGCTCGCCTCGTAGCCCTTGAGCGAGGGGCCGCCCACTTCCGCCACCGTCGGAATGTCCGGCAGCGCCGGCGAACGCTGCGCGCTCGTCACGGCCAGCGCGGTGAGCTTGCCGGCCTTGATCTGCGTCATCGACGAGGGCAGGTTGTCGAACATCACGTCGGCATTGCCGCCCACCATGTCCAGCAGCGCCGGGCCCGAGCCCTTGTACGGGATGTGCGCCATGAAGGTGCCCGTCATGCTCTTGAACAGCTCGCCCGCCAGGTGGATCGAGGTGCCGCTGCCGCTGGAGGCCATGTTCAGCTTGCCGGGGTTGGCCTTGGCGTACTTGATGAAGTCCTGCACGTTGTGGATGTTCAGCGACTTTGCTTTTTCTGCGTTCATCTCCATCACGTTCGGCACGGCGGCCACCAGGGTGATCGGCGCGAAGTCCTTGATCGGGTCGAAGGGCAGCTTGGGGTACAGCGCGCGGTTGATGCCGTGCGTGCCCACCGTGCCCATCAGCAGCGTGTAGCCGTCGTTCGGCGCGCGCGCCACGATCTCGGCGCCCACGTTGCCGCCGGCGCCCGCGCGGTTGTCCACGATGAACTGCTGGCCGAAGGCCTTCGAAAGCTCGGGCGCCACGGCGCGCGCCAGGATGTCGGTGGTGCCGCCGGCCGCGAAGGGCACGACGATGCGCACCGGCTTGGTCGGCCAGGTGGCCTGGGCCCACGAGGGAGCGGTGATGAGGGTCAGCGCGGCGGCAACGGATGCGGCCAGCGCGGTGCGGCGATTCGGGGAGAAAGAGAAAGTCTGATTGGTCATGCGCGCGTTTGTACAGGCGCACGCCCCGGCCGTCGCGGGTGAAAACCCCGTGGCTGCGTGGGGGAGTCGGCAGCGCGCGGTCCGCGGCGCCTCAGGCCACCTGCATCCGCTGCGCGAACCGCTCCTCGCGGAAGCGCTCCAGCACGAAGTCGATGAACACCCGCGTCTTCGGCGGCAGCAGCTTCTTGCTCGGGTAATAGAGCCACACCGCGCCCGCCTCCTGGTACCAGTCTGGCACCAGCCGCAGCAGCTCGCCGCTGCGCAGCCCGCGCTCCACGAAGGGCAGGGGCAGCATCGCCACGCCCAGCCCCATCAGCGCGGCATGCGCGATCGCCTCGGGGTCGTTGAAGATGGCGCGCGGCCGCGGAAGCTCGACGCTGACCTCGCTTTCGCCTTCGTCTTCGCCTCCGCCCGCGCCGCGCACGCGCCGCAGCGTCCAGCTGCGCACGCGTCCCGTGGGCGACGAGCGGCGCATCAGCGTGTCGAGCGCCGCCAGGTCCGACGGATGCCGGGGCGGCTTGCGCCCCTCCATGTACGCGGGCGAGGCCACCGCCACCACGTGGATGCGCGCCAGCTCGCGCGCCACCAGCCCGGCCGGCAGCTCGATGCCGCCGCCGATGGCCGCGTCGAAGCCTTCGCCCACCAGGTCGACCTGCTGGTTGTCGAAGTGCCAGTCGGGCACGATGGCCGGGTAGCGCGCGAGAAAGCCGCCCATCAGCGGCAGCACGTGTTCGCGCCCAAAGGCCTGGCCCATGCTGACCTTCAGCGTGCCCGAGGGCTGGCCGTCGTCGGTGTCGACGCCCGCCACCGCCTCGCGCAGCGTGGCCAGCGCACCGCCGATCTGCGCGAGGAAGCGCTCGCCGCCCTCGGTCAGCTTCAGACTGCGCGTGCTGCGCTGGAACAGCCGCAGGCCCAGCCGCGCCTCCAGGCGCGCCACGTTCTTGCTGACGGCGGCCGGCGTCAGGCCCAGGCGCCGTGCGGCCTCGGAGAAGCTGCCGCCCTCCGCGCTCTGCACGAAGGATTCGAGGTGGTTGAGCGGTTCCATGGCGGCATTGTCGGTCGCATCTTCAACTATGGGTTGAATTTGATTGGATGGATTGATGGCTACCGGAGACGGAATGAAAAGCTCAGACTGAGGCCTTCTTCCTCCACTTCAACGGAAAAATCATGGCCTCCAACACCGCTTCCTCCTCGTCTTCCTCCTCTTCCTCTTCCTCTTCTTCTGCTTCCCCCGTCCTGGCCGGCAAGGTCGCCTTCGTCACCGGCGGCTCGCGCGGCATCGGCGCGGCCATCGTGCGCCGCCTGGCACGCGACGGCGCCGCCGTGGCCTTCAGCTACGCCGCCTCGGCAGCCCCCGCCGACGAACTGGTGCGCAGCATCCAGTCCGAAGGCGGCCGCGCCCTCGCGCTGAAGATCGACAGCGCCGACGCCGCGGCCCTCACCGCCGGCATCGACGAAGCCGCCCGCACCTTCGGCAGGATCGACATCCTCGTGAACAACGCCGGCGTGTTCCTCGGCGGCACCCTCGACGAGTTCTCGCTCGAAGACTTCGACAAGACGCTGGCCATCAACGTGCGCGCCGTCTTCGTCGCTGCCAAGGCGGCCTCGCGCCACATGGGCGAGGGCGGCCGCATCATCAACATCGGCAGCACCAATGCCGAGCGCATGCCCTGGCCCGGCGGCAGCGCCTACGCGATGAGCAAGTCGGCGCTGGTCGGCCTGGTGCAGGGCCTGTCGCGCGACCTCGGCCCGCGCGGCATCACCGTCAACAACGTGCAGCCCGGCCCGGTCAACACCGACATGAACCCCGTCGACGGCCCCAACGCCGCCTCGATGCACGGCCTGATGGCGCTGGCCCGCCACGCCCATCCGGAAGAAATCGCCGGCATGGTCGGCTACCTGGCCAGCCCCGAAGCCGGCTTCGTGACGGGTGCGAGCTTGAACATCGACGGCGGCTTCGCGGCTTGACTTGGTTCGCCCCCAGGCTGCGCGCACTTCGTGTCGCTTCGCCAACCCCCTTCCGGGGGCAACACCAGCGGCCCGGCAAAGCCGGTTCCGCGGTGTTTCTGGAATGGGGCGTGCCTTGCTCGGGAGGTCAGGGGCCGCTGCGCTGCACGGCCTCGATGAGCTTGTCGAGCGTGGCGTCGAGCTGGGCCAGTTCGGCGGCATCGATGCCGCCGAACAGCGCGACTTCGCGTTCGCGGCCGAGCGCACCGACCGTTTCGTGCAGCGCCTTGCCGGCGGCCGTGAGGTAGAGCCGGCTGCTGCGCCGGTCGGTCGGGTCGTCGTGGCGCTGTACGCGCTTGTGGCGCAGCAGGCCGGCGAGGGCGCGGCTCACCGCCATCTTGTCGAGGCCGGTCTGGTCGGCCACCTGCGTGGCGTTGAGGCCGGGCTGCGCGGCGAGCACCGCCATCGTGCGCCACTCGTTGAGCGTGAGCCGGTGCTCGCGGCCCACGCGCTCGTGAAAGGGCCGCGCCGTGAGGTTCACGACCCTCACCAGCTTGAAGAAGAGCGGGTCCATGGCTGGTCGTGCTTCAGCCGGCGAGCCTTTTCGCCGCAGCCACGATCGCTTCCGTGCCGACGCGTGACTGCGCCTCCAGCACCGGCGCATAGCCCACCGGAATGCGCGGCGCGCCCAGCCGCGCCACGCGGCAGCCGGTGGCCTCCGCCGCACTCGCCGCGATCTCCGCGCCGAAGCCCGCGGCCTGCACCGCCTCGTGCACCACCAGCAGCCGGCCGGTGCGCGCGCACGACGACAGCACCGTCTCGCGGTCCCACGGCCACAGCGTGCGCAGGTCGATCAGGTCCACCGCGATGCCTTCGGCCGCCAGCACATCGCACGCTGCCGCGCAGGCCTGCATCTGCCGGCTCCAGCTCACCAGCGTGAGCGCATCGCCCTCGCGCACGCGCGCCGCCTTGCCCAGCGGCACGGCGATGGTTTCGTCGACCTCGCCGCGCGCGCCCCACAGTGTCTTGTGCTCGATGTAGACCACCGGGTCGCCGCATTGCAGCGCGGCGCGCAGCAGGCCGTGGTTGTCCTTTGGGGTCGAGGGGCACACCACCACCACGCCCGGCAGGTGCGCGAACCAGGCTTCGAGCGACTGCGAATGCTGCGCCGCCGAGGCGTCCCAGATGCCGCCGGGCATGCGCGCCACCAGCGGCACGCGGCCCTGGCCGCCGAACATGAAGCGGTTCTTGGCGGCCTGGTTCACCAGTTCGTCCATGCCGCACAGCGCGAAGTCGACCACGCGCATCTCGACCACCGGCCGCAGCCCCGCGAGCGCCATGCCCACGCCGGCGCCCATGATCGCCGCCTCGCTGATCGGCGTGTCGATCACGCGACCTTCGCCGAAGCGCTGCTGCAGCCCCTTGTACTGCCCGAAGATGCCGCCTCGGCCCACGTCCTCGCCGAGCACCACCACGCGCGGGTCGGCTTCCATCTCGCGCTGCAGGGCGAGCAGGGCAGCTTCCGAATAGCTCAGTTCATGCTTCATCGCCACTGGCCCTCCCCGACGGTCTGCACGTCGGTGAAGGCGGCGGCCGGCTCGGGCCAAGGGGCCGCGTCGGCGACCGCGAGGGCGGTGTCGACCTCGTCGCGCGCGGCGTTCTCGATGGCGTCGAGCGCAGAAGCCGCGATGCCTGCCGAAAGCAGATGGCCGCGTGCCCGCGCGATCGGGTCGGTCTCGAGCGCGGCGGCAAGCTCGGCTGGATCGCGGTACGCCGCGACGTCCACCGACACGTGCCCCTTCACGCGATAGGTCAGCGCATGCAGCAGGCGCGGCCCGCCGCCGGCGCGCACCTCGGCCACCAGCCTCGCGGCGGCCGCGTGCACCGCGAACACGTCGTTGCCGTCGACCTGCGTGGACGCGATGCCGAGCGCCTCTGCGCGCGCCGAGGCGCCTTCGCCGGCCGTCATCGGCCCGCTCGCGGTGGTCGCGCTCCAGCGGTTGTCCTCGCAGACGAAGAGCACCGGAAGCTCGTACACCCGCGCCCAGTTCAGCGCTTCGAGGAAGGGGCCGCGGTTGATCGCGCCGTCGCCGAAGAAGCAGACGGTGATGTCGTCGCCCTTGCTCAGCAGCTTCTGCGCATGCGCCGCGCCCACCGCGATCGGCAGCCCCGCCGCCACCACGCCGTTGGCGCCCAGCATGCCGACCGAGAAGTCCGCGATGTGCATCGAGCCGCCCTTGCCGCCGTTGAAGCCGGTGGCCTTGCCGAACAGCTCGCACATCATCCGCGCGAGGTCGGCGCCCTTGGCCAGCGTGTGGCCGTGGCCGCGGTGGGTGGAAGTGAGGTAGTCGCTCGCGCGCAGGTGGGCGCAGACGCCGGCCGGCACCGCTTCCTGCCCGGTCGACAGGTGCAGCGGCCCGCGCACCTTGGCGGCGCCACCCGCCTGCTGGCCGTAGGCGCTTACGCCGCCCTGGCTGGCGGTCTCCGCCGCGTTCTCGAAGGCCCTTATCCGCACCATGACGCGATACAGGGCCACACCCGCGCCGTGCGCGCCGTGCGCGGCGCTGCTGGAAATGCTCGAGTCCATCTTGTCTCCGACGCCCTTGGAGCGGGCGTTCCGGAAAAAATCGTATCAAGCGATACGGACTCGCGGCACCGGGCTTACCCGCCGCTTGGCCTGCGGATTCAGGCCACGGGCGGCAGGCGATCCAGCAGCTTGTCGAGCGTGATCGGGTAGTCGCGCACCCGCACGCCCGTCGCGTTGTAGACGGCGTTCGCCACCGCCGCGGCGACGCCGCACATGCCGAGCTCGCCCACGCCCTTTGCCTTCATCGGCGAGGAGATCGGGTCGGTCTCGTCGAGGAAGACGACGTCCTGGTGCGGAATGTCGGCGTGCACCGGCACCTCGTAGCCGGCGAGGTCGTGGTTGACGAAGAAGCCGTGCCGCTTGTCGAGCGCGAGTTCTTCCATGAGCGCGCCGCCCACGCCCATCGTCATCGCGCCGATCACCTGGCTGCGCGCGGACTTCGGGTTCAGGATGCGCCCCGCGGCGCACACCGCGAGCATGCGCCGCACGCTTATCTCGCCGGTGGCCGCATCGACGCCGACTTCCACGAAATGCGCGCCGAAGGTCGACTGCTGGTACTTCTTGTCGAGGTCGCCGAATTCGATGCTGTCCTCCGCCACCAGCCCCTGCGCGCCGGCCGCTTCGGCCAGCGGCACCGCGCGCGAGCCGGCGCGCACCATGCCGTCTGCGAACTCCGCCTCGGCCGCCGGAAGGCCCAGCCTGGCGGCGACCGCTTCGCGCAGTTTCATGCATGCGGCATAGACGCCCGAGGTCGAGCTGTTGCCGCCCCATTGCCCGCCGGAGCCGGCCGAGACCGGGTGCGCCGAGTCGCCCAGGCGCACCAGCACCTTGTCGAGCGGCACGCCCATGGTCTCGGCGGCGGTCTGCGCGATGATGGTGTAGGTCCCTGTGCCGATGTCCGTCATGTCGGTCTCCACGGTGACCATGCCCCGGTTGTCCAGCCGCACGCGCGCGCCCGACTTCATCACCAGGTTGTTGCGGAACGCGGCCGCCACGCCCATGCCGACGAGCCAGCGGCCGTCGCGCTGCTGCCCCGGCGCCGGGTTGCGCCTGTTCCAGCCGAAGCGCTCGGCGCCTGTGCGCAGGCATTCGATCAGCTTGCGCTGCGAATAGGGGCGCTGCGGCTTTTCAGGATCGACCTGCGTGTCGTTGAGCACGCGGAACTCGATCGGGTCGATGCCCAGCTTCTCGGCCATCTCGTCCATCGCGATCTCCAGCGCCATCATCCCGGGCGCCTCGCCGGGCGCGCGCATCGCGTTGCCTTCGGGCAGGTCGAGCACGGCCAGGCGCGTGGTCGTCAGGCGGTTCGCGCCGGCGTACAGCAGCCGGGTCTGGTTCACGGCCGTCTCCGGCTGGCCGCCCGGCAGGTCGCCCGACCAGCCTTCGTGGGCGATGGCGGTGAGCCTGCCGTCGCGGCCGGCGCCCAGGTGGATGCGCTGGATGGTCGCGGGCCTATGCGTGGTGTTGTTCGCCATCAGGGGCCGCGGCAGCGCCACCTTCACCGGCCGCCGCGCAGCCCGCGCGCCCAGCGCCGCGAGCAGCGCGTCCGCCCGCACGAAGAGCTTGCCGCCGAAGCCGCCGCCGATGAAGGGCGAGATCAGCCGCACGTTCGCCTTCGGGATGCCGAGCGTCTTGGCGACGTCGCCGGCGCCCCAGGCGATCATCTGGTTCGAGGTCCAGATGGTGAGCTTGTCGCCCTGCCACTGCGCGATGGAGGCGTGCGGCTCCATCATCGCGTGCGACTCGTCGGGCGTGGTGTAGGTCGCGTCGAGCTGCACGGGGGCCGCCGCGTAGGCGCCCGCGAAATCGCCCGTCTTCGTCTGCGGCTCGCCCGCGAAGGGGTTGGGCGCGGGCAGTTTCGCCGCGTCCTTCTCGGCGGACAGGTCGAAGCGGCCCGGCGTGCGCTCGTACTCGACGCGCACCAGCTGCGCGGCCGCGCGCGCCTGCTCGAAGGTGTCGGCCACGACCAGCGCCACCGCCTGGTGGTAGTGGTCGATCTCCGGCCCGCCCAGGAGCTTCGCCGTATTGAAGTCGCCCTTGGCGAGCTTGCCCGCATTGCGCGCGGTGACGATGGCCAGCACGCCCGGCGCCGCCCGGGCAGCGGCCAGGTCCATCGACGCGATGCGGCCCTTCGCGATGCCCGCGCCCACCACGTAGCCGTAGGCTGCGCCGGGCATCTCGGCATTGCGCTCGTAGGCGTAGCGCGCGGCGCCGGTGGTCTTCATCGGGCCGTCGATGCGGTCCGTGGCCCTGCCGATGATCTTCAGCTGGTCGATGGGGTTGGTCGTGGCGGGTGTGTCGAATCTCATGGTCAGCTCCTCGCTTGCGTGATGGCGGCGGCCAGCGCGCGCTCGGCGAGCTGCAGCTTGAACGCGTTCTCGTGGGTGGGCTGCGCGTCGGCGAGCAGCCGCGCGGTCACGGCCCTGGCGCCTTGCGGCATGGCGGTCTCGGCAGCCTCCATGCGCCACGGCTTGTGCGCGACACCGCCGAGCGCCACCCGGCCGGAGCCGTCGCGCTGCACGATGGCCGCGACGGACACCAGCGCGAAGGCATAGGAGGCGCGATCGCGGATCTTGCGGTAGACGTGCGTGCCGCCCACGGGCCTGGGCAGCGTGACGCCGGTGATGAGCTCGTCGCGCTCCAGCGTCGTCTCGACGTGCGGCGTGTCGCCTGGCAGGCGATGGAAGTCGGCGATCGGAATCACGCGGGTGCGTCCGTCGGGCCGCACGGTCTCGACGGACGCATCCAGCACGCGCATCGCCACGGCCATGTCGCCCGGATTCGTCGCGATGCAGGACTTGCTGCCCCCGATCACCGCGAGCTGCCGCGTCACGCCGCCGATGGCGCCGCAGCCGCTGCCGGGGCGGCGCTTGTTGCACGGCTGGTCGGTGTCGTAGAAATAGGGGCAGCGCGTGCGCTGCAGCAGGTTGCCCGCGGTGGTCGCCTTGTTGCGCAGCTGGCCCGATGCGCCGGCCAGCAGCGCGCGGGAGAGCACGCCGTAGTCGCGGCGCACGCGCTCGTCGGCC